>ERZ795030.684-NODE-684-length-50457-cov-6.430003_pt1 | contig 50457 bp, 43 predicted proteins | sample MGYA00375122_ERZ795030 | MGnify/ENA primary metagenome ERZ795030 (study PRJEB30165, sample SAMN05720146) | activated sludge metagenome | isolation source: anaerobic digester from wastewater treatment plant | place: Japan | collected 2015-04-20 ... | reverse complement strand
TATAACTACCTCTAAGGACATTTTATTCCAAGGATTAATCGGTCAGGACACTAGATGGGCGGCGAATCGTCGTTCGCGCCTCGCAGATGCATGGCTGTGGAAATGAGCGCATCGGCGATGCGGTCGGGAATGAGCGGCAGCAACCGCGCTTGGATTTTCGCGTCCGTCCCCACCACGTAACGCGTTTTCGGCCTCGTTGACGTCAGCGCATGCGCAACGGCTTTTGCCACCGCGACAGGCGGGGCGCCGCGCCGCGCCAGCTTCGAAATCATCGCCTTCATGGAGGCCAGCATGTCGCCGTACAGCGCGCGTCCCGTCGGCGGCAACGATGCAGCGAACTCGTTGCCCGCTTGAACGGACTTGTCCCAGATTGGCGTTTTCACGACGCCGGGCTCGATGACGGCCACGTGCATGCCCCAGGGGCGCAATTCGCGCCGGAGCGCGTCCGTGATGGCTTCGAGGGCGTATTTCGAGGCGGCGTAAGGGCCCAGGAACGGTACGGCCATCCTGCCGCTGACCGATCCCATGAACACGATGCGGCCTCGGGCCTTGCGCAGAAGGGGCAGAAAGGCCTGGGTCACGGCGACGTGGCCGATGACGTTGACCTCGAGTTGCCTGCGCCAATCGTGTATGGCGACAAATTCCAGCGGCCCGGCCACGGCGATGCCTGCGTTGTTGACCAGTCCGTCGAGGCCTTGTTCGCCGAGGGTTGCCGTCAGGCGTTCGGCGGCGCGATGGATGGCGTCTTCGTCGGTGACATCAAACAGGAGGGCTTCGGCTTTTCCGTGGGTGCGATCGCGCAAGGCGTCGGCGTCGGCCTGTTGGCGCACGCTTCCGAAGACGCGATGCCCGCGCTCGAGCAGATACTCGACGCAGGCCGCGCCGATGCCCGTCGAGGCCCCCGTGACAAGCGCCGTGCGGGCGTTTTGCATGGCGGCTCTCCTTTTTGCAACCGGTCCGTTGGCTACATTTCGCCCGGGTAGATGCCTGCGATCAGCGGTCCGGGGCAGGTCCCCATCCAAATCAACGCTATCACGAGAATCACCAGCGCCAGCGATCCCAACCATGCAGCGGAGCTCGCGCGGGGTTGGGCCGTCGCTTGTTCGCCGCGCGCGGGGCCGCACACGGCGATCACGATGCGGAGGTAGTAGAACAGCCCCATCGCGCTCGACGCGACCAACGTGGCGAGCAGCCACCAGAGATGGCTTTTGACGCTTACAAGGACGATCATGAACTTGCCGATGAATCCGGCCGTCAGCGGAATGCCCGCCAAGGAAAGGAGCATGAGCGCAAAAACAAATCCCAGCAGCGGGTCGCGGCGGATCAGCCCGGCGTAGTCGGCCAGCGAATCGCAGTCCGCCTCGGGATTTCGGCTGGAGCGCACGGAGATGACGCCAAAGGCGCCGAGCGTCGTGATGATGTAGGCCATGAGGTACAACGTCACCGCGCCGAATGCGTCGTTCCCGCCGGCCAAGAACGCGACGAGCATGTAGCCGACATGCGCGATGGACGAATAGGCCAAGATGCGTTTCACGTTCATTTGCATGAGGGCGAGGAGATTGCCGCCCAGCATCGTGGCGATGGCGCATGCCGTCAACACGTTCGACAGCGCGGCGGGGATCTGGCTGCCGCCCAACGCGAAATGGCGCAGGAGCAATCCGAATACGGCGGTCTTCGAGACCGTGGCGATGAAGGCCGTCACGGGCGCGGGCGCGCCTTCATAGACGTCCGGCGTCCACATGTGGAAGGGGACGATCGAGAGTTTGAAGCCAAGACCGGCGATAATCATCGCCAAACCCAGCGTCAAGACCGGCGTGGGCGCGGAGTCCGTCGCCGCTTGGGCGAGCTTGGCGAACTCCATGCTGCCGAGTTCGGCATAGACCAAGGCCATGCCGAAGAGCAGAAACGCCGTCGCCGCCGCCGCGACGATGAGGTATTTGAGGGCCGCCTCGGTGCCGCGTTGGCTTGTGCGCGTGTAGGCGATGAGGGCGTACAGGGAAACGCTGAGCATCTCCAGTCCCAGGTAGAGGGAAATGAAATGCCGGCTGGCGGGCATGATGGCCGCGCCCAACGTGGCGATTAGAAGCAGGATGTAGAACTCGTCGGGGTAGTGCTCGCGACGGGGGAAGTAGGCGTAACTGAATAACGCGACGGCCATTGCCGCGCTGATGATGAGCGCCGCGAAAAAGCGGCTGTAGCTGTCGATGACCAGCAACGGGGTCACGTCTCTTGGCGCGTCTGGCTGCACGGCAAACGTCAACGCCAGCGCCGCGCCCAGGCCGATCATCGTCAAGACAAAACTTGCGGCGTAGAGGCGTCGGATCGCGATTGCGAGCATGACGGCCACGCTTGCGACCATCATCGCAATGTATGGCGACAGGGCCCATATATCTTGCGGGTTCACCGTGCTGTCTCCGAATCGGCGGCGTTGGTTGCCGCGGGCTCTTCGTGGTCGACGTTGGGAGCGTCCAATGTGTGCTTGGTCATGGCAGGCGGCGCGCTCATTCGCCAGCCGCCCACGGCGCGCAGCACCGGCTGGGGATAGAGCCCCAGAGTCAGCAGCGCCACAATCATCGGAATGACGATCGCGAGGTAGCCGGGCGTCACGTCGGACGTCTCGGCGTTCGCGCCCGTCGGTCCAAAGAAGATGCGTTGCATCATCCACAGCGCGTACACGGCGGACAGGATCATCCCGATCGCCGCCACCGCAGCCAGGATCGGATTCGCCTGGTACGCTCCCAGCAACACGAGAAACTCGCCGACAAAATTGCCGAGGCCGGGAATGCCGAGCGTGGCCAGCACGAAGACGAGTCCGGTCGCGCCGAGTTTGGGGGCTGTCTTCCACAATCCGCCCATGCGGTCGAGGTCGTCGTTTTCCCGGCGTTCGCGGACGGCTTGATCGAGCAGAAACAGGCCGCTGACGCTGATGCCGTGGCAGACCATGGTCATGATGACGCCCTTGAAAGCGATGGCGTTCATCGCGAAGGCTCCGAGCAAGACGAAGCCGAGGTGGCTCATGCTGGAGTAGGCGATCACGCGGCGCAGATCGCGTTGCGCGAAGGCCATGACGGCGCCGTAGAGAATCGAAATCGCGCCGACCAGCATGGCCCAGAAGGCGATGTCGTGCGCCGCTTCGGGGAACAGCGGAATCGCGAAACGCAGCAACCCGTATGCGCCCGCCTTGCTCATCAGCCCGGCAAGGATAATCGCGGCCGCGGCGGGGGCGGCGGCATAGGCGTCGGGCTGCCAACTATGGAAGGGGACGGACGGCAGTTTGACAGCAAACGCGATGACAAAGCCCAGCAGCAACAGCATTGCGAAGGGCGCCGCCGTGTCATGACGCAGGAGTTCGGTCAAATCGAAGGTCTGATGGCCGGTGGCGTGGTTGACGTAGAGGCAAAGGCCGACGATCGAGAGGAGCATGAGCATGCCGCCCGCTTGGGTGAAGATAAAAAATTTGGCCGCAGCGCCGCGTCCTTCGCGATCCCACAGGCTGATGAGGAAGTAGATCGGCACGAGCATGACTTCGTAGAACACGAAGAAGAGGAACAGATCGGATGCGGTGAAGACGCCGATGATGCCGGTGATGGAGGCCATGATGTGGAATAAAAACGCGCCGCTCCGTTCGTCCTTCTCGCGCCCGGTTGCGGCCAAGGCAACTAGACCGAGCAGCAGCGTCAGCAATACCATCACGAGGCCGAATCCATCGAGCATCAAGTGAAAACGAATGCCCAGCGCGGGAATCCACGAGACGTCCACCTGCATCATCCATTCGGACGACGCTTTTGGAAACAGCGGAACGAGCACGATTGCGTCCGCAATCAACGCGCTCGCGCACAACCAACGGGCCGCGCCGAATCCCGATCGCCGTTCGGCCATCCATGCCAGCGTGCCCGCGACGGCGGGAAGAAGAAGTATCGCGACGAGTATCATAGAAACACCGCTATGGCGATGGCGATCCCGGCGCCGAGCGCCAGGCCCATCATGTAGAACCGGAGATTGCCGTTTTGCGTGAGGCGAAGCCCATCGTGCATGACATAACACACGCCCGCCAATCCGTCGTAGACCCGGCTGATGGCGTCGTTTCGGTTCGCGCGCGCGATGGCCATGAAGGGCTTCACCAGGAACGTCGCGTACAGCCAATCGAAGCCGCAACCGCTCAGCGCGAATTTATGCAGCAGCGCGCCGAAGCCGGACGCCACGAATCGCGCCATTGCTTCGCGCCGTTTGAGGAACAGCGCGTATGCAATCAACACGCCCGCCAAGGCTGTTGCGCTGGCGATGACTTGCAGAAGGAGTTCTTCGCCGTCGGCGGCGGCTTCCGGCGTTTCAAGCGACGGCAATGTCATCTCCGCGAAGCGCGAGAAGAACGTCGTGTGGCCCAGCGAATGCGGCGTTTCCATAAACCCGCCCATCGTCGCCAATATCGCCAACACAACGACGGGAAATGCCATGGACATGCCGAGGCGCCCGTGCGGTTCTTTGTTGGCCTTGCCGAAAAACGTGAGGAAAACCATGCGGAAGGTGTAGATGGACGTGAGGAACGCGCCGAGGCATCCGGCGAGCCACAAGCCTTTGCCGCCCAGCGGCGAGGACCAGACGTCCCAGAGGATCAGGTCTTTGCTGTAGAACCCTGCCGTGATCAGCGGCATCGCGGCCAGCGACATCGCGCCGATCAGGAAGGTCCAAAACGCCAACGGCAACCGCGTGCGCAATCCGCCCATCTTGAACATGTCTTGCTCATGATGCAGCGCGACGATGATCATGCCCGCGCCCATGAAGAGCAGGGCCTTGAAGAACGCGTGCGTCACGAGATGAAAGATCGCCGCCGACCACGCGCCCACGCCCAGCGCGAGGAACATGTAGCCGATCTGGCTGATCGTCGAATAGGCCAGCACGCGTTTGATGTCGCGTTGCGCGCAGGCGCTGAAGCCCGCGATCAGGAGCGTCGCCGCGCCGATGAGCGCCACGGCGTATTGCACCGGCGGCGCGAGCGTGAAGAGCGCATGCGTTCGCGCGACGAGATAGACGCCCGCGGTCACCATCGTTGCGGCGTGAATGAGCGCGCTGACGGGCGTCGGACCGGCCATCGCGTCGGGCAACCAGATTTGCAGCGGGAATTGGCCGGATTTGCCCAGCGCGCCGCCCAACAATAGCGCCGCGGCGGCAATGGCCAGGGTGGAGCCGATGGGCCATTGTTCGACGGCGCGGTCGAGCACGGTCTGAATGTCGAGCGAGCCGAGGTGCGTGAACAGCAGGAAGAGGCCGATGGCCATCGCGGTGTCGCCGACGCGCGTGACGATGAAGGCCTTCGAGGCGGCGCGCGCGTTGGCGGCGTCTCCGTACCAGAAACCGATCAGGAGATAGCTGCACAATCCGACGCCTTCCCAGCCGAGGTAGAGCAGGAGCAGGTTATCGGCCATGACGAGGATCAGCATTGACGCGACAAAGAGGTTCATGTAGGCGAAAAAGCGCGAGAAGCCCTTGTCGTCGGCCATGTAGCCGAGCGAGTAGATGTGGATGAGCGCGCCGACGACCGTGACGACCAGCATCATGATGATCGCGAGCGAGTCCAGGTAGAAGGCCATGCGCGGGGCGAAGTCGCCGACCTGCATCCACGTCCACAACACGGTGCGCACAACATGGCCCAACGGCGGCGTGAAGTGGAACTGAAGGGCCAGCGTCACCGTCGCAGCCGCGGCCAACACGACGGACCCGGCCCCGAATAGGCCCGCGACCGCTCGTGGAAGACGGCTGCCCCACACCGCAAGCGCCATCGCGCTCGCGAGCGGCAAGGCCGGTATGATCCACGCGTGGTCGAACATGCATTACCCTCGCATCGTGCTGGCCGCGTCGGCGTCGAGCGTCTTGAATTGATGGTGGAAGCGAAGCAGAAGGGCGAGGCCCACGGCCACTTCCGCGGCGGCCATGGTTAGAATGATCAGGAACATGATCTGGCCGTCGGCTTGGTTCCAGCGAGAGCCCGCCACGACAAAGGCCAGGCCTGTTGCGTTCAGCATGATCTCGATCGACATGAGAATGTAGAGAATGTTCCGCCGGGCCAACAGCCCGAGGAGCCCGATCGCGAACAACGTGCCCGCCAACACGAGACCGTGCATCAAAGGAATGGTCGCGGTCATGGGTTTCGTTCCTTTCGCGGCGGCACATCGCGGCGGGCCAGGGCGAAGGCCCCGACCAAGCCCGCCAACAGCAGCATCGACGCCAGTTCCACGGCCAGCATGTAGGGGCCGAACAAGGCGCGCCCGATCTCCTTGGGCTGCACGGGCTCCGCGCCGGTCAGCGCGCCGCTGCTTGCGCCCAGGACATACAACAGCTCGGCGAACAGAATCGCCGAAAGGGCCGCCGGTCCACGCCACGCGCGGGGGTTCAACCACGCGCGTTCTTGCGCGGCGATGCGCCCTCCGAGGTTGAGCATCATCACCACGAACACGAAAAGCACCATGATCGCGCCGGCATAGACGACGACTTCGAGCGCGGCGATCAGCGGCGCGCCCAACACGAAGAAAACCAGCGCCAACGACAGCATGGACACCACGAGATACAGCAGCGAGTGCACCGCGTTGGCGCGCGTCACCACCATCCCCGTGGAGAAGACGGCCACCGCCGCCGCTATGTAGAATGTCGCGTTCATGCCGTTTCCATCTTGCTCACAGGTTCAACCCGCGCACGTCAACGGGCGGCGCTTCGTTTTCGGCTTCGCCCTTGGCCTTGCCGCCGATCGCAAGCCCCGCGACGTTGTAGAAGCTGTAGTCGGGATATTTTCCCGTGCCGCTGATGAGCAGGTGTTCTTTTTCGTACACAAGATTCTGCCGATTGCACTCGCACATCTCAAAGTCCGGCGTGAGTTGGATTGCATACGTCGGACAAGCCTCTTCGCACATGCCGCAGAAAATGCAGCGCGAGAAATTGATGCGGAAAAACTCGGGGTAGCGGCGGCCCGTTTCGTCTTCCGTTGCTTGCAGCGCGATGCACCCCACGGGGCACGCGACCGAACAGAGATAGCACGCCACGCAACGTTCCTTGCCGTCGGGATCGCGCGATAATATGATGCGCCCCCGCCAACGCGGCGCGATGCGCGGCATCACGGTCGGATATTCGACCGTGATGCGCCGGCGAAACGAGTGGAGGAACACCATCCACATGCTTCGGAACAGACTGAACATGCGCCTCCCTCGTTGTTAGCGTGTCGCGAGAACAAACGCGCCGGTGAGGATCAGATTCAACAGCGCCAACGGCAACAGCACTTTCCACCCAAACGCCATGAGCTGGTCCCAACGCAGCCGCGGCAATGCGGCGCGCATCAGCACGAACCCCACGATGAACACAGACGTTTTCAACGCGAACCAAACGACCGGCGGCAGCCATGGGCCTTGCCATCCGCCGAAATAGAGCGTCACGATCAGCGCCGACACCAGCGCGACGCTGATGTATTCGCCGACGAAGAACATGCCGAACTTCATGCCCGAGTATTCGGAGTGAAAACCGGCCACGAGTTCGCTCTCTGCTTCCGGCATGTCGAAGGGAACGCGGTGGGTCTCGGCGATGCCCGCGATGCTGAACACGAACAAGCCGAGAATCTGCGGGATGCAGAACCACGTGTGTCGTTGCGCCTCGACGATCTCGCGCAGGTTGAACGATCCGGCCATCAGCACGACGCCCATGAGGGATAGGCCCATGAACACTTCATAGCTCAACATTTGCGCGGAGGCGCGCAGGCCGCCGAGCAGCGAGTATTTGTTGTTCGACGCCCATCCCGCCAGCGCCACGCTGTACACGCCCATCGAGGACATCGCCATCACGAACAGCAGGCCGACGTTGAGGTCGACCACCATGATGCCGGGCGCGAGGGGAAGCATCGCGAAACTCATCAGCACGGACATCATGATGATCGCAGGCGCGATAATAAAAACCGCTTTGTCGGCAAAAGGCGGTATCCAGTCTTCCTTGAGGAAGATTTTGATCATGTCCGCGGGCAGTTGAAACAGACCGAACGGGCCGACGCGGTTGGGGCCGTAGCGGTCTTGCCACAAGGCCAAGAGGCGGCGTTCCACGACGATCAGCAGGCCGGAAAGGGTCAGCGGCACGGCAAGCACGCCCACCACGACGATCAGGCGCATGATCGCTTCCATCATGGCTGCGCCTCCTTTCGCACCGTCGCCCAGGCAGGCAGCGACGCCCGGGGCGCCCCCCGCAACCCCTCCGGAAGGCCGGCGACGCCGACGGGCAAACGGGACAGGATGTCCACGGGCAGAATCGACGTGAAGGAGCCGATCGCGATTTCCACCCGATCGTTCTGGGTTACGCCCAGGCGCGCCGCGTCGCGCGGCGACATGGCGATGTAAGGGGCGGGAGCGCGCCCTGCGATCGACGGAGAGAGCGCGCTCATTTCCTCCGAGCCGTAGATGTGATGCATCGCGACCAGCAACATTTCTTGGCTGCGCGGCGTGAAAGCCGCCGGCGCGCCGTCCTGATAGGCAACGCTGGAATTGGGATCGGCCTCGATCAGGCGCAGGCCCGGATCGCCGCCCCGCAAGGCGCCGCCCACTTCTTCCTGGAACTTGCTCAGCACTTGCGGCGAGTTCCAGCCCGGAGACCAGTACCACGACCGCAGGGCCGTCGGGATGCGGCGTCCGCGATAGCCTTCCATCGAGAAGCTCATCGGCGAGTCCGGGTCTTCCGGCACTTGCGATTCGCTGACGTCGATGTTTGCGTACATCGCGGTGCGGCCGCTGTAGCGATGCGGCTGCCGCGCGATCTTTTGCCCGACAAACCGGGTGGCCGCCGACGGCACCAAACTCGGCACGTCGTGAAAAACGTTCACGCTCTTCGAAATCGTTTCCACCAGGTCATCCAACGAGACCCAGTCGTTTCCGCCTGCACGTCCGGCGGCGTCGCGCACGCGCCGAAGCCAGCGCCAGGCATCGGCAATGTCGCTCTTCGGCGCGTACACCTGAACAAACCGCTGCGCGCGGCCTTCGCCGTTCACATAGATGCCGTCGCTTTCCGCGAAGGTCGCCGCGGGCAATACCGCCGTGGCCTTCGCGGTCGTCTCGGTCTCGATATGATCCAATGCGATCACGGTCTTCGCTTTGGCGAACAATGCATCCGCCTGTGCGCGATCGATGCGGCGATAGAGATCGTTTTCGAGCACGATGACCGTGTCCGCGGCGCCGTTCGCGATCGCGTCGATGGCCTTTTCGAGTCCTTGGCCGCCCAGCAACGCCAAGCCCATCGTGTTGCATTCGGGCATGACGTACGCGAGCGCGGCGGGTTGGCAACTCCGGCACAGCGCCCACGCCACGTTGGCCGCCGCCGCGATGACGGCCTCGCTTTTGCACGACGGACCCGAAACCACGAGGGGCTGTTTCGCCGTCTGCAGGGCCATCGCGATGCGGCTCGCGAGTTCCTCTGCTTCCGGCGCGAGTTTTGACGGTGCGGGCGACGCGGGATCGATGGCGTGCGCGACGGCGAATCCGAGGCGCGCGATGTCATCCGGCGCGGCGACATGCGTTTCCGTGGCGACTTCATCCAATCGCGTGTCGCGTGTCGCGGCGATGTACAGCGGACCTTTCGCGTCCTGGAGCAACGTGCGCACGGCGTCGTCGTTCCAGCGCGGAATAGACAGTTTGTCGGCGGCTTTCATCGGCGCTTGCCGCACGGCCTGTCGCAGACTCAGCGCCATCATCGGCGCGGCATTCGTGAGGTCCTCGCCCAGCACCAAGACGGCATCGGCGTCGGCCATGTCTTGCAGCGACGGCGACCGCGCGGGTCCTTGTTGCAGGTTCTCGATCATCTTCGCGACGAGGCGCGCTTCGTGTTCAGGAACGCCTTGATAAAAATGCTCGGGGCCGGTCAACGTGCGTAGCGCAAAATTAGATTCCAGCGACGCGCGCGGCGATCCGATGCCGATGATGGTCTTGTCGCGGTTGAGGCGGTCGCCGATCCAGGCCAGCGCTTCCTCGCGCGGCATCTCGATCTTCGCGTCGTGCTGTCGCCGATACGCCGCGCGGATGCGCCGGTCGCCGTTCACGAATTCGTAGCCGTAGCGCCCGCGATCGCACAGGAAATAGCCGTTGACCTCGCCGTTGTAGCGGTTGCGGATGCGGCGGAGCGTGCCGTAGCGTTCGCCGGGGATGGTGTTGCACCCGACGCCGCAATGCACGCACACCGACGGCGCCGTCTGTTGGTCCCAGCGCCGCGTGTTGTGGGCCTTGAGCGTCTTGTCCGTGAACACGCCCGTTGGGCAGACCTCGACGAGGTTGCCGCTGAATTCGCTTTCGAGCGGGCCGTCCGCGTGGCGTCCGAAGTAGGTGTGGTTGTGGGAGGCCATCGGCGCGAGGTCGTGCCCGCCCGCATAGTCGGCGTAGAAACGCGCGCATCGATAGCATTGAATGCAGCGGTTCATCTCGTGATTGACGAACGGCCCGAGGTCTTGGTTCGTGTAGGTGCGCTTGGTGAAGCGATACGAGCGGTAATTATGCCCGGTCATCACGGTCATGTCCTGCAAATGACATTCGCCGCCCTCGTCGCAGACCGGGCAATCGTGCGGGTGGTTGGTCATCAACCATTCGAGCACCTGCGCGCGGAAGGTCTTCACTTCCTCGTCGTCGATGGAAATGCGCGTTCCGTCCGTTGCGGGCGTCATGCACGACATGACGATCCGCCCGCGCGCATCGTTCTCGTCCCTGAATTGCTTGACGGCGCACAAGCGGCAGGCTCCCACGGAATTCAACGCCGGATGCCAGCAAAAGAACGGCACGTTGAACCCGAGCGTCAGGCACGCCTGCAGCAGGTTCTGGCCGTCTTTCACCTCATGCGGCTGATTGTCTATGTAGATCGTGGCCATCCGCTATCTCCAGGGGCATCGCTTCTCGCGAATGTGCTGCTCGAAGTCGTCTCGGAAGTATCGCAATGCGCTGCCCAATGGGGCCATCGCGCCCGGCGCCAACGCGCAGAAGGTCAGCCCAGGGCCGAGCAACGGCACGTGCTTGTCCAGCATCGCCATATCCTCGGGAATGCCCTCGCCGCGCTCGATGGCGGCCAGCGTCTTTTCGATCCATGGCAGTCCATCGCGGCACGGCGTGCACCAGCCACAGGACTCATGCGCGAAAAATGTAATGAGGTTGTGCACCATGCCCACGGGACAAGTCTTGTCGTCGAGCAAGATCATCGTGCCTGTTCCCAGGCGGCTGCCTGCGATTGGCAGCGTGTCGAAGTCCATTTGCAGATCGAGGTGCTCGGGCAACAGGAAGTCTGTCGACGCGCCGCCGGGAATGATGCCGCGCAACGCAACGCCGTCGCGCATGCCGCCCGCGTGTTCTTCGAGAATCTCGCGCATGGTCACGCCCAACGGCAGTTCCCACACGCCGGGACGTTTCGCCTTGCCGCTGACGCCAAAGAGTTTGGCGCCGCCGTTCGGGGTTTTGCTTAACGATTTGAACCATGCCGCGCCGTGGTTGACGATATGCGGCACGTTGCACAGGGTCTCGACGTTGTTCACGATCGTCGGCTTGCCGAAAAGGCCGGAAACCTGCGGAAACGGCGGCTTGTTGCGCGGATTGGCGCGCTTGCCTTCGAGGGCGTTGATCAACGCGGTCTCTTCGCCGCAGATGTAGCGTCCGGCGCTCGTGTGCAAATGAAGTTCGAGGCTATACCCCGACCCCAGGATGTCCCTGCCGAGATAGCCTGCCTCGCGGGCTTCCGCGATGGCGCGTGCGAGCGCCTTCTCCGCCTCGAAATATTCGCCGCGGAGAAAGATATATGCGATGTCCGCCTCGATGGCAAATGCCGACACGATGACGCCTTCGATCAGCGAATGCGGATCTCCTTCGAGAAGAACGCGATCCTTGAATGTGCCGGGCTCCATTTCGTCCGCGTTGACGACCAAATACTTCGGGTGCGCGGCGTTCGATCCCATGGGCACGAAGCTCCACTTCAGCCCCGTCGGAAAGCCCGCGCCGCCGCGCCCGCGCAGGTTCGAGTCCTTGACCACCCCAAGCACGCTCGCGGGCCCCAGGTCCTTGAGGGCCTTGCGCACGGCCTGATATCCGCCGACTTGCTCGTATTCGCGCAAGGTCAGCGGTTGGCCATCGGGCCGTAAATTCTGTGTTAACGGACGTTCGCTCATGAGGTCCCTAATCCAACATATGCGAAAGCAAGACGCACCACGGAGACACGGAGAAAGAACGGAGAAGAACGAATAACAAAGCTTTTCTCTGCAAACTCTGCGGCCTTTGCGTCTCTGCGTTCAAAATATTCAACGCAGAGGCGCAAAGTTCGCACAGAAGACAATGCGTTGTTTGCTCTCACGTCTTCACGTTTCTGCATCGCTGCGTTCCAGTCGCGTGGCACAAAAAGCTATTCATATTTCGCCAACAACGCGCCGAGGTTGTCGATGTTCACGTCGCGGTGCAGGTCTTCGTCAATCATCAGCACGGGCGCATGATCGCACGCGCCCAGGCATTGGTTCGCCAGCAGCGTGAAACGCCCGTCGGCGGTCGTCTCGCCGGGTTTGATGCCGAGCGCTTGCTCCAACTTGGCGAGGACGGCTTCCAAACCCATCACCCAGCAACTCACGCTCGTGCATATCCGGATCACGTGCCGCCCGACAGGGCGCCGGAGAATCAGGTTGTAGAACGTCGCCACGCTGTCGACTTCGTGCGTCGTCATGCCGAGCAGCCCGGCGATGTCCGCGACGCTTTCGTCGTCGACCCATCCCTTGTGGCGTTGCACGATTTTCAGCGCGTCGATGCACGCGGACTGTTTGCGCTCGTACAGGCCCGTCTCGGCTCGTATTTCTTCGATAACGCTCAGCGGCAACACGGTTTCTACGTCCCTAACCCGGATAAGCCGGAATCAAGATTCACCACAAAGGCACAAAGGACTCAGAGGTTCACAAAGGGAAGAGAAAGGCAAACCACAGATGAACACAGATATACGCGGATAAAGGCCATTTGGTCTTCTCTGCGATCTCCGCGTTCTCTGCGCCTCTGCGTTCAAATTCCCCTCCATCTTCCTCTAACGAACTACCGGTCCACGTCGGCCAACACGAAATCGATGCTGCCGAGAATCGCCAGGAGATCCGACAGCAGCACGCCGCGGCTCATGAGCGGAATCATCTGCAAATGGGCGAACGACGGCGTGCGGATGCGCGTGCGATACGACATCGTGTTCCCGTCGCTGATGAGATAATACCCATAGCCGCCCTTGGCTCCTTCAATCCCGGAGAACGCTTCGCCATTCGGAATCACCGGTCCCCAGCTTACGCCGAGGAAGTGGTTGATCAAGGTTTCAATGTCGTGCATCGTCCGCTCTTTGCGCGGCGGCGTTGTGAGCGGGTGATCGGCCTTGTACGGCCCCTCGGGCATGTTGTTGAGGCATTGCTCGATGATGCGGACGCTCTGCCGCATCTCTTCGATGTGCACGAGTCCGCGATCGAGACAGTCGCCGTTGTGCCGGATCGGCACCTCGAATTCGAACTGGTCGTAGCCCGAGTACGGCCGCTTCTTGCGCAGGTCCCACTCGAAGCCGCATGCGCGCAGGCCGGGGCCCGTCACGCCCCAATCGATGGCCTCGTCGAGGGTGTATTTGCCAATGCCTTTCACGCGGTTGATGAAGATGCGGTTTGCTATCAGGGCCTTGTCGTATTCCAACAGTTTCGGCGGGAAATACGCGATGAAATCGCGCACCATCTTGTCCCAACCGCGCGGCAGGTCGTGCGCGACGCCGCCAATGCGGAACCAGGCCGGGTGCATGCGTCCGCCGCAAATGGCCTCGACGATCTCGAAGACGCGTTCGCGGTCGTTGAACATGTAGAACACCGGCGACATCGCGCCGAGGTCCTGCGCGAAGGTGCCGTACCACACGAGGTGGCTGGCGATGCGGAAGAACTCCGACATCATCACGCGAATCATCTGCGCGCGCGGCGGAACGGCAATGCCCGCGAGTTGTTCGACGCCCAGCAAGTACGCGAGGTTGTTGAGCACGCCTGCGACGTAGTCGATGCGGTCCGTGTAGGGGATGAACGAGTGCCACGTCTGTCGCTCGCCCATCTTCTCCGCGCCGCGATGGTGATAGCCGATGTCCGGCACGGAGTTGACGATGACCTCGCCCTCGAGTTGGAGGATGACGCGCAACAATCCGTGCGTGCCGGGATGGTGCGGGCCGAGATTCAAGAACATGTAGTCGGTGTCGCCGCGGCTGCGTTCCAAGCCCCAATCTTCCGGGCGGAACTTCAGCGCTTCTTGCGCGGCCACCAGCTCGTCGTCCGGCAAGTCGAAGGGCTCCAACTCGGTCGCGCGCGCGGGATGCTCCTTGCGAAGCGGATGCCCCTTCCATGTCGTGGGCATGAGGATGCGGCGCAGGTACGGATGTCCCGAGAACGTGACGCCGAACATGTCCCAGACCTCGCGCTCGTACCAGTTCGCGTTGGGGTATACGTCGGTGATGGTTTCGATGGACGGGCGCTCGCCGACCAATGGCGCCTTGATGCGAATGTCGGCGTTGCGGTCGAACGACAGCAGATGGTAGACCACGGTGAAATCCGAGGCCGGGTTCATCGCGCGGTCCGAACGAACGCGTTCATCGACGGCCGTCAAATCGTACAGCAGACGGTACGGCCTGTCGACGCCCGCCTTGAGGTGGCGGACGATCTCCTTCGCGCGGTCCGGTTTCACCCACAGCGTGGGGATGCCGTCGCGGGTGTGTTGCTCGGCGAGAATGGCGCCGTCGAAACGCTGGCGCAATTCGTCCGCGATGGCGGCGGCTGCAAGATCTGCGCTCACGTCACACCTCGTCCGGCGACCGGAGCGTGGTCGCGCGGCGTCGTTCGGGCGTTTTGAGATCGCGCTGCGAGGGCATTTCGGGCTTGATGACGCCCTGCGGCCCGACGACCCAGATCATGGGACGTTTCTCGCGCCCGATCTGGTCTTGCAGCAGCATGAGGCCCTGCATGAATGCCTCCGGACGCGGCGGACAGCCCGGCACGTAAACGTCCACGGGGAGTATCTTGTCCACGCCCTGCACGACGCTGTAGATATCGTACATGCCGCCGGAATTCGCGCACGAGCCCATCGAGATCACCCACTTCGGCTCCATCATCTGCTCGTACAGCAGCCTGATGATGGGGGCGGTTTTGATGAACGGCGTGCCCGCGACGACCATGACGTCGGCCTCGCGCGGGGTGCCGCGAATGACTTCCGATCCGAAACGCGCCAAGTCGAACTTGCTGGTCAGGCTCGTGGCCATCTCGACAAAGCAGCACGAAAGGCCGAAGTTGAATGGCCACACGGAGTTCTTGCGGCCCCAGGCGATGAGGTCCTGCAACCGTGCAAAAGCCCAGTTCTCGCCCAGTCCCGGCCACAAGGGCAGCGCTTTCTCTAACGCTTCTTTTGGTTTACTGAAAAACATGTTTTTTTAAGACTCACCACAAAGGCACAAAGGACACAGAGGAACACAAAGGTAAGAGCGAAAAATCCCATCCATAATTCCTGCGTCTCTTGTGCGTTCTGGGACTGTTCTCTTTCTCTGCGCCTTTGCGACTTCGCGCCTTGTGTTAATACTCTTCTTCACGAATCAAGCGCTCGTTGCCGCCACAGGTACGCCCACGAGGCGAATAATATGCCGATGAAAATGCAAATGTGGATATAGGCCGCCCACCCCAATTCCCGCGCGGCGGCCGCCCACGCGATCACGAACACGGATTCCAGATCGAACACGACAAACAGGATGGCTATCAGATAGAAATCGGCGGAGAACCGCACGCGGGCCGTGCCGGTCGAAACAATGCCGGATTCGTAGGGGTCGTTGTTCTTGCGCCCGGTCCGGCATTCGCCCAACAGATGAGACAACACGAGCATGCTCGCCACCACGACAATCGCGAGCGCAAAATACACGCCCAGCGGCCAATAGACGATGATTGGGTCCGTTGGAGGATTCACCCCGATCTCCTTGTCCGCGATCTTCGCCTTCCGGCGTGAGCGCGGGAATTCCGCCGGAACGCTTCGCGCCGCAGGGCCGATTCCGTTTTGCGCGATTCAGGAAATCCGGCCGCCCTGTCTGCGCGTTTGCGCACTATGCCACAAGCCAAGCCTTTGTCTCAACAGGCGGGCAGGGAAGCGACAGGGGCAACCGTCAGCGAAGGGCGCCTTGCCTCGGCATGCATGGCGCGCCCAGGACCGGTGACCGGCGGCTCATCCCTCGGTAAACGGAGAGGATTCCCGGCTCTTTTCAAAAGCCAGCATCCGGAGGGTTGCGCGCATGATCAGCAGGGAAGGCGCCGCCACGGCGACGTACAGGAGCAAGACAAAAACGGCCTTTCCGTACGAAGCGGGCGGGGTCAACAGATCCGACAGGTTGATCGAGGCCAACCCCAACACGAAAAATTGAACAAACACGGCTGGGCGCACAGCGTCCAAGAAAGAGCCGGGCGCGTCGTTCTCCCGGCTTAACAGCAATTCGATGCATACCGCCAGCACCGCGAAAATGCACGCAAAAAACAGCCCTACCAGCAGCAGGCGCAACGACACCCCCCGATCGTACTGCAACCCTGCAATCGACACGACCGAAATGCCGTAACAGAAGATGCGCCACATGGCGGACCGGAATTCTCCTCGCACGACGCCTTGCCCCCTGTGCATGCCACCCCCTCCCAAGGTTCCGATCCGCGCGATCCCGGACGTCCCGATACGAACCGGACCGCTCGGCCTCTCCGGCTTCCTTTCTCTGCCGCGCCCGTCTCGGAGCCAGACGGATTACGTCAGCAGAGTCTTGAGCTCGGTCATGAACTCGTTGAGGTCTTGAATTGGCGGTAAACCGACGCAAAACGCACATACGCGACCTCGTCGATTCGCTTCAGCCGTTCCATCACGGAAAGGCCGATCGTGTCGGTCGAAACTTCATGGTCCGACGAGTTGAAGAGCGCGCGTTCCACTTCGTCGATCAGGGCGTCGACTTGCTCCAGGCTGACCGGGCGCTTCTCGCACGCCTTGAGAATGCCGCTCTTGATCTTCCACCGATCGAACGGCTCGCGGCGGCCGTCTTTTTTGATCACCATTTGGGCCACTTCCTCGATCCGCTCATACGTCGTGAAACGCCGCGCACACTTCAGGCATTCACGACGTCTGCGGATGCTGTCGCCCTCTTTCGAAGCGCGCGAATCGACGACCTTGGCGTCGGTGTGAGCACAAAATGGACAGCGCATGGCAAACCTACACTCCCCTCGGTCGTTGGCGCCCTTCGCATGCGCCTGCTTTCCCCGAAACCAACAATATATAGTGCTATCGTGACTTTAGCAGACACAGGATATTGTGTCAAGAGAAAAAAGAAAGGGCGACGTTGCCATAACGGCACGTTCGGAAACACGTAAAACCCGCCAGATCCGTCTCCACCGCGCACTGCGCCCCGTGCTCGAGAACGACAACGGCTTCCTCCGCCAACAAGGCGTTTTCTCGCAACAAAATCATGAATCCAACGAAATCCCGGAAAGCGTATGGCGGATCGGCAAAGGCTATGTCGAACGGCTCTTCGCGTCGCGCCACGGCCCGCAACCCTTCCGGGAGCGTCACGCGATAGGTCTTGGCCCGGTCCGCCAAACGCGTGCGATCCAGGTTGGCATCGAGGATCTTGCTTACGGCCACATCTTCTTCCACGAAAGCGGCCCATGCGGCTCCCCGGCTCAGCGCTTCAATGCCGTTGGCTCCGGTTCCCGCAAACAAGTCCAAGAACCGACATCCGGGCAAACGGGGCATCAAGATGCTGAACAGCGACTCCCGAACCCGGTCCAACGTCGGGCGCACCTGTTGTCCTGGAGGCGTGTGAAGCGTCACCCCTCGAGCCTGGCCGGCTATGACGCGCATATCGTGTTTTCTCCTGTGGATATGTCAGGCGTAGTGTGCCATTCGCGGGCATGAAAAGTCATCCCGGTGGTCTCTTGCCGCCGTTGTTGTCAGGGATTGGGGAACGGCGTCGCGGATTTCAGGCGAAATATCGAGGTTTTTGCATGGATTTTTGTCCGCGTCGGCAGGCCGCGGACGGGCCTGCGCAGGCTTGTTTGCGTTTGCATGAAATGCCGGGAATGTGGATAACCTGTGGAAAACCTGGCGCCGGTGCAGCGTTTCATGCGCGCCCTGTTGTCGGGAATGTTCCCCAGTCAGGGCAATCGCATGGCATTTCGTTTTGCCCGAGCGTTCTCGTCCCCCTTTTCACGCTGGCTTTGTCGTTTCGTTCGTTCCTTTTTCTTCGTAAAGCCCGGTCTCTGTGTCGGGCGGGTTCTTTCTCTTCTCAGCGGTCTCCGCGCCTCTGCGTTACGATGTTTCAGCGCAGAGGCGCGGAGGGCGCTGAGATCGCAGTTTCCTCCGAACGTCGTGACTCGTCGTGCCCGTCGTGTTTCAGTTCCGGATTTCCGCCGCCACGATCATCACGAGACACAGCGAAAGAGATCAAGACAGAAGAGGTGTTGACAGGATTGATAGGATGAAGAGGACGCCTCCGTAGACAGCGCCCGGTCTCCGTGCCGGGCGGGTCATGGTGGGCACGGCGCGTTTCTTTGTGAAATCATGCAGACGCCACGAAAGGGGGCCGCGTCTGCGGGTTTTTTTCGAGGGGGTTGTTTCGTTTGTGGTTGAAGATTCTTAAGACCGCCCGGCACACGGAGACCGGGCGCTACAAGGAAATGGTGGCGTGGCAAACCTAGCACGTGAGACCGCCCACGCAAAGGGCGTTCACCCCTTTCCGATCTCCGCGTCTTCTGCGTCTCTGCGTTGAAAATGCCGACCCTAAACGCAGAGTCGCAGAGAACGCGGAGATACGCAGGGTGAAGACCGTGCTCGATCTGTTTCCCCTTGGCGCGTCGCGACTCCGTTTTCCATCTTCCGGCGCGGCTTGGTGGCGATTGCCGGTGGTGGAGCATTTGACTGAAAAAGGCGGTGCGTGATAGCATAATCGGCCTGTCTCTGGAGGGACAGGCAGGCGGTTTACCCTTTTTGTTAGGAGGCCTAGGACACATCATGACAGAAGCAACCGAACCAACCGGCGAAGTCGTTGAGCAGACGGCTTCACAACCCGCGGCCGATGCCGCAATCCTTGTCGATGATCCGGAGTTGTCGATGGAGGAGATGGGGACCCTGTATGACGAGACCCTTCAGAGTTTCAAGGAGGGGGAGGTCGTCCGGGGGCGCGTGGTCGAGATCAATCCCGACTGCGTGCTCGTGGATATTGGGTACAAGAGCGAAGGCGTGGTCCCGCTTGACGAATTCGCCAGCCCCAATGACGTGAAAGTGGGCGATGTATTCGACGTGTTCATCGAGGAGCCTGAAGACGACGAAGGGATGCCGGTCTTGTCGAAGATGAAGGCCGACAAGATCAAGAATTGGACGCATATCCAGCGCGTATATGAAGAGGATGGCGTCATCGAGGGCCGTATCGTGCGTCGCGTGAAGGGCGGTCTCAAGGTGGACATTGGCATAGATGCGTTCATGCCGGCCAGTCAGTTGACGTGGCGGCCGACGAGCGATCTGGACCGGTATTTGGGCCAGACGATGGAGTTGAAGATTATCAAGCTGACGAAGCGGCGCCGGAATGTCGTCGTGAGTCGCCGCAAGTTGCTTGAAGAGCAGCGCGCGGGCGAGAAGAGCAAGTTGTTGTCGACGATCGAGATTGGCCAGATCATCAGCGGCGAGGTCAAGAACATCACCGATTTCGGCGCGTTCGTGGATGTGGGCGGCATCGATGGGTTGCTGCACGTGACGGACATGTCGTGGGGCCGCGTGAAGCATCCGTCGCAGGTGGTGTCGGTTGGCCAGCGCATTCAGGTGATGGTCCTCAATTTCGATCCGCATACCGAGCGCATCAGCCTTGGGTTGAAGCAGAAGAGCGAGAATCCCTGGAAGACCGCCGAGCAGCGGTATCCGGTGGGCGGCGTGGTGCGCGGGCGCGTGGTCAGCATGACGGATTACGGCGCGTTTGTGCAGCTTGAGGACGGCATCGAGGGCATGGTGCACGTGAGCGAGATGAGTTGGACGCGGCGCGTCCGTCACCCCAGCGAAGTGGTGTCGCTCGATGAGGAAGTGGACGTGATGGTGTTGAGCGTGGACCCGCACGCGGAGAAGATCGCGTTGGGTCTCAAGCAGACGCGTCCGAACCCGTGGCGCGAGTTGTCCAGCCGTTACCCGATTGGATCGAAGGTTGCCGGCACGATTCGCAACATGACGGATTATGGCGCGTTTGTGGAGATCGAGGAAGGCATCGACGCGCTGTTGCATGTCAGCGATATTTCGTGGACCAAGAAGGTGGCGCATCCTTCCGAGGTTTTCGAGAAGGGGCAGCAGGTCGAGGTCAAGGTGCTCAGCATCGATCCCGACAATGAGAAGATCAGCGTGGGTCTCAAGCAGCTTGAGAAGGATCCGTGGCAGGAGGTCGTCGAGGCGCACCCGGTCGACTCGCATGTCGAGGTCGAAATCGCCAAGTTGGTCAGTTTTGGCGCGTTCGCGCGGATGGACAACGGCATCGAAGGCCTGATCCACGTCAGCGAATTGTCGAAGGAGCGCGTGCAGAAGCCCGAGGAGGTGCTGTCGGTCGGGGATAAGGTGATGGCCAAGGTCATCAGCATTGACCCGAACGAGCGGAAGATTGGCCTGAGCCTGCGTGAGTATCAGCGCGACAAGGAGGAGGGCATTGAGGCGGGGTATCGCGTGAGCGGCGACGCCACGGTGAGCATCGGCGACGTGATCGGCAACGCCATACCGAAGTCGTTGTTGAATCAGGGGGATCCGACTGCGGCAGCCAATGAAATGATGGCGGAAATGGGCGAGGCCGCCAAGTCGGAAAGCGACGCTGTGGAGCCCTCGTCCGACGCGGACAAAGCGGAGTAAACGTTTTCCGCGGTAGAGGTTGGAACGGGCGTTGCCCCCAAGGGCAGCGCCCGTTTTTTCGTTTTTTTTGGGTTGCGCCGGCCCTCTTGCGCCGGTCTGGGGGGTCGACTACAATACGGGCGGACAGGGTGTCGAATTCATCATGAACGCCAATGCCATAGCCCCGGTGCGGGTGCTTCCCGAGGAGGTGGCAAATAAGATTGCCGCCGGCGAGGTTGTCGAACGTCCGGCCAGCGTCGTCAAGGAACTTATCGAGAATTCCCTTGACGCGGGGGCGACGCGCATAGAAGTGCGCCTGGTCGAAGCGGGGCGCCGGACCATCGAAGTTGTCGATAACGGTCATGGCATGTCGGAGCAGGATGCCCATTTGGCCATCGAGCGCCACGCCACCAGCAAAATCCGCCGGGCCGAGGATTTGGACAACATCGTTACTCTCGGTTTCCGGGGCGAGGCGTTGGCGAGCATCGCGGCGGTTTCTCGTTTTGAATTGGTCACGCGGCGCGCGAAGGACGATGCCGCCGTGCGGCTGCGCGTCGAAGGCGGCGTGTTGCGCGATGTCACGAAGGTGGCCGGTCCGGTCGGCACGCGCATCGCGGTGAACCGTCTCTATTTCAATACGCCTGTTCGCGCGAAATTCCTGAAGGGCGTCACGTCGGAACTGAGCCAATGCATCGATGTCGTTCAGCGTCATGCGTTGGCGGCGTCGGGTGCGGCGTTCCGGTTGTTGCATAACGACAAGGAATTGTTGGATGTTCCGGCGAATGCGAGCTTGCGCGATCGGGTGGCGTTGATGTGGGGATTGAATTTCGCGAGCGAATTGACGGACCTTGACGACGAAGCGGAGGGCTTTTGCGTGACGGGCCTCATCGGGACGCCCGGCCTTTCTCGTTCCACGCGTTCGCACCAATTTTTCTTTCTCAATGGGCGTCCCATTGTCAGCCGGACGCTGCAGTATGGTTTCGAAGACGGGTACCGGGAATTGTTGACCATCGGGCGCCGACCGGTTGGCATTGTGTTGTTGGACATTTCGCCGCGCATGGTGGACATCAATATTCATCCCGCTAAGCGCGAGGTGCGGTTTCGCGACGATCGCGCGGTGCGCGCGGCCCTGCAGGGGATGGTCCGGCGCCGGTTGGCTCAGCTTGACGATGCGCGGCGCGTGCAGCATCTCGATCTGCGCGTTCGCCCTGCGACAGGGCCGCATGCCGCGCATCCGACGGACGCCGGCGCGGAAGCAGAAGCGCGGGGACCGGTCGCGCCGGAAGAAGCGGTCCCGGTTGAGATCGCCGCCGCCAATCCCCGGAGCGCCTGCCAGGAACCGGTGCAGGAGGACCTCGTTGGCGACGAAGCGGAGCCGTTGGAGTGGGGCGAGACGGCCGAAGCGACGCCGCCATCCCTCGAGCCTCGCGCCGTGTACCGCGCCTTCGAGCGTCTTGAGGACGCGCCGCTCCAGATTTTTGACACGTACCTTCTTGTTCCCAGCGACGACCGCCTGCTTATCATTGATCAGCATGCGTTGCATGAGCGCCTGACCTATGATGCGCTCTGCGCCGATCTTCAGGAACACGAATACGAATCGCAGCAATTGGCCGTGCCGCTGCTGCTCGACATTCCCCCCTCCCACACGAAATTGCTCGATGCGAACATCGGGCTTTTTCGCAGGCTGGGATTCGAGATCGAGCCTTTTGGCGGCACGACGTATCAAGTGACCGGCATCTGCCACCTCTACGAAGAATCGAAAGTCCCGGACAGCATCTATCGCGTGCTCGACGCGCTCGCGCAAGGCGATTTGTTTTCGCGGCAGGATTTCATGACGAACCTGTTGCGGCTGACCGTCGAGGCGTGCCGCGGTTCGGTCAAGGCGGGCGATCGCCTGGCTCCGCAGGAACGGCGCGGATTGCTCGACGGCTTCCGCCGCTTGCGCCCGCCGTACACCTGCCCGCACGGCAGGCCCATCGTGACCGAGTTGACCCTCGCGCAGATGGAAAAGAGTTTCCGGAGACGCTAGTGACCTGTCTTGTCTGTCCTTTCTTCACATCCTGAAAAGTTCGGGAGATCATGGATGCCACAGGTGGTTGACCTGGGCCTGTGTTTTCTGGAAACGCGCGAATAGGAGTGCGATGAATACTCATCTGTCGCCGTCTGACAAGGAGCTTTATCGAGCGGTTGACGAGGTTCTTCACTAATATGGGACCCGATCGAGGTGGCCAGAGAGCCGAGGGCGCAGTGTCCCGCCACTGAAGTGGTGGGCTACATTCAATTGTCCCTCCGGGACACTACGCAAAATTGGGAGTGCGCAGGATCGCGAAACAGTTTGCATCGTGAATGAATCAATGAATTTGCAACTCAAGACACTAGCACTGATATACTTGAAACGCAAGATGGCCCGAGGAGGAGTATTGCCGTGAACTTGCCCATAAAAATCGACAAACAACAGATTGCGGCTTTCTGTCAGAAACACTACATCATAAAATTGGCGTTGTTTGGATCGGTGCTCACGGATCGCTTCGGCCCGGACAGCGACGTCGATGTGTTGTTTGAATACGACCCCGATCACGTTCCATCGCTGTTTGCCGTGGCTCGCATGGAACGGGAGTTGTCCGAGATTCTCGGGCGCAAGGCGGATATGCGCACATCTCTGGACCTCAGCCGCTACTTCCGCGAGGAAGTTGTCCAACACGCAGTGGTGCAGTATGTCGCGTGAGGAGGACCTGAATCGTCTGCAGCACATGATCGAGGCCACTCAGGAAATCCTCGACTATGTACAGGGGCGAGACCTCTCATCGTTGGGTGTGGACCGTCCACTGCAACATCTGATTGTACATGACCTCGAAATATTGGGAGAGGCGGCCTCGCGTTTGTCACTTGAGTTTCGGGAAGGACATCCCGACATTTATTGGCGCGACATGATCGACCTGCGGAACAGACTCATCCATGTCTATTTTGACCTCAACCTAGCTATCATTTGGACAACGGTCCAGCAGGACTTGCCGCAGTTACTCCTGCAACTCAAGGCTATTCTGAGCCTGGAGCAATGATGGCCCCCGAGACGACTCAACGTGTTACGGTCCTTGATGGGAGCGCGGTGAGTATTGGGACGCGTGAGGCGCCCCGCATCATCGCGGTGACCGGGCCGACGGCGTCGGGCAAGACTGCTCTTGCCATCGAGCTTGCCGAACGCCTTCACGCCGAGATCATCTCGGCGGATTCCATGCAGGTTTACAAAGGCATGGAGATCGGGTCCGCCGCGCCCACGCCCGAAGAGCGCGCCCGCGTGCCGCACCATCTGGTCAGTTTTCTCGAACCTGGCGCGCCGTATAGCGCCGGGATGTTTGAGCGGCAAGCCCGCGCCATCATCGATGACCTTGCGCGGCGCGGACACGAGACGGTGGTGGTGGCTGGCGGATCGGGTCTGTACCTGCGCGCGCTGATAGAGGGACTGTTCCCCGGACCGGAAAAGGACGACGTCATCCGTGCGCGGTTGCAGGATGAGGCCGAGTCGATCGGCACGCCGGCATTGTTCGCGCAATTGGAGCGCGTCGATCCCGACTATGCCGCGACGATTCACCCCAACGACCTGCGCCGGATCGTCCGCGCGATGGAGGTCCACGAGCTTACCGGACGCCCCTTTTCGGCGTGGCGCCGCGAGCACCGCGCGACCGCCGCATCCATGCAGGCCGTCTCAATCGCCATAGACCATCCCCGCGACGTCCTCTACGACCGCATCAACCGCCGCGTCGACGCCATGATCGAGCGCGGATTCGCCGACGAAGTCCAGCGCCTGCTCGACGCGGGGCACGCCCGTCATATCGACCATCTCCGCGCGCTCGGCTACCGCGAATTCGCCGCTTGCTTGCGCGGCGAGGGGGGGTGCGAAGAGGCCGTTGAAACCATGAAACGCAACACTCGTCGCTTTGCCAAACGTCAACTCACTTGGTTCCGCGCCGATCCGAAAATACGGTGGCTGAAGGGGACGCCGGAGAAGACGCCCTCGGAATATATCCAGGAGTTGGAGGCTCAGGGGGTTGTCGCGATGAGATAGGTGACCCGCACGGTGGCGGCGCATGTCATCCGTCGAAGCGAGGGAAGGTGTTCTTTGGAGCCGCTCGGGCGATTCCAGGTTGCGTCTTGCATGACGACTTTTTCCACTTGGGATATGACGGCTCCCATGATCGCGGCGGCGCTTTCCGCGGGCGGATACGCCTTTTCAATCGCTTTCGCCACCGCGCTCTGGAGCAGCGGTTTGGGATCGTCCAATCCCAACACCGGGCCTTCGAACCCGCACGATAGTTTTTCCGCCGTTGCGCGCAATTGATCGCACACGGACGCAAATTTGGTCAGTCCGTCGGACACGCCCGTGAAGTCCTTGCAGGAAAACCGGACGCGGGCGTTGCGCGCTACGACAACCAGGGCCGCATCGGCCACGGCCGGCTCGAACACGACGAGTTCCGATGGCGTCAGGCCGCGCTTTTCGAACTCTTCGCGGAGCGAGGTCTCGAAAGAGGCCGAAGCCTTGAGAACTTCCGCGACCGATCCCCCGGTGCGCATGGAATGGAACCAGAATTCGGCATAATCGGGCGCGGCCTCGACCGTGCCTTCGCCGATGGTTTCGATGGTGATGGGCTCCGGCTGAACGCGCTGCTGCTGCGCCAACGCGCCGCTGACGAAGGTCAACGCCACACACAATCCCCGTATGCTGGCCCGCATCATGGACGATCTCCTTCTCGCAAGATTCCGGTCGGCGCGGCGCAGGCCGCCTCCATCGGCCTGATTATTTCACACAAGCAGGTCGCGATACGACCTCGCCGGATCAGAGCGGCGGGAACGTCCCATTTCCCGGTTCCGCGGCGTGCGCCATGGCCCTGTTGCGCCTACGCCCCGAGATTGGTAGTGTTTTTGCATGAATGCCGACGCGACAACAACGAGCCGCCCGCGGCGGTCTTGCTCAGACCGCATGCAGGTATTGTGGTTGCGGGCCGGGTTCTTTTTGGCTGGCGCGATTCTGTTCGGGGCGGTCTTGTTTGTCTTGCACACATGGGGGGGATCGTGGGCGCGCGGCGCGTACCGTCCCATACTCATGCAGCGCGTCGATGAAGCGCGCGCCCGAGGCGCGTTTGGCGAAGCCGAGGCGCACTTGTTGCGCGCGTTGAGGGTTTCGCCGGCGTATGCGCCGGACATTTTCGCGGGGGTCCGTCTGGATCTATGCGTGATGCCGGAACTCGCGCAACGGCTTCGGCAGCTTGCGCCTTCCCTGGAAGAGCCTCATGTTTTGCATGCGGAGGCGGGACGCGACAGCGCGTTGTTTGCGGCGCCTATGGCGCACCCAAGCAACACGGCGAACCCTGAATAATACACGAACGGCATGACCAGGCTGATCGCGCCGTAGGCCCCAAGCAGGACTGCGTATGCCGCCAAGCGCGCCCGCTCGTCCGGATTCGAGCGCGCCCTCAGCCATGCGGCGCACAGCGAAGCGGCGATGCAACTCCACAGCCAGCCGTAGGCAGCCAGCCCCGTCCATCCGGTTTCAATCCAGAGCAGCAGCGGAACGTTGTGGACGGTCACGGCCGGCGTTTCGCCAAGCGGGTCTTCGAGGTGGATGACGGCTTTGTGCGCCGTATCAAGGCCAAAGCCGAATGGACCGCCTTCCTGGGCCCGGTTCATCATGCCCGCATAGTGCCAGACGCGCGAGGCGATTGAGGCGTCGCCGCCTTGCCGAAACTCCGTCGCCCGCCGCTGCACTGACTCGATCAATGCGGGGTGGATTGCCCAGACCATGGCCGTGATTCCCGCGGCGGCCGCGACGCCAACGCCCAGAACACGGAAACGGCGTCGCGACGCGACGACCCGGAGCAGCGCGAGCGCGATGCATACGGCCCATCCTGCGCGCGACATCGTGAGGGCAAGGCCAACGGCGATCGCCAGGAACGCTCCTGCGGACAACCCCGCGCGAAAGCGCCCCCGCCACAATCGCCGTTCGAACAGCAGAAACGATGTCGCGAACAAGAACAGCAACGCTTGGTGATTGGGGTCCGGCAGGCCGACGCTCAAGCGCCGGATGCTCGAATTCGCGATGATCGAATCAGCCGCGGCGGGGACGTGACCCCAGAAAAAACTGTCCATGGCGGCCAGGCCGCTCAATGCCGCCGCGGACACGAACAGCGCGGGAATCCGGACTTGAACGGATTCGGATCGGGCAATTTCCGCAATTGCGTAGAATAGCAGGGCATACTGGAAAAATGTTTGCGTCGCGTTCCAGGAAGCGTCGGAATCGATCGAATGCGGCAGCGAGGCAAGACAGGCCGCCGCAAACAGCGCGATTCCCGATTCAATGTGCGCCCGGGCAAAAGGAGGGCGGCGCTCCGACACTCTCCGGATAACGTGGACCAGCACGGCAAGTCCGCCCATCGCTTTGGTCAGCGTCCACCCTGCGCCCGGGATCGTCGTCAACGCCTGCAGCGGCAGGGAAAACACGAGGGCGTATAGGGCGTAGCGCTCGAAGGCGCACAGCGCGAGAGATAGACGGCTGTGCGGCGGCTGTGCGGCGAGAGTCATTTCCGGTTCTCCAACAAGAGTGCCGCGGGCAGGTCCGCTCCTAGCGAAACGGCTTCCGTGGCGCGATCGCCGCCGGACAAACAGGCGACGAATGCGTACGCCTGAAGCGCGTCCGGGGCGGGCAGAGCCTTCAGGCCAAAACGCTCCAACAGCAGTCGCCGCGCATCCATAGACATACGCGCCACGGCCTCTCCCGATGCGCACCCCGCCAGCAAGGCCGGCCCGCTTTCGCGTTCGATCCAATCTTGAAATTGGCGCGGGGCGCGAGTCAACGGAGCAAAGCAAAAGATTGCGTCCCGAATCACTTCGCCCGAAACGGCATCCACCACGGCAAACCACCATCCTCTTGGCGTGGATACGCACCGGCGTCGTGCCTCCGACAACACCCCGTATGTGTTGCCGGTCGCTCCTCCGTGGGCAAACACGGCGATGGCGGTCGCGGAGGCTTCTCCGACAGCGCACGACGGCAAGTCTTGCGGTTCGGCGCCGAGCCATGTCAGGAGCGCGGCGCTCTCCTCTGGAGTTGGCTCAGGGTTCAGTGCGCCAAAAGCGAGACTGCCGCAAATGCGGCCCGCCTCCACGAAATCCGTGGATGCCATCGGCAACGGCGGCGCAGTCTCCCAAAACGTCAACAGAGGATTGTCCCCCTGCGCCGACAAGCGATGCATTCGCAAACGCGCGAGCGGATTCTTCATGGACTCGGGATAACGCGCTTCCAGGCGGTTCACGAAATCGCGAACGGCATCTTCGGTCGGCGGAACTCCGTTACTGCGAAGCAAGGCGCAGGCGTCGCCCGCTTCCGGCGCCGTTGCGAGGCAAATGCCGAGTCGGATTGCATCGGTCTGTCCCGCCGCTACGGCCAGATGTTCGATCGCGAATTCTGGAAAGCCGCGCTCGAACATGATCTCGGCCGTGATCGCGTGCAACGGGCGGAAATACGGGTGGACGAGGAGGAGTTTTCGCGCGAATTGCGAGGCCTGGTCCCACTCGCGCTGCCGGGTGAGGTCTTCCAGGCGTCGCAGTTCGGGAAGCGCCGCGCCGGGAAGCGCGCGCGCGTTCATGGCGATTTGCGCAACCACCAACGCGAGAACCGTCGTAACGGCGGCAGCGGCGAGTATCGCATCGCGCGGCATCGTGCGTCCGTTACGGCGCGCTGGCCGGCAATATAGACAGCTCACATCCATCGAACCACAACGTTCCTGTCCCGCCTGGCGACGATTCGGGCGCGGGACGTCGCAAGAAGACCAGCATTTTGTCGGTGTCGCCGGGGACCGCGAACGAGATCGACGTCAAGGTCCAATCTTGCGTTCCGGTGACGGCGGGCTCGCTAAAGCGGCAGAAGGCCTGATAGCCTTTTTCGCCGTGCTGGACTTCGATGCCGGCCTGTCCTGCCACGTCGCGACTTTTAACGTAGGCGCGCAACAAGTAGGAAGCGCCGGGAACAAGTCCGCTCACTTCCTGGGCAATGCCCAAATTGGCGCTGGCATCGCAATTCACCATGAGCGAGGCCGAACCTTCGAGGAAGGGTTCCGAGCCGCTCCCTTGCTTTACGCCCTGCGTATCCATGATGTTCCAACCGACGGGCCGTCCGTCGCGCCATTCCTCGAATCCGGCGTTTTGGAGCAGGTTGTTTCGCGCAATGGGCGTCGCTTTCAACTCCGCCCTGTCCCACCATACGGCACCGTTGCCGTCCGAAGCGAGGGAAGACGTCAAAACGAGTTGAAGACGCTTCGTGAACAGAGGCGGCTCGAATGACAAGGAAACCAATGTCCATTCGTTTTCGGAAAGCGTCGTCTTTTCTCCCTGTGCGGCAAACCGCGCCGCGCCGCCTTCTGCGTCCCGCGCTTCGATGCGGACGTCTCCTTTTCCGCGAACAAGCGCCCGGGCCCGGTACATCGTTTTGCCGGTCACGTTGATCGTCTGCTTGAGCTCGCAGGAGGCGACGCCTTCGATGCGCAGGCTGCGATCGCCGCTCGCCACCAGCGGCAACGAAGCCTCGGCGCGTGCGGCCTCGGCAGGCAAGACGGACCATCCCTCCGGGCCGTCGTTGGCGAATTTCTCGAAGTCTCCATTGATCAGCGCATTGGGACCTGCGGCCCCTTCGGCAAGGGGAGGGATCGGGACGGGATCATAGACCACCATCGTTCCCGGAGCCGGACGATCGGGAGCGGACGCCGCGGGGCCGGTCTGCTCTTTTTGCGTTTTGCTGCAGCCGACCACAAGCGCCGCCGCACAGCCGATCGCCAGCATTCGCCCAACTTTTCCCCATCCGCAACGTTTTTGGGATCGCATGCCTATCGTTCCTCGCGCGTAGTTCATTCGTTCGCCAAGCGCTGCTGCAGCGCCGCGTTTCGGGACAGTATAGCACCGCGCCGCCAGCCGTTCACGGCGATCGCCTGCAGAATGTGCGGGCAGGCGCTTAGGAAGAACGTGACTCTGGGAACGCGCCGGATCGATTGTTTCTCGGAACGTTCCCCGGTATCCTTTCGTGGGCGATGTTTGGCGGGGCGCTGTTTTGGATGCGGCCGGATCTGGGAAAAAGGAGGACTGCTTCATGGGGGTTTCGATGTTGTTCGTGATCAGTTCGCCTCGGTCAGGCAGCACGATGCTGGAACGGATGCTTGAGTCGCACTCGATGATTCTCGGCGGTCCGGAGCCGCATCTCATAACCCCGCTGGCGCATCTGGGCGTATGGGATAAAGTGGACAAGGCTCCCTACGATCACATTCTCGCGGCAGAGTCGCAAAAGCTGTTTGTTTCGAAGTTGCCGCATGGCGAGCAGGACTATTGGGACGCGTGCCGGGCGTATTGCGACGTGTTATATGGCCGCTATCTCGCGACAAGCGCGAAGACCGTCTGTCTTGACAAGACGCCGGCGTATGCTTTGACGCTGCCGTTTCTGATGAAGGTGTTTCCCGACGCGAAGTACGTCGTGCTGACGCGGCATCCGCTCGCGACTTTTTCGTCGTATGCCAATTCTTTTTTCAACGGCGACTACCAGGCGGCCCATGCCTACAATCCGTTGCTGGAGCGGTATGTGCCGGCCATTGCGCGGTTCCTGCGGCAGCAGTCGGTGGGGCATCTGCACGTGCGCTACGAGGACCTCGTCAAGGACCCGGAAACGTGGATGGAGCGGACGTACGCCTACATTGGCGTGCCGTTCGAAAGAGATACGGTCGATTATGGGGCCAAGACTCCGACGCAGAACAAGCCGGAGGGACTCGGCGATCCGTTGGGCGTGGGCCGGCACACGCGCCCCACGACAGGATCGATCTCGAAATGGGTCGAGGAGCTTGCCGCGGACGCTGACAAGCGCGCATTCATGGAGAACGTCATGGGACGCCTCGATCCGGACGACCTGGCAATCCTCGGGTACCCCGCGGAAAGCCTCTGGAAACCGCTCGAAGAGGCCCTGGGCCGGTCTGTCGCGCCGAGGGCCAAGTCGTCGTTCTCGCTTTACCATGCCCAGCGCAAGGCGATTGTCGCGTTGCGCGCGGCGGCGCGGCGCCACGGCCCGCTGCGCAAAACGCTTTCGAAAATACGGTTGGCGTGCGATGTCCTGCTGCGCGAGTGAGATGGAAATCGCCGGCGAAGCGTGGTACATAGAGAGGTGTTTCTTTGACGAACGCAGCAAAGGAGACCAGCCGGAATGTCGGAAACGGACGATACAATTGAGTTGGCATACCTTGCCTTGGCGGTGTTCGCCGAAGACGGGACGCTCGACATGCGGGAATTGGACGCATTGCTGGCGCAGGCGCGCCGCGACAACAAAGTGACGGATCAGGAGAAGCGCATCCTGGCGAATGTATTCGATCGCATTGGCCGCGAGGATGTCGCGACGGACGTGTGGGACCGCATCCAATCGGTCCGCCGTCAATACGAAATCTAAGCGCATCGCCCATGCGTCTTTTTCTCATACGCCACGGGCAATCGCTCGAGAACCTGAACGGTCCTCTTCCCCCGGACGCCGATCCGCCGCTCACCGAACTGGGTCGACGGCAGGCGCAGCGCGTCGCCGATCGTTTTGCGGGGATGAAGCTGGACGTATTGTATTGCGGCCCATTGCGGCGCAATCTGCAAACGGCTATTCCTCTTGCGCGGGCGACAGGCCTCGATCCTTGCCTGCTGCCTTCGCTTCACGAAGTTGGCTCAACGGTCGATGCAACGAATTTCGCGTATGCCGTCGAGCAGTTTCCGCGCATCCGGATTCTTTCCGAAGCCGCTTACGATCGGCTGGCGCCAAACGAAACGCGGGTCGAGGCTTTTGAACGCGCGGGAGCTTTGGCCGCGTGGCTTTGCGGCGCCCATGCGGCGGCCGAGCAGGCCGTGGCCGTGGTCACGCACGGCATGTTTTCCGATCTTCTGTTGTCGCGCTTTTTGGGGATGGCCTTTGCGGACTATACGCGCTTCAGCACCGGCAATTGCGCTGTGCATATCGTCGACGTGACGCCGGACCGTCTTAAAGTCCTTAAACTCAATGACGAATCCCACCTCCCCGAGTCGGATCGCACCTGATCGCAGACGCTTTTTTCCCGGAATTGGGGGCTATTTTCCCGCGTCTTTTGATCCAGAAGAAGGCGCGGAAAAGGGAAAACAACGGTCTTCTCGCGTCGGATGTCTTGAGGAACGCGTTGTGCCGCAAGCGTTGCGTCACGCTTTTCCGTCTTTGCATCGATCGCGGGGCTCCACGCGCTGGGGATAATAGGCCTAAACATCCACCTGGCGCAGCGTTTTCGGTTCTGCATCCGCCGATCGATTGACGCTTGTGCAAGGCTTCCACTATGATGCCATACGCGGATGCCAATGTGCGGAACGGCGTTGTTGTCGTGCGAGACGGGGGGCTGGGAAAGCCCGGGCCCGGATTCGACTGGAAGGGCGGTCTGTTGACGAGGCATATGTTGATAGCCAGCGCCGCGGCGCTTTGTTTCATCTCTCTGCTCGCCACGGCGTTGCTTGTTCCCCTTGTCATGCGGTTCGCCCGGGCCATAGGCGCGGTGGATCGAGGCGGCTACCGGAAGGTTTTTCAGGGCGCGATGCCGTTGTTGGGCGGATTGGGCGTAGCCTTGCCGCTCATCGCGTTGTGTATGGCCGGCGCCGTCGCAGGCTACGGCGTCGTTCGTCACTGGCAGTGGTTTTGGCTTTACCGTCGAGACGTGTTCGACGCGTTGTTTTCGTTGGCGGGTGAGCGCGGCAATTTTCTGACGTTGGCATGGGGCGGCGCCGCCATTGTGGCGCTGGGTCTGGTGGACGACATCAAAGGGATGCGCGCTCGCTGGAAGCTTGCCGGGCAGACGGTTGTCGCGATCATGGTTTGCCTGTCGGGGCAGATGCTCACCACGGTGTCCCTGCCGTTTTGGGGGAGCGTCACCTTGGGCGCCGGCGTGGGCGGGCTGATTAGCGTGCTGTGGATAGTCGGCCTGATCAATGCGTTCAATTTGATCGATGGCGTGGACGGCCTTGCTTCGGGCGTTGCCTTGGTGGGGGCGGGGGCCCTGATCGCGCTGAGCATGATTCAGCAAGATGTTTTCGTGATGTTTGCCGCCGCTGCGTTGGCCGGGAGTCTGCTCGCGTTTCTGTTTTACAATTTTCCTCCGGCGCGGATATTTCTTGGCGACACGGGCAGCATGTTTCTGGGGTATGCGTTGGCGTTGCTTTCGCTTTCGGGGGCGCAAAAATCCGAAGCCGCGATAGTTGTCGCGGGGCCCATGCTGGCTCTCAGCCTGCCGTTGTTTGAAACGGTCGTCTCTGTTCTCCGCCGTTCCATTCGAGGCGTTCCTTTATTCGCGGGAGATGCGCATCATACGCACCACCGGCTTTTGAGCAAGGGCTATTCGCAGCCGAGGATCGTGCTCACCTTTTGCGGCGTCGCTTTGCTTCTTGCAGGAGCGGCGATCATGTCCGCTTTGATCCCCCCAGGATCGCGCTGGGCGTGGTGCCCCTACGCGTTGTACGCGGGGGCGCTTCTGTATATTGCCGTGCTGGCGGGTTATCTTCGCCCGGCGAGTTTCGAGGCGACCCTGGAACGGCATCAGCGCAACAAAGGTTTCCAGGCCTTGGCGCGCTACGTCGCTCCTCGGTTGGGCAGGGCCAGGCCGCCCGTTGAAACGGGGTTGCTGTTGGAACTGTGCCGGCAGGAACTGGAACTTGCGGGCATCGAGGTGCGGCGGCAGGCGAACCGGCTCGTGTTGCTTGCGACGCAGCCCGGCAACGACGACGCGGCGCGAACGCCCTTTGAAACGTTTGGGGTGAAATCGTCCGACGGTCAGGATCTTTTGGTCGCGTATGCGTTTGTTTCCGCTCCGGACGAAACCCGGCGCCAGGATGTCTGCGCCTGCTTGGCCGCGATTTTTGACGGGATGGACATCGACGAGTTGGACGCGGTCATTTCGCGCGATGGCAATCGGCGCAACTCAATCCCCGGACAGCCTTGACCGCCTCGTCGTGCGTTCCGTGTTCTCGCGCACACTGCTCCCATTGCTTGCCCAATTCCGGGATGTGCGTGAACTCGCGAGTCTTTATCAGGGCGCACAAAAGAGACTCGTACACGGAGACGGGGCAATGCGCGGATCGGTATGCCTGCCAATACAAAGGCAAGGCCTGCAAAGCGTCGTCTTGTTTCCATAACAACATGTCCGCAAGGCGCACCAGCGCCTCTGTGCGTGCGGCCATCGTGGTAAACGGCTGATGCAGCGCCAGCCGGTACGCTCGTTGCGCGTTTGCATAGCGGGCCATTTCCTCGAATCGCATGGCGCGCGAGGCCAGCGAGTCGCCCTCGCCAACGTCTCCGTTCGCGCTCCAAACGAGCGGGCTCGCCGGTTCCGGAACATCGGGCTCCGCCGTGCGGAACAAAACGGACGACCCGATCAAGACCGCTGCAACCCCGCCTGCCAAACCCAGAAAGATCCTTCGGTCGCGCGGCGCGATGGCGCGGGCGTACGCCATCCAGTCGGCGCATAGGCGCTTCGTCGAAAAATCATTTGCGTCTTGCGAGGCGACCTCGTTATTTTCCGGATCGGTAAGCCCGATCGCCGCGCCCGCGAGCATCCACCAAAGCATCATGGCGGTATACACCTGAAACGTTCCGTCCACCAAGGCGATGGTCATCCATGCGCACCCGCTTGCCGCGGACCCCAGCGCCAGGTAACGCGCCAACGGAACAGCTCCGCCCCGGCGCCACAATTGGCCTACCAGGCCGAACATGAGCGCTGTCCATAACGCAAGACCCGGAATTCCGGTTTCAAACAAAAACTTGCGATAGTCGCAGTGGGCGGCCAGCAGCACGCCCGGGGCATAGGGCGATCCTGCCGTGAATTGTTCGACCGATCCCAAGCCGTGACCGCGAATAGGATGCTCCACAATCGCCGCGTCGATGGCGCGCCAAAGTTCCTTGCGCGATTCAAGGGAGCTTTGCTCTTTTGGGTTGGGATGCAACAGGGCCGCTGTGCGTTGTTGAAACACGCCGCTCGCAAAGCCAACCGCCGTGAACAGCGCCAGAAAGAGAGCCAACAGCAGAAAACGCTTGAGCCCAGCGCACAAGACCGCGACTTCGATTACAAAGGCGACCATCGCCGAGCGGGTGCCGGTGGCGATGAGGGCCACCGGCATCAGCGCGGCGAGGCCCAGAAATCCTGTCCGGGCCGCCCATTGTTTCGAAAACAGGGCGCATCCTATCGCTATGGGGAACAGCACCAACAACATATCCGCATACGCCTGCGGATAGTCCTTGAATCCATCGAGACGGCGCCAATTCATCGCGTTGCCGGAAAAAGACTTCACCATTTCCGCAAAACCGGCCTTGTTCATTACCCATAGGAATTGGGCGCCGCCGATGAGGAGCGTGCCTACGGCGATGAGGAGAGACACCCAGATCAAGGCCCGCGCAAAACGCTGGGAACGAGCGGCGCACGCCATTCCGAAGACAACCACATAGGACGCGTAATTGATCCATTGTCGAAAACCGAAAAAGGGGTTCGTGGACCAAAGCAATGACAGGCCGCAGACCAGCAGGAATGCCGCGGCGATCCATGCCACAGGCTTGCGCGCCACGGCGGGATGGCGGAGCGATAAGACCGTCAGGCCTCCCGCCAAGGCCGCCAAATTGACGGCGCCGTCCACGCCGATGTTCACGCCGGCAAGATCAAAATCGGGCAGATAGCCCCCGAACTCGCCCACAAGCGGCAACGCCAAGAGCATGAAAAACGGCGCGCGCGCCATGAGCGCGAAAACGGTCAGCCCAAGAACCAGCAGCGCCGCGATCTGCACCTTGTCGCGCCACGGCTCCACGGCGCCGGCATGCGCTTGCGCCGCGATGCGTTCGGTTTCGCGTTTGTCGAGGTCAATGAGGATTTCCGCGTCCGCACCGCCGGAGGCCGTCTCTCGAACAACGAAATCGTCGAGAGCGAATACGAAAGGCTCTCCCTTCTCCGCTTCCTCCGTCAGGACGCTGAAAAACAAGTCTTCGCTCGTGGCCGTGAATCGACAGGACAGACGCTGCCATTCGCCTGTCACGATGGAGACGCGCTCTTCGTCGAACCCGCCGTCTTGTCCCGGTACGACGGCGATCATTCGCACGCCCTGATATCGCGCGATGCCTTTGACGGAAACGGAAGCTACGTAAGAGGATCCTTGGGTGCACCATAGCGGAACCCCTGCCGCCTCGACCATGCCCGGCGAAGCGAAATCCCACATCCAACGGGATCGCTTGTCCGTTCTGGCCACGCGGACCGACAGGCCGAAACGGCCCGTCCGCACAAACGCCGCATCGGACGTGCGGCGCATCTCGCCGCCGTACCAGCCGCCTGTCCCCTCTTCGAATGAAGGATCGGCAATTAGGTTGATCGGAGGTTCGGGGGAATCGATTGGCTCGGCGTCGGCGTTTTGGAAAAGGCCTAACGCTCCTCCGAGGAGCAATGCAATGGCGAAGGCGACCCGACAGCGATTCACGGAATGCCCCATTCGTTTGCGATTCGGCCGGAAATTTTCACGTCACGATTTCCCCAATCGTAGCCGAAGCCTCCCCATCGGTCAATCTCCCTGCAGGGTCGTGCCATGCAAGCCGCACCCAGGAGTAGGCTGTCAAAATCGCGAGAAACAAGATGAGAAGGTCTACGCGAATCACGTTTTGTTGCATGCTGGTCCTAGTCGATAACACTGATAACGGTCGAACCAAGCGGTTCCTTCTCGTGTCGATCCTTTGGCAGCGTTGATTATCCTCACAAACACGGCCATTTGCGTGGTGTCGGCGGGGAGTTCCACAATTGCCTGGAGAGGGGTCCAGCCTGTTGTGCCGGTCACGACCCTTTCGCTTGCCCCAATGTACTTGGGGCCTCTCGCGTCACCGCACTGAATTTCGAGACGAGCTCGTCCGCCCACGTTCTCCGTCCGTATCCATCCCTTAACGAGATAGACGCTGTTGGGGGTGGTTGTTATGACTTGCGGGATGCCGAGGTTGGTAGCGTCCGTCAGTTTCACGCAAAGCGAAGCGTTGCCGTCAATTACCGTCGATTCTGCGTCAACGGCGGCAGACATGCCCGGCGCTCCATTCCAGAAAGAGGGCCAGCCGCCGGGCACTGTCTCAAAGGAGCCATTTTGCAGCAGGTTGCCATTCTTTACTGTGTATGACGCAGCGTCGGAATCAAGGTCGTATCCCTTTGCGACGAGATCATCGATCCAGTCAAGTGGTTCGAGAAGGCGCTCTTCCATTTCCAGGGCCTCGACCCACAGTGTTCCTGGGCCATCATCGGATTCGTCGGGAAAGTGTCGTAGCGTCACGTCCACGGAGTCAACATCTTCCGGGACTGAAAATTGGAGGGCCAGTGTGGCTTCATTGGCGGTTCCCGTAACCCAGGATTCCTGTTGAACTCCATTGCGGCAAAAATAGGTATACCCGCGCCGTGTGTCCCGAACCTCAAGACACACGCGTCCACGTATTTGATGCGTTTGCGCGGCTGCTTTTAGCGTGTAGATCCTTTCCGGTTTTACGGGGAGAGTTTGCGTGATGATGCTGCAGTTCATCTTGCCTCTTACATCTGCTTTGAGGCGTCTTTTTGGAATACTTTCTTTGTGCGGCTCAAGCGAAAGCGGGGGAGCGCCTTCGGAGATGTTCCAATGAGTGGGGTTTCCGTTTGCATCTAGCTGCTCGAAACGTCCATTGCGAATCGCTACATCCGGGCGGCGATCGCCGGCAATCAGGCTGTACGGCTCTTTCAGGGGCGGCTCGGCATACACCGCGTGAAGGCCGTAATAGGAAGCATACGCCCCATTGGTGGCGCTGTTTGGCCACGGGGTAATATCAAGGCCCATATAACAACGGGGGGCATCTGGCCCTTTAGGGAATACAATATCGCTTACGCCCAAGCGACCCGCGCGTTCGGCCATGAGATTCCGGGCTTTTGCGAGAGTGCTCCAAGGGTAGAGATCTTTCAAAATGCATACCGGCGCGTTGCGGGAAAATTCGGATGTGACGGTCGCCACAGCAAAGGCAATGCCGGCAATGCCGCAAATGATTTGCGTCGTGCGGCGCAGTTTTGGGGCGTTAGCCGTGTCTACGTGCGAGACAAGACTCCAGAGAGACCAGATGCCCGTCATCAGGATGACAAGGAAAGACGCCTCCAGAACGCGATGGAACGGGCGTTTTCCCATTGCCCAACAACCGAAGGCCAGCCATACTACAAAACAGGCTACGCCGACTGTTAGAACGCCTCCGGCGGTTTGGAGGCCATAGCGGCGAACGGTTTTGTCTGTTGATGAAGACCGCGCCAGAAGCGCCCATGTCGCGAGGAGAATGATGCATGAGATGACGCGTGGATCAAGGAGCCACGAACGCACGTCCGTATGAAGGATCTCCATGAATGCGCGCAGGGCTGCCCCGTGATCTCCGTGGGCGGAGAATTCTTGCGCACGGCTCCAGTTGCCTGGCGCCACGACCACAGAGGCGAATCCTAAGAGGGCAGTTCCAAGAATGACAGCGAGAAGCCAGCGTTCTGGCCGTTTTCGCGCAAATGCCACTCCACACATGACCGTGGCTGCTGCACAAATAAGCATCCCGACCAATTCATGTAAGCCTACGGCGTATACCGTCAAAGCTACGGCTCCTGCGACGCGTAATCCCCGTAAGGGCCGAACACTTGTGGCGCGAAGGGCGGATAATCCTATCGCAATGAGAAATAGTGCGCACGCCATGGACAGTTGGTAAGTCACTGCTCCTGTCCACCAGAGGACGGACTCCATGGTCCGCCAACCGGTTATCGAATACCACAGCGACAAAACAAGCAGAGAGAAAAAGAGCGCAACCTTGCGGGGAAGACGAGGATCCAAGGCGCGGAAGAACACATGAAGAGAAGCCGTGCTGATGATCGAAATGATGATCAAGAGATAGGGATAGATGCGCGCCACATCGAACCACAAAAAAGGGATGCCAAGCGTGAGAACATGAGTCCAACGGCCGGTTAAGTGCAGATAGAAATAGGTGAGGAGATTCCAGAGGCCGGACTGTTGCGCTCGGCCCGAGGTCACGTAATCGTCGTACATCGGGATTGCGAATAGTTGCAGAACGCCTGTCATTTGCAAGACCACGAGAGAAGCAAACACTGCAGCGATCGATCCGGAAGACGCGAATGTAGAACAAAGCGCATCTGTTTGGTTAGCGCGGCAATGGGTAGAGGATTGCGTCGCCAGCATGGTGTTTCGGAAATCTTGCTCGATTTCAGCCATAGATCCTCCGGGGGTTGCGCACGTCATCACGATACAGGTTATTGCGCAAATCTTCTATCTTCTTCCTAGCAGGGGTTCGAGGCGATGCATCTTCGAAAGCTCCTGGGCGTCGCGTCATGAAGCTTCATCGGGGCCGGCCAATTCGGCGTCTCGAAGCTGGTTGCGACGGGCAATGCGGGCGTTGCGTCGCAGGCCGTCGCATTTGGCGCGCACAAGCGGAGAGCCTCGAAAGCGATCGAAAAACGTATGCTCATCCAGCGAGGCCAGTTCGGCAAGGTCTGGATTCGCGCGGCCTGGACGCGGAAAAAAATCCGGATCGGTCGTCGGCGCGACGTCGCGATTCCACGGGCATGCGTCCTGACAGACATCGCATCCGAACACCCAGTCCCCCATGCGGCGGGCGATATCGTCCGGGATGTCTCCGCGACGCTCGATCGTTCCGTATGCAATGCAACGCGCCGCGTCCACGACGCCCGGCGCGATGATTGCTCCCGTGGGACAGGCGTCGAGGCAGGCCCGGCACGCGCCGCATTGATCGGGCATCGGCGCATCGGGCTCGAGTGCGACCGTCGTGGCCACGACGCCCAGGAACATCCACGATCCCAGCCCCGGACGCAACACGAGACTGTTTTTGCCCAGCCATCCAATGCCGGCGCGCGCCGCCCATGCTTTCTCCAAGACGGGCCCGGCGTCGATGCTGATGTAGCAGGCGGCGTCGGGTTGTAGAGAACGGATGGCGTCGGCCAATCGCTTGACGGGTTTCAGAAGCGCGCGGTGGTAATCGCGCCCCCAGGCATACCGCGATACGCGCCCGCTGTCCGCCGGTCGCGGAGGGCGCGGCGCGAAATAGTTGCGCGCAACGACGACGACCGAACGCGCTCCTGGCAATTTGCGCGTGATGTCCTGGCGCGCATCTTTCGTCGCGGCCATCCACGTCATGTCCGCATGATACCCGCGCGCCAACCATGCGCCGAGACAATCATCCGGATCGATCGGCGCGACCGCCGCAACGCCGCATGCATCAAACCCTAATGTTCGCGCGCGATCTTTGATGATGTCGGAGCAAGTCATCGTTACGTCCTTGGAGAGAACCGGGGGAACCCTTCGCGGAAAAGGGGTTCGGGGAAAAGCCTTTTTCCAAAAAGGCTTTCCCCGAGAATCATGCGATCTTACCCAATCGTGATCAATGAAGGATCGTACTCTTCCGGTTTTTCGAAGCCGAGAAGATGGAGCAGCGTTGCGGCGACGTTGCTGAGGCCGGGGTTGGCGACGCCGCTCATGGCGATGGGGTTCGCGCCGGAGTAGTCCGCGATGATGAACGGCACGGGGTTGAGCGTGTGCGCCACCATCGGTTCGCGCTTTCCTTTTTTCTCGGTGAACATGCAGTCCGCGTTGCCATGGTCGGCGGTGATGACGGCGATGCCCTTGGCCGCTTCGATCGCCGGCAGCAGGCGTTTGAGGCCGAGGTCGACCGTCTCGACGGCAATGCGCACGGAGATGGGCACGCCGGTGTGGCCGACCATATCGCCGTTCGGGAAGTTGAGGCGGATGAACTTGTACTGGCCGCTCTGGATGGCCTCGAGCGTCGCGTCGGTGATTTCGCCGGCTTTCATCCACGGACGTTGATCGAATTGCACCTTGTCCGACGCGATCTCGATGTACTTCTCGAGCTTTTCGTCGACGTAGCCGCTGTTGTTGCCGTTCCAGAAATAGGTGACGTGCCCGAATTTTTGGGTTTCGGAGACCGCGAAACTGGTGATGCCCGCCGCGCACAAGTATTGGCTGATCGTGCGCTCGATCGCGGGCGGCTCGACCAGGAAATTCGCGGGGATATGCTCGTCGCCGTCGTACTGCATCATGCCCGCGTAAAAGACCTTCGGGCATCGTTTGCGGTCGAACTTGTCGAACTCGGACCCTTGCTCGAACGCCTTCGAAATTTCGATGGCGCGGTCGCCGCGGAAGTTGAAGAAAACGACCGCGTCACCGTCTTCGACCGTTCCGACGGGCTTGCCGTTCTCGGCAATGACGAAACTCTCCATGTACTGGTCGGTCATCGTCGGGTCTTCGGCGTAGAAGGTATGCACGGCTTCCGACGCCGACGCGAAGGGACGGCCTTCGCCGAGCACATGGGCCTTCCATCCGCGCTCGACGACGCTCCAGTTCGCCTCGTAGCGGTCCATCGTGGTGATCATGCGCCCGCCCCCGGATGCGATGCGGTAGTCGCGTCCAGCCGCGCTCAGTTCCGCGAGTTTCTTTTCGAGCGGCCCGATGTACTCCAACGCGCTTTTCTCGCCGACGTCGCGGCCGTCGAGCAACGGATGCACGCGCACTCGCTTGACGCCGTCGCGTGCGCAGCGATCGAGCATCGCGAAGAGGTGATCGATGTGGCTATGGACGTTGCCATCGGACAACAGTCCGATAAAATGCAGCGTGCCGGCGGCCGTGGCCGATTGCCACGCTTTGCCCTCGAACAGCTTGCCCGTGGCGATGGCGTCGTTGACCAACATCGCGCCTTGGCTAAACACGCGGCCGGCACCCAGCGCGTTATGGCCGACTTCCGAGTTGCCCATGTCCTCGTCGCTCGGCAGGCCGACGGCTCGGCCGTGGGCTCGAAGCTGCGTATACAGCGGCGCGGCAAAAAGCTTGTCCAGCGTCGGCGTGTACGACACGAACACCCCGTCCGACTCGTCGCGCTTTCCGATGCCAATGCCGTCCATGATGACCAGGACCACCGGTCCCGGAAAAGCGGCGTAGTTGGGAAGTCTTGTCAACGGAAAATCGATCATGGCTTTCTCTCCGGGCATTGCCCATTCTGAAAATATTTCGCCCCAAAATGGGCGCGCAACGCGAAAGTCTACTGCCTTCTCGCAGCCCAATCAATGCATCCGGTTCTCGAATGCAATGCCTGCGCGTCGCCTACCGTCCCAGCAGCATCCGCACGTAATGCGTCGCATGCCATGCGGCCCAGGCCACGCGATCGCGAAACGAAGGAACAAAAAAATAAAGCGCAATAAGGATTGCCGCGACGAGCAGCGCGTTCGTGCGCAGCTTGCCGAGAAATCCAAACAAGAGGCGGACCGTCCCCATGGCGCTGCGCCCGAGGATGCGGACGAAGCCTTCCATAAGCCACCCGAGGTCCGTCTCGCTGACGATGCCATGACTGCGCGCGGCAAGGCCGTCGGGCACGCATTCGACGGCAAGTTGCGTGTGGCCGACCTGCACGATGCCGCCGGACCGCACGATGCGCGAGCGGAACATGCCCGCGCGTTTGCCGTTGACGTACACCGGCGCGGCGTCGAGTTGACGCACGCGGTAGCCGTCCGACACCGTCGTGACAAGCGCGTGGACCGGTCGCACGTCACTATCGAGGCGCACCGGTATCTCGCACGCGATGTCCTGGCCGATCCGCAACGGCGCGCGCACGACGGGGAACTCCGCGCCGTCTTCGGGGCCGTTGATCACGACAAAGGCGTCGGTGATGCCGGCGTTCATCGCGCGCGCTCCTTCTCGGTTTTCGGGCGCGGTTCGCCCTTGCGGAAAGTCAGTTTGCCGTTGACCATCAATGCCTCGATGAGGTCGCCGGGTTGGAACGTGCCTGCGAGGATGCGTTCGCTGATGGGGTCGATGATGTAACGCTCGACGGCGCGGCGCAGCTCGCGCGCACCGTATTCGGGGTCGTAGCCGACTTCCGCGAGGTGCTCGTACGCGCCCTGGTACATGCGAACGCCGAAGCCCTTGTCGGCGAGCCGTTGGCCAAGCTGGCGGATGTTGAGACTCAGGATCGCGCGGATATCGTCGAACAGCAGCGGATGGAACGGCACGATCTCGTCGATGCGGTTGATGAATTCTGGCCGGAAATGTTTCCGCAATGCGTCCATAACCTGCGGACGGTTCGCGTGACCACCGGAACGCTGAAGCAAATCGGCGGCGATGTTCGACGTGAACAGGATGATGCAGTGCTTGAAGCTGACGTCGCGTCCGTTCGAGTCCTTCACGCGGCCTTCATCGAGCATCGGCAGGAAAATATCGAACACGCGCGGGTGCGCCTTCTCGATCTCGTCGAACAACAGAATCGAGAATGGCTTGTTCCGCACCGCGCCGGTCAAGCGTCCTTCTTCGCCGTGGCCGACGTATCCCGGCGGCGCGCCGATGAGTTTCGAGACGCTGTGCGACTCCACATACTCCGACATGTCGAAGGTGATGAGGTGGTCCGCTGAACCGAAGAGCTGTTCCGCGAGGGCCTTCGCGAGTTCGGTTTTACCCACGCCTGTCGGGCCTAAAAACAGCAGCACCGCATCCGGGCGCGACGGATCGCCCAGGCCCGCGCGCGCACGTTTCACCGCCGCGACGGTCCGCGCAATGGCTTCGTCTTGACCGATGATGCGGCGTTTGAGGCGGCGTTCGAGATGGCCCAGGCGGAGGCGTTCCTCGGCGGTGATTTCTTCGATGGGCACGCCCGCGATCCGGCTCACGACTTTGCGGATGTCGTGCGGCGTGACTTTGTTCACTTGCGCGAAATCCGAGTCGCTGTCGAACAGCCCCGGTTTGTGCTTCATCGCGATGGCCTTCAGCCGATGCCGGGCGCACGCCTGATCGAGCACGTCGATGGCCTTGTCCGGCAATTGACGGTTCGGCAGGTAGCGTTGCGTGAGCGCGATGGCCGCATGCAAGGCGCGGTCGCTGATGCGCGTGCCGTGGTGGCGTTCGAGCGACGGCTTCAGGAACGTCAGCACCTCGAAGGTCGCCGGTTCCGACAACGGGTCGATGCGCACCATCTGGAACCGCCGCTCGATGGCGGGGTCCTTCTCGATGAACTTGCGGTACTCCTGTAGCGTCGTTGCGCCGATGCACCGGATTTCGCCGCGCGACAACGCGGGCTTGAGCAAGTTCGCCATGTCGAGGCCGCTGCCTTCCGTCGCGCCCGCGCCCATGATGAGGTGAATCTCGTCGATAAAGAGGATGGTGTCCTTCGAGCGCTTGAGGTCGTCGAGCAAGCGCGTGAGACGTTCCTCGAAGGCCCCGCGATATTGCGTGCCCGACATCAGCGCGGCCAAGTTGAGTTCGAGGATGCGCTGTCCCTTCAGGAAGCCCTCGCCGGCTTTGGTGGTCGCCATAACGGCGAGACCTTCGACGATACGCGTCTTGCCCACGCCCGCTTCGCCGACGAGGATCGCGTTGTTCTTGTTCTGTCGCGCAAGGACCTCGAGCAGCGAAAACATCTCCTTGTCGCGACCGATGGCCGGGCCGAGCGTTCCGCGCCGCGCCAACGCCGTCAAGTCGCGCGTCAAATGTTCGAGCGAGACGCTGCTGCCGTCGCGCGGTTCCGATTCATTTTCCTGCGCGGCTTGGGCCGTTTTGGGTTCGCGGCGCGGTTTCGCGGCGGATTCCGGAACATGCGTGGAACGCGGCTGCGGGGCCGTGGCGTGCGGAGTCAGCGCCCGGCGCAATTCTTCGATGAGCGCGCCGCGATCCAGTCGGAGCCGGTCAATCGCACGGCTTGGCCCGGCATGCGCATCCGCGAGGATCGCCAACAGCAGATGCCCTGTGGACGGCGTCGCCTCGCCGAGACGCTGCGCCAACCGCGTCGCTTCCGTGGCGACCGCCGCGCACCGGGGCGTGTAGAACACTTCGCCCGCGACGGAGACCATCGCGCCCGCGGGCCACTGTTCGCGCGCCAACTCGCGAGCGGCCTTGTGCAACGATTGGATGTGTCTGTCGCCGAACGCGCGCGGCAGTTTCGACGATTGCGAGAGGATGGCCTCGAACAAATGATCGACGCCGACATAAAGTTGGTTCCGCCGGATGCTGATCTCGGCGGCCTGATCGATCATCGCGTTGATTTCCGGCGACACCGGCACATGCATGCGTGAAGTTCACCCCTATCGCGGATTTCCGTTAGCCCGGCGCCTCCTCCTCCAACCGCCCGCGCCGATCTTTTCAGACGAAGCGCGCGTTTGCGTGCGTCAGAAGATACCCCTTGTTGCGCGCGGAGCGCAAGTCAATCGCAGTCGCATCATGGCCCAAGCCGCGCCGGGAGATGGAAAACGGAGTCGCGGCACGCCCAAGGGGAAACAGATCGAGCACGGTCTTCACTCTGCGTATCTCCGCGTTCTCTGCGACTCTGCGTTTAGGGTCGGACATTTTCAACGCAGAGGCGCAGAGGACGCGGAGATCGGAAAGGGGTGAACGCCCTTTGCGTGGGCGGTCTCACGTGCTAGGTTTGCCACGCCACCATTTCCTTGTAGCGCCCGGTCTCCGTGCCGGGCGGTTTTACGGAAAGCGATGAGACGAATCCACACCGCCCCAGATCAGTGCGCCCAGACCCGCCCGGCACGGAGACCGGGCGCTACAAAAACGAAAATCGTGCTCCAAACAGTAAAATCGGGACGTATATGGAGCCGAAAAGTCCTAATGACTCAGAATTTTATGCAATGGCCCTGGCCGCGCTCCTTGATCCGGAGCTCCGCTCCTCCGTATCCTCTGAGTCCAGACGGCGCCCTGCGCCTTGGGCGGTTCCGGCTTGTCAGTGCGTCCGTCAGGCAACAAATGAGGGCTTGCGGCGATGCATGATCCCGATGTGCGCTGGAGTATGTTGTGCGCCCTGTTCAAGGCGCATCCGTGGCATGGCGTTTCGATTGGCGGCGAGGCCCCTGATCGCCTCACCGCATACATCGAGATGGTTCCGGCGGATTCGGTGAAATACGAGCTGGACAAAGATTCGGGGCTGTTGCGCATCGATCGGCCGCAGCGGTATTCCAATGTTTGTCCGGTTTTGTATGGTTTCGTTCCCCAAACGTATTGCGGCGATGTGTTTGCGGCGCATTGCGCGGAGTTCGAGACCCGTGCGCCGCTGCAAGGCGACGGCGATCCGTTGGACATATGCGTGCTTACGGAACGCACCATCAACCAGGGCGATATTCTGCTGCGCGCCATTCCCATAGGCGGCTTGCGCATGCTGGATGGAAACGACTGCGACGACAAGATCATCGCCGTGCTGGATGGCGATCCGTCGTATGGACAGTGGAGGGACGTTGGCGATTGTCCCACGCCGTTGCTCGATCGCTTGCGGCACTATTTTCTCACCTACAAGCAGTCGCCTGATCAAAAACGACGGGACACCGAAATCACGCGCGTGTATGGCCGGGATGAGGCCCACGATGTCATACGCCATTGCCAACAGGATTATCTCGGAGCCTTTGCCGACGTTGCCAGCGTGTTCGGGCGGCTTATCGCTTCCAAGGACCTGTTGCCGCCGGAATGATCCGGCGATCTGTTGGGGCCAGGCTATTCCGCGGCCATTTCGGTTCGTCCGATCTTTCTCGTCCCCTTTTCCACGCCGATGTTGCCGTCGCGTTCATCCCTTTGTCTCTGTAGCCCCCAATCGCCATGCTGGGCGCGTCCGGGCACGGTGGCCGATATTCATGCGCCATTCGCTCGGGTTTTCATGCAGCGGCCCGCTCCTCTTCTTGATTGAATGCGGTCAAGATGGCACAATGCGGCGGTTCCGCCAAAGAAAGCGAGGATTCGTATGCAATGCCCTGAAGAGGAAAAAGAAGAAGGACGCCCGGATGCGTTCGCGTCCCGGCTGCTGAAAACGCGCACCATCCTGGTGTCAGGCCAAGTAGACCAAGAACTGGCCGAACGCGTCATCGCCCAATTGCTTGTGCTCGACGCCGAATCGCAAGACCCAATCCGCGTGTTCGTCACATCGCAAGGAGGACACGTCGATTCGGGCTATGCCATCTACGACACCATGCGCTTCGTGCGTTCAAAAATCATCTCCATCGGCGCGGGATGGGTGGCCAGCATCGCCGTTCCAATCCTCCTGGGAGCCGGAAAAGACAGCCGGTATTCACTGCCCAACACGCGATTCCTCATCCATCAACCCAGCGGCGGCGCCGGCGGCCAACTGGCCGATCTCCGCATCGAAGCGCAGGAAATCCTCAAGATTCGCCAACGCATCAACGCGCTGATCGCCAAAGAGACAGGCCAACCGATCGAAAAAGTCGCCAAAGACAGCGATCGCAATTTCTGGATGAGCGCCGAAGACGCACTGGCATACGGCCTCATCGCCAAAATCATCGACAACGCAAAAGACATCGTCTAGGCGGCCCCCAGACGCCGCGAATGACCTCGCGGCGCGAGATTCCAAACATCGTCGATCTCCACGCAAAAACGGGGAGCGCTCTAGAATGGACAGCGACCTGGTCGTCGCATTGGCGTTGCTGATGACTCCCGGCGCGGGAACAATGACCGTCCGGCGCGTCATGAAAGCGGCCGATGCGCTGGGAACGCGATTGAGCGCGCTGACCGAAACCCCGCCGCGACGCCTGATAGATCAAATGCCACCGGGCTTCACCCCCATAACGCGGGCCTTGGCCGCATGCAGCCCGGATCGCATCGAAAATGCGCGCCGCCTTCTCCGGCGCCTTGCAGACGCGGGCGCTCAGGCATTGCGCTACACGGACGCCGGATACCCTGCCGCGTTGAACCGTCACCTAGGCGATCAAGCGCCCCCCATCGTATGCGCCCTGGGCGATGTGAATCTGCTGGAAGCCAGAATGGCGGCAGTGGCGGGCGCGCGGAACGTCAGCCCCCAGGGAGCACGCCTTGCGACCCTATGTGCGCGCGCCCTCTGCGAACACGGCATCCCCGTCGTAAGCGGCGGCGCGCCAGGCGTCGACCAAGCCGCCCACGGCGCCTGTTTGGAACACGGCGGACGCACCATCGCCGTACTGCCGCAAGGCCTGTTAACGCACCGCGCGTCCGGCGAATGGCGCGAAGCGATCAGCGACGGACGCGCCGTCCTCATTAGCGAATTTGCGCCGGATGCCGCATGGCTCACGCACGCAGCCGTCACCCGAAACGCTACGATCAGCGCGCTGGCCGACATGGCATGCATCATCGAACCGCGCAAAACAGGCGGCAGCATCCGCACCGCCCGATGCACGCTGGCGCAGGGCAAACCCGTAGCCCTCTACGCTCCCGACGGACCGGACTCCCCCGCAGCGACGCTCACGACCGCCGGGGCGGTTCCCCTGCTGGATTCAGACAACCGGTTCCACGCACAACGCTTGCTGTCGCTATGGGAGCAAGGCCCCCAAAAACGCGCCGCGCAAACCGACCTGTTTTGAAGACGCCGCGCTATTCGCCCGCGGCGTTCACAAGCGGAAACGAGGAAATCCTGCCCATCCGGCTGAAAGGAAGATACCGAAACCGCACGCGCCCGACAATGCTGTCCAGCGAAACCGTAGGGCCACCCCCCGTTGTCTGGAGGGTCCACGAGCTGCTGTCGTCGCTTCGGTTACGGTTGTCGCCCAGCACGAAAATCCGCCCCGATTCAACGACCACCTCCGCTTTCATCGCATAAAAAGGAGGCTCCTTGAGATACGGCTCCGATGCATACCGCCCGTTGATGTACAAGGCGCCGTTGTCGACCTTGACGACGTCCCCCGCGACACCAACCACGCGCTTGACCAAATACTCCCCGCTCTGGACAGGGTCATGGAGCACAACAACGTCGCCCCGATAATAGGCCGGCTCCCGAAGGGTAAGAATATAGTCGCCCGCTTGAAACGTCGGCTCCATGGATTCCGACGGGACAAGAAAGAACCCGATGCCGCGCACGGCCGACAGGTAGAGGATCGGTATCGCCGCGACAATGATAAACCCGTACCATATCTTTCGTGCGCGGGACAACGAAGCCGTCATGGTCCGCCCCTTCCGCGCGAAATCGGCCCGTTCGCACGCTTGCCCCGTCCATTCATGGCGTTTCGCCGCTCCCCAGAGACGCCGCCGGATCGCCGATCCGATCCATCAACGCCTTCGCCGCGGCGCTGTCCGGCTTGAGCGCCAACGCCTGACGCAAAGCATGCCGGGCATGGTCGTTGTCGCCCAGACGAATGGCGGCGCGCGCCTCGTACATCCACGCAAGAAACTCTTCCGCGCTGGAACCGGCCAACGCGCGGGCGCGCGCCCAAGCCTCAAGGGCCAGCCTCCAGTCCGCTTCGACGCCAAACTGCTCGGCGGCAAAAAAATTCTGGGCGTAATCCCGCGCCAGCTCGAAATCATCCGGTTGGATGGCGACGGCCTTTTTCGATTCCTCCATCGCCCGGACATACACCTGCTCCAACGTACAGCGATAATGCCGCTGCGCATGGCTGCGGTGAATCAACAACACCTGCGCGTGATTGTATAGAAAATCGGGATTGTCCGGTTCGAGCTTGAGGGCCCGATCAAAGTTCGTAAAACCCTTCGCATAGTCCCCGGCATGACAATAATGAATTCCAAGATTGTTGCGCGGAGCCGCATACCGGGAATCCGCCGCCGCCGCTTTTTCCCAAAATTGCACCCCTTCGGATTCACGGCGCAAGCGGTCATAAAGAAGCTCGCCATAATAATTCAAGGCCCTTGCGTTTTTGGGATGCCGCCGGAGCACGCGCAAATAGGCTTCCTCCACAGCGGCGATCCGGTCCCGGGCGCTGCGCGTTCGCTCGTCGGCCAATGCCGCATCGCCCGCCTGTCGCAACGCGATCGCCTGCTCCTCATCCCACGCAGCCAACGCCTGCTGCGCCCGATCAAACTCGCGCACCCGCGCCACGGCCTGGTTTCCATCCCGCAACGCCCCATCCAGCGCCGCCAAAAACGCCGCCGGCGCCTGCAACGGAGAAAGCGCGTCCTCGCTCGATGCCGCCGCCGCGCTGGCGCCGGACGATGCGGGAGGGGCGGCTCGATGGGGCTGCGCCACCGGGGCCGCCGCCCATGCCGCAACGCACCATCCCAGCGCCGCCAATAGACGGACGGTCGCAATCATGACGCTTCCCTCTCGTAAATGCCCGGACGCCACCATGCGTACGCATCGATGGGCTTAATCGGCGCAAACCCCAAGCGCTCGTACAATCGGCGCGCAGGATTGTCCACCGTGACGCCGAGCGCCGTCCGATCCAGCCCTTGACGACGAAACGCATCCGCCGCTTCACGCATGAGCTGCGTGCCGAGAGATTGTCCCTGGAACGCCCGCCGCACCGCAACCGCAAGATAAACCCAATGCCCGGCATCGGCTCGCTAGCCAGAATCACGCCCGCGCACACAGGGCCAACCCATATGCCGCGCAGGAAACCCGGAAAAACCGGTCCGTAACTCCCCCCCGCAGCCGTTTCAACAAACGTCCGCGCGGCAGCCTCGTCCCGCGCATCAAGATGAACGCGCCGATCCGCATGGCCGACATACGCATCCACCACAACCGCCGCCGCATCGCCATACTCCTCGGACGTCAACGCGCGGCCCGCTGCCGGCCCGGAAAGCG
>ERZ795030.676-NODE-676-length-50661-cov-7.810852_pt1 | contig 50661 bp, 42 predicted proteins | sample MGYA00375122_ERZ795030 | MGnify/ENA primary metagenome ERZ795030 (study PRJEB30165, sample SAMN05720146) | activated sludge metagenome | isolation source: anaerobic digester from wastewater treatment plant | place: Japan | collected 2015-04-20 ... | reverse complement strand
AAAGCTCGACATCGCGAAGCTTCGCGAGGAATACGAGCGCGCGCTGCCCGCGATGAAGGAGCGTTTTTTAGGCGAGCTGCTCTGGAGGCGCATGGGCGAGGAGGAGATCGCCGAGGGCATCGCGGCCTATGGCCTCGACGTCGGCGAACTGCCGGGGAAGCTCGTGCTCGTGTTCGACATCCGGCTTCGCGGCGCGCCCGCGCGGGAGCTCGAGGGCGGGCTCGTGCCCATTTCGATTTCGCAGCTCATCGAACAATCTCTGCGGGGCCGCTGCAACCTGGCGCTCTGCTCCGGGCTTTCCGAGATCGTCGCCGTCACCGCCTGGGAAGAGGCGGACCCCGTGAGCCGCGCCGTGCTCCTTTGCAACGACATTTCCGCGCGCTGCAAGCGCATACTCGACGTGCGCGTGACCTGCGGCGTGAGCAAGCGCTACTCTTCGCTCTGCGACACGCCCGCGGCCTACGCCGAGGCGCGCGCCGCGCTCGAGTACCGCGAGGAGCCGGGCCTCGGCCGCGCGATCTACATCGGGGACGCCGAAACCGGCGGCGGGCAGGGCGGCATGCTCGACGAGCGCACCGAGCGGCTGCTGCTCTCGGCCGTGCGCGCGGGCTCGCCCGCGCAGGTGGAGGGCGTCGTGGACGGCCTCGTGCGCGCGCTCGACCGCCTTGGAGACGACGCCTGGCAGAAGCAGGCTTACGTCGTTTCCGTTTACAACTCGCTCAACCGCATCGTGATGCAGCACGGCCTTTCGGGCGAAACGGAGCTGACCGAGCGCATCGCCTTTCGCGGCGGTCCGCCCGCGGGGGAAAGGGAGCTTCGCGCGTGGCTGACGGACGCCTGCCTTGCTCTGTGCGGCTGCGTCGCAAGGAGGCGCGAGAGCATGCCGCGGCTTCTCGCGGAGAAGGCCGTGCGCTTCATCGGGGAGCGCTACGGGGAATCCTCGCTCTCGGCGGAAACCGTGTGCGCGCACCTGCACGTTTCGCGCTCGTACTTCTTCGAGGTGTTCAAAAAAGAGACGGGGCGCAGCTTCGTGCAGTATCTGACGGATGTGCGCATGGACCGCGCCGTGGAGCTTTTGCACGACCCCGAGATGAAAACCATCACCGTCGCCTACGCCGTGGGCTACGAGGAGCCGAATTACTTCTCCCACGTGTTCAAGCGGCGCTTCGGCGTGACGCCCGCGCGATACCGCAGGCAGGCGACGGGCGCAATATGAAGGCGCGCGGCCCCATGGGGCGTTTCCTGAACCGGCTTGGCAAGGGCAGCATCCGCTATTCGGTGTTCATCAGCTTCACCGTGTCGGCGTTCGCGGCCATCGTGCTCTCGGGCCTCACGTTCTACGCGCGCTTCTCAAGCCAGCTCCAGTCCAATGTCAGGAGCGAAAACCGGCAGCTCGTCGAGCAGGTCAACCAGAGCCTCAACTCGTATCTTCGCAGCATGATCCGCCTGTCGGATTCGATCAGCTACGGCGTCATCAAGAACACCGACCTCGAGGCGAGCTCCATAGACGACAAGCTGCAGCTGCTCTACGACAACAACACCAATCTCGTTGAGAACATCGTGCTCTTCGACGCGGCGGGGAACGTCCTTGCGACCGCGCCGCCCGCCACGCTCAAAAAGGGCGTGGACGTGACCCGGCAGGAGTGGTTCCGCCGCGCGCTCGCGCAAACCGAAAACCTGCACTTTTCCACACCCATGGTGCAGAACATGTTCGCAAGCTCCGAGGGGAGCTACAGCTACGTCGTTTCCCTCTCCTGCGCGGTGGAGCTCACCTACGGCATGCGGACCGACCAGGGCGTGCTGCTCATCACGCTCAAATACGGCGCGATTTCGGAATTGTTCTCGAACACCTCGCTGATCAACGACGGATACATCTACCTGACCGGCTCGGACGGGACCATACTCTACCACCCCAAACAGCAGCTCATCGCGACCGGGCGCTATCTCGAGGACAGCGCGTCCGCGGCGGCGCTGTCCGACGGCACGCACACGGTTGAAACCGGCGCGCGCCCCTCGACGCTCATCGTGCGCTCCGCGGGCTACACGGGCTGGAAGGTCGTGGGCGTGATCCCTCAGGTCGGCCTCACTCTCGACACGGCGCGCGACTTTTTGTTCCTCGCCATGATTTTTCTCGCGTATTTCGCGGCGCTCGTGCTCATCAACGCGCTGATTTCCACGCGCCTCACGCGCCCGATCCAGCAGCTTGAGAATTCCGTGCGGCGCCTCGAGCGCGGCGAGGGGGAGGCCATCTACATCGGCGGCTCCTATGAGGTGCAGCACCTCGGGCGCTCCGTGCAGCAGATGGTGGACCAGATGCGAAAGCTCACACTGGACATCGTGCGCGAGCACGAGGAGAAGCAGCGCCACGAGCTCGACGCGCTGCAGGCGCAGATCAACCCGCACTTCCTTTACAACACGCTCGACATCATCGTGTGGATGATCGAGCGCAACAAGCCCGAGGAGGCCGTGCGCATCGTGACGGCGCTGGCGCGGCTCTTTCGCATCAGCCTGAGCAAGGGGCGCAACTTCATACCCGTGCGGGACGAGTTGGAGCACACGCGAAATTACCTCACCATACAGCAGATGCGCTACAAGGACAAGTTCACCTATTCGATCGACGCGCCGGAGGAAACGCTCGAGCTCGCGGTCATCAAGCTCGTCGTGCAGCCCATCGTGGAGAACGCCATTTACCACAGCATGGACTTCATGGACGGCGAGGGGGAGATCCGCGTCACCGTGCGCGTCGAGGGGAGCGACCTTTTCATTTCCGTTTCGGACAACGGCATAGGTATGCCGCAGGATCTCGTGGACCGCCTGCTCGTCGAGCATTTCCCGATCTCCAAGGGCTCCGGCGTGGGGCTCAAGAACGTCAACGAGCGCATCAGGCTCTATGCGGGGGACGCGTACGGCGTCATCATCGAAAGCGAGCTCGACGTGGGCACGACCATCACGCTGCGCCTGCCCGCGCTGCCTTATTCCAAAGAGGAGGCGAAGTAGCATGGGAAGCACGGAACGCAAAATCTTCCTCGGAACGCTGGCGCTTCTTCTGCTCGTCGCGGCGCTTTACGCGTACCAGACGCTCGCCGCCACGCGGGAGGTCGATGTGTACGGCGTTTCCGTCATACTCTGCCGCAACGGGGATAATTTCGAAAAGGGCTTCAACAGCGCCGCGCTCGAGTACAACGCGGACGTGCACATCGTGACCGTTTCGGACCCGAGCCCCGCCGCGCAGACCGCCGCGCTCGAGCGCGAACTCAAGAACGGCGCGGACGCGGTGATACTCTACCGCGCGGACGCGGCGGAGCTTGCCGCGTGGCTCGCGCGCAACAACCCGGCGGCGCCCCTCGTGCTCGCGGGGGAAGAAACGCTCTCGGGCAAGGGCGCGAGCGGCGTGACGCTCGACGTCGCGGCCGAGGCTGCGGCGCTGGTTTCGGAAATTGAAAAGCAGCCGCTGCGAAGCGCCGTCCTCGCGGACGGCGGCGGGGGCGAAGCGCGACTTGGCGCGCTTCGCGCCGCGCTCGACGGGGCGGGCTTCACATATGAAACCACAGGCGTAAACGACGCGGAGCGTCTTTCTCCGGGCGTCTACGTCGCGCTCGATCCCGCAGCGGCGCTCTCGCTTAGCGAAAAATGGAGCGAGGGCGCGCTCATCTACGCGCTCGGATACGACGCGCCGCTTCGAAACGCGCTCGAAAGCGGGCGCATAGCGGCAATCGCCCTCGCCAGCGAGTTCGACGCGGGGTATCTGGCCATGGCCGAGGCCGTCGCGCGCATCGACGGCGCGCGCCCGGCGGACATACGGCTCGAAGCTTTCATCGCGCGTTCGGACAACATGTACGAGCCGCCCGTTTCGACCATACTCTTCCCCATCGGATGATCCGGAGGTGTTTATGAGAAGAATCCGCATGCGGCTCGCCGCCGCGCTGCTCCTCCTGCCGCTCACGGCAGCCGCGCTTCTTTGCGGCTGCCGTGACGCCTCGGAGCGGGACGCCGTCAAGATCGGCGTGAGCGTCTACAAGGGGGACGACACGTTCATCTCCGCCATGATGGAGAGCTTCCTCGCGGCCGCTGCGCAGTTCGAGCAGGAAACCGGCGTTCGCGTCAACATTTCCGTCGCCGACGCCGGGGAGAGCCAGAAAACGCAGAACGAACAGATCGAGCGCTTCCTTTCGCTCGATTACGACGTGCTCTGCGTCAACCTCGTGGACCGCACGGACGCGGGCAGCATCATCGACCGCGCGCGGGACGCGGACGTGCCGGTCGTGTTTTTCAACCGCGAGCCCGTGCAGGAGGACATGCTCAAGTGGGATAAGATACTCTACGTCGACTCCGACGCGCGCGAGTCGGCGACGCTTGAGGCGCAGATCGTCATCGACCGCTATAATGAGGACCCGCGCAGCATCGACGCGAACGGGGACGGCATCATCCAGTATGTCATGCTCGAGGGCGAGCGCAGGCATCAGGACGCCATCATCCGCACCGAGGTCTCCGTGGAAACGCTCAAGGAGGCGGGATTCCTTGTCGAGAAGCTCGACGGCGGCATCGCCAACTGGAACCGCGACCAGGCCGCGGCGCTCACCGAAACCTACCTGACCGCCTACGGCGACAAGCTGGAGCTGATCATCTGCAACAACGACGACATGGCGCTCGGCGCGGCCGACGCCGTTGCGTGGCTGGGGCTCGATTTTTCCAACATCGTGGGCATCGACGGCACGGAGAAGGGCCTCGCCGCCGTGCGCGAGGGCAAGATGCTCGGCACGGTCGTCATGGACCTGCCTGCGCACGCGCGGGCCATATTCGAGTCGGCTTACGCCTTCGCGACCGGCGCGGACCCCGCGGACGCGCTCGAGGTGCGGGAGGACCGCAGCGTTCGCATCCCCATGTACATAGAAGCGCGAAAACCCGTGGAATAAGCCCGATTCCGGATAAATCCGTCGCACAGTCCGTATGATTTTACTGCTTTTGCGGACGATTTCGCATTTCCTTGTTTCATGTGCCGTATTACAGTTATATACAGGGTCATGCCCGCACATCGAAAAGGAGGAAAAACAATGAAAAAAGCATTGGCAGTACTCATGGTGCTCGCGATGGCGCTCACGGTCTTTGCCTGCGACAAGGGCGGCAAGAGCGGCGAGCTTAACGTCAGCGTGTTCTTCTACGACTATTCGGATACCTACATCGGCTCCGTTCGCGCCGCGATGGAGCAGGGCCTCAAGGACGCGAACATCGCCTACACGTTCTACGACGCGGCGAGCGACCAGGCCAAGCAGACGACCCAGGTTGAAACCGCACTCACCTCGGGCAGCAACCTGCTCATCGTCAACATCGTGACCACGGGCTCCGACGAGGCCGCCCAGAACATCGTGGACGCCGCCAAGGCCAAGGACATCCCGGTCATCTTCTTCAACCGCGAGGTTTCCGACGCCGTCGTGAACAGCTACGAGAAGTGCTGCTTCGTGGGCACGGACGCGGACGAGGCCGGCTACATGCAGGGCCAGATGATCTACGACTTCCTGAGCGCCGAGGGCAACATGGCAAAATACGACCTCAACGCCGACGGCAAGATCAACTACCTGATGTTCCGCGGCGAACTCGGCAACGCCGAGGCGTTCGGCCGCACGCTCTACTCGGTGCAGAACGCCAACACGCTCTTCGGCTCCGCGGTGCTCGCGCCCTCGGCCGCCAACCAGACCGACAGCACCCAGCCCGCCGACGGCATCAGCCCGTATTACCTCTACGGCAACTGGTCCGCAGCCAACGCCAAGAACCTCATGGATACGGCCCTTACGACCTACTCGCTGACCAACGGCGACATCGAGATCGTCATCGCCAACAACGACGACCAGGCTCTTGGCGCGATCGAGTCGATGAACGAGAAGGGCTTCAACACCGGCGAAGCCGGCGCGGGCTACATACCCGTGTTCGGCGTCGACGCGACCGCCGTCGCGCAGGACGCCATCGCCAACGGCAAGATGACCGGCACCATCAAGCAGGATGCGCAGGGCATGGCCGAAGGCATCTTCTACCTGCTCCGGAACGTCGCCGCGGGCAAGGCCGTCATGGCCGATACCGAGGGCTTCAACGTGGACGAGGGCGTCGCCAAGATCCGCATCCCGTACGCCATCTTCACGGGCGACGGGAGCGCGGTGCCCCCCGAGGAGCCCGCCGCGACGCTCAACGTCAGCGTGTTCTTCTACGACTACTCCGACACCTATATCGGCTCCGTCCGCGCGGCCTTCGAGACGCTGCTCAAGGACAACGCCGTCGCCTATACGTTTTACGACGGCGCGAGCGACCAGTCTAAGCAGTTCACCCAGGTTGAGACCGCCCTCACGCAGGGCAGCAACCTGCTCATCGTCAACATCGTGACCACGGGCTCCGACGAGGCCGCCCAGAACATCGTGGACGCCGCCAAGGCCAAGGACATCCCGGTCATCTTCTTCAACCGCGAGGTTTCCGACGCCGTCGTGAACAGCTACGAGAAGTGCTGCTTCGTGGGCACGGACGCGGACGAGGCCGGCTACATGCAGGGCCAGATGATCTACGACTTCCTGAGCGCCGAGGGCAACATGGCAAAATACGACCTCAACGCCGACGGCAAGATCAACTACCTGATGTTCCGCGGCGAACTCGGCAACGCCGAGGCGTTCGGCCGCACGCTCTACTCGGTGCAGAACGCCAACACGCTCTTCGGCTCCGCGGTGCTCGCGCCCTCGGCCGCCAACCAGACCGACAGCACCCAGCCCGCCGACGGCATCAGCCCGTATTACCTCTACGGCAACTGGTCCGCAGCCAACGCCAAGAACCTCATGGATACGGCCCTTACGACCTACTCGCTGACCAACGGCGACATCGAGATCGTCATCGCCAACAACGACGACCAGGCTCTTGGCGCGATCGAGTCGATGAACGAGAAGGGCTTCAACACCGGCGAAGCCGGCGCGGGCTACATACCCGTGTTCGGCGTCGACGCGACCGCCGTCGCGCAGGACGCCATCGCCAACGGCAAGATGACCGGCACCATCAAGCAGGATGCGCAGGGCATGGCCGAAGGCATCTTCTACCTGCTCCGGAACGTCGCCGCGGGCAAGGCCGTCATGGCCGATACCGAGGGCTTCAACGTGGACGAGGGCGTCGCCAAGATCCGCATCCCGTACGCCATCTTCACGGGCGCGTGAGCCCCGGCTTGACGCGTAAAACCACAATCTGCTAAAGTAAAAAGAGCGGGACTGTCCCGGCTAGACCGCGGCAGTCCCCCTCTTTGAAGAACAGGACGGACATCATCCGCCCGCCGGAAACGCAAATCGTTGCAGGGGCGCAGATCATCCGCCCGCCGGAAAGGCAAATCATCCGCCCGCCGGAAAGGCAAATCGTTGTAGGGGCGGATATCATCCGCCCGCCGGCGCAGATCATCCGCCCGCGCCGTTCACCGTCCGCGTACGGACAGACAGGAGAGACCATGGGCGATTATCTATTGGAAATGCGGCACATCACCAAGGAGTTCCCGGGCGTCAGGGCGCTGGACGACGTGCATCTGGCCATCCGCCCCGGCACGGTCCACTCGCTCATGGGCGAGAACGGCGCGGGGAAGTCCACGCTGATGAAGTGCCTCTTCGGCATTTACGTAAAGGATTCGGGCACGATCTTGCTCGACGGGCGCGAGGTCGATTTCCGCTCACCGCGCCAGGCGCTCGACTCCGGCGTCGCCATGGTGCATCAGGAGCTCAATCAGGTGCACACGCGCTCCGTCATGGAGAACATCTGGCTCGGCCGCTTCCCCAAGACGAAGCTCGGCTCGGTCGACCACAGGGAGATGTACCGCCGCACGAAGGAGATCTTCGACGACCTCGCCATCGGCGTCGATCCGAAGGCCGTCATCCGCACGCTCTCGGTTTCGCAGAGGCAGATGGTGGAGATCGCCAAGGCCGTTTCGTTCAACAGCAGGATACTCGTGTTCGACGAGCCGACCTCCTCGCTCGCGGAAACCGAGGTGGAGCAATTGTTCGGCATCATCCGCATGCTGCGGGAGCGCGGCTGCGGCATCGTCTATATCTCCCATAAAATGAACGAGATCCTGCGCATCTCCGACGAGGTCACCGTCATGCGCGACGGCAAATGGGTGGCGACCACGCCCGCGGGCGAGCTCACGATGGAAATCCTCATCCGGCAGATGGTCGGGCGCGAGATCACCAACGTCTATCCCGAAAAGACCAACGTGCCGGGCGAGGTGGTGCTCGAGGTCGAAGGGCTCACGGCGACCTATCTCAACCTCAGGGACGTCAGCTTCACGGCGCGGCGCGGGGAGATACTGGGCTTCGCCGGGCTCGTGGGCGCGGGGCGCACGGAACTGATGGAAACCCTCTTCGGCGTGGCCACGAAAAAGAGCGGCACCGTGAGCAAAGGCGGCAGGATCGTCAACAACCGCAACAGCACCGTCGCCATGAGAAACGGCTTCGCCCTCATCACCGAGGAAAGGCGGCAGACGGGCATTTTCGGCGTGCTCGACGTGATGGAGAACACGACCGTCGCCAACATACGCGCCTACGTGAAGAACCGCCTCTATCTTTCCGACAGGGATATGCGAAAGGATACGGACTGGGCGGTCGAAACGCTCAAGGTCAAGACCCCTTCGCAGAAAACCAAGCTGCGCTCGCTCTCGGGCGGCAACCAGCAAAAGGTCATCGTCGGCAGGTGGCTCTTGACCAAGCCGGATGTTCTTTTGCTGGATGAGCCCACGCGCGGCATCGACGTGGGCGCGAAATACGAAATTTACCAGCTTATGATCGATCTGGCCAAGTCCGGCAAGGCGGTGCTGATGGTGTCCAGCGAGATGCCGGAGCTTCTGGGCGTGTGCGATCGCATCATCGTGATGAGCAACGGCAGGATCGCCGGGGAAGTGGACGCGCGCAGGACCTCCCAGGAGGAGATCCTCACGCTCGCCGCAAAGTATGTATAAAGGAGCACGACGGGTATGTACGTTTTACTCAAGCCGTTCAAAAAGCTGTTCGCGAGGCTGATGGAGAAAAAGCGCGCCTTCGACGCGCTCGACGCGCGCGACAAGAAGCGCTATTGGGGCGATTTCCTGCTCAACAACGCCATCTACATCGTGCTCGTGATACTCGTCATCTACGTGGAGATCGTCACGCTCACCAACGCCAAGTTCGCGACGACCTTCCTCTCCTTCGAGTCGATCATAGACATCATGAAGAAGGCGGCGTCCGCGAGCTTCCTCGCGCTTGGCGTGGGCGGCATCATCGTGCTCACGGGCACCGACCTCTCCGCGGGCCGCATCATGGGGCTGTCGATGCTCGTTTCCGCCTCGCTTTTGCAAAAGCCCTTTGCGGAATACACGAGCAAGATGTTCCCCGACATGGCGGCGCCGCCCATCGTGCTCGTGATACTGCTCGTGATGGCGGTCAGCTGCGTCATCGGCATATTCAACGGCTTCTTCGTCGCGAAATTCAGCCTGCACCCGTTCATCGTGACCCTGGCGACGCAGCTCATGCTCTACGGTCTTATACTCATCTACATGAGCATGGGCAACAACGGCGGCGCGCCCATCGCGGGCCTGACCGAGGAGTATAAACAGGTCGTCAAAGGCACGCTCACGATATTCAACGTGGCGATACCGTACTATGTGTTCTACGCCATCGTCGCGATCGCCGTCATGTGGTTCATCTGGAATAAGACCACGTTCGGCAAGTGCATGTACGCAGTCGGCGCGAACCCCGAGGCCGCCAACGTTTCGGGCGTCAACGTCATGAAGACCATCGTGTTCGTGTTCGCGCTCGCGGGCATACTCTACGGCTTCTCGGGCTTCATCGAGGCGGCGCGCGTGGGGTCCAACAACGCTTCCGCGGGCCTCAACGCGGAGCTCGACGCCATCGCGGCCTGCGTCATCGGCGGCGTAAGCTTCACGGGCGGCACGGGCAAAATTTCCGGCATCATCACGGGCGTGATACTGCTCCAGATCATCACGGTGGCGCTCCAGTGGCTCAACGTTTCGACCAATCTGCAGTACATCATCAAGGGCGCCATCATACTCATGGCCGTCGCCATCGACATGAGGAAGTATCTGGCCAAGAAGTGACCGTTCGCTTACGCTTTTCATCATGTTCGAAGAGCACCCGCGAGGGTGCTCTTGAAAACGCACTTCGAAACGGGCTTTCCGCCCGGCGGCGATTTCGTTTACAAATCGATGCTGCGGCCGGCCAGGCGCCCCGAAACCGCCGTGCACGCGGCGGCCCATACGGCGTAGGTGCCCGCGCTGATGGCGAAGTATTTGCCGAGCATGCGCAGCGCGTGGGATTCGTCCCGGATGAGCCGCATGACATCGCCGACGAAGCCGAACGCGACGAGCAGCACGCCGTTCACCATGTTGATGCCGACGGCGAGCGCGAAGTACATCGCGAGCGATATCAGCCAGTTGTAGCGGTTGCTCTGCACCATCGCCCGGCTCACCGTAACGGCGAGCAGCGCGACGCACATCTGCGCGATCATCTGCAGCGCCGCAAGGCCCACGAATGTGAACAGCATGCCGGTCGTGAGCGCGTCGCCCATCTGCGCGCCGACCGAAGAGAGCAAGGCCGTCGCCGCGCCATACTGAAACCTGTCGAGCAGCGCCGCGCTCAGCGCGAGGCAGCCGCATATGAGCAGCATCGAGGCCGCGATCTCCAGCGCGCCGAAGACCGTCTTTGCCAGCAGTATGCGATACCCGCCCTGCGGCGTCAGAAACAGCAGGTAGCCCTGCTTTTGCTTATAATCCGCGTAGAGCTTCGTTACGGCGTCGAGCATGGGCAGCAGCAGCCCGCCCACCGCGAGCAGCATCGTCATCGCGATGGCGAGCGTATTCCAGTTCCCGCCGCGATAAATGCCGTAAAGCGCCGCGCCCTCTATGAACAGCATGCCGATCGCCGCGCCCGGCAGCAGGGTCCGGCGGCGCTGCAGCTCGTATTTGAGAAGCTTCATCATGACGCATACACCTCCCGGTAGAGATCGACGATGGACTTGCCGTGCCGCGCGCGAACCGCTTCCGCCTCGCCCTGCAGCACCACGCGTCCGCGCTTGAGGAAGATCACCTCGTCGAGCACGCGCTCCATCACGTCGATGAGATGGCTCGAGATCAGTATGGTGTTGTTTTCGTCGGCGCGCTCGATGATGGCGGAGAGGATCACGTCGCGCGCGAGCAGGTCCACGCCGTTGAGCGGTTCGTCGAGCATCAAAAGCTTCGCGTCCCTTGACGCCGCGACGGCCAGCTTGAGCTTGGCTTCCATGCCCGAGGAGAGCTGCGACACCTTCATGTCCATGGAAAGCTCCATCCTCTCCGCGAGGCGCTTGAAAGCATCCGTGGAGAAATCCGCGAAGAAATCCGCGTGGAACGCGCCCACCTGTTTCACGCTCATGAAGCCCGGAAAATACGGCTCCGTGGGCATATACGCGACCTGAGCGCGCACGGCGGGGCAAACGGGCCCACCCAGCACGCGCACCTCTCCCGCGCTCGGATGGACGAGCCCGGCCGCCAGCTTCATCAGCGTGGACTTGCCGCTGCCGTTGGGGCCCAAAAGCCCGTATATTTTTCCGGGCCGCAGCGCGAGGGTGGCGTCGTCCACGGCCGGGATGTGCGCGTAGCGCTTGGTCAGCCGCGTCGCGACAAGATTGTACATAATCACAACTCCTCCCCGATTGCCTGTTTCATTTGCTCTTTCGTGTATCCCAGCGCGGTCATTTCGCGCACGAAATCCCGCGCGAGCTTTTCCGCCATCTGCCGCCGCAGCGCCCGCACGACGGATTCGTCGTTTGTCATAAACGTGCCGAGGCCCCGCTCGGTACGGCACAGCCCCAGCGCTTCCATCTCGTCGTAGATCCGCGCCGCCGTGTTGGGGTTGACCCCGTATTCCAGCGCCAGCGCGCGCGTCGAGGGCAGCTTGCCGCCCGGCCGGAGCTCGCCCCGCACCATGCGCAGCTTGAGCATATCGGCCACCTGCAGGTAGATGGGCGTCCGGCTGTCGTATTCCATGGCTCGCCTCCTAGTGTATTAACGTAATAGTACACTATTGTATTAAGGCTGTCAAGATTTTTTTGCGCCTGAGGAAAGGGCGGTCTTTCGAGCGTACCGCGCGGCGCATACAATTCCCGGTTATGAGGGAAAATACTGCGAAACAGCCCGAGGAGCTTCTTGATGAAAAACAGCGTGAGCAACCGGCAAATGAGCTTGATACTGCTGCTTGTCCTGACGGCGGTCACCATCATAGGCCTGCCGGGCATCATGGCAAGGTCGGCGGGATACGGCAGTTGGTTTACGCTGATCCTCACCTCCGTACCGTTCGCGATTTCCGCGCTGATGATCGTTTCGCTGAATAAAAAGTTCCAGGGCGAGGTGCTCTTCGATTACAGCAAAAAGCTCGTGGGCAAGGTCGGCTCGTACATTCTGGGCGTGTTCTTCCTGCTGTACTTCCTCTATCTTTCCTCTTATCTGTGCGCGAGCATGACGAACATACTCGTGGCCAACTTCTTCGTGCATACGCCGCAGTGGTTCATCGTGCTGCTCAGCATCCCTTTCTACGGCTACTCCGCCTATAAGGGCATCACGCCTGTGGCCCGCGTGTGCGAGGTATTCGGCAGCGTGTTTCTGGTCGTCACGCTGATTTCCTACATCATGATGTTCATGCAGGGCGAGGTAAACCACATACTGCCCCTCTATGTGCCCGAGGATACCGTGACGTATCTTTCCGCGATCAAAAGAGCCGTTCCTTCTTTTTTGGGCGTGGAGGTGCTCACGCTGATCCCTCTGGACGGAAAGAGCCGCAAGCGCGCGCCGTGGGTGGCCTTCTTCGCGGTGCTGGGCATCGGGCTTTACTATGCGCTCAACGTGGAGAGCAGCATCATGATGAACGGCATGAGCGAGATCCGCAACGAGGACAACGCCCTGATTACCGCCATACGGCAGGTGCAGATCCCGGCGCTGAGCTTTTTTGAGCGCCTGGACCTTCTGTATCTCACGGTCGGCTTCTCGGGGCTGTTCGCGGCCAAGACCATCGTAATGCTCGCGGTGATGGAGTACGGCTGCAAGCTGCTGCCCAATGTGAAGCGCCTGTACATCGCCCTGGGAGTCATGCTCGCGGTGTTCCTCGGCGACCTGTACGCCTTCGGCAAGGGGTATTTTGGGGAGTTTTTCGAAACGTTCTGCCTCACCGCGGGCCCTGTGGCCTCGTTCGGCATACCCGCGCTGCTGCTGATACTTGCAAAGGTGAAAGGTTATGGTAAAAAAACCAGTTAAGCTGATTCTGATCTCGTTTCTGCTGTCCGCGCTGCTGCTCGGCGGCTGTTGGGACGTGCAGGATATCGAGGAGCGCAGCATCGCGACCCTCGTCGCGCTCGACAAGACCGAGGATGGGTACCGCTTTTTCGTCGAGTTTGCCGAGCCTTCCGGCGGCGGGTCGGAAAGCGCCGGCGGGAGCAAGTATGTATACCATCAGGGCAAGGGCAAAAACTTCGCGGAAGCGCGCGCGGCGCTCGACAACAAGGCGAAAAACCCGATTTACCTCGGCGCCGTGAACGCCGTCGTGGTCACGAAGCGCATGGCCTATTACGGTATCAAGGAGTATATGTACCGCCTGCGCGAGATCAACGACTACCGCAAGGTCGTGGACATCTTCGTCATCGATTGCGAGCCCGAGGAGCTCGCCCTCCTCGGAAAGGGGGAAACGAGCGTGGGCAAAACCATAGAGGACACGATGAAGACGCTGGTCAAAAGCGGCGGCCGGATGTACGACAGATCCAACCTCGGCTTCATACTCGAATCCCTCGCGAGCCCGTGCAAAAGCTTCCTGCTGCCCTGCGTGAGCATCAAGGAGAACAGCATCGCCGTGGCGGGCTTCTATGTGTTCAACGACGGCGTCTGCGTGGGTGTCCTGGGAGCCGAGGAGAGCTGGGGGATGCAGCTGTTCAACCAGAAAAAGTCCGAACGGTACTATACGGCCCCGATCGGCGGCGATGAGGCGACGGTGCGCCTTGCGCTCAAAAAGAAAAAGGTCGAGCCGTCGTTTGAGAACGGGCGGATCGGTTTCCTGATCAGCGTGGAGTTTTACGCGGTGCTCGCCTACGTCACCGAGGAGATCGAATTCGACGCGCAGCTTACGGAGGAGCTCAAGCGCAATCTCGAGCACAGGATCGCCGAGGACATCGCGCGCGCCGTCTACGACTCGCAGAAGGTATACCGGACGGATTACATGAGCTTTTGCATACCTTTCCGCATCAAATATCCGGTGGAATTCCGCGAGATGGACTGGCACGGCGCGTTCCCCGACGCGGACATCACCATAGAGGTCGCCGTCAACCTCGACGTGGAGGGCGAACCCGACTTCATTCCCCAGTACGAGTTTTAAGGAGAAAAACAAGGTGCTCAACAAGCACAGGTACGAAGAGCTGATCGATAATCTGCGCGCCGGAAACAAAGCCGTCGCCGTGCGCAGGCTTGTCCTCGCGGGCGACGGGGCGTGGCTGCTGTACATCAAGCAGCTCGTGGACGGAACATCCCTTTCGGAATTCGTCATTAAGCCCGTTATGGAATACTGCGGGGGGACGCCGGGCCGCCCCCGGGCGCGCAAGATCGTCGATAGTACCATCTTTGCCGCGGATTGCAGCGTCGAATCGGACCCTTTCGCGATACACGACCATATACTCAAGGGCATGGCGGTGCTGCTGATCGGCAACGACGAGGAATACGTCGTGGTCAACCTCAAAAAGGTGGAACATCGCGCGGTCTCCCCTCAGGATCTGGCCTATTCGGTACGCGGCCCGAAGGACAGCTTTGTGGAGAACCTCGACGTCAACCTCTCGCTGATCCGCGGCAGGCTCAAGGATCCCAAGCTTAAAATAGATATGTTCGAGCTCGGCAGGAGGAGCAAAACGGGCGTCGCGGCGATCTACATCGAGGACATCGCGAATCCGGACACGGTCAACCGGATCGAGGCCAAGCTGCGCGCGATCGACACCGACGCCATACTCGGCGCCGGGGAAATACAAAACTTCCTGACCAGCACGAAGTACGAGCTGTTCGCCCGGGTCAGGACGAGCGAGAACCCGGCCTGGGTCTGCGAGGCTTTGCTCGAGGGGAAGGTGGCCATACTCAGCGACGGAGGCCACATCGCCATAATCGCGCCCTGCACGTTCATGGAATCGTTCTACGCCAGCGACGACAAGTACGAAAACAAGTTCTTCGGATTCTTTTCGAAGCTGCTCCGGTATTTGGCCGTGATGGTCACGCTGTGCAGCACCGCGATCTACATCGCCCTCGTGTCGTTCCATACGGACGCCCTGCCAAGCAGCTATGCGATATTGCTCTCGCAGCTGCGAAAAAACGTGCTTTTCCCCGCGATGCTTGAGGTGTTCATCGTCGAATTCATACTCGAGCTCGTGCGCGAGTCGCTGCTGCGCGTTCCGTCCAAAATCGGCACGGCCATAGGCATCGTCGGCGCGATCATCATAGGCAACGCGTCCGTCTCCGCGGGCATATTCGACGCGCTCGTGCTGATACTCGTGTGCGCGTCGCTGCTGGCGTCCTTCGCGATACCGGATTATTTCTCGATGTACCCGATCCGGATACTCAAGTTCTTCGTGATCTTCATGACCGGCATCATGGGCTTCTACGGCTTCGTGCTCGCGATCAGCATGATATTGACCAACCTCGTGTCCGTGGACAGCTTCGGCGTGCCCTATTTCGCGCCTTTCGCGCCCTACAACCGGTACGACTTCAAGCGCGCGTTCGTCTTTAGCAGGGATACTTCCGCGCTTCGCATACAGTACATGCGCGATAAGGACGACACGCGCAGCACCTACGCGCACGAGCACCTCGGTAAAGTGCGCAAGCGGAACCGCGACGAAAACAACGAGGACGGCTGAGGCCCCGCGTTTTCAGAACGGCCTCTCGCCCGCGAGCCAGCCCCGCGCCTCCCAGTGGGCGCGGTCGGTCGGGTTCCAGTCGTTGCCGCGCTGCATGGACGCCATCAGCGAGAAGAGGAAGCTGCGGAACAACGGGTTCGGCCGCCTGTTGGCGCGCGCGGCCGCGCGGGAGATGCGAAGCGCGAGGGCCTTCGCTTTCTTTTGGATCTTCGAGCGCGTCTTTTCGGAAACGTCGCTCCATTTCATGGCCGAAACGGGCTGCGCGAAGGAAAAGGCGTTCTTTACGCCCCAGTAAACGAGGCTGTTTTTCATGGTCTTGACCGTATGGCCGAGGCCCATGCCCGCGGTCGTGGATACCGCGAGGCCGATTTTGTGAAACATCGCCGGGTTCGGCCTGTGGCTCATCCACATGAAGCACAGGTGGTCGAGCAGCGTCTTCATCTGGCCCGATACGTCGAAGCCATACACCGGGGATGTCAGCACCACGAGATCGGCTTCTTCGATAGCGCGCACGATGGGCGAAACATGCGCGGCGTCGGGGCAGGCCCCCTCGCCCTTGTAGAAGCACGAAAAGCAGCCGCGGCAGAACCCGGGCATATCCCGCGGCAGGAAGAACTCGGTCACCTCGTTTTGCCGGTTGGGATCGAGCTTGGCGAGTTCCTGTAAAATGGCGTCCGCGCAATGCCAGGTGCTGCCGTGCCGCATGGAGCCGTTGACAACGACGATTTTCATAGCTTTATACTCCCTAATCCGCCTGTACGGCGTATGTTTTGTGAAATTGATCGACGTGGCGCAGGAACAGCGCGCGCGCCTCGTCGAGCCGCTCCGTTGCGCCGTATTTGTAGAAGATCAAAAAAATCGGCGAAAAGAACTCCAGCGCGGCGATCTCCGGGTCCCCCCTGACGAACGCGCCCTCGTCCATCAGCGCCTCGAAGAGCTTGGCCTGATAATCGAGGCTGTCGCCGAAGGAAACCTTTTTGAACAGCGCCGCGGCCTCGTCGCTGCCGTATTGCTCAATTGTCAGCACGCGGCGCAGCTTCACGTTTACCTCGTCCGTCATGTACTGATCGAAGACGGCCGCGGCGAGCGCGGCGAAGCCCTCCCGCGTCAGGCCGCGAAACAGCGCGAGCGCAGGTTCGTCCGCAACGAAGCGGCCGTCCCCGTCGGTCATGCGCACGCCGGCAAAGAACGCGTCCCACCGCGCGGAATACTGAGCGAGCAGGGAATCGAATATGGCCCTTTTCCCCGGAAAGTGGTTGTAGAGCGACGCCTCGCGGATGCCCACGGCGCGGGCGATGTCCCGCACGGACACGGCCTCGTAGCCCCGCCTCGAAAACAGCTCAAGCGACTCCGAGAGTATCTTTTCGCGCGTGGTCATCGCGTCCGTCCTCCGTTCGTCCGGTTGATGGACACAGTATAAACTAACGAACGATAGTTTGTCAAGAGAGGAAATAAAAAATCCCGTCGAATGGGATTCGGTTGACACGGGAAAGCATATGTGGTAAATTGAATTCATATTATGAAAAAATATGAGAGAATAATTTACTCTATATTATCATTATATCACATCCGCGCCGCTCTGTCAACGCGCGGATGAAACGAAGGAGAACGCGGTGGACGAACGGGAACTCGCACAGGAAACGGAATGGCTCGCGCGCGTGCTCGGCGAGGCGCGGCGGCAATACGACGAATGCGCGGGCGCGAACGAGCGGCTCGAAGCCGAGGCGCGCGAAACCAACCGGGAGCTTTGGGAAGAGGTCGGTCCCCTCGGCGCGGGCGGCGGGCTCGAGCAAATCGCGGATTTCATGGGCTACATCGACGCCATGAAGCGGCAGGGGCGCAGCCACGCGGCGCTGCGCGGCCAGCGCACGAAGCTCGAGCGCATGTTGCTTTCGCCCTACTTCGGGCGCGTCGATTTCAGGAAAAACGGGGAGGATGAGGCCAGACCCGCCTACATCGGCCTTGCGAACCTCGTCGACGCGGATTACCGCGCGCTCGTGTGCGACTGGCGCGCGCCCGTGGCGAGCCTATTTTACGATTACGAAACCGGACCGGCCGCCTACGACTGCCCGCGCGGCAGGATCGAGGGGGAGCTCACGCTCAAGCGGCAGTACCGCATTCGCGGCGGCAGGCTCGAGTATTGTTTCGACAGCTCTCTGAAGATCGACGACGAAATACTCCAGCAGCTGCTCGGGCGCAGCGCCGAGGGCAGGATGAAGGCCATCGTCACAAGCATACAGCGCGAGCAGAACCGCGCCATACGCGACGAGCGCGGCCCCAACCTCATCGTGTGCGGGCCCGCGGGCAGCGGCAAGACCTCCGTGGCGCTGCACCGTGCGGCGTATCTGCTCTATCGCCACCGCGACAGGCTCTCGGCGCAAAACATACTGATCCTCTCGCCCAACCGCGTGTTCGCCGATTATATTTCGGACGTACTGCCGGAGCTCGGCGAAGAGGATATCCCGCAGGCGACCTTCGCGGAGCGCATGCGGCCGCTCCTGCCCCGCGCGTATAAAAAGGAAGATTACGCGGGGCTCATGGAATATCTGCTCGGCCCGGGCGGCCATACGGCCTACGCCCGGCGGACGCGGGGCATCCGGTTCAAGTCGTCCGCGCGGTTCCTTGCGCTGCTTGAAATGTACGCGGCGGAGCTTTCCGGGGCGGAGCGGAGCTTCGCCGCCCTCGAGCTCGGCGGGGAAACGCTCGCTTCAGCCTCGGAACTGTCCCGGCTCTACAATCGGGAATACCGCGCGTTCCCGCTCAAAAAGCGGCTCGGGAAGCTGCGCGCGCGCTGCCTGTTCCTGCTTGAGAACTGGGAGCAGGGCAGGGCGCGCATACTCGCCTCGGGAAAATATCCGCCGGGGTCGGACGCGTACCGTTCGCTTGCCTGCGCGGTGAAGCGCGAGGTTCATTCCGCCCGCGCGCGCGTCGAAGTCTGGACCGCCTTCGATCCCGTCGCGCTCTACCGGGATTTCATCTCCGGCCTCGCCGGGCGGCAAGGGGAAGGCATCTCCGGGGACGTCGCGGATATTTGCGCGGACACGCTCGAGAACCTCGGCGCGAAGCAGCTTTTCTACGAGGATCAGGCGCCGCTTCTCTACCTCGCGGCGCTGCTCGGGGATGCCGAGAAGGACGCGCAAACGAAGTTCGTGCTCGTCGACGAGGCGCAGGACTATACGATTTTGCAGATCAAGCTGCTCCGGCTGTGGTTCGGCGGCGCGGGCGTCACGCTGCTGGGCGACCCCGACCAGGCGATCAACCCCTACATGAACCTCGGCGGCTTCGACGCGCTCGAGGGCGTGTTCCCGCCCGGCGAAACGCAAAGGGTGGAGCTCGACAAGAGCTACCGTTCCACGGCGGAGATCGCGGCCTTCGCCCGCGCGCTGCTGCCCGAAAAGCGCTGGGGCGAGCTCGCGGGGCGCCACGGCCAAGCGCCCGCGACGCTCTATTTTCCCGACGAGGCGCTGCTCCGGCGCACGCTCGCGGCCGACGCCGCGGTCTGCCTCGCGCAGGGTTACCGCTCCGTGGGCATCATCGCGCGCGCGAAGCATCAGGCCGCTGAAATCTGCCGCAGCCTCAAAGGGAAGCTCGACGCGAAGGCCATACTCTGCGGGGACGAGGAGTTTGCTTCGGGCGTCGTCGTCATCCCGGCATATCTGGCCAAAGGGCTCGAGTTCGACGTAGTGCTTCTTTACGACGCGCCGGGCGAGGGCTTCCGCCGCGAGCAGGAGCGCCTTTTGTTCTACACCGCCTGTACGCGCGCGTTGCACGAGCTGCGCTTGTACCGGGTGGGGGACGGCGCACCGCAATAGCGGGGTCCGCCGGGCCCGCGGTTGCGCTCGCTTGCGCCGAGCCGCGTTTCGTGATAATATGATATCGTTCGCGAAACGACTCGGAGGGACACGGTGCGAAATGGATGCCTCGACGTGGATTGCCATATATCTGCCACTGTTCATACTGTTTTTTATCATCGTGCCGCAGCAAAACAGCATGGCCGTCGCGGCGCGCCGAATTCACGCGAAAAGGAGAGCAAAAGAAGTGACAAACGAAACGCTCGTCAAGTACGTCGGCAAAAGCTGCATGATCTCCGCAGGTTCCTACGGCGTCAACACCGTGGGGAGGATCGTTTCCATCAACGAGAACTGGATCGAGGTCGAAACCAAAAAGGGCGCGACCGAGCTTGTAAACGCGGACTACGTGCAGAGCATCAAAATCGTCGAAAAATAAACGCTTTTCGCGAAGAAAAGCCCGAAAACACGGCAATTATGCACGTCGCTGTTGACAAGCCGCGCCCATCCCGATATACTTGCTAAGCAGAAGCGCTGGAAAAAGGAGTCACGCATGGAAGAGGGCGACGGCGGCGACGAACGCCCGCCGACCATCCCGCATACAATTCGATGAAATTCATAATCTGTATCCGCTCGCGCGGATGACAGGTTATGTATTTTTGTTTTCCGCGCGCTTTTGATCGAACGAAGGAGCATGAAATGAAAGACGACCCCCTGATATGGCAGCTCGTGCTGCAGTTTGCCCTGATCGCGTGCAACGCGGTTTTCGCCTGCGCGGAAATCGCGGTCATCACCATGAACGACGTCAAGCTCTCCCGCATGGCGCAGGATGGCGACAAGCGCGCCAAACGCCTTGCAAGGCTCACGAGCAAGCCCGCGCGCTTCCTGGCGACCATACAGGTCGCAATCACGCTCTCGGGTTTCCTTGGCAGCGCGTTCGCGGCGGATAATTTCTCCGAGCGCATCACGGCGGCAGTCGTCAGGGCCGGCTCCTCGATTCCCGAAAAAACCATCGATTCCGTCGTCGTCGTCGCCATCACGCTGCTGCTTTCGTATTTTACGCTCGTGTTCGGCGAGCTCGTGCCCAAGCGCCTTGCCATGAAAAACGCCGAAAAACTCGCGCTGGGCATGTCGGGGCTCATCGGCTTCATTTCCGCGGTGTTCGCGCCCCTCGTGGGGCTCCTGACGGTATCCACCAACGGCATGCTGCGCCTCCTGGGCGTCGACCCGAACCAGGAGGACGAGGAGGTCACCGAGGAGGAGATCCGCATGATGGTGGACGTGGGCAGCGAGAAGGGCACCATCGAGGAGAGCGAAAAGGAAATGATCCAGAACGTGTTCGAGTTCGACGACGTTTCGGCGGATGAGATACTCACGCACCGCAGGCAGGTGGACATACTGTGGTCGGACGACGACGACGAGGAGTGGGCCAAGATCATACACGACACGCGCCACAGCTACTACCCGATACTCGGCGAAAACGCGGACGACGTCATAGGCATACTCGACGCGAAAACGTATTTCCGCCTCGACGACCACTCGAGGGAAACCGTCATGAAAGAAGCGGTGCAGCCGCCCTATTTCGTGCCGGAAACCATCAAGGCGGACGACCTGTTCCGCGAGATGAAGCGCACGCGCAGGCATTTCGTCGTGGTCATGGACGAATACGGCGGCATGTGCGGCATCGTCACGATGAACGACGTCATCGAGCAGATCGTGGGCGACCTTTCCGAGGCGGACGGGGAGGAGGACTGCCTGATATCGCCGCTCGGGGACGGCTGCTGGCTCATGCAGGGCGGCGTGCCGCTCGACGCGATTACGGACGAGCTGGGCGTGGAATTGCCCAACGACGATTTCGATACGCTCAACGGCCTCGTGTTCAGCGCGCTCGGCGCGATACCGGAGGACGGCAGCACGTTCGACCTGAACGCGTACGGCCTCGACATACACGTGCTCGAGGTGCGCGACCGCCTCGTCGAGAAGGCCGAGGTGCGGCGCAGCGCCGCCGCGTCGGAGGAGAAGAAGGAGAAAGAGGATTAAGCATCCTTATGCTTATAAATTCAGCCCGCAGGCGTTCGCCTGCGGGCTTTGTCGATGCTGTTTATCCCGGGGCGCGTCCGTCCCCGGCTCAGTCCTGCTTGTGGAGTATCGCCTCGAGCGCCTCGGTGATCACGTATCCTTCCGAATCGTTCGCGATGGGGCCTTCCAGCTTGCGGCCGATCATGTCGAGCGCCTTTTCCCGGACCGACGCGGTTTTGGGCTTGAGGTCGGCGTACATCATCGCGTAAAGCGAGAGGAGCCTCTGGTTGGTTTCCTCGCGGCTCTTCACGACGCCCCCGATGGCCTCGGCCTTCGCCTGGCCGAGCAGGTTGCCGGGGCTGTAGCTTTCGGCGTTTTCGCCGTCGTCCATCGCGCCGAGTTTCTCGAGGGCAAGCTTGAGGTGCTCCGTCTGGGAGGCGATGCGCTCGATCTGCGCGAGCACGTAGTCCATGGTGAGCTTTTCGCTCCGGTTTTCCGGGGCGGCTTCGGGAACGGCGTTGGCCTGTGTGGCATCCATGTGTTGATCCTCCAAATCAAAAATAGAATTTGGCGGACACGCAAGGCATATCTTGTTTTCGGATATGAAGCGTGCCCTGCCGTTTTTGACAAGACCTCGCGCCCGTTTGGGCCAGGTCGCTTCATATTCGTGACCCTGCTCATCTACGACAACGATGTTTTTTATGATGGGTGTCCTCCCCCTTGCGATAGATTTGCATGCGCGAGCCGCCGTTTTTTATAATGGGTGCCGCCCCCGGGCTCATGACGGTATTATAAGCCGTATCGAGGCGCGCGTCAAAGCAAATCGGACCGCGTCTTTCGATTTTCGTATGGGAAAGCCGTCCCGCATCCTCGCCTGCCCGCGGGACGAGGCGCCGACCCGCGGGGCCGGCACGAAGGCAGCCCCTCTCGCAGCCTCCTGGCGGGAAAATCAAAGGGGGGCGATCCCGCGTCGTCCCCATCATATGCCTGCTTACATCCGCCGGATCATCAGGTATTCGTCGAGGAGCCTGCCGTCCCGCAGCCGGATGCCGCCGGGGTGGATGGCGGCGAGCCTGAAGCCCAGCTTCTCATACAGCGCGCGGGCGCGCGCGTTGCCTTCGATGACCTCGAGCTCGAGCTGCATGATGCCCCACTGCCTGGCGATATCGAGCATCTCCCCGAACATGGCAGTGCCGATGCCGAGGTTCCAGTATTCCCGCAGCAGCGAGATGCCCACGCTCGCGCGGTGGCGCGTTTTCATGCGCCTGTGGCGTTCGATCTGGCAGTTGCCCGCGATTCTGCCGCCGACGAGCGCGACGATCATCACGTGGTTTTCGGAGGCGTTGATGCCCTCGAGATAGCGCGCCTCCTGCTCGGGCGTTTCGGCGCACTCCTCGGGCTCGCGCAGCAGATGGGGCGTCTGCGCGCAGCAGTTCCGCAGGCACTCGATCATCTCGGCGGCGTCTGCCGCCGCGGGGCTTCGAAGCGTGCAGAGCGCGCCGTTTTTCAAAGGTATGGTTTTTTGCTCAAACAACATGACGCTATCCTTTCGTGATTTCCGTTCCCGCGATTTCCTCGGCGGGGGACGCGCTTAATTCCACCCAAGCGGGGCGAAAGCCGCTCGCGGCGGCGTTGCGCGCGGAACCGACGTTCGCCCACGACGCGCCGTAGAAGGGCACTTTGCCGCGGCCGAGTATTTCCATTGCAAGACGGCCCGTGAGCGCGCGGGCGACGCCGCGCCGCCTGTATTCCGGCAGCACGTCCACGCCGATCTGCCACATGGTTTCGCAGTCCGCGGAGCAGGCCGCGAGACCCGCGAGCATGCCCTCGTCGTAAGCTCCCACGCCGAGCACGTCGAGGTGCCGCCGCTTCTCGCACAGCGCGTTCCGCCACGCGCCCTCATACAGGCCGGCGAAGTCCGCGGGGTAAAGCAGGCGCGTTTCAAGTCCGCATTCCGGCGCGTTCAGCGCCCCGGGATCGGGCAGATAATATTGCGCCATATGGCTCAGCCGCATACCGCGCTTTTGCAGCAGTTCGTTCAATTCGATCAGGTTCGGCGTTTCGAAGCCGCGCTCGCGCGGGTGCTTTTCGATGTACGCCGCAGTTTCCGCCTCGAGCCCCGGGCTTACGGAGGCGACGATGTTGCAGCCGTAGGAAACGAGGCACAGCGAAAAAGGCAGCGCCAGGTATTTGCGCGCGTCCGGATGCGCGGCGGAGAGGACGACCCTGTTTTTAGCGCGCAGAAAATCTTCCGCGCGGCAATTCATGTCGATTGCGGATTGGTCAAGGGCGCGATGTCGAACATTTTGCGTCCGGTCGGCATGGTTTGGAAAAAGCGCCGGGCTTGCGCTTACAGGTCGTTGAAGTTCGATTTCGTATACTCCCGGTCGCCCTCGTCCCCGATGCCATCGCACGCGGCGAGGCCGAGCGCCTTGTGCCGCGCGGCTTTCTCCATGTCGCCGAGCACGCGGTACGCGCGGGCGGCCGCCTCGTGGCCGAAAGCGAGGTCGAAGCCGCCGATGCCGTTCTCGAGGCAGAGCGCGAGCGAATACTTGCCGTGCAGCAGCGCGGGCGCGCCCATGTTGAGCACGCTGTAGACGCGCGAAACCTGCCATTCGCCGCGCGCGTTGTTGACGGGGCTTCCCGCCTCGCGCCAGAGGTAGCACGACGTATGCGCCTTGTGGAGCATGGCGATGTCGTCCTCGGCGGAACGCCCGGCCTTATCCATCAGATCCCAGGCTTCGTTGAACAGCTCTTTTGCGAGCGCGATGTGGTCGGACACGGTCGTTCTCCTTTGCGTTTTGCGATGATATGCTGACATTATATCACAGCGCGCGCCGGTTGGGAAAAGATGAAAACGCGGATATTCCGCTGCATACTCAAATGCGCCGCAGGGAATCGCGCCCGTTTGCGGCGCTTTTCGCGCGAGGCGTTTTCTTTGTGGATTTTAACAGAAATTTATCCAAATGAAACACGATTGACACGCATCCGTGTTGCGCTCATACTGTTACGGGTATGAACGGAGGTTGGCAATGAAAAAGGCTTCGCACCACGCCATGGGACATCTTTTGTATCAGGCGCTCGCAGACGAGGGCATCTTCCTCGACCGCGAGCTGTTTGTGCTGGGCAACCTTCTGCCGGACTATATGCCCGAACTTATCCTCTTCCCGCACTTCACCTCGCGCTGCCAGAAGGAAATCGCGCTTTTCTCGGATGTGCTTGCGGCCCAGAGCCTGGGCGGCGCGGATGAGATCCCCGCGGAGTATGCGCTGCGCCTTGGCATACTCTGCCATTACATCACGGATTATTACTGCTTCGCGCACAGCCGCGCCTTCGGCAAGAACCTCAGGAAGCACGGCGCTTACGAGCGCGGGCTCAACGAGTATTTCCGCGCGCATTATTCCGCCGGGGAATATACGCTTTCCGGCCGCGCGCCCGCGCGCTGCGCAAGCGGGCGGGACGTCGCGCGCAACGTCGCGCGCCTCAGGCACGCGTACGCCGCCGCGCCGCGCGCGTATGAAACCGATCTTGGCTACGCGTTCACGGCCTGCCTGGAGGCCATCCGTGCGCTCGTCGCGCTTTCCGCCGCGCGCGAACAAACGCGCGAGGCGCGCTTTCGCTTCAAGCCCTTTGCCGCCGAGCGGTACGCGTACGGCAGCGGCGTCTGCCGCCGCCGGATCGTGCCGCGCAGCGCCTGGTGCATGGACTGCCCGGCGTAAAACGCGGCCTGAAAACGCGGTAAAGCGGTCATATCGGGCACAGCATATCCTCGCGCGCCGGAAAGGCGCGCTTTTTGCCGCGCGCCCGCGGCGGCGCTCTTGCATCGCGCGGCGCGTTCTGCCATAATATACATAATCCCGCGGAAATTCCGGTAAATATTCCCGCCCTGGCGGGGACCTGTCCGGCGCGGGCGCGAACGATTCGGCAAGTTCCGGGAAGGATGCGTATATGCCAAGGATCACGGCGGCCGCTTGCTGCGACAAGGGGCGCGTGCGGCTCAACAACGAGGATGGATTTTACCTCGACGGGCTGTTCATGCCAAAGGAAAAGATGGACGAAGGCGGGCTTTTCGCGGCCGAAAGCTCCGGCGGGCGGCAGCTTTACGCGGTATGCGACGGCATGGGCGGCCACGAGCTCGGCGAGGAGGCGTCCTTCGCCGCGATTTCGATGATGGACGGGCTGCGGGACGCGCTCGCGCGCGGGGACGATTTCCCGCGCGCCGTCGGGGACTACGTCGCGCGCGCGAACGAGGCGGTGCTCTCTCTGGGCGGCAGGCGCGGCGCCGGGACGACGCTCGTGCTCGCATATGTCTGCGGCGGCGCGGCGTTTATCGCCCATCTGGGGGACAGCCGCGCGTATCTTTTGCGCAAAGGCACGCTTACGCGGCTCACCGAGGACCACAGCGAGGTGCAAAGGCTGGTCAATTTGGGCGTGCTCACGCCCGGGGAGGCCAGGCTCCATCCCGCGCGGCATGCGCTCACGCTCTTTCTCGGGTACCCGGCGGACGGGGAATATATCCTGCGCGCCGGCATAGCCAAACAGACCCTCAGAAGGGGGGATTTGCTGCTGCTTTGCAGCGACGGACTGACGGACATGCTCGGGGACGAGGACGTCGCCTCCCTGCTTCGCGGCGATCCTGCCGGCGCCGCGCGCGCGCTCGTGGACGCGGCTCTCGCGGCGGGCGGGCGGGACAACGTCACCGCTCTCGTCGCACGCATGGAGCATCCGGGCGTGCCCGTATGGCTTTCGCGCGCGCGTATGCGCGAAGCGGCGGGGAGAAGCGTTCGATATGACGAATGAAAAGGGGGAGGACGACATGAGTTCCGACGCAAGGCTGATGGATTTTCTGACGCGCGCGATACGAACCCCGAGCTTTTCCGACGAGGAAGGCGCGCTCGCGGCGCTCGTTGTGGAGGAGATGCGCGATCTCGGCTATGACGAGGCCTTCATCGACTCGACGGGCAACGCGGTGGGCAAAATCGGCTGCGGCCCGGTTTGCGTCCATTTCGATTCCCACATGGACACGGTGCGGGTCAACGACGCGGGCGAATGGCAGGCGCCGCCCTTCTCGGGCGAGGTGCGGGACGGTTATATCTGGGGCAGGGGCAGCGTGGATATGAAGTCCGCGCTGTGCGCGAGCGTATACGCCGCGGCGCGCGCGAAAGAACAGGGGTATCTCGCGGGCAAAACCGTGTATGTCACGGGCACCGTCTGCGAGGAATACTGCGACGGCGTCAGCCTCAGGCTCCTATATGAGGAGCTTTCGCTCCGGCCCGACTTCTGCGTCGTCTGCGAGCCGAGCGACAATGTGATCGTTCTGGGTCACAAGGGCAAGGCGCAGATCGGCGTCACGACGCACGGCGTATCGGCGCACGGCTCCGCCCCGGAAAAGGGCGTCAACGCCGTGTACGAAATGGCGGAAATCATCGCCCGCGTCGACGCGCTCAACAAAGCCCTCTATCGGGAGAACGAGCCGCACGGCACCGTGGTCCTTTCCGACATCAGCTGCGAGAGCGCCTCGCTCAACGCGGTGCCCAGCGCCTGTTCGATCTATCTGGACAGGCGGCTCGCCTGCGGCGAAACGCTCGCCCGGGTGCGGGAGGAAATGGACCGCCTCGTCGCGGGCAAACGCGCCTCGTGGCGGATCGGCACGCTGCGCCGCACGTCGTGGAAAGGCAAAGCGCTCGAGTACGAGCCCATGCACGACCCCTGGCGCATCGAAAAGGAGCACGCGCTCTCGCGCGCGCTGATGCGCGCGTATGCCGACGTATACGGCCGCGAGCCGGAGAAGTTCGATTACTGGGATTTCGGCACCAACGCGGTGACGCCGGTTTCGATGGGCGTGCCCACGATCGGCTTCGGCCCGGGCGCTTACAAGCTCGCGCACATGCGAGACGAGCGCTGCTCCCTCTCCCAGATCCGCGAAGCCGTGCGGGTCTACTGCGCGCTCATCAGGGAGCTGTAGCGTTTGCGGCTTCCTCGATCCTCCCATCCCTCATCCTGAGCACCTCGTCCGCCTCCTCGGCGATGGCAAGGTCGTGCGTGACGACGATGACGCAGCGGTTTTCCTCGTGCGCGAGGCGCTTGAGGATCGCTACGATGTTCTTGCCGTTCTCCGTGTCGAGGTTTCCGGTGGGCTCGTCCGCGAGTATGACCTTGGCGTCCCCCGCGAGCGCGCGCGCGATGGCCACGCGCTGCTGCTCGCCGCCTGAGAGCATGGCGGGCAGGCGCTTGAACTGGCTCTGCTCGATGCCCACGGAAAGGAGCTTTTCCGCGGCGATTTGGCGCGCATTCGCCTTGGGGATCTTCTTGAGTTCCAGCGGATAGAGCACGTTCTCGAGCGCCGTGAGCAGCGGGAAGAGGTTGTAGCTCTGGCAGATCACGGCCACGTTATCCCTGCGGTAGCCGTCGAGATCCATGTCCGTCGTGCTCGTCCCGTCGAACGTGACGCTCCCTCCGCTCGGCAGATCGAGCCCTGCGAGCAGGGAGAGCAGCGTGGTCTTGCCCGAGCCGCTCTTGCCCACGATGGCGTAGAAACGCCCCGGCTCGAAGCTTTGGCTCACGCCGTCCACGGCGCGCACGGTCTGGTAGCGGTTTTTGTAGGCGTAGACGACCTGGTTTGCGTTTAGCATATCTTTCTCCTCCTAATTATTCCTTTGCCTTGAGCAGCAGCATAACGTTCGCGCGCGTGAGCCACAGGGTCGCGGCGGCCATGCCCGCCGTGTGGCACGCGAGGTAGATGCCCGGCGCGCCGGGCGCGGGGAACGGGCCTAGGCCGCGGAGCGCGAGATACGCGAGCATACCCAGCAGCGCGCCGAAAAGCTCCAGCGCGAGCTGTTCGATGAACGCCGTCAGAAACACCTGCGCGCGCCCGGAGCCGAGCAGCAGCATGACGGCGAACTCCATTTGCCGCGCGCGGATGAACAGGAAGCTCGCCGCGAAGCCGACGAGCGCCGAGAGCGCGAGTATCAGCGGGATCAGCGCCTCGAGCAGCCGGATGTCCTTTTTCACCGCGCCCGTGGATTCCGCCAGGATGCCGTCGTACACGGTCAGCGCATATTGGAACGGCGTTTCCCCCGGGGACAGGCTGGCGCTTGCGAAAAAGCGCGCCGCCTCCCGCTTGAGGGCGTCCAGCTCGAGGTTGTCGGCCACGGTGAAGCTCATGCTCTGCGTGTATTCCATAAAGCCCGCCTGCGCGAGCAGCGCGCCCATCGCCGCCCACGGCATGTAGACCGTTTTGGAAGCGCCGGCGTATGTGCCCGCGACGGTCAGCCCAACGGGAACTTCAACGGGCTCCCCGATGTCCGCGCTGTCCTCGAGGGTCGCGATCAATTCGAGCACGCCCTCTTTTGCCAGCCCGAGCATGCCCTCCGGGAGAAGGCAGGCGGATGCGCCGGATTGGAAGAGCGTTTCATCCCAGCTTTCCAGCCATTCGATTTCCACGCCCTGCTCGGGCGCGAGCAGGGGCGCGGCCGCAAGGCGCGATATGCCCGTGAGAAGCCGGTCCTGCGCATCGTCCTCCGGCGCGGCCCCCGGCACGGCGTAACGCAGCGTGCGCTTGAAGCAGGGGTCCTTTACGAACGACGCCATGGGACTCCTTTCCTCATTCCCTCCTCCTGAGCAGCGTCAGCGGCTTTCCGTGCGCGCCCAGCAGCGCGGCCGTCGCCGCGCCCGCGAGATAACACGCGGCGATCAGCGCCGGTATGCGCCAGTCCGCCGTGCTCGGACCTCCCGAAACGAGCAGCGCGAGCGGCGTTCCGATCCCCAGGCCCAAAGCGCACAGCGCGGCCTGCTCCGCGAGCGCGCCGAGCATGAGGGAGAGCGGGCTTTGGCCGAGCATGCGCATGACGGCGAACTCGGGCTTGCGCGCGCGCGTGAACAGGAAGCACGTCAGAAAGCCCGCGCCCGTCACGAGCGCGTAAAGCAGGGTCTGCACGCCATAAAGCAGCGCGATGTTCTTTTCGATGGGTGCGACGGTGCCCTGCAAAATGCGGTCGTCTATGGCTGCGCGCACGGTTTCATTCCGGTCGAGCGCAAGGCCGATCAAGGCTTCCTTGAAAGCCGGAACGTCGCGGCTGTTCCGCAGCGCGAAGGAAAAGCTGCGTATCGCAAATTGGAAACGCTCGTCTGCGCCGGGCGTTTGGCGCATGGCTTCAAGCGGGCAATAGGCCACGGCGGCATCCGTGAAATTGCCGCCCATGGGGATGCCGTACAGCCCGACCACCTTGAAGCGCGCGATCATGCGGGGCTCGCCGCGCTCGGTGAAGGAGTCTTCGTTGAGCACGCGCAGTATCAGCGCGGCTTCCTCCCCGAGGGCAAGGCCGCTCTCCTCCGGCAGCACGCATATGGCCTCGTCCCCCGCGAGGTCGGCGAGGGAGTAGCCTTCGAGCCAGACGATCGAGCCCTTCAGGCGCTGCAGCGTCACTTCCGCGTCCGCGCCGCTCACGCCGAACAGCACGTCGGCAGTGCCCAGCCCTATATCGCTCAGGCGGAGTTCGAGCGCCGCGAGCAGTTCTTCGCGGCTCATATCTTCATAGCCGGGATCTTCTGCGAGCTTCTCGAGCGCTTCGTCCGGCAGGTTGAAATGGACGTAGGAATAAGCGAACCAGCGCCCGATCATGCCCGTTTCGAGTATCGCGTCGCAGGTTTGGGGCGGTATCATGGGGTCGTCGTAACCGGCGGCATTGATGAGCCAGCCTGTGACTTCGATCTGGTCGTAGGCTGCGTCGAGCTCCGCCTCCGCGCCGGCGATAAAGCCCGGGTAGATCATTAGAAACGCCGCGCTGAGGGCGACGAGCAGCGCCGTGAGCAAATTGCTTTTCCCGCGCCGGAGGTTCATTTTCCAGTGGAGCGTGCGCATATCAATCCATCCCTTTCACTCGCGGCCCTGCGGCAGGAGCTCGCGCGGTCCCTTTCGCAGATACGCCAGCACGAAGCCGCACAGCGGCAGCAGGAACAGCGCGAGCGTGGCGAGCAGCGCAAAGAGAGACGTGTTTATGTTTGCGCCAAGGGCGAACTCGATCGCGATCTCCTGATCCGCGGCGAGGAATGCGCTGAACGCATCGTTCGCGGCGGGCTCGCTTACGGCGTTTGCGAGGATTTCCGCCCCGACCCTCTCGGTCAGCATGTGGCCGGCGAGCGCGCCCGCGCACGCGCCAAGGATGCATATGAACATCGCGCTGAGAAGCGCCGCCCGGAACGCCTTTGCCTTGGAGCAGCCGAGCATGCGCATGACGCCGAGGTTCTGCCGCTGCGAGAGCGCGTAGAAGAGGGCGAGCAGCGCCCCCCCGCACAGCAGCAGCGCCAACGACGCGATCAAAAGCAGCTCCGCCGTGCCGGAGAGGGCGACGAGGCTCGGCTGTATCTTCGAGTAACCCTGGTCGTAGAACGTGAAGCGGGCTTCGTACCCCTGTTCCTTCTGCCCCGTCAGGCCGAGCGCGTCCATTTCGCCTAAGAATTCGTCGATGCTCCCGTTTTTGAGCCACAGCGTCAGCAGCGCGCCGGAAACGGGAAGCGTTTCTTCCGCGGGCGCGTTCCGGATGGACTTCTTCGGCACGAATATGGTGTTCCACGGCACGCTCAGCGCGGTTTCGGATACGGTGGAACCGCCCATCGCGGGGCGCAGGTCGTAGATGCCGACGATCGTATACTTTCCCCGGTCGAAGAAGCCCTCGTCCCCGGCATGCCGGTAAATGGGCGCAAGCTCGGTCCAGCGGTATGTTTCATTGAGGAAGCAGTCGTACTCATAAAAGCTCATGTCGATGACGTCGCCCACACTCCAGCCCTGCGCCTTGGCGAGATTGGTGCTGACCATGCATACGGCTTCGCCCGAATCGTATTCCTCGCCCGTGAAGATGCGACCTTCCTGCATGAAGGTGCTGCCTAAATGGAACGCGGGCACGCCCAGCACGTCGTCCGTCGCCATCACGCCGAAGGATCGGGCGGAGATGTAGTAGGCGTTTTTCGCCTGTTCGTAATACTCGCGCAGTTCGGCGTTGCTGAGGACGTCATCATAAAGCTGCATGGCGAAGGGTTGGCCTTCGGACAGCCCTTCCGCGAGCAGTTCTCCGCTTTGCATGGAGTAGAATATCCACATGTCCGTGCCGTAGGTGTCGGGCCGGATCATGATGCTGTCCGCCAGCATACGCGGTTCGCCGTCCACCGTTACCATAGCGCCTCTCTCATTCACCATGATTGAGGCGAGATACTCAACGCCCGGGCGCAGCAGTACGGTATCCGCAGGAACATCGGCCGTTCCGCTGATGGCGCGGATCACCGCGGCATTTTCCGGCTGATCCATGCCCGTGATGTACAGGAACGCATAGCGGAAATCAGCATAATGGTAGCAATCCGCCGCGTCGCCCAACACCTTGATTTTCAGTTTGGTCCCGTTGAGATTCTGCAGTTCGATAGGCTTCTCAGCGTCGATGATAAAGCGAATGATGTCGAAATTAAAGAGCTGCTCCGAAAAAGACGTAATGCCCATCGGCCGGATGGCGACCTCGCCGGGGATATACGCCCCGTAGCGCGCGCGCAGGTCGCAGCGGATTACGCCAGGCGCGGCGATGATGGACGCGAGGTCGTAGCCCGTGACGGCGGTGGGAAGATAACCTGCATACTCCTCGCCGGATTCCGTCCACAGGTTGCCGCGCGCGTCCACGTCCGCGTAAAGCTCCATCACGGCGATTGTCCTGTACGTTTCATCCGCGAGGCGGAGGTTTTCTTCGCTGTTGCGCCAAAGGTTCAGGCTCAGGCAGAAGAACGCCGTGATGAGCGCGAGCAGCAGCATGCTGAGCGCGGCTCTCGCGGGCGCGCGCAGCGTCTGTCTCATATTCGTGAGAAACTTCATGGGCAAGCCTCTCCTTCATTTGTTTCAACCGATGTATGTTTGACACGGCAGGGGCGCCGCATATGACAACTGATTGGAAGATATTTCAATTTTACATGAACGGACGGCGGCAAGTCCATATTCCAGAGCGATAATTCAACGATTATTTACATGCAATGCCGGCAAATCGGCGAAAAAAACCGCAAAAAAGCCAACAAAGCGCCTGTATCCCTTCCCGCTTGTCCGGCCGATGGAAAAAAGATCAAACGGCGGCTCATGGCTGTGAGGCGGGGCATAATTTGAACCGCGGCGGCCGCCGATGAATATCCTATGGATTTCTACGGAGAATAAGCAAAAACATCGGAGCGTAAATCCATGGATAAACGAATATATCTTGCCGAAAAACCCACTTCCTACTGGATCGCGTCCACGCCCGAAACCGGTTATCCTTCGCTGGATCAGGATTTGCACGCGGATGTCGCCATCGTCGGCGGCGGTATCGCGGGCATCACGACGGCTTACCTGCTCACGCTCGAGGGCCTTCGCGTCGCGGTGATCGAAGCGGATAGGATATTGCGGGGCACCACGGGCCATACCACCGCCAAACTGACGTCCCAGCACGCGCTGATCTATGACAAGCTGATCGGCCGGTTCGGAAAAGACCTCGCCCTGCAATACGCAAACGCCAACGAGTCCGCGATCCGCTGGGTGTGGAAAATTGCGAAGGAGCAGAACATAGACTGCGATTTATCCGAGCAGGACGCTTATGTTTATACGCAAAAAGAGGAGAACAGGGATGGGATCGACAGGGAGATAGAGGCCGCCCTGGAGCTCGGCATCAAGGCGGAATTCGCCGAGCGCATCCCCTTTGATATCCCCGTCGCGGGCGCGGTCCGCTTCAAAAACCAGGCGCAGTTCCACCCGCTGAAGTTCCTTCTCCCGCTGGCGAAGGAAATCGAGAACAGGGGAGGCCGCATCTTTGAAAACAGCAGGGCGGTCGAGCTGGAGGAAAAAGAAAAGCCGAGCGTCGCCGTGCAAAACGGCGCCAAAGTGACGGCGGACCGGGTCGTCGTCGCGTCGCATTATCCCTTTATCAACAAGGAGGGCCTTTATTTCGCGAGGATCTATGTCGACAGGTCGTATGCCCTGGGCATCCGGGCCAAGGAAAAATATCCCGGGGGGATGTACATCAACGCGGAGGATCCCTCGCGCTCGATGCGAAGCCAGCCCGACGGGGACGGCGAACTGATTCTGGTCGTCGGCGAGAAGCACAAAACCGGGCAGGGCGTGGATACGATGCTGCACTACGAAAACCTGATGGATTTCGCGGATGAGATCTTCACTGTGGAGGATATCCCGTACCGCTGGTCCACGCAGGACTGCATGACTCTGGACGGCGTTCCCTACGTGGGGCGCTATGCAAAGGATAATCCCGACGTCTACGTGGCCACGGGCTACGGCAAATGGGGCATGACCAACGCCATCGCCTCGGCGCACCTGATCAGGGACCTGATCGTAAAGGGCGAGAGCCCGTATGGCGAGATCTACGACCCGTCGAGGATGGCGACCGGGGCCGCGATCGGCAATTTCGTCGTTCAGAACGCGAACGTCGTAGGCCAGCTTCTGGGCGGGAAGCTCGCGCCGCTGCCGGACGACGTCGAGCTGGAAAAAGGGGAAGCCAGGGTGGTGGAAATCGACGGGCACAGGGCCGGCGCATACAGGGACAGGGACGGGGCCGTGCATGTGGTGGATACCACCTGCACGCATCTGGGCTGCGAGCTCAACTGGAATTCCGCCGAAAAAACGTGGGACTGCCCGTGCCACGGCTCGCGCTTCACATACGAGGGGGAGGTCGTCGAGGGGCCCGCGAACAACCCGCTGAACTCGGTGAAAAACACGAACATCGTCGAGCGCGTGGCGACCGATCAATTTTAAGTTCTGCGGGAACCCGGGCGATCCCCGCGGGGAAACCCGCGGCGCGGCCTCCCCCTCGGACTTGCCGGGCCGGATATGGAATATAAAAACCCGGGCGGGGGGCGCAAGCCTCCCGTCCGGGTTGATAACGAATAAAGGTAAAGGTTATCGGTTCTCGTTCTGCCTGTTCTGGCGATCCTGATTCTGGTTCTGATTCTGGTTGTTTCGGTTCCTCTGATCGTTGTTGTTCCTGTTCCTTTGATCGTTGTTCCGATTTTTCTGCTCGTCATTCAGGTTTCTCTGGTTCCTGTTCCGATTGTCTTCCATAAACGCATCTCCTTTCCCGATATTCACGATTAATGTTTGCATGTAAGGGGGATAGTATGCTACGGAAAAAAAACCTGAATTGGGAGCGCTGTGTGATAATCCGAAACGCAAAAATCGTGACCATGGCCGGCAAAGTCTATGAAAACGGCTGCCTGCTGACTGAAAAAACGAAAATAAAAAAGATCGCGGATCATATCGACTGCCGCGAAAACGGCGACGCCGTCGAGATCGACGCCAAAGGCTGCTGGGTGATGCCCGGCCTGATCGACGCGCACTGCCACATAGGCATACAGGAGGAAGGGCTCGGCGCCGAGGGCAACGACACCAACGAGGTCAATAAGCCCGTCACGCCGTTCATCAAGGGCCTCGACGCCGTCAATCCCATGGATTCCGCGTTCCACAACGCCATCAAAGCCGGCATCACCTCCGTGATGGCGGGGCCCGGAAGCTCAAACGTGGTCGGCGGCCAGTTCGTGTTCCTTAAAACCCACGGCAGGCGCATAGACGATATGGTTGTGCTGGAGCCCGCGGCCATGAAGGTCGCCCTGGGCGAAAACCCCAAAAGGAATTACGGCGACAACAACATGATGCCTTCCACCCGCATGTCCGCGGCCGCGATGCTGCGCGAGGAGCTCGACAAGGCGCAAAGATACGCGCGGGAGAAGGAAGCCGGCAAGGACGGTTTCAATTACGATTACAGGCTCGATTGCTGGGTCCCCGTATTCAGAAAGGAGATCCCGCTCAAAGCCCATGTCCACAGGGCCGACGATATCCTCACGGCGATCCGGATCGCGAAGCTGTACGGTCTTCGCATGACGCTGGATCACTGCACCGAAGGGCATCTGATCAAGGATGAAATAAAGGAGTCGGGCTTTCCCGCGATACTCGGGCCCAGCCTCGCCTCGAGAAACAAGACCGAAATCAAGAACATGGATTTCAAAACCGCGGGCATCCTGCACGAGGCGGGAGTCAAGGTCGCCATCATGACCGACCATCCCGTATCCGTCATACAATGCCTCGCGATGTGCGCGGGCATCGCCGCCAAGGAGGGCCTGGGCATAGAGGAGGCGCTCAGGGCGATCACCATCAACGCCGCGGAGATATGCAACGTCGCCTCCCGGGTCGGAAGCCTGGAGGCCGGGAAGGACGCGGACATCGCCGTTTTCGACGGAAACCCGCTTGAGACGTTCACCCATTGCATCTATACGATTATAAACGGGCAGATCGCTTATAAGGCGCAAGAGAATGAAAAGGACTGATGTTTTTTACCGGAATACCCCGTCAATGCGAGGAATCGCCGCGGATGCGCCCGCGGTTTGCCCAAAGCGTCCTCCGGAACTCCGCAACCGCTTGCGCACAATGACTTGGCATGTCATAATTACATAGTTCGACAAAAAACAGGCCGGTTGGGCGGAAAGCTTTGCTTTTAATCGATTCGGCCGTATATAATAAGGACGAGGTGGCGGAATTGGTTAAAAAAAGGGAATCGGCCGAGGTTGTAAAGGACAGAATCCTGAAAGTTGCGACGGAGCTTTTTGCCAAACACGGAGTGGACGGCGTGGGGATACGCAGGATCGCCGAGGAAGCCGGGATCAGCCACGCGCTGATCATACGGTATTTCGGCAACAAAAACGGGCTGATGGCCGAAATCCTGCGGCTGGAGGTGGCCAAGCTGTCGATCTCGTATCCGGTAACCCCCGGGCTGGCCGCGGAAAAGACGCTGGCGAACATACGCAGGATATTTCTGGATACGATAAGCTCCGATGAAAATACGATGAGGCTCATCGTCCGCTCCGGGCTTGACGGATTGCGTCCCGAATCATATGTTGACGAAAATCACAACAGGGCCGCGGGCGTGATCGCGAAGTGGATCGAATCCAAGAGGACGGAGGAAAACCTGCCGGACGCGAGGCTCGTTTCCCTGATACTGATCGGCGCCATGTTTTCCCTCGTTTGCATGGCGCCCTGGCTGATGACTTCCGTAGGCTTCTCTCCGGATGACTTTGAAAAGCGCAGGGAAGACATCATAGACGTCGTGCTGTGGTTCCTCGCACGCTCCGTCGGCCTGCCGCCCGGCGCGGACGCGAAGCGCTGAACCGCGCGGAACAACCGCTTCAGGCGCGGCGCGCAGCGGCGAAGCGACGGCGGTTCATTCGGCCAATTCATACCGCCCCAAAGAATTCGCTGCGCTCCATAACGGAATTCCTGCCGCACACGGCCGACGGGCCGCCCCGGATCTGCAATGCCGGGGCGGCCCTGTTCGTTTTACGGGCGGCATGTTAAGAAACCGTAACTTGCGCCGGTTCCGCAGTCATTATATGATATTTACGACAGATAAGCGCACAGTCTTGGGTATTTTTTTCTGCGATCATCGCGAAGCGCCGGCATCTCAACACAGTCCGCAAGGCGCGCCGGCCGGGAAGGGAACGGGAAGCCCGGCGGATGCCCTTGTACGGGCTGCGGAATAAATGCAAAAAGGAAGGGACCGGAATGAATCGAAGGAAGCGATTGCTTGCGGCGCTGGCGTGCGCCGCGCTGGCGTGCGCCGCGCTGTTGTGCGCCTGCACGGCGGGCCTTGCGCAGGGCGGGGAGGCGGATGCGCAGGCGCCGGGCGTGCCGGAGCTCACGCATGCGGGTATGGCGCTGCTCTATGAAGAGAGCACGGATACCATACTGTATGCGCGCGACGAGGCCAAGAAAAACGCGCCCGCCAGCATGACCAAGGTGATGACGGCCATACTCGTGCTGGAATACGACCCGGAGCTTTCCGGCGAAACCGTCGTGCCGCCGGAGGCGCTCGAAAGCGAATACTGCTGGTGGGTCGATACCGACCATCTGGAGGCGGGAGAGGAAGTCAGCGTCCTCAATCTCATGAAATACCTGCTGATCCCCTCTGGCAACGAGGCGGCGGCCACGCTCGCGTTCTATGTGGCGGGGGATTATTACGCCTTTGTGGATATGATGAACGCGAAGGCGGCGGAACTGGGCATGACGGAAACCTACTATGCCGATCCGCACGGCCTTTCCTCGGAGTCCACCGTCAGCGCGCGGGATATGCTCATACTGAGCCGTTACGCGATGCAAAACGAAACCTTCCGCTCGATCGTCGGCATGAAGCAGGGCTTCCTGCCGGTCTCCAACATGCGAAATTCCGCCTACTATTACAGCACGACCAACCGCGTGATGGACCCGCGCGGAAACGAAGCGTATCAATGGCCGTACGCCGACGAGATCGTGGGCATCAAGACGGGTTCCACCGGCTCGGCGGGCTACAATCTCTCCTGCTGCATGGAGACGGGGGAGCTCACCTTTTACAGCGTCGTGATGCACTGCGTCCCCGCGCGCGTCGGTTCGGATTTGGTCTATGGGCATTATACCTCGAGCATAGAGCTGCTGACCTGGGCGCACAGCTTCCACAAGCAGGGCTTTGCCGCGGGCGCGCCCGCGGCCACGGCGCGCACAAAGGGCAGCCTTGCCGCCAATGTGGAGCTTGTGGCAGAGGAGGATGCGTATATCCTCGTGCAGGAGGGAAAGGCGTTCGAGCCGGAAATCGCGCTCGGGGAGATCGGCGACGCGGTGAAGCGGGGCGAAGCGCTTGGCACGCTCACGCTGCGGGATGAATTCGGGAACGTACGCCAAACGGCGCTCGTCGCCGCGGCGGACGTGCAGACGAGCCTTCTTCCGGCGGCGCTCCTGATCGGCGGAGGCGCGCTTGCCGCGGCGGCGGCCGCCGTGTTCGCGGTGCGCGCCATGAAAGGCAAGCGCGCCCGCGCGTCGCAGGAGGCGGAAGAAGCGTAACGCGCCCGTGCGGGCGCGGAATATGGAAAAGGGCTGCCGCGCTTTGTTGCGCCGCAGCCCTTTTCGCTATAAGGAGAGAAAACCGCGTTGGACTATGCTTCCCCGTTTTCCCGGGCGAGCTTCTTGCGGTAAAGCGCGCACTCGTGCTCGTTGCACATGATGAAGTGCTTCGGGCGGATCTCGACCCAGCTCGGCTTATCCACGGTATAGTTGTGTATGGCGGGGTCGTATACCTCGAGCACCTTGCTCTTTTCGCTTTTGGGATTCGGCAGCGGTATGGCGGAGAGCAGCGCGCGGGTGTACGGGTGCAGCGGGTGCGCGAAAAGCTCCTCCGTATCCGAAAGCTCCACGATGACGCCCTTGTGTATGACGGCGATGCGGTCCGCGATGAAACGCATGACCGAAAGGTCGTGCGAAATGAACAGATACGTCAGCCCGCGCTGCTGCTGCATGGCGGAGAGCAGGTTGAGCACCTGCGCGCGGATGGAGACATCCAGCGCGGAGATGGGCTCGTCCGCGATGATGAACTCCGGCTCCATGATCAGGCTCCGCGCCACGCCGATGCGCTGGCGCTGGCCTCCGGAAAACTCGTGCGGGAAGCGGCTCGCGAACTCCGGCAGCAGGCCGACGTCGCGCAGCGCGCACTGCACGCGATCCTCGCGCTCCGCCTTGCTCAGTTCGGGATGGATGTTGATGAGCCCCTCGGAAACGATGTAGTCCACCTTTGCCCGTTCGTTGAGGGAGGCCATCGGGTCCTGGAAGATCATTTGGATCTTCTGGGTGATCGCATGGTCGAGCTCCTTGCCGATCTTGCCGCTGATGCGCTTCCCGCCGTAGAGGATCTCGCCCTTGGCGGGCGGGTTGATGCGCACGATCGCGCGGCCGATGGTCGTTTTGCCCGAGCCGGATTCGCCCACGAGGCCGAAGGTTTCGCCCTTGTAGATGTCGAAGCTGACGTTGTTGACCGCGACGAACGGCTTGCGGGAGTTGCCGAAATGCACGCTCAGATTCCTGATTTCGACGAGCTTTTCCCCGAAAACCTTCTTCACTTCCCGCGCGTGCCGCGCGTTGCGTTCGATCGCCGTCGCGATGGAGGTGTTCGGCGGCGTAACCTTGGGCGCGCGCGGATCGAGCAGCCAGGTGCGCGCTTTGTGCGTGGGGGATATTTCAAAATACGGCGGGCGCTCGAGCAGGTCGATCTGCATGGCGTAACGGTTGCGCGGGGCGAACGCGTCGCCGTAGATTTCGGTGAAGAGGTTCGGCGGCGTGCCCTCTATGGAATAGAGCGGTTCGCCCTTGACGCCGAGCTGCGGCAGCGAGGAAAGCAGCGCCCAGGTATAGGGGTGGCGCGGGGTCTCGAAGACCTCCTCGCAGGTGCCGATTTCAACGATGTCGCCCGCGTACATGACGGCCACGCGGTCCGCCACATTGGCGACGACGCCGAGGTCGTGGGTGATGTAGATGATGGTGAGGTTGTATTTGTGCTGCAATTGCTTGAGCAGCTCGAGGATCTGCGCTTGGATGGTAACGTCCAGCGCGGTCGTCGGCTCGTCGCAGATGAGGATCTTCGGGTTGCAGGCGATGGCGATGGCGATCACGACCCTCTGGCGCATGCCGCCGGAGAACTGGTGCGGGTAATCCTTCACGCGCTTTTCCGGCTCGAGTATGCCTACGTCGCTGAGAATCTCGATGACCTTCTCCTGCGCGGCGACGCCCCTGAGCCCCTGATGCAGTTCCAGCGCCTCGCGGATCTGCACGCCCACGGTCTGCAGCGGGTTGAGGGAGGTCATCGGGTCCTGAAAAACGATGGCGATCTCCTTGCCGCGCAGCCTGATCCAATCCTCGCTTTTTTCGTACTTGGCGATGTCCGTGCCGCCGTACCAGATCTCGCCGGACTCGACCCAGCCGTTCTTATCGAGCATGCCGATGAAGGATTTGCAGAACACGCTTTTGCCGGAGCCGGACTCGCCGACGATGGCGAGGCTCTCGCCCCGGTACAGGTCCATCGAAACGCCGCGCAAGGCGGTCAGCTCCTGCCCGCGCAGGGAGAACTTCACCACGAGGTCTTTCACGCAGAGGATGACTTCGGGTTCAATCTTAGTTTGCTGTTCCATCTGTCATGCCCTCCTCAAACGTGGTTGCGCGGGTCGGACGCATCCGCGAACTTGTTGCCAAGCGAATAGAACGCGATCGTGATCAGCGCGACGACGACGGCCGGAAACACCAGCTGGTAGGTCTGTGAAAGGTTCATCATCACGCGGCGCCCCTCGTCGATCAGGTTGCCGAGGGAAGGCGTTTCCACCGGCAGGCCGAGGCCGATGTAGGTGAGGAACACCTCCGAGCCGATGACGCCCGGTATGGAGAGCGCGACGTCGAGCATCACCACGGAAACGATCTGCGGCAGGAGGTTCTTCACGATCACGCGGCGCGTGGGCGTGCCCAGGCACCGGGAAGCGAGGTTATACTCGCGGTCGCGGATGATGATGATGAGGTTTCTGATCCATTTGGCCATGCCGACCCAGTTTGTGAGGCACATGGCGAAGATCAGCGTGCCGATGCTGGGCCTGAGAACATAGGTGATGAGCATGCGCAGCACGGTCGTGGGGATGTTGTTGATCACGTTGTAGATTTCCGTGAAAACCCGGTCCAGCGCGCGCACATAGCCCCAGAGCGCGCCTATGACGATGCCGATGACGGTGCTGCTCGTCACGGAAACGATGGCGATGAGCAGCGTCGTGCGCGTTCCGCTCCAGATGCGCGCCCAGAGGTCCTGCCCGATGGTGTTTGTGCCGAACCAGAATTCCGCGCCCGGGGGATGGCTGCGCAACTGGCGGCCGGTTTCCGGGTTGATGAAGATCTCCGTCGGGCTCTTCTGCCCGGGGAAATACGGCTGGAGGAGCGTGAAGAGCAGAAGCAGTATGAGGAAGTAAAGCGTCAGGCGCGTGGAGCGCCTGCTCATGAACACCTTGAACGTGCTCTTCCAATAGGAATAGCCGGAATACGCCGTGGATTCCGCGCGGCTGCTGTCGAACTCGATGAACTTGAAAAGCTCTTCGTCGCTCATTTTGTTCATTTTCGTCATGACCTTGGACATCAGCGGGCGCCCCCTTTCTTTGTGAAAGTAATGCGAGGGTCGCACACCATCATCGCAAGGTCGCCCAGCAGCATGCCGGCGACGCTCAGCACGGCGTAGAACATCACGAGCATCTGCACGAGGGTGTTGTCCTGCGCCTGGATGGCGTTGATCAGCAGGCCGCCCGTGCCGGGGATGGAATACAGCGACTCGATGTACAGTGAGCCGGAGATGGTGAAGATGATCGAGGAGGGCAAATTCTGCGCCATGGGCGTGAAGGCGTTGCGCAGCACATGCTTGACCATGATCTGCTTGTCCGTCAGCCCCTTGGCGCGGGCGAGCTTGACATAATCCGCGTTGACCTGGTCCATCATGTAGCGGCGCGTCCACATCGCGTAGGAGGCGATGCTCCCGAGCGACAGGGAGAGGACCGGCAGTATCCAGGTGGTGAAGTTGTTCTCCTTATACAGCATGCCTATGCTCATGAGCTTGGTGCCGATAAACTGGATCGCGAGGTAATAGACCATCGAGGGCACCGCGTCCACGAAGATGATGAAACCGTTGCCCAGCCTGTCCGGCAGCTTCTCCTTGGTGCGCACCATCAGGATGCCGAGGCTGATGCCCAGTACGAAGGAGATCACGAGGGAAGCCGCGCCGAAGCGGAGCGAATAGCCGATCTTCGGGGCCATGATGGACCACACGGGCTTGCCGGCATAATAGGTCAGCGACTTGCCCAGGTCGAAGCGCGCCAGGCCCTTGAGATAATTCCAGAACTGAACGGGGATGGGATCGAGCAGGCCGAGATCCTTGAGTATCGCCTGCTTGGTCGTCTCCGAAAGCCTGTCGGTACGGTCGCCGTAATAGGTTTCCACCGGCAAAAGGCGCATCAGGAGGAATACGATCACAAGCACGAGAAACAGCGAGATGATCGATCTTCCTATACGGCCTAAAATATATTTTATGATTTCCAATACTAACACCTCATGTCGATTTTGCGATCGGCCCGCGTACGGCTGCCTAAAAAACGGTTCCGCGTAGGCAAACGCGGTTTGCGCGCGCGGAACCGGGCAGCCTTGCTCCGATTTCCCGCTCATGCCGCCCCGAAGGACGGCATGAGCGGGAGACGCATGGGATTTCGTTTGGGCGTCGGCTTAGTAATCTATGCCGAAAACCTTGCCCTGCGCGTCGAGCTGCGCGATCGCGTCGGCGCGCTCTTTCTGCCACGCTTCATAGGCGGTATAATACTCTTCGGTGTTGATACCGTCGGTATAGATGTACTGATACTTATAGCGGCCGTCGGAAGCGCCGAACGCCGCATACTGGGATTCGAACGGCATCAGCGAGGAGCCGATGTAGCCCGTGCCGCCGCGCATGTAGGGCATCGCAAGGCACATCTCGTTTACGAGCCAGTTCTCGCAGACCGCAAAGTCGTTGTAGCGCTTGGTGAGGTCGATGTACTCGCTGTTGGCGGCGTCCACCATGTCATCATACACGATGTCGTAGTACCAGCGGCCGTCCTTGCCCTGCTTGGAGCCTTCCACCTGCGTGTCGGAGACCTGCATGAGGCCTTCTGCCATGTAGATGAAGTTGGTGCGGTTCTGCACGATGCGGAACGGGTCGGTGTAGGAGAGCGGGTCGAGGTAGTCCGCCATCCAGCTGGAGCGCTGGATGCAGTAGTTGCCGGCGCGCAGCGTGGTGTTGCTGTAGTCGCTGTCCGGATAGCCTTCGAGCTGAATATCGATGTATTCCGTGCCGAGGTTGCGCTCGAGCATCTGCTCGAAGACCTGTGCGCGCTGCGTGTCATAGGTGGAGCCGGTGTTGTATGGGCAGTAAACAATGATGGGGAACGTGGCGCCGGCCGCGGTCAGCTCCTGTATGGCCGTCTCCCTGTATCCTTTGGCGAGCTCCACGTCGTAGGTGTCTCTCTCGGCCCAATCCTTGAGCGCGTCGAGCCTGGTGTAGTCCACGCCGCTGGCGCTGATGAAGTCGGCCGGGGTCATGGTGTTCTGCACGTGCGCGTCCGCATTGTAAGGATCGTCGATCTCGACCAGCGCGACCTTATCGAGCGCGTGGAGGATGGACTTGCGGAAGTTCACGTTGTTGACGGCGAGCTTCCAGTTGTCGGGTTCATATTTCTCGTCGAAGTTGGGATAGAAGTTGAAATAGTAGCTGTAGGTGTAGAAGCTCGGGCGGCAGGGACGGATCAGCTCGTACTTCGCGGGATCGTTGAGCCACTCGTCAAGCTGCTCGGTGGGGACTTCGCAATAGTTGACTTCGCCGCGCAGGAACATTTCGGGTTCCACGGTGCCGGCCTCGGCGTTGTAGATCTCGGTAATTTTGGTGACGTGCATGTTCTTGATGTCCCAGTAGTTCGGGGTCAGCTCGGACACGATGATCTGCTGGGGAACATACTCGGTCATCACGAACTCGCCGCAGTAGAGCATGGTCTGATTGTCGGTGGAGAACTGATCGCCGCACTCTTCGATCCACTGGGCGTTGGCGGGGAAGAAGTTCTTATAGGTCAGGGACGACAGGAAGTACGGTACGGGCGCTTCGAGCGTATACTGCAGCGTATACGCGTCCAGCGCCTTGACGCCGACGGCGGAGAAGTCCGCGCTCGTGTCGCCGCCCGCCATCTTGTCGTAATACGCCTCCGCGCCCTTGAGGGTGAACATCATGTCCGCAAGGCGGGAAGCGTTCGCGGGATCGAGTATGTATTTGCAGGAGGTTTCCCAGTCGTACGCGGTGACGTCGGCATATTCCTCTTTCTGATAGGTCAGCCACTTCACGCCCTGGCGGATCTTGAAGGTCCAAACAAGGCCGTCTTCGGAACGGGTCCAGCTCTCGGCAAGGCAGGGCTTGCACAGGCCGAGGTAGTCGTATTCGACGAGGGAATCGATGTACATGGCCGGCGTATTCGAGGTTGCGACCAGATAGTTCCAGTCCGTCACCTCGCCGCTGAACAGATAGTACAGCTCAGTCTCATCGCTGACCTGCCGGCCGTCGCCGGTATACTCTGTTTCGATCTGGGAGTTGTCGCCCCCTTGCGTATCCACCACGGGCGTGCCGTCCGGCGGATTGTCGACGGTCTCGCCGGTCCCGCCGACGCCGCAGCCGGCAGCCAGCGAGAGGACCATCGCGAAGCAGAGCAACAGCGAGAAAAGCTTTCTCTTCATTTGGATTCCTTCTCCTCTTGTTTGATTTATAAAAACTGCGTTCGCAGCTTTTAACGAACGACGTATGCCCCGCGCGGAAAAATGTATCGCATATAAAATTCGGAGGTTACCGTATATGTCGAAGACGAAACTCTTGTTCATTCAGGATTCCATCGCGTGCCGCATGCTTCCGGCCGGAGGCCCGGCGGGTTTGCTTTCACCGAAACGGCGAAACCGAAACTGCCCGAACTTCGCTCACATTATATCCGCGCGGATACGGGGGCGCAAGCGCGCGGCGGATTTCCTAACTTTTTCTTAACACGCAAACGTGCCATTTTTTTGTTGTATCATGTATAATTGATAACGAAACCGAGGTGCCCGTTATGATCGCATGGCTGCGCGTCATGATAAAATGGATCTTTACAAACAAAAACCGGCGCATCGTCGCGATCGCCGTTTTTCTGAACGTGGTGTGCGCGCTCATCGCTTTTTTTGCGCTGCGCACGCCGTATCTTATGATACTCACGTCCCTGCTCTCGGTCTATGCCGTCTCCGTGCTCACGATGGAGCGCTACCTCGCGCTCGGCGCGGCGTGCATATCGGTGCTGCAGATACTCGCGCTTCTTTTGGTGGAACCCGCTCTGGTGAGCGAGCCGCTGCACAACGCGCTTTTGCTGCTCGCGCTGACCGCGGCGCTGACGCTCCTGATGATGTCCATGATCACGAGCATACAGCAGCAGGAATATTTTTCCACCGTGCAGATGGACCGGCAGATCGTGCTCAGAACCGCGCTGAACAAGCTCCTCATGGCGCGCGGCCTCCCCAATGTGTATGCGACCATACTCGAGGCCATGAGCGAGCTTTACGGCCGCTGCGCCATCATCTTCGAGCGCAGCGCCGCGGGGGACATCCGCGACGTGCAGCGCCTGCCGGAGGGGCTCATCATCTACGAATCGGCGTACGACGCCGCGCGCGCCGCGTTCGAAACAGGCAGGCCGGCGGGGCGCTTTTATGCCGAAGGCGCGTTTTCGGCGTTCGTATATATCCCGCTCAAGTCCGGCGAAGAGGTGCTTGCCGTGGTCGCGGTCCTGTTTGCGGACGGCGAGCGGATCGACGCGAAAACCCGGGATGAGATCGCGAACATCATCGCGCAGGCGGAAAGCGCTTTGGAGCGCCAGACGCTGGCGGACCGGCAGCAGTCCGTCCTCATCGAAAGCGAGCGCGAGCGCATCCGCGCGGATTTTCTGCGCGCCATCTCGCACGATCTGCGCTCCCCGCTCACAGGCATCATGAGCGCGTGCTCCACGCTGCTGCAATCCGGCGAACGCATCCATCCCGCCGCGCACGACAACCTCCTCTCCAACATTCACGAGGAGGCGGAGTGGCTCTGCCATATGGTGGAAAACCTCCTCTCCGTCACCCGCGTAAGCGACAATGTGTGCGCGCTTAAAAAATCGCCCGAGCTGGTGGAGGAGGTTGTGGCGGAGGTCGTTTCGCGCTGCAAGAGGCGTTTTGCGGATACCCACATCCACGCCGTCACGCCGGAGGAGCCGCTCCTCGTGCAGATGGACGCGACCCTTATCCTCCAGGTTTTGATGAACCTCGTGGAAAACGCCGTGAAATACGGCGGCGGCAGCAAGCAGATCGATCTGACCGTGAGCGTGCGCGGGGACGCCGCCGTGTTCGTCGTGCGGGATTACGGCGCGGGGCTCTCGCCCGGGATGATCGACAGCCTTTTTACGCCCGTCAACCGCGCCGACACGGAGTATTCCCACGGGCTCGGCATAGGGCTTTCCATCTGCCGCAGCGTCATACGCGCGCACGGCGGGCAGATTACGGGGGCAAACAACCCGGATAAGGGCGCCGTTTTCACCTTTACTTTACCCATGGAGGGAGCGCTATGAAAAAACGCACCATCCTCATCGTGGAGGATGACGGATACATCGCGGACATTCTCAGATCCCTTTTGGAGGCCAACGACTACCGCGTGCTTTTCGCGACCTCGGGCACGGGCGCGCTGCAGCTCGCGTGCTCCCACGTGCCCGATGTGGTGCTGCTGGATCTCGGCCTGCCGGATATCGACGGCATGCGGGTGCTCACCAAGCTGCGCAAGTGGTATGAGGGGCCGGTCATCATCGTCTCCGCGCGCAACCAGGAAAGGGAAAAGGTGCAGGCGCTCGATATGGGCGCCGACGATTACATCAACAAGCCCTTCAGCGCTTCCGAGCTGCTTGCGCGCATCCGCGTGGCGCTGCGCCAGGCGGATAAGATCAGCGCCAGCTCCGCCTCGCCGGAGATGAGCTACGCCGTCGGGGATCTGACTGTGGATTTTCAAAACAGCCGCGTCTTTGTGGCGCATGAGGAAATCCATCTGACGCGGCTCGAATACCGCATCGTCGAGCTGCTCGCCCGCACGCCGGGAAAGGTGCTCACGCATGATTACATCATCTCAAGCGTATGGGGGCCTTACGCGCAATCCGACAACAACCTGATCCTGCGGGTGAACATCGCGAACATCCGCCGTAAAATCGAAAAGAACCACAATACGCCGCGCTATATCCTGGCGGAGATCGGCGTCGGCTACCGCATGGCCGAGGCGGAGAGCCGCCTCGAGGAGTCCGATAAAGCCAGGGAGTGAGCGCCCGAAGAGCGCGAGCAGGCGGGCGCTCGTGTGAAAAAGGGCGGGTGGTTTCGTGGTTATACGGCGATGACGGCGCAATCGACGAGGGCGGGGCAGGCTCGTTTTTGAGTCTGCACAGATGCCGGGGAAGGCCCGTTTCCTTGACACTGTGAAAAAATGAAGGTAGAATTCTTTTGCCGGACAGGCTCGTGCATGTTCCTATAACTTGAGAAAGTATGGTTGATATATGTTACGCATCGCGGCTATCACAAGCCCGCCCTTACGAAAACTTATGGAAAGCTTGGTTTCAGATTTAGGCGCGTATTGTGAGCTTACGATTTTTGAGGCCCAAAGCGAACGGGGAGCGCTCGAAATTTACGAGAGCGAAGGTACCAAATACGACGCGGTCGTGTTTACCGAGCAGATTCTGATGATATGCGCGACAAAAAACGGAAACAGCATCACCGTGCCTTGCTTTGCCTTTGACGATTTTGCCGCAGACCTTTCGCCCGTACTTTACGGCCTGCTGGTCAAAGACCGGGCTTTCGATTTCTCTAAAGTCTCGATAGACGTTTTGCCGTCGTCGGGAAACGATAAAGGTTATGACGCGTTTTTTCCGGAAAACCAAAAGCCATATTATTTGGACGACGGGTTCAGCGACATTCTGGTGCTCGACGACACAAACTACTGTTTGTTAATGAACAAAATACTGCATTGGCACGTTTCGCATTACCGAAGCGGCAAAACGGCCTTTGCGCTGACCCGGTTTGGAATGATTGCGCATGAGCTGGCATCCGCCGGCATTCCGCACGCGTACATTATGCCCGCTAAGGAATACATATTAAACTTCATCATACAAACCACCGGAAGCCTGATAATCTCCTCGGCTTACGACCAAAAGCTCGCCGTGGTCGCCCTGCGTTTTTTCGGCAGAGAAGCGTCGGAATATGCGCATTTTGCCGATACCGTGGCTTTTGAAACGCGCACCGCAGGATTTGAGTCTTCTGTTTTCCATTATCCCGATAAACTGGAGGTTACTCTACGGTATAAGGATCTGGCCGAGCTCACCCGTGATTTTACCGTCTTCCCGACATTCAACAATATATTCGGGGACGACATCGCCGAAAAAATATCGGCCGGCATAGGCACGGGCAATACGCTTTTTCAAGCGCGTATGAACGCGGCTCAGGCGCTGTCGGTCTCGGGCATGTCGAACCGGACCTTTCACGTTTCGCATACCGGTCAGCTTACCGGCCCTCTGGGCAGGCCGGGTCGTGAATACCCCGCCGTACCCGACAAGGGTTTGCTGGAGCTCGCGGAGAAGTATGGGATCGACCATGTCGCGCTTCAGCACTTGCGCGCCTACACCAATGTGACGAATACGAATACGATAACAGCCGCGGAATACGCCCAATTCTCCGATATATCCCGGAGAACGGCGAACCGCATTCTGACCAAACTGACGCAAAGCGGCGGCGCGCGCGCTTACAATGAAAACGCCGGCGGCAAGGGCCGCCCCAAGCTCCGCTATCAGCTGCTCTTCGACTGACGCTGAACCTTGCGCTCACCTCCCGAGCCGCCCATGCGGCAACTCGGGAGGTTTTTGTTTTCGTCGAATTTTCTAAAATGATAATTGACAAGCGCGGAACGCGGTGCTACTATACAAAACATAGATGACCTAAATTGACTAAAAATTGTTTTGCGTAAAACCTCCATTGCACCGGGCGGCTGCCGCGGGCAAAACAGACTGAACATTTCCCGGCGTTTATTTGCGATCAACCGCAGGGATGTTCTTTATTTGTCATACCCAAATTCAATGAAAAGCGAGGTAAATCCATGGCGGATAAGAGCATCAAAAAAGTGGCGGTCATCGGAGCCGGCGTGCAGGGGGTGCAGATCGCTTTCCGCAGCGCCGTCTACGGCAGGGAAGTATCGGTGTTTGATATTCGTCCGGACATGCTGAAAAGCGCCGACACCAGGGTAAAGGCCTGGCTGGAAGAGTATGGGAAGGCGGGCCGGCTCGATGGCGCCGAAAGCGAAAGAGCATACGCGCGCATCCGGTACTTCACTTCCATCGAGCAGGCTCTGGAGGGCGTCGATCTTGCCATTGAGGTGGTGCCGGAGAAGCTGGAGCTCAAGAAACAGGTATGGGAGCAGATAGATCGCATCGCAGCGCCTGAAACGCTGCTTACTACAAACAGCTCATCCCTGAAAAGCTCTTCCATATACACGAATGTTGCCCGCAAGGACAGGACGTTTAACCTCAATTTCATGACGCCGGTAAAAGACGATCTGGTCGAAGTGATGTGGAACGACAGGACTTCGGAAGAAACCAAGACGCTGGCAATGGGTTTCCTGAACGATCTGAAGCTCGTTCCAATCGTTACCAGGAAGGAAATAAAGGGGTTTTCCCATAACCGCGTGTGGCGCGCCATCAAGAAGGAAACGCTCAAGCTCTGGTCGCAGGGATACTGCGATTACGAGGATCTGGACCGCGCGTTCATGCTGGAATTTTCCACCGCGTTCGGCCCTTTCGGGCTGATGGACATCGTGGGGCTCGACGTTATCCGGGACATCGAAATCAGCTACTTCAACGAGAGCGGCGATCCGACCGACCAGCCGCCCCGGGCGCTGATCGAGCTGATCGAAGCCGGCAAGCTGGGCGTCAAATCGGGGCAGGGCTTTTATAAATATCCCGACCCCGCGTATCGCAGCCGGGACTGGCTGTATAAAGTCCCGCCCGCCGACATCGGATGAAACAGCCCATAATACTCTGCCGGAGGTGGGAAATGCACTCGCTGAACGATATCCTGCAAGCAAAATCCATTGCGGTGGTCGGCGCGTCCGGCAACCCGGAAAAAATGGGACATACGCTGCTGAACAACATCATCAAAGGCGATTTCGGCGGCGGGATTTACCCGATCAACCCGAAAGAAGAATCTATTTTAGGAAAAGAGTGCTATAAAAGCCTCGGCGACGTGCCGGGGAGCGTGGATTTGGCCGTTGTTTGCGTGCCGGGCAAGCTGGTAAGGGACGTTGTGGACGAGGCGGGCAAAAAAGCCGTCAAAGGGTTGATCATCATCAGCGGCGGTTTCAAGGAAATTGGGAACGACGGGCTTGAAAATGAAATCGTGGCAATCGCAAAAAGCTATGGAATGCGTATCATCGGCCCCAACTGCCAGGGCGTGAACTACACCGGCAACAAGATGTGCGCCACATGGCCGTTCGTCAAAACCAAG
>ERZ795030.665-NODE-665-length-50984-cov-5.854817_pt1 | contig 50984 bp, 40 predicted proteins | sample MGYA00375122_ERZ795030 | MGnify/ENA primary metagenome ERZ795030 (study PRJEB30165, sample SAMN05720146) | activated sludge metagenome | isolation source: anaerobic digester from wastewater treatment plant | place: Japan | collected 2015-04-20 ... | reverse complement strand
CATAGGTTGCGTCTTGGGCGGTGGCCAGGCTGTCGCCATCGACATCGCCCCACGTGAACTGCCCCGCAGCGCCTTCAATGGTAAGGCTGCCGTCGTGCGTCGCGACCTTCAGGGCGTTCCGGTTCAACGAAACGCTCGACAGGGTCAGCGGCGTCACGCCCGCGGCGGCGGAAGGCAGTATGCGCAATTGCAGGGAGGCCAGGACGCCGCCGCCCGCGGCAAGGGCCTGGCCGGCGCCGGACACCGTCACGTAGTTGGCGCCTTTGTCGATTTGAACGCCGCCCCAGCGGCTCACGAGCGCGCCGTTGCTGGCTCCGGTGCAGTCGATTTTGGCGTTGTCAAAGCGGACAGTCACGCTGAAACTCGTAATCCCCACAGCGTTATTCAACGTGACGGGACAGGAGACCACCGCACTCGGAGCGGCGGTGAGAGTCGTCGGAATCGAAACGATCAGGCCTTCTTCGCTGGGCGCATAGGTCGCTTGAAACGTAACGGTCGCGTCCTTGGCCAGGAAGGCGGTCTCTGCGGGAGGCGTGACATAGCCGGTCACAGGCGAATACGCAATGGTGACCGCTCCGGTCGCCACGTTCGTCAGCGTCGTCGATCCCGTTCCGGCGTGGGAGACAGAGTCGGCGTCGGTCACCGTCCACCGGGCCGTGTCCGGCGAAACAGAAACCGCGACAGAACCCGCGTCGCGCGCGAGAACTGCCGAGACCGTGGCGTCGGCATTCATGACCACGCGGGCCTGGTTCGGATTCGTGGCGTCCTGAACGGCGCCGGACCAAGAAACAAGCGAATAGCCGCTTTCGGTTTGAGGAACATACGTGAGGGTCACGGCTGTGCCCGGCGCATACCGGTTGTCGGCGTCGGGCGCGGGGCTGGCGGTCACTTCGCCGTGGGAGGGCGAAAGCAACGTCAAGCGATAGGCTGTCGTGACGATTACCTGGCGCACCACGGCGACGGCCGCGTTCCCGGCGATATCGCTGACGGTGTACGTGACGGTGTATTGTCCCGCAACGGCCGTGTTGACGGCGTTCGTTGCGACGATGCTCGCGCTAAGATCGCCGTCGATGGCGTCGGAAGCGGTTGCCCCTTCGTCGACATAGCTGGCTCCCTGGGAAACGGTAACGCGGGATTCCCCGATGAGGGCGATAACGGGAGGCGTCTTGTCGTACGCGGCGGAAACCATGCCCGAATCGGCAGGCGCGGGAGACGTATTGCCGGCATTGTCCTCGGCTTGGATCGCAAAATAGTATCTCCCCTCGGCGGAGGGAGAGAAACCGAAGGTTCCGGAAGAGGCCATCCGGGTTTGGCCGGTGTTGGTCCACGCGGCATCCCCTTCTTTCTTGTACCACAAGGTGACGGTCTTCAGGCCGCTTCCCCCGGTGTCCCCGGCGTTGGCATAACTCAAGGTCAACGGGCCATTGATAGAGGGTGGACACTCCATGGTTCCGGTCGTCGGCGCGGCATTGTCGAACACGGTCGACGACGCGTTCTCGACGGCCAGTTGCGGATTGACGTACACGGAATTCGCTATCTCGAGGGCGCTCTTCATAGAAGGAGAGAGGTCGAGCGGGGCGCTGGCGTCGAAACCGAACGCCCGGCCTGGCCCCCAACACGCCCAACACGCTACAAGACACATCATGCTCCGGAAGCAGACCGTGGAGATTGCTGGATGGTGGGCAAGTTTCATGTTGGGTTCCCTCGCTTGCTTGACTGTTAGGCCTTTGCCCGGCCGCTGCGAGCCCAGGAGTGCGGTCTCATGGGCGCGACAGAGCCGATGGACGTTTCCGGCATCGGCCTGTCGCGGTAGTCGGTTGAAACCACGCTCCTAGCATAGCAGGAAGGACCTGGGCTTACAATCCCAAGGCCGCGTTAATCACTATCTGCACGTCCATGGCGTCGACCGAACCCGAGGCGTCCATATCCGTCGGGGCGGGCGTCACCAGACGGAGCGCGCCGTTGATGACGAGCTGCACGTCAAAGGCGTCCACGAGTCCGTCGCAGTTCACGTCGCCCCGGACAGTGGACTGCGGGACGGAGGTGGAGGACAGCGGGTCCGTGCCGGCTTGCATTTCGATCCCATCCCAAAAACCGTCATCGTCGCTATCGGGGAGGTAGGCGTACGTGCCCAACGCATATTCATCGGCATTGGTCAAACTATCGCTGTCGCTGTCCTGGGTCGCATCGGTTCCCGTCAGCGGATCGATCCCGTTTTCCACTTCCCATCCGTCCGGCAACGAGTCGCCGTCGGTATCGGGAAGGTACGGGTTGGTTCCCAGGAGGATTTCGACATCGTCCAATAGTCCATCATTGTCCGTGTCAATCGGCGCTTCGACGATGATCTGAACGAGGGCGGCGGCGCCCGCCGAAAGGATGGCGGCCTGAGCTGTGGAACCGGCTGTCGCCATGAGGAGAATGAATGCACTCCAGGAGGCCTTGCGAAGGAATCGCCCTGTCCGGTTCTTTGCGCTCAGTGTCTTCTTCATAGTCGTGCCCTCGCTGTCTGGGTTTCGCGTCCGGGACGGCATGGTGCATACGTGGCGCCAACGGACGTTCCCCAGAGCGACATGCGCGCATCTACCGCGTAACTTATTGAAATTCAGTATGTTATCAACGAAAAACGATTCTGGAAATTCGGACCGTGGAGAGCGACAGGCTGAATCGCATCGACGGGCTTCTGGCGGGCCGTCAAGTTTTCGTCAACCGGAGCGCTGCATACCCCGGCATGGTGTCATAAAAAAGATTGATTTTTCAAGTCCGCGATTTTGGCAATCTTAAATGTAAAAGGCGCGGCATAGGTTTACTAGTCCGAACAATATGGCGCAGTAGTAGGTATGGAAAACTTAACTTTGTGAAAAAATACGTTTACAAAAAGAGCATTTTATTTTTCGGATCGAGGAGTTGGCAATATCGGAAGTGAATACGCTATTTTTTTGAATATGCGGCTTTAATGGTATTTATTGAACGTGGCGTCGCACAGCCAGTTCCAGACCCCGCTGCACCAGGTTGATGTCGGTGAGCAGTTGGAGGGCCGCCAGGAGGGTGAAGAATAGGATGATCCGGTTGAACAGGCGTTCGGATACCCGGTGATGCATCCACTTTCCGAGGTAGGATCCGATGGGGATCAACCATACGAGCGACAAGTCGAAGAGAAGGACGTCGGTCTCGACCAGCCCCACGGCGAAATAGAATGGCAATTTTGTTATATTGAGCAGTGTAAACATCCAGGCAGTCGTGCCCACGAATACGTTCTTGCTCATGCCTTGAGCGAACATGTAAAGGCCGACGATGGGGCCCGCAGCGTGGGCCAGGGTGGAACAGAATCCTGCGGAAAGTCCGGCGACGATGCTGAAGACAGGTCCTGGAGTAATGCGTTTCACCCAATTCCCGGCGTGTTCTTTTCCCACGATATATAGGGAAAAGACAATGGCAATGACGCCGACGAAGCGTTTGATGGGCACGTCGTAGGTTTTGGCGCCTTCCTTGCCGATCCACCACCAGAGGGCCGCTCCAGCGAGGATTCCCGCGACGGCGGGCACATACAGGGCGAGGATGGGTTTCCATTGTTTGTTATGGCGGTGGATGTAGATGGCGTTCAGATCGAGCAGGATGAGGAGGGGGAGCATGACGCCGGCTACGCGTTGGCTGGGCATGACCAGCATCATGAGCGGCAGGGATAAAATGCCCACGCCCCCGGCGAAACCGGATTTGCTGACGCCTTGAATGATGATGGCCACGGAAACAAAGAGCCAGAATACCGGCTGGGGCATTCCCGGCGCGATGAAGTCGTCGAACACTCTCGATATCCTTTCCGGCGGCCTCTTCATAGAAACGCCCGCCGTCGAGGCGGCGGGCGTGGAACCCGAGGGGCGCGTAGGGGCTGATCGGCTATGGCAACACGACCCAGGCGCCCGGTTCGCAGGCGCTTCCGAGTTTTTGGCCTGCGGACGATTTCTTGAAGGCGTCGAAATCGGCTCCGGCGGGCGGCAATTGGACGATTTCGCCGGAAGCGGCGCGCAGCAGCCGTTTTTGTGCGTAGACGCGTTCGACCGTGGCAACGGACACGTTTTCGGCGGCGTTGAGCCGAGCGATCTCGCGGTACAGGTCTTTGCGGTCGACATTTTCGGCGGCAACGACTTTTTGGGCCTCGTTTTTGGCGCTGGGATCGGCCAACGCCTGGGAAGGCCGGATTTCAAGATAGCCGTTGTTGGCTTCGCCGACAGCGCTGTTCTTTTTGAGTTGCTCGACGGAAGCGTGACGTTCCTTCATGCGTCCGGCGATTTCGGTGATTCTGGGGGAGGCCGATCGCAGATCGGCGGCGTAGGCGGTGCGGCACGGCGCCAGCGCATCGAGGATGTCGCGAAGCCGGGAGGATGGAGCGGGGGGCGCGGCGGTCGGTTCGGACAGGGCGTCTTTTTTGCCTTCGACAAAGTCCAGGACGTCGTCGGCCTGTTTTTCGATGTGCCGGATATCGACGGTGATATGCGCGTCGATGGTATGGCGGGTGGTGATGACGCACCCCAGGGCCAGCGCGCTGGCCGTGAAGGCGACGAGCGCTACGATGCCTCGCATGGCGTGTTCCTCCTTTGAAGCGGCGCAAGGGGCCGCGTCCCATTTTTCCCTCTTGTTGCCATTCTACACCTTGGACGTCCGCCGGGCGAGTTTTATTCGATCTGAATTTGATTGCGGCGGCAGATCGCGTTAGGATGTTTCGCGATTCTTCTGCGCTGCGACAGCGAACGGGAAGAATCAGCGGGATGGCTGGTTGTATACGGCCTTGCGCGGGGGCTCCTGATTTTGTAGTGCATGCATTGCTCCGGGACCGGAATGCTTGCGCAGGCCGCAAAGGCCTTTGCACGCGGCGAATGTCTCGGCGCGGTCGGCGCGTGCGGGGGATGTTCTCGCGCCGCAATGCAGGGCGTTTCACGACGATCGCCCGCATCCATCGCTCAATGGGGAAAGGAGGGATGCCGCCAACCATCAGATCATGTTCCGTATTTCTGCGTCAATATTCCATCAAATAATACAGAAACGGCCCGAACGTTACGGGCCCGAAGCGGGGGGAAACCATGCGAACAAGCATCGTGACAATCCTCATTGCCGTCGCGGCATTGGGGGCGGCGCCTGCGCTGGCCGAATTGCAGAACGTCACCGTCGGCGGCGAAGTGCGCATCAAGACCGATATTATCACGAACTGGATAGTGGATAACGCGCCGGTAGAACTGCGCATTCCTGCGGGCTTCATGCCCAAACGCCCCATCGGGGATTTCATTCTGGCCAATCCGATCTTCAATGGCTTGGGCGTTGTCAGTCCGTATGCCTGGAGCAAAGTCAACGACGCCAACTGGACAGAACAACGCACGCGGCTGCATGTCGCGGCGGATTTCACGGATGGCGTCGGCGCCTTCGTGGAACTCGAGGCGTACAATTTTTGGGGCGATAATTTCCGCTCCGATTACGTCACCGGCGCGGACAACCGGGCCGGAACCAACGTCACGTTGTATCAAGCCTACATTGAAGCCAAGGAAATGTACGGCCTGCCGCTGTCGCTGCGCGTAGGGCGCCAGGAACTCGCGTTCGGCAGCCAGTGGCTTGTCGGACCAAAGGATTTTGGCCCCAACTACACCGGCCGCTCTTTTGACGCCCTCAAGCTGACCTATGCGACCGACCTCTTCAAGGTCGACGCGTTCGCCTCGAAGCTGTTCGAAGGCGGCACGGTCGAGCAAGACGGCGACGTCGATTTCTACGGCCTGTACGCGAGTTTCCTGGGCATCGAGGACATCTCGATCGACGCGTACTGGTTCCTTCTGCGGGATGCGCGCCGTCTGTCCGACACGAACCTCGTCTGGTTCGGCGAATGGATAGAGAACGTGTTGAAACTGGACGACTACGACGTCTCCAACCTTCACACGGTTGGAATGCGCGGCGCCGGCAAGATCGGCGGCTTCGATTTCGATGCGGAAGTGGCCTACCAGTTCGGCGACGCCGACAGCGTGGGCTATCATTTCAAGCCGTTCCAGTATGGCGACAACCGCGCCGAATTCGACGCGTGGGGCTGCAACCTGAACCTCGGCTACACCTTCGACATCGCCATGCAGCCGCGCCTGCACCTCGGCTACAGTTTCTATCAGGGCGCCGACAACCGCGACCTGACGTTCTGGGAATGGCTGAACCCCTTCCATCGTCCCGAAGCCAGCGTCAGCTTCAACCGTCTGTTTTCGAACAAGATGGCCAGCGGATTTCTGGACCTGATGAACGACTACTCGAACGGACACATCTTCGTCACCGATGTCATGGTTCATCCCACGGAATCCGTGACCGTAATCGCCGGGTTGACCTATTACCTGGCCGACGAAGCGTTCGCCGAGCCGTACTACGTCAAACTGGGGCGGTACCATATCCCGATCATGCCGAGTTGGTCCTTCTGGACGAAGGAAAGCAGCCGCGACCTCGGCCTCCAGTCCGACATCATCATCGTGTATGCCTATTCCAAGGACTTGACCACTTCGTTCCATTGGTGCCACCTGTTCACCGGCGACGGGCTCAAGGATGGCAACTACAATGCATGGAATGGTTTGATGTTCGATGGCGGAAGAGAGGGGAAGGATGGAGATTTCTTCTCGCTTGAGACCTGCCTGAAGTTCTAGGGCGTTTCACGCAACACATCGATGCCGACACGACGCCGGGCGTCAGCGCATAGCCGCTGGCGCCCGGCGTTTCTCGTGCGGCCTCCCAAAACGCGCCATTCGCCGCTGCCACGCCCGCCGTTTCCGCCCATCCTTTGGAACGATCCGCAACGGGGATGGTATACTGAATTCACGAGGAGAACGAAACGTGTTGTGCGAACGATGTCGGAAAAACGCGGCTACGGCCCGGTACAGCGAGGTAGTCCACGGCAAGGTGTCCGTGCGGAACATCTGCAAATCCTGCCTCGACGCCTTGCAGGAGGACCCCTCCACCGGGTTCGAGATCGCCGGAGCTCCTGCCGCCAAACGGACAAAAACCGACCGGGAGCCGTCCGAGCCAACCCTTCCTCACCGATCATGCCCGGCATGCGGACTCAGCTTGCGCATGGCGATCAAGGCAGGGCGCATGGGATGCGGCGCGTGCTACCGGAATTTCGGCGACGCCGTCGATTCCCAACTGCGCGGGCTGCACGTCTCGTTGCGGCATCGGGGCAAAACGCCCCGCGTCGACGATATCCGCGATCGGGCTCGAGCCGATCTCCACGGCAAGCGCGCCTTGCTGCGCACCGCGCTCAAACTGGAAGATTACGAAAAGGCGGCCGCGCTCCGGGACGACATCAAAGCCCTGGAGACGGGGCTGGGGGCAACCGCACGGACGCCGGGACATAACTGACCCATGCTCGAAACATTGCTTGAAAAAAACGCGGCATGGTCCGCGGGCAACGGCCCTCAAGCCGAAATGACGGTGTGCACCCGAGGCGGGATCGTGCGCAACCTCGCCGATTTTTCGTTTCCGTGGCGCTGTTCCGACGACGAACGCGCCGCCGTGGCGGACCGCGTCGCGAATGCGATCAAACGCTCCGGCCTCCTTCCGGGCAGCCAGTACATCCCGTTGGATCATGCCGAACCGCGTGAGCTTCGTTTTCTTTTGGAGCGGCGCCTCATCACCGAAGACCTGATACGGGCGGAAGGCCCCCGCGGCGTGCACATCAGCGCCGATCAGGACTTGTGCGTCATGGTGAACGGGCTGCATCACCTCCACATTCAGGCAATCGCGCCTGGCCTGCAACCGGAAGAAGTCTGGAAACGCCTGAATCTGGCAGACGACCAACTGGCGCGGCGCCTCGACTATACGTTCGATTCCAACCTGGGATATCTCGGACCGGAGCTCGCGCGTCTCGGCACGGGCCTGCGGCTCAGCGTTTTGGTCCATCTGCCCGCGCTCGCGCTTGCCAACGCAATCCGTTCCTTGACCCAATCGTTGCGCGACCAGTGGCACCTCCTCGAGGGAGCCTTTGGGGGAACACACGAAGCCCGAGGCGATCTGTATTGGCTGTCCAACCAATCCACCTTGGGCCGATCCGAGGACGAGATTGTGTTTCACTTGGGCCACTTCGCCGGGATGATTCTTTCCCAGGAGCAAAGCGCGCGCACCGTTCTTCAAAGCGAATCGCCGCGCAGTCTGGAAGATCGCGTAGGGCGCGCGTGGGGCATGGTTCGCGGCGCCCGACTGCTCGACTTCGACGAGGCGCTTGCCTTGTTGTCGTCGTTGCGGCTGGGACACGCCCTCGGCATGCTCGAGGGGTGCGCCGTGCACCAGTTCAACGATCTCCTCCTCTCCGCGCAACGCGCCCACATCGAGTCTCGCAGGGGGCACGATTGCGACGAGCTTGCCCTTGGCGCCGAACGCGCCGATCTTTTCCAAAGCCTGTTTGCCGCGCACGACTAACCCGGATTTTTGCGAAAGTCTTGTCCCGAATTCACGAGGTCTGCGCGAGCAATGGGACTGTTTTCGCCTCGGTCGATGCTGCGGCATGGGACATTTACGGAGCGGCCATGAAACACGTAATCATCGTAGGCGGCGGCGCGGCGGGCATGGCGGCGGCAATCATGGCCGCGCGCCATGGGGCGCGGGTCACCGTGATCGAACGCATGCAGCGCGTGGGCAAGAAGCTTCTCGCAACCGGAAACGGACGCTGCAACCTAAGCAACCGGCGCCTGGACGCGTCGCGGTATCACGGTCGGCGGCCTGGATTCGTCGCGGGCGTCTTCGCCCGGTTTGGCCTGGAAGACACCCTTGATTTCTTCGGCGCGCTCGGCGTGGAGTTCATGGAAGAAAACGAGGGCCGGCTGTTCCCCGTCAGTCAGCAGGCCTCGAGCGTGTTGGATGTGCTGCGGTATGAGATGACCCGGTTAGGCGTCGCCGAAGTCTGCGACACAATTGTCCAAACGGTCACATCCAAGCACGGCAAGCTCCGGTGCGTCTGCGGCAATGAGCAAACCTTCGAAGGCGACCGCGTGATCGTGTGCGCCGGCGGCAAGTCCTCCCCGAATCTCGGCTCCAACGGCGGCGGCTATAAGATTGCCCAGGCCTTGGGTCACGCCGTCGTCGAGCCCTTTCCCGCACTGGTCCAACTCAAGCTCGACGCGCCCTGGCTCAAGCGCATCGCCGGCATCAGCGTTCCCGGCAGCGCGCACGCCTGGATCGATGACAATCTTCGGCGCACGGAAACCGGTGAAATTCTCTTCACGGAATACGGCGTCTCCGGCACGGCCATCCTGTCGCTAAGCCGGACCATATCCGAATCCATGCTGCAGGGCCGATCCGCTCAGGTGCGGATCGATCTGTTCCCGGCGTTGACTCCGGACGAACTGACGGCGCTCCTCCAGCGGCGTTGCGCCCACGCGCCCTTCAAGCCCATTGACTTCAGTTTTGTGGGATTGCTCCACAAGCGGCTCATTCCGGCGGCGTTGCAGTCCGCCGGCATTCAGGACGTGCAGCGGCCATGCGGCGAACTTTCGGGCGGCGAGATCGCCCGCATCGCGGCGACGTTGAAGGCATGGACTTTTCCCGCCACCGGGACGCAATCCTGGATGTTCTCCCAGGTCACTGCGGGCGGCGTGGATGTGGACGAACTCGACCCCGCCACGCTCCAATCCCGCCTCGCGCCCGGCGTCTATTTCGCCGGCGAGGTGATCGACATCGATGGCGATTCCGGCGGCTACAATTTGCAATGGGCGTGGTCTTCCGGCGCGGTGGCCGGCATTTGCGCGGCGTCGTGATTCTGCCGGATTTTTCGCGCCGCGATCCTTCCCGAATCCCCCGATTCGCAAGGCCCAAAATATTGGCGTCACGAGATGGACGGGGCCTCCTTGCGGCTTGTGGAAAACGTGTGGATTGTTTGTCAATACCCAAAATTAATACTGGACCGCGTTTTAGAAATCGTATATTCAATATTTTATATACTTATTCATAACTTCTTTTTTTGAAACGAGTTACAGGCATATACCCATCCGCATGACGCCTCATTTGCATCGGTATGTGTTTTGCGGCAAGTTAGGGATTTCCTAGAATGCCCTGTGGAAAACTCGCGATCCGGGGTTGCGGCTGACACCGCAATATATTGTGTCGGTCAGAAAAGCGACCGGTAACGGGCCGTTGTCAAGGCTGGGCGCTGCGGTTGTCGTATGGGTCGCTTGGCCTTTCGGGGCCGCCGCCCGCAAGCCGGCGCAGGTTCCAGAGTTTTGCGTATTTGGTGAAGACGGAAAAGGCGCCGAGGCCGCATAGCACCGCTCCGTGGTAGCCGTCGCGGAATCCCTGCTTGAGCAAATACATTTTGAGAAAGCGGCTGAACGGGCGCATCGTGACGTCGAACAACGTGGCGCGCTTTCCCGATTCGAACAGGTCTTGGGCTCCCCACGACGTGAAGCGCTGAAAGGTAGCGAAGTATTCCTCGAAATTGCGCTTGTCGTCGTGGTACATCACTTGGTCGATCCGGCCGACCGTTCCTTCCACGGCCACGCGCGAGTGAACGCGTCGCGCGAGGTATCGGCCTTTGGCCGTGCGAAAGATCCGCAGATTGTAGTCGCGCTGCCACCCGCAATATCCGATGAGTTTTCCGAAAAAATACGATCGGCGCCGGATGAGGTATCCGTCGCAACTGGCCGGGTCGTGGATGATGGTCCGGATGCGGGCGGCTAGTTCGTCGGACACCCATTCGTCGGCGTCCAGGACGAGGGTCCATTCGGTGTCGATTTGCGGGATTGCCCAATTGCGTTGGGCGGCGGCGTTGCAATATTCGTGAACGACGACATGCGAGGAGTGCCGGCGCGCGATCGCATCCGATCCGTCGGTCGTGTTCGGGTCGACCACGCAGAAGAGGTCGTCCGCCCACGCTACGCTCGCGAGGCAGCGATCAATCCGGTCGCACGCATTGGGCACCAACGTCAGGACGGTGATTGCGCTCATCTTCGCGCGTTCCTTGGAATCATGCCGCTCGTCGAGGCGGCGCGGCGTCATTCATGGCCGCGCGAACGCAGCAACTTGTACTCGATGCTGTCCACGAGGGCCTTGTACGAGGCCGAAATGATGTTTTCCGACACGCCGACGGTGTCCCAGGAGCATTCATTGTCCGACGATTCGATCAGCACGCGCGTCTTGGCGCGGGTGGCGGCCTGCGTGTCGAGAATGCGCACTTTGTAGTCTTCGAGACGGATATCGGCCAGTTCGGGATAGGTCGGTTGAAGGGCCTTGCGCAACGCATTGTTCAGGGCGTCGACGGGGCCGTTGCCTTCCGCAGCGGTATGCATGATGGAGCCGTCGGGCAGCCCGATCTTGACGGTCGCCTCGCAGGTAGAGAGTTCGCCGGGATCGCGGCGATCGACGCTGACGCGAAATCCGTGCAGATGGAAAAACGTGCGGTAACGGCCCGTTCCCTGGAGCACGAGCAGTTCGAGGGATGCGTCGGCTCCCTCGAACTCGTAGCCCTCGTTTTCGAGGTCTTTGACGCGCTGCAGAATTTGCTTGGTTTCCGGCAGATCACGATCGAGAACGATCCCCAGGTCCGCCGCTTTTTGGAGCAAACTGGAACGGCCCGACATCTCGCTGACGCTGATGTGGGTCCGATTTCCGACCCATTCCGGAACGATGTGCTCGTAACTGTATTTGACCTTGCCCACGGCGTCCGCGTGCATGCCTCCTTTGTGCGTGAAGGCGTCGCGTCCGACAAAGGGATCGGAATCGCGCGGGGCGGTGTTGGCCAATTCGGCGACCAGATGCGACAGGTGCGTGAGGCGCGCGAGTTGTTCGGAGGTTACGACCTCGACGCCCATCTTGAGTTGCAGGTTGGGGATGACCGAGATCAGGTTGGCGTTGCCGGTGCGTTCGCCGTATCCGTTGATGGTGCCCTGAACGTGGGACGCGCCTTCGTGCACCGCGCTGAGGGTGTTGGCGACCGCGCAACCGCTGTCGTTGTGCACATGGATGCCGACGGCGGCCTCTGGAATGCGTTCCCGGACCGTGCGGACGATGCGGGCAATCTCCCACGGCAGGCGTCCGCCGTTGGTGTCGCACAGGCAGAGCACTTCCGCGCCCGATCGCCAGCCGCGTTCCAGGGCGGTCAAGGCGTATTCCGCGTCTTCCATGAATCCATCAAAAAAATGCTCGGCGTCGAGGAAGACGCGGCGTCCCTGCGATACGAGATAGGCGACGGACTCGTCGATGAGTGTCAGGTTTTCGTCCAGGGTGACGCGGAGGATTTCCTTGGCATGCAGCGGAGAGGATTTCGCGAAGATCGTGACGATTTCGGTGTCGGCGGCAAGCAGCGCCTTGGTGTTGGGGTCGTCCTCGACGGCGCAGCGCGGATGGCGCGTGCTGCCGAACGCCGCCATTTTAGCGGTGCGCAGATTCAAGTCTTTCGCGCGCGCGAACAGTTCCGCGGCTTTCGGATTCGAGCCGGGCTGTCCGCCTTCGACATACTGCACGCCCAAGGCGTCGAGTTCGCGGACAATCCGAAGCTGATCGTCGGCGCTGAACTTGATGCGCGGGCCCTGGGCGCCGTCGCGTAGGGTAGTGTCGTAGAGTTCCACTTTTCTAGTCACGATGAATCCTTTCCCGCCGGATTTCCCCGGACGTCAGCCCGCGCAGGCAGCCAACGCCTCCGGCGTGATGGTTTCGAGGCGAAGGAAGGCCGGCGTCAACCGGTGCCCTTCTCCAAGATACGTCTTCATGTGCCGCGCCTGTTCTTCGGAATAGCGCGTCGCAGCCCCGGGCATCACCCCGGCCCCGCACATAACGAAAGGAACCGGGCCGCCGGCATGCGTCTTGGTGGCAATGGCCGTGATATGGTCGGGCGCAACGAGCAGGCGAGCGTCGCGGCGCGCCAGCGCATAGTCGAGGCACGGCGCAACGACTTTTCCGTCAAAATCCTCGATCGCCTGAATCTTGAGGTCGATCCGGCCTTCGTGGGCGGTTTCGTCCGGAGCCTCGACGTGAACAAAGACGAAATCGGCGTCTTCCAACGAATCGAGCGCGGCGGCGACTTTGCCGGCGTAGTTGGTGTCGAGATATCCGGTGGCCCCGGGGACCCGGATGACGCGCAACCCCGCGCAGACGCCGATGCCGCGCACCAGGTCGACGGCGGAAATGACCGATCCGGAAAGGCCAAAACGCTTCGGGTAGGTTTCCATGCGTGGCGCGCAGCCTTGTCCCCATAGCCAGATCGCGGTGGCGGCGGGTTTGCCTGCGGCGGCGCGCGCTGCATTGGCGGGATGCGCCGCAAGCGCGGGACGACACCGATCGGCGATCTCGGCAAGCCATTCGGCGCCGGGACCTTGGGGCAGGTGTGGCGCATACGGCTGCCCCGTGATATTATGGGGCGGCGTGCACGAAGCCCGGGCGAGATCGGCGATCAGCGCCTCGCCGGTCAAAATGGCCAGGTGGCGGTAGCTGACTCCGGCGTGAAAACGAATGGGCAGGCCGTCCACGGCGGCGTTCAAACTCGGAATGATCGCGGCGGCTTCTTCGGAGGTGATGTGCCCGGAGGTAAAACTCTCCATGACCCCGTCCCGCAGCGTCACCAGGTTGCAGCGAAACGCAATCTGATCGGGATCGAGCGCGATCCCCATGCTGGCGGCTTCCAGCGGGGCGCGACCGGTGAACGTCTGATGGGGATCATAGCCGAAAAGCGAAAGGTTACCGATGTCGCTGCCAGGGGGAAGGTCTTCCGGAATCGGGCAAAATTGCCCGACAAGGCCTTTGCGGGCAGCTTCGTCCATGGCAGGCGTGGAGGCGGCGTCGAGCGGCGTGCGATCGCCCAGTTCGGCCAGTGGATAATCGGCCATCCCGTCGCCTATGAGGACGAGGTATTTCATGGGTGACTCCGAAAGGAATACTGGCCCGAAAAACGGACAAACTGTCTTCCAGGCATTTCTATCGAATGCGAAAAACGATACCATAGGGCATGCGACAAGTCAAGAAAGGCCTGTGTTGGCAAAGCGTGGCAAGGCCTTAGGAGTCTGGGCGCATTGTCCGAGGCGGCCAAGCGTAAAATAGCCCAACAAACATAAATATGAATAACAATAAAAACGATTTTTTCGTTGACTCTTCCCTGCTTACGGGTGGCATCGTGCTCAACGAGGAAACTCGTGAAAAGCTCCGGGCGCATTGCGCCTTGATTCGGGAGTGGAATGAATACGCCGGCCTGGTTTCGCGCAGCGAGGTGGAAGCGTTGGAGGCCAATCATGTGGTGGACTCGTTGAGCTTGGCGCCGATTGTCAGTCGGTTGACCGAGGGCCGGGGAGAGTTGTTGGACATTGGAAGCGGCGGTGGGTTTCCTGCGTTGCCTCTGAAGATACTCTTTCCCATGCTTCAGGTGGTCCTGGTGGAGCGGAGCGAGCGGAAGGTTGGTTTCTTGCGCGGCGCCGTGGGGTCGTTGGCACTGGAGGGAGTCGAGATTGTGCGTGGGGAGTTTCCGGCGGCTGTGGCCGATCGGTCACCCCGGCTTATCACGGCGCGCGCCGTGGAGAAGCCCGAGCAGATATACAAAAGGGTGATCGCCTTTTTGCCGGAAGGTTCCAGTTTTTTGTGTCAGTCAGGCGTTTCGATGCGGCTTCCGCGATCGTTCCACGTGGAACATGTTCGGGATGTGTGGTCAGAGCAGGGGTGGCGCCGGGGCGACTTGGACATTATTACCCGTGTGGGCGAAGCGTGATCGGGCCGCGACATCGTTCCACGTGGAACAGGGAATTGGATTCACATGGCATCCATGGACATCGGCGCTCTTCTTGCCCAGGATTCCCAGCGTTTCTTCCTTATTGAATTGGCGGGACTGTTCTGGCTGGCGGCAGAGGGCGCCATCCTGGCCGTCGTCTTGGCAGCGCGGCGGCATGTGCAGGAAATGCCGCACGCTTCCCGCCTGCGGATCGATCGCGCAGACATACGGCGGATCGCCGGGGGCGCGGCGGCGATTGGGCTGCTCCTTGGTATCGTCCTCGCCCATAACGCTATCGGAAACCCGCACAGCGTCTTTCAGACCATGTCTCTCCCTCTCGGAACGGAGGAAGAAGCCCTTCTCCAGGGGCTATGGCTTCGGCAAGCGATCCTTCATCACCTCATGTGGGTGACGTTCTGCACGGGGTGGGTGCTTCTCGAGGCAGCGATTGTGTATCACGGATGCCGGACCTATGGGGCTTTACGCCGTCTGCTGGGTAGCGCGCCGCCGCGAATGCCGGGATCGACGCCAATGGCAGGGGCGATTTTACTGGGGCTTGCAATCGGGATAGCGCTGACGTCACAGACATCCGAGGCCTTGGCTCCGGCGCCTGGAATGGCTCCCGCCTGGTACGTGAGCGCGCGGTTGCAGGATGAGCCCTACCGGAACGCGGTGATGCTCTACCTGAGAGTCGCAGGAATCGCGTGGATATTCGTGGAATGGGTTGCCGCGTGGGCACTGATCCGAAGCTATTCGCTTCTGCGAAACGCCTTGCCGGAAAAGGGCGGCGCCAATGGGTGACCTCATTCGCTGGGTAGGGGGCCACTTCTCTCCCGAGGCGTATCTTTTTTGGACGCGCATCCAGGCATCTGCGTGGACGGCCGCAGATGTGGTCATCATCGTCTTTCTAACCGCCAGCATCAATGCGTGCCGTCGAAGCATAGGCCGAAAGCCGCATGTCATGCCGTATCTTCTGACCGCGCTCACGCTTATTCCGGCGGCCTATCTTCCCGTCGCCCCGTCCGGTCAGGCCATCTTCCGGACCGAATTGATGGTCACGATGCCGCATTTCTTGATGATTCTCTATCTTCTGTTCGCGAACCTGGAGACTCTTCCTGCGGCGCTGGCAAAGGCCGTGCACGACAGGGCTCCCGAAAACATCAAGACTAATTAACCCCAATACTATATATGGAATATTGTTCGGTCCATCCGGAGAGGCGCGCGGGGCATCTCATGTGGAGCGCGGCAGGCCCGCGGCGGCCCAGGCGAACAACCGCCGCAACGCCCAATTGCTGCGACCGCACAAACGCGAGGCCAGCACGACGGCCTTGACGGTGCGCCGCGAAATTTTCACGTCGGCGCCGGAGACGAAGCCGCGTTTCCGGTCGATCTGGCGCAGCGTCAGCACGGCCATGCCCAGCGCCCACAGACAAAACTGGCGTATGCCTTGTTCCGATCGCGGAATGAGGAGGGTGTAGTCGAGCGCGTTGCGCAGGTGCCCGTGCGCCGTTGCAATCACATGCCCGAGGCCCTTTTCGAAGGCTTCGTCGCGTTGCTCAGGCGTAAGGCGGCTCAGCTCGAACCCTTCCCGGCGAAAGATCGATGCGGGCAACCAGCAGACGTTGCGCCTTTTGTCGTCCCACACGTCCTTGAGAATGTTCGTCATTTGCAGGCCTTGCCCGAACGACACCGCCAAGGCCTTGAGCGCGGCGCGCTTTTTGGCGATGGACGGCGAGTGGTGGCAAAAGAGATCGGTCAACATTTCGCCCACAACGCCCGCGACGTAATAGCAGTAGTCGTCGAGGTGCTGCTGATCGTCGAGGCCGTGGGCGAACGCGCCTTCTTGAAAGCGCGCCATGCCTTCCGCCATCACCCGCACGCACCGGGCGATCGCGGCGCGGTCTTCCGGCGCGAAGGCATGCGTCAGCCCAACCACCGCCGGCGTATGGGCGACAAGGTCGCGCTCGGCGTCAAGGACTCCTTCGATCAGACGGGGCGCGAGTTCCGCCGCGAAGCGTTCCGGCGGCGCGCAGCCCGCGACAACGTCGACAAAACGATCCGCAAAACGACGCTTCTCGTCTGGATTCAGGGAAACGCAATCTTCAATCGTGTCGGCAATCCGGCACAGAAGGTACGCATTGCCGACGACGATGCGCACCGACTCCGGCAATTGCGGGATCGTGAGGGCAAACGTGCGCGAAACGCCCTGCAGCGCGGCGCTCTGGTAGGCGAGCGCCTCCTGAAACGGCACAGGCTGATTTTGGCTCTGCAACGACATGAACGCCCCGAAACAAAACAGAAAAAACCATTATGCCGCGCAATCCGGCAACGTGCGATCCGCATCATAGTATCCGCACGCCCCACGGGGCTCAACTTCGTGACGCCCCACGAATGCGCCGCCCGGCGCAGGTGTTACTATCGAGAAAGGCGATCGTCTTTGCATGGCAACCCATAGACGCCAGGAGGAGGCCCGCATGCGCGCCGCTCGAAACAACACGCCGCCGAATCGGCTTGTCCGTGCGACAAGCCCCTACTTGCGGCAACATGCGCACAATCCCGTGGATTGGTTTCCGTGGTGCGAAGAAGCGCTGCGAAAAGCGGAGCGCGAGGACAAGCCCATTTTCCTGTCCATCGGCTACTCCGCGTGTCACTGGTGTCACGTCATGGAGCGAGAGTCCTTTGAAGACAAGGACACCGCAGCGCTGCTCAACGCGCACTTCGTCAGCATCAAGGTTGACCGTGAAGAGCGGCCCGATCTCGACGAGATCTACATGAGCGCGGTGCAACTCACGACGCAAAACGGCGGATGGCCCATGTCGGTATTCCTGACGCCGGAGCGGATGCCGTTTTACTGCGGCACGTATTTCCCTCCGTCCGATCAGCATGGGCGCCCAGGCTTCCAGACCGTGCTCCGCGCATTGGCGAAGGCGTGGCGAGAACAACGCGACTTCATTCGCGGCAATGCGCGGCAACTTACCGAATGCCTTCGCCTCGGCGGAGCGGGGCGACACGAGGAAAGCGCGCCGATACGCCCCGATCTGATCCGCCATGCGGCGGCGGCGCTGTCCATGAGCTTCGACCCCAAACATGGCGGTTGGGGCGGCGCGCCGAAATTTCCCGCGCCGGCATCGATCGCGACGCTGTTGCGCCATGCCTGGCGTCACGGAGATTCCCATGCTCTCGCCATGGCCTCGTCCACCTTGGAAGCCATGGCGCGCGGAGGCATTCACGACCATCTTGGCGGCGGCTTCCACCGGTATGCGGTCGACGCGGCATGGCATGTTCCCCACTTTGAAAAAATGCTCTACGACAATGCGCAACTCGCGGCGGCGTATCTCGAAGGATACCAATGCACGAAAAAATCGCTTTTCCGGGAGACGGCGGAAGGAATTTTTCGGTATGTCCTGCGCGATCTGATTTCTCCGGAAGGCGGTTTCCATTCCAGCGAGGATGCAGACAGCGACGGACAGGAAGGGATGTTTTATCTGTGGAAGCGCGATGAATTGGACGCCGTTCTCGGCAAGAACGATGCGGCGCTTTTCGCCCTTTGCTATAACGTGCGCCCCGAGGGAAATTTCGATTCGCCCGAAACGCGCCACGCGGGCATGAACATCCTGCGCCGGGCATGGCCCATCGACCCGCACGAAGCCGTTTTTTGCGGGATGGAGGCGCCCGCGCTGGAGGCAGCGCTGGAGCCAATGCGGACGCGCCTTTTCAACGCCCGCGCACAACGCGCCCGGCCAGGACGAGACGACAAAGCGATCGCTTCCTGGAATGGAATGATGATCGCGGCGTTCGCGCGCGGCGCGCAGGCTCTCCACGAGCCACGGTATGCCGAAGCGGCCCGGCGCGCCGCCGGGTTCACGCTCGAACGCTTGCGTCACGATGGACTGCTGGCGCGCAGTTATCGCGATGGCGCGACAAGCGCGCCGGGCTTCCTGGACGACTATGCCCAGGTCGCTTCGGCTTTGGTTGACCTGTACGAGACCGAGTTCGATGCGCGTTGGCTGCGCGAGGCCAAGCCGCTTGCCGATCGCATGATCGCGTTGTTTTGGGATCGGGAGGCAGGCGGCTTTTTCAGCGCGCCCCACGGCCAAGAGGACCTTATCGCGCGACTCAAACCGGTCTACGACACGGCCGAACCTTCGGGCAACGCGGCGGCGGCGACGCTCTTGCTGCGTCTGGCCGCCTATTTTGATAACGCCGAATACCGGAAAACGGCGGAAATCGTGCTCGAACAAAATGCGGCCCTGCTTGAAACGGTTCCGCAAGCCATGGGCCGCATGCTCTGCGCGGCAGACCAATATCTGCATCCCCCGACGGAAATCGTGCTGGCCGGACCGCGCTCATGCGCCGACGTCCAACGCATGGTGCGCGTATTGCACGAACATTTTCTTCCGAATAGAGTAGTGGCATTGGCGGACCCGGAAGACGATGCTCCGGTTGCGTCGAAACTCATGCCTTGGGCCGTCGGCAAGACCATGCAACACGGCGCGGCCACGGCGTTTGTGTGCAGCGATTTCACTTGCCTGCCGCCGCTGACTACGCCCGAGGCGCTGGCGCAAGCGTTGAAAAAAGCCAACGGGAGGACGCACGAATGCGCACATGGATCCTCGTCGGATTGATCGCGTTGATAGGCGCGGGGCTGCCGGACCGTCTCGTGCAAGCGCAGTCATCTTCCCCGACGATGCGCGTCGAAGCGGTTACGCAAACCGACGCCGCTCACCCAGGCTCCCGCCTCGACGTCGCCATCGTCGCCACCCTTCCCGAAGGCTGGCATACCAACTCCAACGCGCCGCTGGAGGCATTTCTGATACCCACCGAACTCACCGTGACGCCTCCCGCAGGCATTGCGGTCGAGCGCATCGCGTACCCCGAGGCCAAGCGCGTCACGTTCTCGTTCTCCTCCACGCCTGTCGCCGTGTACGATCGCGAGTTTGTGATGCGAGCGCAGCTGGCCCTTGCCAAGGACCTGGAGCCCGGCGCGTATCTGGCATCGGGCTCGCTGCGCTATCAAGCCTGCAACGATCGCACCTGTGCCCCGCCCAAAACCGTCCCCGTGTCGATCGCGGTGAACGTCGTTCCGCCTGATCGCGCCGTGACGCCACAGCGCCCGGAACTGTTCGCGCAGCCGGTTTTCGCCGCGCCCGCCGAAACGGGGCGGTCCGAAGCGCCAACGACGCCGGTCGCGGATCCTTCCCCCGGCGCCTGGAAACCGCGACTCGAGCGTTTCGAGACGATGAGCGTCGGAAGTTTCATGACCGCCTCCGAATTCTTGCGCTTTCTCGAGGACGCGGAATCGGGGAGAGGCCGATCGGCGACGGGCCTGTTTGATGGACGCAGCATCGCGACGGTGATCCTCTTGACGTTGATCGGCGGTCTCGCGCTGAATCTGACGCCGTGCGTGTTGCCGTTGATTCCCATCAACATCGCGATCATCGGCGCCGGCGCACGCGCCGGTTCGCGCGGACGCGGCTTCGCTTTGGGCACGGCGTATGGCGGCGGCATCGCTCTCGTCTATGGCGCCCTCGGATTGATCGTCGTGATCGCCGGAAAGACCTTTGGCGCGATCAACGCCTCGCCCTGGTTCAACGGCGCGATCGCCGTCGTGTTTGTCGCGCTCGCGTTGGCCATGTTCGACCTGTTTCTGATTGATTTCACCCGCTTTCAAGCCAAGATCGGCCTCAAGAAAAAAGAAGGCGGCAGCTATCCCGTCGCGTTTTTCATGGGGGGGATATCCGCGCTACTCGCGGGCGCGTGCGTGGCGCCCGTCGTGATCGCCGTCCTTCTTTTCTCGCAAGACTTGTACGCCAAGGGGTCGTCGGCCGCGTTGCTGCTTCCCTTCCTGTTGGGCGTGGGCATGGCTTTGCCCTGGCCCTTCGCCGGAGCCGGCCTCTCCTTTCTGCCCAAGCCCGGCAAATGGATGGAGCGCGTCAAATATGCCTTCGGCGTTTTTATCCTGCTCCTCGCCGGATACTACGGCTACCTGTCCTACAGTCTGTTCACCGCCCGCACTTCCGAAACCACGCACGTGGCCCAAAGCGTCGCCTCCCTCGAAGCACACGGCTGGACCTCGTCGCTCGAAGAAGGTCTTGCCCGCGCCGCTTCCGAGAAGAAACCTGTCGTGATCGATTTCTGGGCCACCTGGTGCAAGAACTGTCAAATCATGAACGAGACCACCTTCAAAGACCCTGAAGTTGTCCGCCGTCTCGATCGCTACGTCAAAATCAAATACCAGGCCGAGTCTCCCGACGATCCGCCGCACAAGGAAGTTCTCGACCATTTCCGGGCCGTCGGTCTGCCTACGTTGGTGGTGCTGGAGCCGAAGTGATATCAGCGCGCGTTTGCAGGGGGAAATCGCAGACGATTGGCAGTGAGAGAAAAGCGACAATTGGTCTGTCCACGAAGTATACTCTCGCAAAGGGTTCGTTACATGCAGCTAAGGTGAAGCATTAAACCAGCCAAGGATGACATCCGCCCGTCACTCAGCCCCTTGGTTCGCCGGAAGATGATAGGGCGGACGATGGAGATGGCGACGGAAACGATGACGAGGGGACGTGAAGAACCCTATCCCGCTCGCAAAATGGGGTAGCCGCCTACTATGCCTACTGCGACGGACAGTTATAGTCTTTTCGTCGTGTCTCGTGGTGTTCGTTGTGGTTCAAATCCGATCCGAAATCTAACCACGACGAGCACGACGAGTCACGACGAAAGAAGTATGGACGTCACGAGATTGCTGGACGGCGAGGGTTACCGGGGGTGTCGGAAGAGTGTTTGACCGCCAAGAAGACGAACGCCTCGACCACTTCCGGGCCGTCGGTCTGCCTACAATCGTGGTCCTGCGTCCGAAATAAATCGGGAGTCGGGGGCTTTGCTTTTGGACACTCATGCTCTATAATGTCGCCAATAGCCAGCGGTTCCGATGCCGCGAATGGAGGAACTAGAAATGAACCGAAAGGTGCGCTTGGGTGTCGCCGTATGTGTGTCCATGTTGCTTGCCGCGTTCTTGGTCGTCGCCACGCACGCCGACGACGGCGCCACGTACGTCGGCGCCGCCAAGTGCAAGATGTGCCACAACAAAGCCGATGAGGGGCAAGTGTGGACGAAGTGGCAGGAATCGAAACATGCCAAAGCCTTCGCGACGTTGAAAACGGATGAAGCCAAAGCGGTCGCCGAAAAAGCGGGCGTCGCCACGGCCCCGTCCGAAGCGCCCGAATGCCTGCGCTGCCACGTGACCGCATATGAGAAAGACAAGCCGCTCCCGGCGGACATCAAGATGGAGGACGGCGTCCAGTGCGAAAGCTGTCACGGCCCTGAGTCTGCGCACTTTGCCGCAGCCAAAAAGTCGCTTGCCGATAAATCCATCCCCCAAGTCCTTTCGGGCGCGCCCAAGGAAGAAACGTGCAAGAAATGCCACAATCCGGAGAGTCCGACGTATAAGGAATTCAACTTCAAGTCGTTCTCCGAAAAGATTGCCCATCCCAACCCGTTGCGAAAGGCCCCCAAATCCTGATCGCGCCGTGACCCGAGCGAAGCTGTCCGTTTGCGTGCGATGCGCGGTTTCCGGAGAGGCCTTCCTTCGCACAGCAAGCCGAGGCCATGACTTCGCCCGCGCACGCCGCAGCTGTGAGTGAATAACGATTGGGCTGGGTTCCGATCCGGACGACTGGACCATGGAGACGCCATGAAAACACGCATCCTGCTGTCCGCACTCGTAGTCTGTTCCCTCGGGTGCGATGCCGACAACGTCAAATCCATTACGCAAGCGCGGATGGTTCCCGCGCCTGCAATGGCGACGGCGGACGGGACGGCGACGCAAGGATTTCATGCGGCGCACCCCCCTATCGAGGCATCGGGCATGGCGGGATCGCCGCATGCGCGGACGGTTCCCTTCCGTTGGACCAAGCCCGCTTCCTGGGCCGACATTCCGCCCACGTCCATGCGGCTCGCCAATTTTTCCATTCCTGACCGGCCCCGCGTCGAATGCTATATTTCGACGTTGTCGGGCGCGGCGGGGGGCGTTGCCGCAAACGTCAACCGTTGGCGCAACCAGATGGGGCAACCCGATCTCGCCTCCGACGAGATCGCCGCGTTGCCGACGGTCGAGGTGATGGGCAAACCGGCTTCGATGGTCGAGACGACGGGCTCCTACACCGGCATGAAAGGGGCCACCGAACCCAACTACACGTTGCGCGGCCTTGTCTTGGAATTGCCCGGCCAGGTTCTTTTCGTCAAAATGATTGGGCCAACGGAAGATGTGGCTGCCTTGAAGGAGGATTTCGTGGCATTATGCGCCTCGATCGCCTCCGTTCCGCCGGAAGACGCTCCGTGAAGATCATCCTTCAACGCGGGTTTAACGCCCTTTCCTCGTACGGATTCTCCTGCATTTTATTCCTGTTTCTGTTCGTGCTGACGTATTTGGGCACCATCGAACAGGTTACGCACGGCTTGTACGAGACCAGCCGAAAGTATTTCGAGTCCGTTTTTCTGACGCATTACCTGTGGGGAGTCGTTCCCGTGCCGCTCCCCGGGGCCTACCTCCTGCTCGTTCTGCTCGCCCTCAACCTCGTAGCCTGCGCCTTCGCACGCAAGCGGGTGAGTTGGGCGCGCACCGGCGTATTGCTGGCCCATGCAGGCATCTTGCTTTTGCTGTTCGGAGCCTTCCTTTCCTTCCAACGCTCGCAACAGGGCCAACTGACGCTGTACGAAAATGAGCACGCTCATGAATTTCAAAGCTATCAGCAATGGGAAATCGGGCTCTGTCCTCTTGCGAAACCCGGAACGACGGTGGAAGAGCGCATCATTTCGCCCCGAGATCTCGCCCAGGGGAAGCGGAACGCCCCTGTCTCTTTCGAATTTCCTGGGCTTCCTATTCGCCTTACGGTGTCGGATTTCGCTAGGAATGCCCGTCCTCAATCCATAAGCGGATCCCCCGCCGCCGGCAAGGCGATCGACGGCGTCGCATTGATGGCGCTTCCGCCCGCGCGAGACGGCGAGACGAATATTCCAGGAGCCTACGTGACCTTGGAGGACCTGTCCAGCGGCGAGCAGCGCGAAGGCGTTTTGTGGGGCGCCGCGCGATCTCCGCTTGCGTTGGAATTGGGCGGCGTCTCCTGGGCGATCGAACTGCGGCGCCAGCGTTGGACCTTGCCTTTCCAAGTGACGCTTGATTCATTCGTCCGGGAGGTCTATCCGCGCACCTCCATCCCGAAGGTGTTCGAAAGCACGGTGACCGTCCGCGACGGCGATCTCGAGCAGCGTTTCAAGATCGCCATGAATGAGCCGTTGCGCTACAAGGGCTATACGTTTTTTCAATCTTCCTGGGGGCCGCCGAACGCCGGGCCCAACGATCGGCTCTACTCCACGCTCGCCGTGGTGAAAAATCCGGCGGAGAAATTCCCCTTGTACGCTTCCGCCGTCATATCCCTGGGCATGTCCATTCACTTCGGGTTGGCGCTCATCCCGCGCCTCAAGAACCGGAGACGGAGAACGGCATGAGACCTTTGTTTTTCATACGCGTCGCGGCGATTTTCGGGGGGGTGTTTCTGGCATCCGCCGGTCTGGCCGGCGCCCAGCCCGCGCAGGATTCTCCCGCGCCCCCGTCTTGGGATGCGCCAACCGAGCGGCTGTTTTCTTCCCTGCCCATCCAGGACGAGGGACGCATCAAGCCCATGGGGACATTCGCGGCGTACACGTTGATGAAGTTCAGCGGCAAGCAAACCTGCAAGGACCCGTCCGGGAATACGCTTTCCGCGACCGCTTGGCTTATGCACTGCCTGTTTCATCCGCGCTATGCGCAGACCTGCAACGTGTTCCGGGTGGATGATTCCGGCGTTATGGTGGCGCTCGGATTGCCGTTTACGCGCAAGCGCGACCTTTACGCGCACCAGGATCTCGCGCCCGCCGCCGCAAAACTCTCCGCGTTGGCCGAACAATACGCGCATGTGCCCGCCAAACAGCGGACGCCTCTCCAAACTCAACTCCTCAACCTGGCCAGCAACGTTCACGACTTCGAATCGCTGCTGGGGGCGATGGACTTTGCGGAAGTTTCGTTTACGTTTCCGTCTTCCGATCCGCTGGGCGCCCTCTTTCCCCAAGATCGCCCGTATCGCATCAGCGACGCGCTCGCCAAGTCCGGCGCGATTCGAGCCGCCGTCATCGCGATGCGATCCCAGGCGGGCGCCGAGAAAGACCAGGATCCCCAGGGATGGGCCTCGGTGGGCGTTTTGTTGGGAGAAATGGAAAAGATCGCGGCCCACGGCCATGTTCTTGCCCTTTTTCCGCCCCCGCCGGATTCGGGAGAAAAAGAATGGATGGCTCCTGCCGACGTCGTCGAATGGGCCTTCGATCGCGACGAGGAAGAGCCGTCCGCCGCTCCCATCGCTTTGTTGCGTTCGCTCGAGGATCTCGCCCTCGCCCGGCATGACGCCGCTGCATTCGCCGCCAACCTACGCCTCTTTCACGACGCCGTCACCCAGATCGCCATGGCCCGGGGCGAATACGAAAAAGTTCCCCTCGAAAACGCCTACCACCGCGCCAAGCTTTTTCAGCGCAGCCTGATGTTGTATATCCTGGCCTTTCTGATCCTCGCGGCATCCTGGGCATTGCCCAAGCGAATGACCGAAAACACGTTTATGGACGCATTTTTGATGTTTGCCGTGTTTGCGCCCACGGCATGTCTCGGCGCGGGCATTGTTTTACGTTGCCTCATTCGCGAGCGCCCCCCGGTGACGACGCTCTATGAGACCATTCTTTTCGTAACGTTCACGGCGGCGCTCATCGCCCTTCTCATCGAATTTCTTTCCAAACAACGTTTGGCGCTGTCGCTGGGGGCGATTCTTGGCGTGTTGGGAATGTTTCTGGCCAACAAATACGAAATCGAGGAGGGCGTGGACACGATGCCCAGCATGGTGGCCGTGCTGGATTCGAATTTCTGGTTGTCCACGCACGTGACCACCATTGCCATCGGGTATGCGGCCGGCCTGCTTGCGGGAGCCATCGCCCATGTATACCTTTTGGGAAAACTTCTGGGATTTCGGAAAGATGACCCCGTTTTTTATGGGGACATTACGCGCATGGTGTACGGGACCTTGTGTTTCAGCTTGTTGTTTTCCGTGATTGGCACCGTGCTGGGCGGCGTCTGGGCCAACGAAAGCTGGGGCCGTTTCTGGGGATGGGACCCCAAGGAAAACGGGGCCCTTCTTATCGTTCTCTGGCAATTGGCCCTTCTCCATGCGCGATTGGGAGGTTATCTTCGCGATCACGGCGTCAACATGGGGGCGGTTTTTGGCGGCATTGTCGTCGCTTTCTCTTGGTTTGGGGTGAATTTGCTGGGCGTCGGCTTGCATAGCTATGGGTTTGCCACAGGAACCCATCGCGCCTTGCTGCTTTTCTACGCCGTCGAGGGCGTGGCGCTTCTGTTGGGCTGGGTGGCATGGCTGCGCTTGGACAGCGGATCCGCCGGGCAAAGCGCGAAGATATAGGGCAGAGGCGCAAGGGGTTCCGAAGGGGGGCGAGGTTCGCAAAGGCGGGATTGCAGATAAAAAATCTCGTTTCTCTCTTTTTTCCCTTTACAAGTTTTATGAAATGCACTACAATGCGTCTATTCCTGATTGTCTTCGAGGTTGCGGATGCTGAAACGGCGTTTTCGGAACGTGCCTTGCGGACGGAAGAGTTCGCGTGAAAACGCCTGCGTGCGCTCCCGAGCGATGGTCCGGGACGGGGATGAATGCGCCGCAGGTTCGAGTGAAGCGCGCCAGCCTTTTGTGCAGTGCTAGCAGTACCCGTAATCGTGAGAGAGGCCTATGCGTGCAGGGTCTCGGAACGATGCGTGCGGTTTCATGAGCGATGGGTATCGTGATGGCCGGGGTGTGTAGCGTGTATGGGAATGCGTGAAAGGGACTGATCATGAAACGTCGGATCGCAGCGCCTATAATCTCTCTTCTGGCAACGGGGATGCTTGCGCTTGGAGTGGGGGGATGCGGCCTGGTCGTGGTGTCGCCTTCCGTGGCGTCGTTGAAGGTTGGTCAGACCGTGGGGCTGACCGCGAGCGGCACGTCGGACACGAGTTTCACGTGGCGCACCTCGAATCCGGCCGTGGCGTCGGTAAGCGAGGGCGGCGTGGTGACGGCGCTGGCGATTGGGTCGGCCCGCATCACGGCGACCGGCAACGCTTCCGGTCAAGTGGGGAGCGCTGTCATCAACGTCGTGCCGTTCGTGGCGCGCGTCACGGTCGTTCCGGACGTGGCTTCCCTGGAGGCAGGCAAGACCTTGGCGCTGGCGGTTTCCTCGAATGATCCCCTTGATACGAGTTTTGAATGGGTTTCCAGCGATACGGCTGTGGCGACGGTCGACGCTTCCGGCGTGGTGACGGGGGCGGCGCCGGGAACGGTTGTCATTTCGGCCACGGGCGTTCATAGCGGCGCGGGCGCCAAGGGGACATGCTCGATCACGGTCACCCCGCGCGTCATTCTTCCCCCTGTTGCGAACGCGGGCGTCAGCGGAACGGCTTCCTACAACACCACGGTCGCGTTGGACGGGTCCTCGAGCAGCGATCCGCAGGGTTTGACGTTGACCTATGCGTGGACGCAGACTTCGGGGCCTGCGGCGACGCTTACGGGGGCGACGACGAACAAGCCTTCCTTCAAGCCTGCGCAGCCGGGGTCGTACGTGTTTCAGCTGGTTGTGAACAACGGGACGTTGTCCAGCGCTCCCGCGACGGTCACGATCACGGCGGTGAACAATCCCCCTGCGGCGGCCATAGCGATTGACGCCATTTCGGATATCGAGCGGCAGTACCTGGGGTTGGAAAGCACCTTGTCGAGCGGCCTGTCGAATGTCGGCGTCGGCACGGACGTGTATTTGTTGGGATCGGCCACGGACGTCAACGGCGATGCCATCGTCGGGTTTCAGTGGTCGATCGTGTCGCGCCCTGCCGGCTCGCTGGCGGCGTTGACCACCCCCACGGAGGCGGACACGGCGTTTCGTCCGGATGTTGCGGGCACGTATCGGATTTCGCTGATCGCTTCCGACGGTCTGAAAGCGGCGGGGGCCGCCGCCACGCAGGATATTCACGCGGGCTTCTGGGTTGGCGAAGGCAGCGATGTTGGCCAGAGCGCCTGCGCGCCGTGTCACAACGGCACGGTCGCGCCGGACAAGACCACGGAGTGGCTGGGCACCAAACACGCCATCACGTTTGCCAATCGGATTGATGGGCTGTACGGTCCGACGTATCCCGAGTATTGCCGCCGCTGTCATACCGTTGGGTATGACAAAACCGGTACGGCGGCAAACGATGGATTCGACGACGTGGCGGCGTCGGTAGGCTGGACGCTTCCCGGCACGCTACAGCCGGGCAATTGGGCGGCCCTGATCGCCGACACGCCGCAGTTGGCGCGTCTGGCGAATGTCCAATGCGAGAATTGTCATGGTCCGGCGAGCCAGCACGTGGCCGGGGCGGCGTTCACGCGCGACAAGAAGATGTCGGTTTCCTTCGGCAGCGGCAACTGCGGCATGTGTCACGGCCAGGAAGAGGAATGGAAGCTGACCGGTCATGCGGACGAAAACGCGGAGCCGTGGACGATGCCGGTGGGGCCGTCTCGGACGGCGTGTGTGCGATGCCATTCGGGGGTGGGTTTTATCGACACGATTGGCGGGGTCTCGCCGGCGCGCACGACCAAGCAGAATCCCACGTGCGCGGTGTGTCATGATCCCCACAGCGACGCTCACGAAGCCCAGTTGCGTTTGGGGGATGAGGTCACCTTGCCGGGCAACGTGCGCGTGACGGGGGTCGGGCCGAACGCGGTATGCATGTATTGCCACAACGCGCGGCGGGCTCCGGCGGACGCCCTCGCTGGGTCCTATCCGCATTACAGCACCGCGTCGGAAATGGTCCTGGGGGTCAATGGGATCACCTATTCCAACGGTCCCATTCCCAATTCGCCGCATACCTTGATGAAGACGGGATGCGTGGACTGTCATATGGCGCCGACGCCGGGCGTGGAACGCGACAATGTGCATCAGCCGGGCGAGGGCGTGGTGGGAGCGCATACCTTGGCAATCACCGCTCGAACCTCCGATCCGGCAAGCCCGGATTATGGGTTTGAGAACGTGCAGCACGCATGCAACACGGCGGGGTGCCATGACAAGAGCCCCATCGTCGCGGTGAATCGCACGGCGTATGGAGATTATGATGGCGATGGCGCGATCGAGGGCGTCCAGGACGAGGTGCGGGATTTGATGGCGCTGGTGAAGACCGCGATCGCGAACAGCGGGGTGACGGCGCTTGCCAACAACCCCTACTGGGCCAACGTCACCACCAATGCCCAGCGCAGGGCCATTTACAACTATTCCCTGGCAAAGGGCGATGGCAGTTACGGCATTCACAATACGGGTTTCGTGGTTGGATTGCTCCAGTTGTCCTACAAAGATTTGAAGGGGCATGACGTTCCGGGGGCGACGCTCCGGTATTGAGCGCAGGTTTTCCAGGGGCGTGAAGGGGCGGCGTGCGTGCGGGACATAACGTGAGAATGGCGGCATGAACGTGATGTGGAAATCGCTGGCGATTCCGGCAGGACTGTTGGGTTTTGTCGTGGCGAGTTCTCTGGGCGCGCAACAGTGCGGCGGGCCGGCCACGGTGGGAACGGGGGTTTGCATCGCGTGTCATGACGGGCGTTCCGCCACGGACCAACTCGATTTTCTGGTCAGCCAGCATGCCGGCATCGAGTGCGAAGCCTGCCACGGACCGGGCTACGTGCATGTACGCAATGGCGGACGCGGCGGACGGTTCATCAAAAACCCCGCCAAGGAGTCATTCGCGAACGCGTATCGGCTTTGCACCGCTTGCCATGCGGAGCAGGTGGCTGGTTTTCTGGCGAGCGGTCACGGCCAGAAACAGGCGGCGACGTGCCATGACTGTCACGACGTGCATGCGCCCGGCGGCGCCCGACGCAATCCGAACAACAACGAGATGTGTCTGACATGCCATGCACCGTTCGGATTTTCGGACAGCGCGGCCATCGAGGCGCATACGATGTATCATCCGAATGATCCGGGGGAGACGGGCGCGAGTCGTTGCATCTCCTGTCACATGCCGCCGTTGGACGCGGTCCTTCAGGCAGACGGCCCGCATGATCACACGCTGGCGACGATCCCGCCGATTCGTTCCAACGAGGCCGCGCAGGCGGGCGCGGTTCCGACGCCGCCCAATTCGTGTTCGGGCATCGCGGGCTGTCACGATGGTTCCGTGCCCGGCGCGCCGATTTTTGACGTCGACAATTTCACCTTTAACGGCATACTCCAATCGCTCTATGAGCAGGTGGGTCAGGTGCCGTAACGCGGCGGTCCGGGAACGGTCGGGGTCGTGATCCGGCGGCGCATGGCGGAGGCGGGGAGACGCACGGTGGGAGTTGAGCACGCATTTCGATGGCGGTGGGCGTTGGCAGGCGTTGTCCTATGGGGCTTCGTGATCGGCGCTTCCGCACGCGCCGCGGATCAAGGAGGCGACGCTTCTTCGGAAGCCGGGCAGGAAACCCTTCAGGCGCCGCGCGCGGCTGCTCCTGAATCGACCGCGGGGGATGAAAAGTCCGAGAAGACGCCGAAGAAGTGGTTGCGGGGCAGCTTTGAAACCGGTCTGGACGCCGCATGGTCGGACCGGGATTCGGACATCAATCTGGATCAAACCTTGCGCGTGAAGATTGACCCGCCGAATCATGAGCGGATTCATATTCGCGCATCGTTGTGGCTGCGGGAAGACCTTGACGGCGACGAGTCGCGGACGAGCGGCTTGCGCGATGTCGACGACGCCTACGGATCGAGCGTTCGGTTTCGTCCGCTATACATGTATGTGGATGTGGACGATCTCTGGGGCGATTCCACGTTGCGCCTCGGCCGGCAACGCATCCAGGAAGGAACGGCCTGGAACCGGATCGACGGCCTTTACTTCAAACAGCGCGCGGCGTGGGGGGACTGGTATGTTTTCGCAGGCGCGCGGGCTTCCTTGTATACGGACGCACACAGGGATTTCGCGGGCGGCGGCGGCGTCTCGTTCCGCCCGGCCCCGGCGACGCGGATAGCGCTGGACGGGTATTACGGCACGGAGCGCGATCGCGATCGCGATGAGACGTTTTTCTGGCCGTTGGCGTGGGGCTCCTGGTTCAGTCTCGCTTCGCCGAGGGCGGTCTCGGACGATCGGGAAGACCATCAGATATCGCTGAGCGCGTGGCAAGCGGTCGGCGCGCATCTCATGCTGTATGGCCGTCTCACGGAGCAAAGCGGCGCGTTTCACAGCGCGCTCCTCAGCGCGACGGGAACCATTCCCGCGTGGAACCTCACCTACGAGGCGGCCTACCGCGCCCAAACCGACGCCATAGGCGATCGGCTGCGCGATCTGGGCGGTTTTTACCAGACCGTGGGGCGCCGCGACAAGCGCCAGGACCTCCGGCTCGCCTTGCATCGCCCGCTGACGGAAAAATGGACGCTTTCGCTGGAAAGCGAATTTCGCCGAAGCGACGCCCATGCTTCCGGTTTCGGCAATCGCGATTATGATCGTTACGCGGCGATCTTGTCGGCGGAAAAGCTGCGGGGCGGCATCGACGCCACCGTCGGTCTCGCGTGGTGGCGCACCGATCGCGATCAGGGGTCGACGGCCGTCACGGCGGAGGTTGCCAAGAAATGGAGCCGCCTTTCGCTGGCGTTGGGGGCTGATTTCGAGCGATACGAGGACCGGATTGTTTATCATCCCCTGTCGTTTTGGGCGGACCAATTCACGCCGGGGACGATCTTCGGCGCGTATCCATTCGTCAATCGTTTGCTGTATCTCGCGGATGGCGTGGCGATCGACACGCGCGAAAACGTGCGGTCGATCTACGGAAAGGCCAAATGGACCGTCCGGCCTGACCATGACGTGAACGCGCGCGTCTCGTACGAGACGGACAGCGAGCCGGATTCGCCGTACTGGCGGGTGCAGATGGGATATGTCGTTCGTTTCTAACGCGAAGGAGTGTGCTGCGATGCCGCGCCGCAACGGAAAGCTATGGTTGATGACGGGCCTGCTCGTTGCGCTTGCGGGCGCGTGCATGACGTATTCGGTGACTTCCTTGGCGCGCAAGGACCGCGGTATCCGCGCCCACCATGCCCAGCACGCCAAGGAAGGGCTGGCCTGCGCCGACTGCCACGCTTTCGACAAGGGGGAGGCTGTTTTTCCCGGTCATGACACCTGCAGCGCCTGCCACGAGATCGACGCCGAGCTCACGCCCGGCAAGGCGTGCGAGAAATGCCATACGAAGGAGGGCTACGCGATCGAGCGCTATGTCAAGCGCGTGCGGGATGAAGTGAAATTCGCGCATCCGGTTCATCTTGCCAAAGGCATCGAATGCGCCGTCTGCCATGCCGATCCCGACAAGTCCCTGCTGTCGACCGGATCGCTGAAACCGTTCTGCATGGACTGCCATGGCAAGACCGATCCCGCGCTGAATGCTTGCGAGACCTGTCACGCCGTCATCAACAAGACCGTCCGCCCGACGGAACGCGGCGGAGTCCGCTTGGCGCACGATGCCCCCGCCATTTGGGAACGCGTGCATGGCCGCGAGTCGCGGGTCGATCCGAAATACTGCGCGTTGTGCCACGACCAGGAGGATGATTGCGAGGATTGTCACCGCAAGACGCCTCCCCGGGATCATACCGTGGCGTGGCGTCGCGACGGGCACGGCCTGCGCGCCCAATGGGATATCGAGAAATGCTCCACCTGTCATGAAGAAGACATGTGCATCAAGTGTCACCGGAACGCCGCGCCGCGATCGCACGCCGCCGGGTGGGGAAGCCCCGCCAATCTTCATTGCGCGACATGCCATTATCCGCCTGCGGGGGAAGGATGCGTGACGTGTCATGAGACCGTCTCGCATGCGACGGCCATGCCGTCGCCGCATGATATGGGCATTTTCCCGCCAAAATGCGGCCGCTGTCATCCCGGAGGATTGCCCAATCGCGCGCCCCACATCATGAACGGCAGCGCGCGCTGCGCCGTTTGCCACTGAGAGCGCCGCCTGCCGTTCCCGTGGCGTGACGGTTCCGCGCGAAAGATATCCGGGCGCAGCGTTCAAGCGCTCGGCCCAGCTGCAGGTTCTGTTGCGCATGTTCCCAAGGACGCCAACGGCCTCGGTCGCGGGAAGAGCCGTGGCGGCGGCGCTCCTTCCTCTGGAACCCGCAGGCGTGGAATCGTACAATGCCCCGCGAGAGAGACCCGTGGGGGAAAACGCTGAACCATGTTTGCCAGGAGCGCCGCCGAGCACATGATAGCCGGCCTTTGTGGTCATGCCGTTGGATTGCGCGCCGGGGCGCCGCCGCATGACTGATATCGGACGGCATGGGCGCAACATCGCGTGGCTTGCGTTGGCCGATCTTTTTGGCAAGGCGTGCGGCGTATTCTATTTCGCCTACCTTTCGCGAAGTCTGTCCGTGATCGAGAATGGATGGTACGGGACATTCATCGCCGCCATTCCGATACTCAGCACGCTGAATACGCTCGGGTTTCAGGACATCGTGACGCGGGAGACGTCCCGGGACCGCGGTCGCGTTCACGCGCTCATGGGGTCGGGCATGGCGACGCAGCTGGGTCTTTTCGTGGTTCTGCTCCCGGCGGTCTGGGGCGTGTCCGTGTGGCTGGGCTACGATCCGTCTCTTCGTTTCGTCATCGCGTTGGCGGCGCTGGCGGCCCTTGAACGGGCGCTGATCTCGATGCATGCCGCCGTAATCGCCGCGCACGAACGCTTCAAATACGCCAGCATCGTCGCGATTTTCACGCGGTCGGCAACGGTGGCGGGCGGCATAGGCTTGCTGTACTTGGGCTATGGGCTCAAGGGCATTCTCTGTTTCACCCTCGGCGTTTTTGTCATGGAACTGCTGCTTACGTACGTTGCGGTTCGCCGGAAATGCGTGAACTATCGCCTCGTGTATCGTCTTTCCGACGTGCGCTTTCTCCTGCGCGAGGGATCGGGGATGGCGTCGGGGCGCCTTGTGTCGGTACTATATTACAGTATGGACATGTTTGTCCTCAACGCCTTGGTTTCCGGCGAGGAAGTGGGTTATTTTGCGGTGGGGACCCGGTTTCTGGCGCTGCTTTGGACGTTTCCCGATCTCTTGGAGAGCGTTTCCTATCCTATTTTGAGCCGCAAGGCGCTCGAGGGGGAGGCGTCGCAGCATTTCGCTTTTTTGCGGTTGGTCAAGGGGATGACGCTGATTGGGTTTCCGATGGCATGCGGCATGTCGGCGCTTTCCGAGGGGGTGGTGGCCACGTTGTGCGGCGCCAAGTTCATTCCCGGAGCGGCGGCGGCGGCGGTCTTGACGTGGGTGCTTGCGTTGGAAATGCTGATGCGGATTCCCACGGTGTATTTGCGCGCCCGTTCGTGTTTTGCGGCCGTCACGCGCTGCTACGCCTTGGGCGTCGCGATAAAGCTTCCGTTGGCATGGCTGCTCGTTCCTCGGCTGGGCGTCAACAGCTTTCTGGCAATCAGCGTCCTGGCCTCCTGCATCATGTCTGTGGTCATTTTTCGAAGCGTGCGCTCCGTGTTGCCGGCTCTTTTTTGGCGCGAGGTTTTCGTGACGGCGGGCAAGCCTTTGATCGCTGCGATCGCGATGGCGGCCATGCTGTGGCCGATGAGGGACCTGTCGGTTTTCCTCACCGTGCCGGCGGGAGCGATCGGGTATGGCGTTGTTTTTGCCGCATTGGGCGGGATCGATCCGTTCGATCTTTCCTTTCTGCGCCAGCTGCTTGTCCGAAAAGGCGGCCGGGAAGCGGCGTAATCCGGGCGGCATGTTCCGCGCCATCGCTCGACTTTTTAATACGATGCCCCCAGAAGGCTTACCCACTGCAAAAGCTTTGCTGAAGGTATGCGTGGCTAGAGCGTTTTCGCTAATTATGCCTGAGCCCATCCTCCCGACAATCCTTCATCTTTTGGCAATCGGCTATGGGAAACGGGGAGGGATATCGAGATTCTTTGATATTTGGTTTCAAGGCGCGCCTGTCACGCAACTACGTGAAAATTTACGCCTATTTTTGCTGCAACAGCCGGATGCGCTGCGCGATTTGTTTGATGGGTTTTGTGTAGGGGGTTGCGTCGCCTGCGCAGGCGAGGTAGTCGATGCGGAGGGTCTTTTTTGTGGGGGCCTTCCAGGTTTCGGCGTCGAAGGAGCCGATGAGGGTGAGGCCCGCGTCGGCAATGGCTTGTTCGATGAATTCGCGGGGGTACATGCGTTCGCGAATGACGCTCTCCGCGCCGCGATTGACTTTCACGATGGTCTCGGACAGTCCCTTGCCGCGATGGTACCGGCTGTCCCAGTCGCTCGAAATGCGCCCGGTTCGTTCGCTCCAGCGTTGGTCCTCGAAATGTTCCAGCACCATGCGCTCGGTCACGACGTCGAAATAGAACAGGCCTTGTGGCCGTAGCGCGCGCGCGACTTCGCGCAATCCTTTGCGGAAATCGCGTTCGGCCAGCAGGAAATTAAAACTGTCGAACAGGCACGTCACGAAATCGACGTTGCGAAACGGCAGCGCGCGAAGGTCCGCGACGGCTACTGGAAGCCTCCGCGCGCCTTTCTTCCCGGCGCGCACCATCGCGGGCGAAAGGTCGCACCCCACGCTGGTCCACCCCGTCCTGCGCAGGCGCTTGATCAACGTGGCCGTGCCGCACGCCGCATCGAGATGCACGAACGGCTCGGGCAACATCCCTGCCAATGCGCGCACCACGACTTCCCACCGATCATAGTTTACATGCGCCATCAGCGGGTCGTAGTAACGGGCCAGGTCTTTGAAGGCGTCTTCGATCATGGAGTAAGCCTCTTGGGGAAACCCTTCTTGGAAGAAGGGTTTTCCCAAACTCCTTCCCAAGAACTTTTGTTGGCGCTTCGCGCGTGGGATGCGCAGCACTAAAAAAGTTTTTTGGAAAGGGGTTCGGGGAAAACCTTTTTTCAAAAAGGCTTTCCCCGGTTATCGTTCTATCTCTTTCGTTGCAGCCAATTATGAAATGCCAAGGTATTCGGATCGACAACGGCCTTGGTCAGCACGTGATGGAGTTTTCTTCCGGACACGTATAAGAGCGCGGGCATGAAGCCTTCGTTGGTCAGGATGGCGCGCGCTTCGGCGGCTTCTGGGTGCGTACGCAACGGCTCGGAAAAATCGGCGAAATAGAGCGCGAGGCCCGTCGTGCCCATTTCCGGATGCCCGGTCGTGTGCCATCGGATCGCGTCGAGCACATCCTCGTCGTCGATGCCCAACACGCGCCGGCATTCTTCCGCCGAAACAGGGCCATGCAGCAGTTTGGGTTTGCGCAGGGAGACGTCGGACACCGGGATGTCGCACCGGCGCGCCGCCGCCAACAGGTCCTCATCGCTCATGCCTTTGCACAAATCGTGCAGCAGGCCCGCTTGGACGCACTGCGCCGCGGCGATGCCCACGCGATCGGCGATCGTCAACATGAGTTCCGTGGCGGAGATGCAATGGTTCGCGGTCTTCTCGCTCAGGCGCGCGCGGATCAGCGAGACGTACTCTTCGGCGCGCGGCACGTCAAGAAGCGGCATGATAGATGCCTTTCCTGCGGATGAGTTGCAGCACGGCGGCCGGCAGCAGGTCGCCGAGTTCTCCGCCGTTTTGGATGCGATCGCGGATTTCCGTGGAGGAGAGATCCACCGGCGTGAACGGCAACACCGTCGCATAGGGCCGCAGCATCGCGGGGATTTCAAACGCGCCGGGTCTGGGGACGATCAACACGCGCGCGCGCTCGAGAATGCCCCGCGTGTCGCGCCAAAACGGGAAATCCATGGCCATGTCGAGGCCGACGATCAAAAAAAGCTCTGCGCCGGGGTGCATTCCTTGCAGCGCGCGGAGCGTGTCCACCGTATAGGACGGCCCTGGCCGGTCCAATTCGACGCGGCTCGCGGTCATCTGGGGCTCGTTTTCGAGGGCGGCTTCGACCATGGCAAGGCGGTCTTCCGCGCTGGCCGTTGGTCCGTCGCCTTTGTGCGGCGGGCGCGCGGCGACGACAAACAGCACGCGGTCGAGTTGACCCACGGCCAGCGCGGCGCGCGCAATGTCGAGGTGCGCGTTGTGAATCGGGTCAAAGGTGCCGCCGTAAACGCCTAACCGCAATGCCTTATCCCCGAAGTTGGCCGGAACCGCGCACGATGTATTTCAAGGTGGTCAGTTCCTTGAGCGCCATCGGCCCGCGGCAATGCAGCTTGTTGGTGCTAATGCCGATTTCGGCGCCCAGCCCAAACTCGAAGCCGTCGGTGAAGCGCGTCGACGCGTTCACGTAGACGGCCGCACTGTCCACCGCATCGAGAAAGCGTTCCGCCGCCGCGTAGCTTTCCGTGACAATGGCGTCGGAATGGCGCGATCCGTAGTGATTGATGTGACGGATCGCCTCTTCGAGAGAGCCGACGATCTTGATGGAGAGAATCTTGTCCAGATATTCCGTGCGCCAATCCTCTTCGATGGCGGGCGTGCAGTCGATGAGGCTTCGCGTGCGCTCGCAACCGCGCAGTTCGCAGCCGCCGTCCTGCAACGCCGCCGCAAGGCGCGGCAACGACAACGGCGCGATGGCCGCATGCACCAACAAGGTTTCCATGGCGTTGCACGTGCCCGGACGTTGGAGCTTCGCGTTGACGCATATTTTTTCGGCCATGTCCACGTCGGCGTCATCGTGAATGTACGTGTGGCACACGCCGTCGAGATGCGCGACGACCGGAATGCGCGACTCCTCATAGATGCGCGCGACAAGACCTTTTCCGCCGCGCGGCACGATGACGTCGATGTAGTGATCGAGTTGGAGCATCTCGCCGACGGCCGCGCGATCGGTCGTGTCGATAATCTGAACGGCGTGTTGCGGCGCGCCGGCTTCGACGGCTCCGTCGATGAAAATGCGCGCGATGGCGAGGTTCGAATGAATGGCCTCCGACCCGCCGCGCAGAATGCATGCGTTGCCGGATTTCAAGCACAGCGCCGCCGCATCGGCGGTCACGTTGGGGCGGCTCTCGTAGATAATGCCCACTACGCCCAGCGGCACGCGAATCTGCGCGATGCGCATGCCGTTGGGGTGCACGCACTGATGCGTCACGTCTCCCACGGGATCGGGCAACGCCGCCACGACTTCGAGCCCCTCGGCCATCGCGTCAATCCGTTTATCGGTCAGTTCGAGACGGTCGAGCATCGCCGTCGACAGGCCTTTGGCGCGGCCTGCCTCGAGGTCTTTGGCGTTTTCCGCGCGGAGAACTTCCTTGCTCGCCCGCAGCCGTTTGGCGACGGTCGCCAGCGCGGCGTTTTTCACGGACACTGACATCGACCGCAACGTGTCCGCGGCGTCGCGCGCCTGCCGTCCGATGGATTCCATGCGATCTTTCAAAGCCGAATTTCCTTCGTGCGCCATCCTGTTTGCTCCTCAAGGAATGCGCCGGTCTTCGCTGGCGCCTTTCATGAATCTTGCCTGCATCTTGCGGACGGCGCGTCGTTGCGAATCTGCGCGCTACGCGCCGCCGTTTCCATTCGAGAATTCCTTCAGCCGGGCCAGCATGCGCTTGATGTCGAGCGCGCCTTTGACGGCCACGAAAACGGTGATGCACGCGTACCACAAGAGCGCGGCAATGGTCAGCGCCAGCCAGAAATATTGAAGCGCGGGAACGGGCATGCTCTGTTCCATGGCTATGCGGCCTCCTCGCCTTTCACGGCGATCTTGAGGTAGGAGCCAATCACCATCGCCAGCCCCGCGGCAACATAGGCCGCGATGCCGGGGATGTATGGACCAAGCCTCTCGGCAAAGGCTTCCGTCGCCGGGACTTTCTGCAACACCAAGAAACCCACCGGAAACACAGCGCCGCAGATTATCGCGCCCAAGGCTCCCCAGTTGTTCGAGCGCTTCCAGTAGCAACACGCGATGAGCAACGCCGACATGCTGGACAGGTAGACGGTGCCCGTCAAGCCGAGGTAGGTCCACACGTCGCCTTTGATCTCGTACCACAATCCGTAAAACATCAAGAACAGGCCGATCGCGCCCACCAGAATGCGGTTCGCGCCCAAACGTTTCCGCTCGGTCCACTTCGCCTTGCGCTTGCGCGAAAGGATGTCGTTGTAAATCACGCTGGCCCACGTCAACATGTAGGAGGAGTCCGTCGACATTTCCGCCGCCAGCATCGAGGCGATGAGAATGCCCATCAGCCCCACGGGAACGATGCTGGCCAGCAACATCGGCATCGCGACGGTCGTGTCGCTTGCCGGCACCACGCCCGAGGGAAGCGTCGCCAAGGCCGCGATGCCCCACAGCCCCGGCAGCAAGCACGCGCACACCGTAAAGAAGCACGATGCGGAATAGATGCGGCGGCTCGTGGCGGAGTCCTTCGCGGCAAGCAGACGTTGAATCTTCGTTTGCCAGGTGAGCATGGCCGCCGTCTGCAAGAGCAGATTGAACCCGATATATTGCCACCCCATCTTCGGGTGCGCGATGGGATTGAAGCCGCCTTCGCCGTAGTGCTCCATCACGGTCGCGGTCAGCTTGCCCCAGCCGACGTCCCGGAGGATGATGACCGTCACGAGAAGCAGGCCGATGCTCATCACGACGAACTGAAGAAAATCGGTCACCAGCACCGAAAGCATTCCGCCCATGATCGTGTACGTCGCCACGGCTATCAACAGGCCGGTCATGGTCAACTCAAGATAATGCGTCCCTGCCCAGGCCATTAACGCATTCATCCACGAAGGCGAGGCGGCGGCCTCGGCGGCGCGGGCGGCCGCTTGGCCGCTGATCCCGAAGACATGGACGAGGAAATTGCCGCCCATGCGCAGAAAAACGCCCATGTTGAGCAGTCCGCCCAGAATGATCACGACGCCGCTCAAGCGGCGTATGCCATACCCGAAACGTCGCTCCAACAATTCGGGGATGGTGATGACCCCCGCGTCCCGCAACGGCTTCACGCAAAAGCCCGTCAGCCCGATGAACAGCATGGCCGCCGCGCCCAGAATGCCGACGACGGCTCCGGAAAAGCCCTTGTCGTAGCCGTTCTGGGCCATGTACATGCACGTGACAATGCCGAATTCCGTGGCGGACAACGAAGCGATTCCCAGCGACAGCCCCATCTCGCGGCCCGCAACCAGGAAATGCTCCACTTTGCCCACGAACTTGCGCACGGCAATGCCCGCGAACATCGTGCCAATGAGATAAACAGCCACAATGGCCCAATCCAAACTCGAAAAATGCGACATAAGATTCCTCGCCTTGCGGACAGTCCGCCCTCGTTTCGCGGGTATATGACCGCGCCACTGTATTCCTTTCAGGACACGGTATCAACCCGACGAATCGATCCCCCGAACACGATTTCAACTGCCACGGCGCGCATCATGCCTGCGCGAAATGCTTCGCCTCCATGCGCTTCAAGAAGGCCAGTCCCTCGCGCAACAAGTCATCGCTTGAAGACGCAAGCCGGCGCCAAATGCACGTGGCCGCCGCCATCGCCGGCGAGACCTCGCAGAAAGATTCGAGGCCCGCCACGCCGGCGTATCCGGCCTCCGCCAACGCCCCGAAGATGCCGTCCCAATCGACGACGCCCGTGCCGGGCGCGCCGCGATGACTCTCGCTGAGGTGGAAATGGCACAAATACGGCGCGGCTTTTTGCGTGGGGCCGCGAAAATCGGCCTCCTCGATGTTCATGTGGTATGCGTCGAGATGAATGGCCACGTTCGGTTCGCCGATCAGCTCTCGTAGCCGCAACGCTTGATCGCAGGTGTTGACCAGGAATGACTCGTATCGGTTGATGGGCTCAATGCCGACGGTCACGCCCAAGTCCCGGGCGTGTCGCGCCGTTTCCTTCAATGCCGCTGCCGCCCAATCCCAATGCCGCTGCTCCGGAAAACCGGTTATTTTCCGTCCTATGGCCGAATAAACAACCCCGGAGAAGGTCGTCGCGCCCATCCTGGCCGTCGCCTCGACGCACGCCTTGAGATACTCCACGCTGCGCCGCCGCACGCCTGGATCATCCGCCGTCGGATCGGTCGCTTCGCTGCACGCTGTCGACGCGCACACCCCGATGCCGGCGTCCGCCGCCGCCGCCCGAATGGCCGCCGCATCGATCTTTTCGATCTCCATCAACGGAATCTCGACGAGATCAAACCCCAACGCCTTGGCATGCGCGATCAAATGCAGCGTCTCGTTCGACCAGCTTGTCGTCCATGCATACGCATGGACCGCGTACCGAATCCCCATGACTCCCTTCCCTTTCCGCCCCCCCCGATCGACCCATCGGAAAACCCCATGCCGCATAAACTATCCGCTCTTCCAGGGCTCCTGTCAAGAACGGACCCTGCCGGTTGACGCGTTCGGAACGCGCCGGTAAACTGCGCCCTATGAAACCGGATGCGATCATCGTCTTGCCTGCCTACAACGAAGCTGTCCGCATCGGGGAAATCGTGCATGCCGTGCGCGCGGCCATGCCGGATGCGGACGTCGTCGTGGTGAACGACGGATCGAGCGACGACACCGGAACGCGAGCGCGGGAAGCCGGGGCCATCGTGTTGCCGCTTCCCTTCAACATGGGCTATGGCGTGGCGCTTCAAACCGGTTACAAATACGCCCTCGAAAAAGGCTATGCCTATCTCGTGCAACTCGACGCGGACGGCCAGCACGATCCCCGCGGGATGGCGCCGTTGCTCGAGCGCGTGCGGTCGGGCGCGTGCGACGTGTGCCTCGGGTCGCGCTTTCTCGAAGGCGACACCTACCGCGTGCCGTTTGCCCGGCGTGCGGGCATGTACCTGTTTCGGCGCATCGCAACGGCCCTGATCGGCGCGACCATCACCGACCCCACCAGCGGATTTCAGGCGATGAACCGCCGCGTCATCGCGTTTTTCTGCCGCGACCTGTACCCCGTCGACTACCCCGACACGGACGTGCTCGTGTTGCTCCACCACAGCGGCTTTCGCATCGCCGAATGCCCCGTGGTGATGTACGCCGGGCAACAAGGGAAATCCATCCATGCCGGGTTGCGGCCCGTGTACTACCTGTTCAAAATGGCGCTGGACATTCCCCTCAACCTTCTGCGCCGGGAGAAATAAGCCATGGACATCCGTCAAAAAGTCCTCGCGGTGGCGTGCGGCGCTGCTCTCATGATCACCATCATCGAACTCGTGCGGCGCCGCAAACTCAAGGAGGAGTACTCCTGGCTGTGGTTGCTCGCCGGCGCGACCATCCTCGTGATAGGCCTTCACTATCCATTGCTCGTGTGGATCACCAAGTTCGTCGGCGCGGGCTTCACGTCCTCGACGCTCTTCTTCTTTGGCCTGTTCTTCCTGCTCGCCCTTGCCCTGCAATTCAGCGTCAAAATCTCCAGCCTCGAGACCCAACTCAAGAACCTCGCACAAAAAGTCGCCCTGCAAAACGTGCAGGAACCCGCCCAGACTCCGGAGGACATGAACCGGCCAAAGGAGTGATTGCCCCTGTTTGGACGTGAAGGTTGGCTTTACGGAGCCGGTCGCGACGCCGCGCCACGGTACTCCAGTTCGCAGCAACCTTGGCAGATGCAGTAGACGCCTTTCTTGAGGCGGTTGCGCAGGGCGCGCATGCGGGGTCCGTTCCAGAGTTCGCGCATGGACTGTTCGCGGACGTTGCCGACCTTGCCCGGCAGGCAGGCATACGCGTCGCCTTTGCAGCCGATCATGAAGTTGGTCCAGGGGGACCGGCATTCGAAACGGCGCAGGTCGAGCCCGCCGTCGTAGTACTGGAGAAGCTCCTCGCGCGGCATGGTGGGCAGGCGCAGGCCGATGCCGGCCCGGTCGGCGGCGGCGCGGGTCGCGTCGAGACAGCGCGTCAACGCCGCGCGTTCGATACGCGGCAACCGCGCCAAGTCGATCGTCAACGAGTCCGGGTCGGTGGCGCCGACGCCGGGAACGCTGGGGATGCACATCTCGATCGCGAGGTTCAGCACGTTCGCGCCGGCCTTGGCAATGAGCGCGGGCAGTTCCGGCAAGGCGTCCAGATTGGCGTTCTGGATCACCGCCGTCACGTGGATCAGCGGACACTGCTTGCCCAGCTTCCCGCGCTCGCGCGTGAGGGCGCGCATCGCGGCAACGGCCCGGTCGAACGCACCTTCCGCAGTGAGTGCGTCGTGCAACTCGCGCGGGCCTTCGAGCGAGAAACCCGCAAACGCCAACCCCTTGCCCATGGGCGTTTTCGGAGCGAGGCGCGCGCACAGGGCCGCGTTCTCGTCCGAAAGGCGCGTGCCGTTCGTGATGAAATGCACCCGCCGCTTGCGCGCGGCGCGCTCAAGCAACGTGACGAAGTCCTCGCGCACCCACGGCTCGCCCCCGGTGAAGGTGATCAGGCCGTAGGGGATGGTCTCGTCGATCAGGCGCACCCATTCCTCGGTGGTCAGTTCGCCTTCCCGCTGTTGTTCCGGCGAATTCTGGCTGTACCACTCCAGGTATTGGCACATCGCGCAGCGCAGGTTGCACCGCCGCGTCACTTCAAAAAAATAGTGCCATGCTGGAAAGGCTTTTCCCTGCGGCGACCAATGATACGGCGCCGCGCTGTACAGGCGCGTCGCCAACCGGTACAGCGATCCAAGACTCATGGGACGATTTTCAGAAGCCGTCTGCGCCATCCTTCTCGCTCTCCGTTTCAGAACGCGAACGCGAAAGCCAAGTGTAGCACGCCGGATCGCGCGGTCCCAATCATGCACAAGACTACGCGTCGAGATTCGTGCCCGTGCGCTTGGGAGGCGAACTCTTCATCAACGCGATGAGAAAGGCCCCGAGCAAGGCCCCGAACGCGGCATATTGGAGCGATCCCAGCACGCCGAAGAACAGCAGCACGCTGACGAACTCATTCCGAAACGCCGCATCGGCGGCCAGCGCAAAGACGTCGTATCCCAACGAAAGCGGCATGTCCATCCCCCGGAACAAAAGATAGGCGAACAACACGCCGCCGCCGCCCCATGCAAGCGAGAACAAGGAGGAGACCAGGCAAAGCGTCATCACCGCCGCGAAGTGCGCGGCGCCGGTGAGAAAGGCAAGCCTTCGCGGCGACCTTCGCGTCGGATCGGACAGATAGACGCCCGCAACGCCTATCAGCAAAAACATGCCCATCGGAAATCCAACGTATTCCATCATCATGTCGTCCTTGCGCGGCGCCGCTCAACAGCGTCCGGAAAATCATTCCGTCCGGTACACATAGCGGAACCGCGCATTGGGCGCGGCGTCCCCGTTGAGAAGGAAGGCGTCCGTATCGTCCGGCATCTGGAAGTTATCCGCCCATTTGAACGAGAGGCGCAGGGGGGCCTCGCCCTCGGGCAGGCCTAATGACGCCCGAGACGCGATCAGCATGACTTCGTTGCCTGCGACGCGGAGTTGCGCCTCTCCCGCGGGTTGCCAGTTCCAACCGTTTCGGGTGCGTTCGATCACGCTTGTCTTGGCGTCCTTGATCTGGCGGTTGACCGCGAAATCAAAGCCCTGCCATCCGGTGGCGGGGTTGTTGTCGCTGTCGATGAACAGCACCATCCAATCCGGGTCCGTGGACGGCGAGAGCGGATCGCGCGTTTTCGCATAGAAATACAGATTCACCGCGTCACGGGCGACTTTCGCCAACACGATGTCATTGCGGCCGGTGTTGTTTACGTAGCGCGTGGCGGTGTTGTAGCCCGGATGATCGCGGGGAAACACATCGCCGATGCCGTCGCGATATTCCGGCGCCACGTCCTCCCACGCGCCGAATCCAGCGTCCAGATCGATGGTCTTCGGCGCGGACGCAACGGGCAGTGGGCGCACGCCCTTGTATTTCCGGACGTAATCGACAAGTTGGTAGTAATAGTTGTCGCCGTGGCCGCCCTTCATTGGTTCGATGTCGCGACTGTTCTCCTGATCGAACGTGTCCACAAACATCACCGGCAGCTTCTTGTCGTTGAATTCCTGAAAACGCCCGGCGATCCACTCGTTCCATCCCGTCACAAACACCGTGCGCGGATCTTCACGCAACGCGCGCTCCCATTGCTCCGCGAAATTGTAGCCGTGCAACACCGCGTCGGGGCGCGTGTCGTCGCGGCCGTCGTGAAAACTGCGCCCGCGCGAGGTGGGCTCGGACATTGTCCCGAGGCGCAGGCCGCGTTCGTCCGTCACGGCGTTCTGCGCGACGCCCACCGCCATCTGCTCCTTCTCGCCCTTGCTGTTGCGGAACACATGCTGCGGGTAGACCTCGAGCCAACTCCACATGTCCGGCGCGATGGGCCCCATGAAATAGTCGGGTTGCGGCCAGCGGAAGGTGAAGAAATCGTGCAGTTCCGGTTCGACCTGTTCCTTGTTGGCCAAAATGAGCGGCTTGCCCTCCCACTGAAACCAAAGGTCCTTGTGAATGCCCTTACTGTAAAGATCATCGTATATCTCGCGGACGGTCGTCTTGGGATCCCCAAACGGCGTCAGGAACGCAATCTGCGGCACGCGGTTGCCGGCCTGTTGCACGGCGTGGAACGCTTCCAGCAACGCCGTATACTGCTGCTTGTACGTGACGCGGTTGCTCGTGTCAAAAACAATGGCGTCCACGCCGGCGTCGGCAAGCATCTGGGCATGCTTGCGCAACACCCATGGATCGTCGGTAAGGTAGTAGCCAAACAACGCCTCGCCCCAATGGTGCGGCGCATGCAGCGGGCCCCACAGCGGACTGTCGGGCTTGTTCATGGCGCCTGGGTCCATGCGCAGAATCCGCGTGACGTCCCACGGTCCTCCGTTCGCATGCGGGCCAAGCCACAGAAAATAAAACATGCAGACATACCGTCCAGGACTATACGGTCGCGCCGTGTCGGCCATGGCCACGTGGCGCCCCAGCGCATCCGTCGCGGCCCACGTGTCGCTGAAGACATCCCGTGCCGGGGCCGCATCTCCTTCGGCCATCGCCCCAACGCCGGCAAACAAAATAACCGCCGCCCCAACAACAAGCGCCATGCCGCCTCTTCGTTGTCCTTGCATGATCCGTCTCCTTGCCGATCGGCCCCTCGCATTTCGCTTCGCATCATACCATTCCGCGAGAAAAATCAAGAGCGAGACCCCAAGGTTTTTTGTTCCGCCCAAACCTCCATTCTGCGGAGTGCGGACATACGTTTTTCGTGATTTTGCACAATTTTTATGTTATTGCAAAAAATTCGCCCTATTGACAATTTACTAGTTTGGGTATAAAGTAAAAAGTTGGAACCAGGTGCGCGAGCATCTGGAAGAAAAGGGGAGGAGGTCAGGCCTTCCTACGGGGACCTGCGCCCTTTCGATAAGAGGGCGTGGGGCGCGCATTCGCGGAAAATGGCCGTGCGGATCGCGGTTTACGCGACGGGATGCCCGCTATGATGCTGCACAAAAGCGCGAACGGCGCGCGTGAGAGACGGCGCATCGAGCCCGATCTCCGCGAGTTGTTCCTCGCGGGTGGCGTGGTCGATAAAGCGATCGGGAAAGCCGAGCGTTTTGACGCGGACCCCGGAGCCTTCGAATTTTCCCTCCTGGGAATAGTATTCAAGCACCGATGCGCCCAATCCGCCAAGGAGGGTGTTCTCCTCCACCGTCACGATCAACCCGCCCGATAGGCGGTCCAACATGGTCGTATCCAGCGGCTTGACGAAACGGGCATCGACCACCCCTACGGATATGCCCTCCCGCGCAAGAACGTCGGCGGCCTCCAAACATGCCGCCAAGCATGGCCCCACGCCCAAGAAGGTCGCGTCCGTCCCTTCGCGCAAGATTTCGGCGCGGGAAATGTCGCGCCCTTCAGCAGGGCCAATGCGCGGCGCCAATCCGCGGGCATACCGAATCGCCACGGGGCCGGATTGCTCCAACGCCCAGGCCAGTGCCCGCTGTAAATCTTGGGCGTCACGCGGCGCCAGCAACGTGAGATGAGGAATGATGCGCAAAAAAGACAGATCGAAGGCCCCTTGCTGGGTGGGGCTGTCCTCGCCCACCGCTCCGGCGCGATCGATTGCGAACACGACCGGCAGGCGCTGCAAACAGACGTCGTGCAGCGCTTGGTCAAAGCCTCGCTGCAGAAACGTCGAGTAAATGGCGCAAATCGGCTTCATGCCCTGCGCCGCCAACCCCGCCGCAAACGTGACGGCGTGTTCCTCGCAAATGCCAACGTCGTATACGCGGTCCGGAAATTCTTTTGCAACCGTCGAAAGGCCGGTCCCCGTCGGCATGGCCGCCGTGATGGCCGCCACCTTCGAATCGGCGCGGAACGCCTCCAACGCCGCTTGGGAAAAGGCCTCCGTAAAGGTCGGACATGGCGGAGAATTTGGCGTGAAGCGTCCCGTGGTGATGTCGAACGCCGCAACGCCATGATAGGTTTGCGGATCTTCCTCCGCAAAACTGTACCCTTTTCCCTTCTGTGTCACGACATGAAAAAAAACAGGGCCGCGCAATTTGCGCAGATTTGAAAAACACTCGGTGAGCGTGGGCAAATCGTGGCCGTCCACCGGGCCCACGTAGCGAAAACCGAGCTGCTCGAACAACGTGCCTGGCGTCAAAAAACCCTTGACGGTTTGTTCCAAGCGAGACGCCGCCCGCGTCACGTGTTCGCCCAGCATGCGCTTCATGAAGCTCCCGATGTCTTCCTTGGTGCGCGTGTAGATGCCTGCGGTGATCAAACGGCTGAAATACGACGACAACGCCCCGACGTTGGGCGATATCGCCATCCGGTTGTCATTGAGGACGACAAGCAGGTCTTTGCCGAGATGGCCCGCATGCGCCAGCGCTTCAAAGGCCATTCCCCCTGTCATGGCTCCGTCGCCGATGATCGCAACGACTTTGCGATCGTTTCCCAGCCAATCGTTGGCCACGGTCATGCCGAGGGCCGCCGATATCGAGGTCGAGCTATGCCCCACGCCAAACGCGTCGTATTCGCTCTCGGAAGGCCGGGGGTAGCCGCTGAGACCGCCTTTCTTGCGGACGCTGCAAAACCGTTCCCGGCGTCCGGTAAGCAGCTTGTGGGCGTAGCATTGATGTCCCACATCCCATATCAGCAGATCGTTCGGGGTGTCGTAGACGTAATGCAGCGCGATGGTCAGCTCCACCACTCCCAAATGCGGCGCCAGATGCCCCCCGTTTACGGCCGCCGTCGCAATGATGGTCCGGCGAACTTCGTCGGCCAACGAGTCCAACTCCTCCGCGGGAAGCTTTCTCAGATCGATTGGGCTGGCAATAGAATCCAACAATGGCGTGTTGTCCGCCATCTGAGGCGAAAGCATGTCCATACAGTCCGCAATTCTCCCCAAGCGCCTTGCGCCGCCCTGCCGCGACGTGGAGCGCCTTGCTTCCGAACGGTCCGCGCCCTATCCGGAACCGCGATATAACGTCGCACGCGCCGGCATCTCCGTCACAAAACCTTTTTGCGAAAGCTACTTATACCATATTTCCGGGTCGAAAGGCACGTGCGCGCCGCAGGACCGTAGAAGCAGCGACAATGGCTGGCGTTTCCGTCGCGACGGTCCAGCCTTCGTCGCGAAGTTTTTTGTTTGGCGAGGCGGATGTCTTTGGCGATTTGGTCGAGCTTGTAGCCGCAGGAACGGGCATGTTCTTCCCGGCGCTTGACGGCGCGTTTCAGTGCAACACTCGTGCGCACATGAGTAGGGAAATCTTCCAACGCATGAGAGGAAGCCGCCATGTCATGTCACATCGATCCCGAGACCCATTTGTTGACGGAAACTCCGCACCGGGCCAGTCCCGATTCCGGAGGCGTCATCACACCCGAAGCCATTGTTATCCATTACACGGGCGGGGGACGAGCCGCCGGCAGCATCGACTGGTTGACGCGCGCCGATGACGTGTATGTTTCCGCCCATGTCGTGATGGATCGCGACGGATCCATCACGCAGCTTGTTCCCTTTAATCGCCGGGCGTTTCACGCAGGCCGCAGCGCATGGAACGGCCGCTCCGCCCTCAACGATTGGAGCATCGGCATTGAACTCGCCAATTACGGAGTTTGCTTGGAGCAACCGGACGGGAGCGTTCGCGCGTCTACGGGCGCTGAAATTGCCCGAGGAAGCGCCCTTCGCGCCGCGCACAAACACGGCGGGCCTGTTGTCTGGTGGGAACGTTTTCCGGAAGCCCAGATCGATGCCTGTGCGCGGCTCTGCGTCGCATTGATGCGCGCCTATCCCATCGACCTTGTTCTGGGACATGACGATGTCGCTCCGGGCCGTAAAGTCGACCCCGGCCCCGCGTTCGACCTGGATGCGTTTCGGGTGCGGGTCGCCGTGTGCGGCGGTTCTTGCGGGAATGCTCGTTTGGATGCAACGGGGTTGTGAGAATTCGGGCCAGGCGTTGCGCGGGGAACGGGCGGGGAAAATAGAAATGGCGGAGAGAGCGGGATTTGAACCCGCGGTACCCCTTGTGAGGGTACACACGCTTTCCAAGCGTGCGCCATCAACCACTCGGCCATCTCTCCGCGCCGGAAACGCCGATTTTAGGCGCCGGGGCGGAATAATGTCAACTTGCCTTTTGGGCGCAGTTGCGTCTTTCCTTGGAAGTGTGGTTTGATGCTGGTGTGTTGAGTGCGGAAAACGTTGTGAAGGACGTGGCGCGAGGAAGACGACATGAAGCCGATAGCCGTTTTGACGCTGGTTGCTGGATTGTTGTGGGCGATGACATCGTGCAGCCCGAAGCCTTCTGGCAGCCCGGCGGCATCGCAGGGAAGCGCTGGGGCGGAGGCGGTGCAGGGAACGATCGAGGAGACGGTTGAAATCGGCGATGTCGAGCAGTCTGTGCTGTTGTCGCTGACGTTGGCCAGCACGCTCACCGGCCCCAACATCCGCCAGGAGTTGCTCCGGGATCCGCGTCAGATCATCAATTTGGCCCGGGTGTCTGTCAAGCCTCCGTTTCCGAAGGAGTTGCCTATTTTGTTGACCATTTCTTCGATGCGCACCTTTCCGGATACGCCGGTGGTGTTGCGGGTGCGCGCGTTTGCGGATGAGCGGCCGGTTGGCGTTTTTGCGGCGATTGCGGGCCGACACGACACGGGAAATCGGGATGTGTTGTGGACCTTTGATCCGTTGAAGGACGTTCCGGCGTTTCCTGATACGATGCTGGTCCGGGTGGAGGCGGACGCGTTGTTGATGCCGGCGGGCACGGATCCGGGGTCGATTGATCTCCAGACGGCCACGACTTCGCCCGAGCGCGTCACGAAGCTTATTGGCAATCCGTTGCGCATCCAATTTCACGGGAATGACGCGCCTGAGGCCCCCGCGGCTTCGTGACATCCCTGCCTGCTTCACAGCCAACGTCTTGAAAAAGACATCGCCGGGAGGCGTTGCGGCGTTCCCGGCGATGAGATTGGCGCACGGAATCAGTTCTGGACAACGACGTATATCGGGTTGCTGATCGCGGTTACGCCATCCATGTATGCGTTTCCTGGCCCGGGGTTGGGCGTGGGGATGCGGTGCAGTTCGGGGCGGTAATAGGCGGACGCGGACGGCGTGTCGCGGAACGTGTAGGCGTTGGCGCCGCCCAGGAGCGCCGTGAGGCGGAACAAGACGCCGTCTTTGTAGATCAACAGCAAATCGTAGGAAGCATACCCCTGTTGGCTCATCCAGTTTTTGATGTCGACAAAACGGAGCTGGCGGTCTAGAAGGGCCTGGACCGTGGCGTTGTCGAAGTCGATGATGCCGCCGCCGCCGGGGTTGCCCGCGACGTTGACTTGGAAGGCGATGGGCTGTCCGGCGCAGGCGATTTCGTCGCCCATGAGGGCGTCATCGTACCGGCCGTCCTGGTTCGCGTCCGCCGCGAATTCGAGGCGCGGTCCGGCGGGATCGTAGGTCACGGTGGCGCGTCCGTTGCGGATGGCTTCCAGGATGGCGGCTCCGGTTCTTGCCTGGGCATACACCCATGTGGTGGGCTTTCCGAGGCCGCTATATTTGTGTTCGGATCCCCAGAGCCAGGAGTATGCGCCGGTCAACGTGTGGGTGTCGCTGCCGCCAACGAGCGGCACGCGATTTCCGGCGCGGAGCAGGTCGTCGTAGAAGGCGCGGCCTTGAAAGGCGACGAGGTCTGCTGTGCAAAAGGGAAGGTTCCAGATTTCGACCGCGTCGGGGAGGTAGGCGATCGGGTATTTCCAGAGGTGGCTCTCTGGGTGGTTGATGGAGAACAGGGCGCCTTGTTCGGCGGCGGCGGTTTGGGCGGCGTCGGCGTTGTTTGCGCGGTTGGCGGTCCACAGGGGGCCATAGTTGAACATGGCGTCTTTTAGAATGTTCGCATGGCCTTTCGCGGTGGTCCATTCCATTCCGTAAAGCAGGATCATCGACGTCGATCGGTAGTTGGCGT
>ERZ795030.663-NODE-663-length-51024-cov-13.621025_pt1 | contig 51024 bp, 46 predicted proteins | sample MGYA00375122_ERZ795030 | MGnify/ENA primary metagenome ERZ795030 (study PRJEB30165, sample SAMN05720146) | activated sludge metagenome | isolation source: anaerobic digester from wastewater treatment plant | place: Japan | collected 2015-04-20 ... | reverse complement strand
AGACCGAGATCGTCCAGGACATCTTCCACAAAGTCGACGAGGCGGGGTATATCAACGAACACGAGGTGGAGCAGCTCTACTGTCCCACCTGCCACCGCTTCCTCGCTGACCGCTTCGTCGAGGGGATCTGCCCCCACTGCGGACACGACGGGGCGCGCGGCGACCAGTGCGACACCTGCCAGACGCTCCTCGATCCCACCGAGCTCATCAAGCCCCGCTGTGGGGTCTGCGGCACCACGCCTATAGTCAAGCGGACCCGACACCTCTACATCGACCTGCCCAAGGCGCTGCCGTTGCTCGAGGCGTGGATGGAGAAGGCGAGCAGTGAGGGCTTCTGGGCCAACAACGCCATACAGATGACCCGCTCGTGGATCCGCGACGGGCTCAAGGAGCGCTGCATCACGCGCGACCTCGAGTGGGGGATCCCGGTCCCGAAGGAGGGGTACGAGCACAAGGTCTTCTACGTCTGGTTCGATGCCCCCATCGGGTACATTTCGATCACGGCCAACACCACCGATGAGTGGCGGTCGTGGTGGCATGACCCGGAGCACGTCGAGCTCTTCCAGTTCATCGGCAAGGACAACATCCCCTTCCACACCGTCATCTTCCCCTCCTGCCTCCTGGCGACCGGGGAGAAGTGGACGATGCTGCACCATATGTCGAGCACCGAGTACCTCAACTACGAGGGGGGGAAGTTCAGCAAGAGCCTCGGCATCGGGATCTTCGGCAACGACGTACAGGACACCGGCATCCCCGCCGACGTGTGGCGCTTCTACGTCTACCTCAACCGTCCGGAGAAGAGCGACGTGACCTTCAGCTGGAAGGATCTGCAGGAGAAGGTGAACGGTGAGCTCATCGGCAACCTCTCCAACCTCGTCAACCGGACGCTGACCTTCGTCAAGCGCTTCTTCCCTGAGGGTGAGATCTTCGCCTCAGAAATCGACCGTGCTCTCTGGCTCGAGGTCATGGAGCGTGAAGCGAAGATCGACGCGCTGCTCGAGCACGCCGAGGAGCGCGAGGGATTGCGCCAGATCCTCGCCCTCTCCTCGCTCGGCAACAAGGCCTTCCAGGACAGTGAGCCGTGGAAGCTCAGGAACTCCGACCCCGAACGGGCGAAGAGCCTGCTGAAGACGCTGGTCTACCTCATCCGGGACCTCGGCATCATGGTCGAGCCGTACATGCCGGCCGCCAGCCGGAAGATCCTCGGCTTCCTCGCCTCCGATGGGGCGCGATGGACCGATCTGGGAACGACGGACGGGATCTCTGCGGTGGGCGAGGTGAGCTTGCTCTTCGATAAGCTTGAGGATGAACAGATCGAGACGCTCAGGGCGCGCTACAGCGGCAGCCAGGAGGAGCGCAAGGAACATATGGAGAAAGAGATGGAGAACACAGAGACCGAGATCAGCGTGGGTGACCGCTTTGCAGAGCGCGTCATCCTCAAGGTCGCGCACATCAAGGAAGTGGAGAAGCACCCGCAGGGGGACAAGCTCTACATCCTCACCCTCGACATGCAGGAAGAGGAGGAGCGGATCATCGTCAGCTCGATCGTCCCGTACTATGAGAAAGAGGAGCTCTTGGGGCGCAACATCGTGGTGGTGAGCAACCTCAAGCCGGCGAACTTCCGCGGCGTCAAGAGCCGGGGGATGCTGCTTGCGGCAAACGACCCCGATGCTCCCGAGCACACCACCTGCGAGGTGATCTTCGCCGACCAGTTCGAGGTGGGCACCGTCCTCACCCTCGAGGGGTATGAGGCGCCCAAGCTCGACCAGCCGTACATCAAGGCGGATCACTTCTTCGAACTGCCGATCAAGACCGAGGATGGGGTGGTGAAGGTCGATGGCAAGGCCATCGGCAGCGGGGGCAAGACCCTGCGGGTCACACGCTACCTCAACGGCGTGGTCAACTGACGGAGGAGGCGGTGCAGGTCAAAGCGTGTGACACGGGTGCACTCTCCTGGGCACACTCCGCCCTCCAGACCCCGCTTTGGGCGGCGATCAAGGAGGCGCACGGCTGGACGGCACATGCATTCACCATCGAGCGGGGAGGTCAGGTCACTGACCTCCTTGTCTTGGTCCGCCCGATCTTCGCAGGACAGAGGCTGGCCTACATCCCCTTCGGTCCTGCGGGCATTGCAGGGGAGGAGCTGGCCGAGCTCTGTCAAACGCTGAAGGCGGCTCTGCCCCGTTCGGTCTTCGCCCTGCGCCTCGACCTGCCCTTTGGATCCTCATCTCACTCCGATGGCAAAGATTTCTTTGTCTGCCCCACCTCCATCCAGCCCGAGGCGACGATCCGCATGGACCTCTCAGGCGGCTACGAGGCGGTGCGGAAGCTGTATCATGAGCGGGCGACCAGGGCCCTGAGAAAGATCGCCGCCAGTGCGCTCACCATCGCCGAGTACCGGGGGGAGGGGGAGCTCTTTGATGAGTTCTACGCCCTCTACCGCCATACCGCCGAGCGGGATGGATTTTTGAGTCGGAGCCGCTCCTACCTCTCCACCATCGTCTCCGATGGGTCAGATCGGCGCATCCGCCTCTTCACCGCCACACTCAATGGAGATCTCGTGGGTGCCATCATCGTCCTCTTCGCCGATGATGAGGCGCTCTACCTCATCGGCGCATCGAAGCGGGTGGAGGGGATCTCCCCCTCCTACGCCCTGCAGGATGTGGCCATCCGGGAGGCGTGCGAGCGGGGCTGCACCGTCTACGACCTCTATGGGGTGGGGGGACCGGAGGGGCGCGCCCCACACCTCTCGAGCCTCGAGCTCTTCAAACGCTCCTTCGGTGGGGTGCGCGTAGAACGACCCCCCACGATGGATCTTCCGTATCGTCGGGGGGTATGGCGCCTCTATCGCGTATCTGAGCGAATTCGGTTTCTGACTGTCAGGGCGAGACGAGCGCTGAGACGAGCGCCTTGAACTGATCTCCGCGGTCGAACTCATTGACGAAGAGCTCGAAGGAGGCGGCCCCGGGGCTCAGGAGGATGACCTGGATGAGGTTGGGGACCTGGGTATGCTTTGCCAGCGCCTCATGGTAGCTGGCCGCCAGCGCATCGTCCATCGTCGAGAAGGGGCCCATGTAGTCGATCTTGTGCTCCTTGAGCAGCGGCAAGAGCTTGGTGCGCGTGAAGCTGCCGTCGAGCAGTGAGAGGCTCTCCGCCCCCTCCAACTCTTCAGCCATCCCATCCGGGCTGAGATTCTTGTCGGTGCCGCCGCAGATGAGGTGGACGGCCAGGTCTCTGAAGCGGGAGTAGCTGAAGTGCACCGCCTCGGGTATCGTCGCGGCGCTGTCGTTGATGAAGATGATGCCGTCATGGGAAGCGACCTGTTCGATGCGGTGGGGCACTCCCTGGAAGCTGGAGAGCGCCTTGATGATCGAGCGGTACTTGAAACCGAGCGACAGGAGGATGGCGTAGGCGCTCTTGAGCTGCGGCATCGACTCGAGCTCCTTGACGCTGACATGGTCGATGCCGCGGATTTTCTTCCGCTCCAAGCCGGTGAGCGCGGCGATGCGGGTGATGAGGGCATCCGGGACGACGGCGTTCTTCACCGTCTTGGTGAAGAGCTCGAGCTTGTCCTCAAGGTAGCGTTCGATGGAGTCGTAGGTGTTGAGGTGGTCGGGGTAGAAGTTGGTCAGCGCGCAGACCTCCATCTCCGGCAGATTGCCGTGGAGGGCGGTGACCGTGTCGCGCACCTGCCAGGAGGAGAACTCGCAGACGAGGTAGTCGGGCAGCACCCTTCCCTCGCTCTTGCGCCGTTCCCACTCACTGAGCACACTGAAGGCGCTGATGCCCATGTTGCCGCACTGCATCGCCTCATACCCAATCTCTGTGAGGGCGTGGGCGACCGCCGCACTGGTGACGGTCTTTCCCTTGGTGCCGGTGATGGCGATGATCTTGACCTCTTCGCACCACGGCGACGAGAAGAGCCAGGCGAAGTCGTTGATGACCATCCGCGCCTGGGCGAGCATGGGGTGGGTCGGGGGGATGGCGGGATTCTTGATGACGATGTCGGCCCAGAGGAACTCCTCGCTACGGTGTTCCCCGATGATCAGGTGGGCGCCGCGCTCCTTGAGTTCAGCGATCGACCCCTTCAGCTCCTCTGCTCCCTTCAGGTCGGTGATCCGTACCTCATCGCCGCGGTCCAAAAAGTATGTGGCGGCTGCATGGCCGCCGCCATGGAGCCCCAAGCCGAAGATCAGAACCTTCATGCATCCTCCTTCACCCCCATAGTATGAAGAAAGTGGGCACAGAGCAAGTAGAATGGTCATCTGTCATTCCTATTCTTTGTATTTTAGAATTTACAATGGCACGGGTATCGAATGGAAGGGGCTTGAGAGCGCATATGCGATTAAAATTGATAGAAAACGGACCTGCTCAGGTACCATGAGCACGTATCCCCCTGTACCAATGAGAGGTTCTTGTTGCAGGGGGCTCCACGTTCATCGAAGAGCCTTCTTCTGTCTGTACGCGGGGTGTCTTTACATGAATAGATCGAGCGGCATCGCTCGCCTGAGGCGAAGCACCGATGGCGGATTTTTTGGACCGCGTCCGTGATTGCCGTTGTCCCCATCCCCGTGATGGTCTATGGTACTATTGTATATATGCAGGGAGGTGCGTGAGATGGAGGGAGTGGAGAATCGGGCGCTCGGGGCGCTGTTGGGCCTCTTTGTCGGCGATGCATTCGGGGCGCAAGGCGAGTTCATCAGCGAAGCAACGCTCGCCCTTGCCCATCCAGATGGCCTCAGGGAGATGGATGAGCGCGATCGCTTCATCGGAGAGGCCGGGATGGTCACCGACGACAGCGAGATGGCCATCATGTTGGCTCAGAGCATGATCGAGCGAGGAACCGTCGATAGTGAAGCTGTTCGCAGCCAGTATATCCGATGGCTCGATGCCCTGCCGTCCGACATCGGCAATACCATCCTCACTGCGCTGCGAGAAGGAAGGATGAACGGGGAGAGCCAGGCCAACGGGGCGCTGATGCGCGTCGCCCCCATCGCTCTCGCCGGCGCAAGGCTCAGACAAGAGACGATCATCGCCTTCAGTGACCGCGACTGTGCCATCACGCACATCCATCCCGTCTGTCGTGATGCGAACCGGCTCTGGGCGCTCGCCACCGCCCAGGCGATCCGGGAGGGGCTCACCGGTGAAGCGGTGTATGCGTATCTCCAAGAGATCGCACCGAAGGTGACCGACGAGCAGATCCTGCTCGAGACCATCAAGAAGGCCAAAGAAGAAGCGCCGGCCTCCTGCGATGGATGGGGCCAGGGGTGGGTCGTCCTTGCCTTCCACCTCTCCCTCCATACGTTGCTGCATGCGCCATCGATCGAAGAGGGGATCAGGGCGATCACCATGCGGGGAGGGGACAGCGACACCAATGCGGCGATCTATGGAGCGCTGGCGGGAGCGGTCGCCGGAGCGGATGCAATCCCTGATCGCTGGCTCGAGGCGCTGCGCCCGACCCGCTGTCTTGAAGATCTCTTGGGAGCAGAAGCGAAGGATATCAGAGCGCTTGCCGCTCGCTTGGCACACGGTTTGTTGCAGCTGAGCCCTTGATGGAGGGAGTATACAACACCACCGGGATGCAGATGTCCATCACCGCTCTGCGTATACGGGGGGAGCAGTCCGTTCAGATTATTGTTGTGCCGTTGGGCAGGGGAGAACAGGGTGGAAGTGGGTACTCTCTGTTGTGGCAGGTCGATGAGAGGGGAGAACAACCGGGGAAGACCCGGTGCCTCATAATAAGAATCCAACCCGAACGTTTAGAAGTTTTGGGAAAAAGTCTTGGCACTCACCCCTTGACGCATTTTGCACAGATGCGCATAATGGGGCGGTAATTACAAAAATCACCCGACGTCGTCGGTTGGTAAGGAGCTCTACAGTGCCTTGTGGAAGAAAGAGAAAGCGGCATAAGATTGCCACTCATAAGAGAAAGAAGCGGTTGAGAAAGAACCGGCATAAGAACAAGTAGTAAGGTTCTGGTCCCTTCTTTACACAGCGCAAAAGACCGTCGGATTCCGGCGGTCTTTTTGCATGGAGGGGGGTCCGCCGTTTTGTTGACCACCGTCTCGGTAATATGGTAGGCTTCAGTCCTACCTCTTTATCCGTCCTTGAGGGCGGATCATTAAGTCCGTAAGGAGGAACCATGAGAAATTATGAGTTCACCGTTATCTTCCAAGCGAATGAAGATAACACAAACGCTGGCCTTGAGATGGTGACCAGCACCTTTTCCGCTGCTGGGGTTGAAATTACCAAGCAGGAGGACATGGGCGTCAAAATCCTCGCCTATGAGATCAAGAAACAGGACAAGGGACATTACGTCTACTTTGAACTGAAAGCAGACCCGGAGAAGATCGTTGAGTTTGAGAAGGCATTTTTGCTGAATCACAACATCATGAAATTCTTGTTTGTCAACAGCGACAAATAAACAACTAAACGGAGCAAGAACATGGCGAATGACTTGAACGTGGTAGCGTTGGTCGGTCGGCTGACGAGGGAGAGCGAGCTTCGCTACTCCAGCGGCGGCATGGCAATCTGTCGTTTTTCCATCGCGGTCAACCGGAGAAAGAGGACGGCTGACAACAGGTGGGAGGATGAGGCCAACTTTTTTGACTGTACCCTCTTCGGCAAGAGCGCCGAGAGCCTGAACCAATACCTGGAGAAGGGGAGGCAGGTCTCCATCATCGGAGAGCTGCGCCAGAGCAGGTGGGAGCAGGACGGTCAGAACCGCAGCAAGGTCGAGGTCGTCGTAAACTCGCTTCAACTGCTCTCCAGTCCTGGTGGTCCCTCCGAGGGCCGTGGCGGACAGCAGCGTAATTATGGCGATCAACAGAGCCAACGTGGTCAGGGTCAATACCAGGAGAAAGGCGGCAGACAGGAGGCCCCGGAGGCCTTCGACATGGCCGGCCCCGAGCAGTTTGACGATGACCAAATCCCATTCTAAGAGATACTGATAGGAGTACAATCTATGCATGATGACGATAAAGATTCAATGATGAACGAGATGGACGGCCGCTCCGGCCGCGGAGACCGGCGCATGGGGGGCGGTCGACGCCCTGCCTTCCGCAAGAAGGTCTGCAGATTCTGCACCCAGGACACCAGTCCCGACTATAAGAACCCCGACCTTCTTCGCCGCTACATAACCGAGCGCGGAAAGATCCTGCCTGCCCGGATCACCGGATGCTGTGCAAAGCACCAGCGTGCGGTCACCACCGAGATCAAGCGGGCCCGCGTGCTCGCCTACCTGCCCTTCGAGAAGAAGTAAATGATGGCACTGACGGACCTCAAGGAACCAAAACTCAGAAAGGATGCTCTGGTCTTGACCGGGGTGAGCTTCGTGCTCTCCCGCCTCTTGATCGGCAACCTGCTGTTCACGATTCCCCTGCTGGTCCTCCAGGCCCGCTTCTCCAACCGGAGGGAGGCATTGGCCCCAGTGGCTCTTGTGGCCCTGATGATCTTTGTCACGGAACTCATCCAGGCCCGAGGATCCATGAAGGTGGGTGAAGGCAGGCTCCTGCTCTTTGTCACCCTCTTCATCCCCACGGTCCTCCTGGTTGCCTCGGCGGTATGGACCGCCATGGCAGGACATCGCACCCTGTATCGCTACCTCGCCTCATCCCTCTTCGGGGTGGTGGCATCGCTTATCGTAGTGATCTGGTTTTCCCGACCCACTCCCGCGCTCTTGCGTCTCGATGAGATCTACTGGCAGACCTTCGCCGGTCTCTTTGGACACGGTACCAATGGGAATGTGACTGAGGTAGCACTCAAGACGCTCTACCGCACCGCGTTGAAGAGCGCAGGCGCCATGTTGGCGCCGATGTGCATGGTCTTGGTCGGCTTCACCTGTTTCATCGCGATGAGTTGGTCAAAGCGCGCCGACGACAATTTCACCACCACTGTCTCCCGATGGAGTGTGCCCGAGCAGCTGCTCTGGCCCTTCCTGGGAGCATGGACGGTAGTGTTGCTGTTGTTGGTATTCAAGGCGTCCTACCTCCCGATGGCGCTGGCATTACAGGTCGCTCTCTCATTGGGAGTGCTCTACGCGGCGCAGGGTATCGCCATCATCGTCCACTGGCTGCTGCGTCGTGGCATCGCCATCAGCGTCAGAAAGCTGGTCACCTTTGTGTTCCTGTTGGCCTTTTTGATCCCGGGGCTGAATGTATTGGTCATCTTCGCGCTTCCCCTGTTGGGAGTGACGGAGAGTTGGTTCACCTATAGACGTTATGAACAAGGAGTCTGAAATATGAAAGTCATTTTGAATGAAGATGTCGCCAACCTCGGTGAAGAGGGCGATGTTGTCGTTGTAAAGCCGGGGTATGCCCGCAACTTCCTCTTGCCGCGTGGGAAGGCCGTGCCCTTCACCAAGGGCAATGAGGCGATCTTCGCCGCCCGCTCCGCCGCCATCGAGAAACGCAAGGAAGAGAAGCGTAAGCAGAGCTTGTCGCTGAAAGGCCAGATGGAGAAGGTGGAGATCACGATGGTGATGAGCGCCGGTGAGAGCGGGAAGCTCTTCGGTTCGGTGACCAACGCCATGGTGCAGGAGGAGCTGGCCAAGCTTGGCTATGAGGTGGAGCGCAAGAAGATTGAAGTCGCCAGCCACATGATCAAGATGGTAGGCAGATATCCGATCCATGTCCGCCTCTATGAGGGCGAGACCGCCGAACTCACCCTCATCGTTGAGAGTGAGGCGGTCGTCAAGGCCCGCAAGGCGGAGGAGGCGAAAGCCGAGGCAGCCGCGCAGGCCAAGGCCGAGGCAGAGGCAAAGGCCGCAGAGGCGGCAGCAGAAGCCGCCGCAGCGGCAGAGGCCGCCGCAACAGCAGAGGCTGAAACAGAGGCTGGTGCTCCCTCTGAGACTGAAGAGTCAGCGGAGTAATTGCCATGGCATCGAAGGACGTGATGGGTCGTGTTCCTCCTCAGAATGAGGATGCTGAACGCGCAGTGCTGGGAGCCATCCTCCTCAATGAACGGGTCCTCAACGAGGTCACCGACTACTTGAGTGCGAAGGACTTCTACAAAGTCGCCCATCAACAGCTCTTCGATGCCATCGTCACCTTTCGCCAGGAGAGTGGCGAAGCCCTTGATTTGATCACCCTCAGCGCGTTCTTGAAGCGCAAGGGGTTGGTGGAGCGATGTGGGGGGCTTCCCTACATCGCCAGCCTCACCAACGATGTGCCCACCACCACCAACGCCGGCTACTACGCCAAGATCCTCAAGGCGCTCAGCCAGCGGCGAAAGCTCTCCCTCTTCGCCAGCTCCCTCTCGGACAAGGCATGGGATGAGAGCCAGGACATCCAGAAGGTGATCGACGAAGGGGAGCAGGCGCTCTCCAATCTCTCCAATGAGACGGCCGGCAGTGATTCGTATTACTCGATCAAGGATCTGATCAGCGTCACGATCAAAGATCTGGAGGAGCGGTCGATCAGCGGGGAGAAGACCGGCTTTGAGACCGGCTTCAACTCCCTCGACTCAATCACCGGGGGATTCAAGAGACAAGAGTTCATCATCGTCGGGGCCCGGCCTTCCATCGGAAAGACCGCCTTCGCCCTCTCCATGACGCTGAACATGATCATCAAGAAGCGCTACCGCGTCGGCTTTTTCTCCCTTGAGATGAGCGCCACCAGCCTCATGGAACGGTTGCTCACCGGCCACAGCCGGGTCGAGTTCAGCCGCATCCGGAAGGCGACGCTCAAGAACAATGAGATGAGTTCGATCGTCGACGCCTCATCCTCCCTCTATGACGCCGAGCTCTACATCCAGGATACCCCGAACATGAAGCTCATGGAGCTCAGGGCCCAAGCACGGCGAATGAAGATCGAGCATGATGTGCAGGTGATCTTCATCGACTACATCGGTCTCATCGACGCCGAGGCGGACAGCCGTGTGCCGCGCCATGAACAGATCTCGATCATCAGCCGCAGCCTCAAGCAACTCGCCCGTGAGCTCGACATCCCGGTGGTGGTGCTCAGCCAGGTCGGCAGGCAAGCCGATGGCGTGGAGCCCAAGCTCGCCGACCTGCGTGACAGTGGCAGCATCGAGCAGGACGCCGACGTGGTCATCCTGCTGCACCGTGATGTGACGAAGACCCGCACCGACGATGAGGAGGAGCGGAGGCGCAACAACATCCAGGAGACGAAGGTCATCATGGCCAAGAATAGAAACGGAGAGACCGGGGTCTTCTCCCTGGCCTTCGTCAGCAACATCGTCCGTTTCGAGGAGATGGAGTACAGCCGCCCGTACGTGGCCGCGTCCAACCCTAACGCCTGAGCGCGAGCATATACTTGAAGTTGGATACGCTCAAGAACCCGAAGAAGAGCACCATCATCACCACACCGACCACCTGCATGGCCAGGTAGGCGCGTGGCTTTATCTGCCTGCCGGTCACCCATTCAAAGAGGGCCATCATCACCTGTCCACCGTCGAACGCCGGCAGTGGAAAGATGTTGATGATGGCAAGCGAGATGGAGACCACCCCCATCAAATAGAGCAGGGCGTGGATTCCGCTGATCGGGTTCTGTTCGAAGCCGAGCGAGGCGATGTCACCGATGAGCAGCGCTGAGCGATTCATGCCGGTCACCGAGCTATGCAGCTCGCTGCCGTGGGACTTGGTCAACGATGAGAGCGAGTCGACGGTGAGGTCGGCGATGTGGAGGCTCTGCCTGATGCCGCGCAGCACCGAGAAGCGCTTCGGTGTGCCCGGTCGGGTCGCCGATTGCAGGCTGAAGCGATAGGCGCTCTTGCCGGTGTCGTCACGTTCGGGGACAAAGACGATCTCCTTCTCTGTCCCGTCTCGTTCGACGGTCAGCGTCACCGCCTCACCGGATGTGGGGAGGTGGGAGAGCAGATCGAGGTGGTTCTCTACACCAAAGCCATCGACCGAGATGATGCGGTCCCCACGAAGGAGACCGGCGCGTTCCTCATGGCTGGAGGGGCGTACGCTGCCCACCACCGCCTCTTGCATCACCGCAAGGCCCCAGCGATAGGAGCCGTCCTCCCGTCGCTCCGCCTCCACGAGATAGGAGTGTTCCTTCCCATCACGCAGCACGGTGAAGGATTCACGCCCCTCTGAAGAGGCGAGCAGCGCTTCAAGCTCCTCCCAGTCAGCCACTGGCTGCCCACTGAGGGCGATGATGAGATCCCCGTCTCGCATCCCTGCAGCCCAGGCGGGGCTTTCATTGGCCCCGAAGAGAGATTCATAGCTGTTGGTGGTGGCCACCCGTGCAGTTGTGGAGACGACCGTGAAGGGAAGGGCGGCCAGCAGCGCGTAGAGCAGGATAGCGAAGAGGACATTGAAGGTGACACCACCGAGATAGGTGGCCGCCCGTTCTGCCGGATGGGCGGCAAAGTAGGAGCCGTGCTCGGTGTGGGTGAAGTACCGGTTCTTGTAGCGCAACGCCCGGCTGAGGTCCTCCGATCCCTTGAGGCGGCAGTACCCACCCACCGGTACGAGGGAGAGGCGCAGTTCGGTCTCAGCGACCTGCCACCCGACGATCTTTGGGCCGAATCCCACCGAGAAGACCTCGATGCCGATGCCGCAGATCTTGGCGACCACCAGATGCCCGGTCTCATGGACGAGCACCACCAGGCTGATGCCGACCAACCCGATGAGGTACTTCAAAAGCAGGGAGAAGAGGGTGCTCATAGCAATCTCAGCGCGACCTCTCGGGCACGTCGGTCGCTTTCAATGATTGTATCCAGCGAATCTGGAGCGCCACTCCACTCCTGTTCGACGGTGCGCCGTACGACGTCAATCATCTCAAGATAGCCGATCTGATCTTGCAAGAAGGCTGCTACCGCCACCTCATCGGCGGCGTTGAAGGCGATGGCGCTGAGGTCGTTCCGCCTCAGGATATCATAGGCGAGGGAGAGGAGGGGAAAGCGGACACGGTCGGGCGCCTCGAAGGTGAGGGAGAGGGATGAGAAGTCGAGGCGGTCGACGACCCCCTTCGGCCCATCGAGGAGGGATGAGACGATGGCGAGGCTCATGTCCGGCTTGCTCAGCTGGGCGTAGACCGCCCCGTCATGGCAGCGGATCATCGAATGGACGATCGATTGCGGGTGGATGACCACCTCGATGTGATCACTGTCGAAGCCGAAGAGGGCGGCCGCCTCGATGACCTCGAGGGCCTTGTTGGCCAGGGTGGCACTGTCGATGGTGATCTTCTGCCCCATGGTCCACGTGGGGTGGGCCAGGGCATCCCGGGCCTTGATGCGGGCGAATTGTTCGGCTTCGAGGAGACGGAAGGGACCGCCGCTGGCGGTGAGGATCAACGATTCGACCGCTGACCGTTCGTGGCCGGCAAGGAGCGCGGCGATGGCGGAGTGCTCGCTGTCCACCGGGATGATGCGGCTGGAGTGGGCACGGGCCGTCTTGAAGAGCAGCGAGCCGCCACAGACCACCGACTCCTTGTTGGCGAGCGCCAGGTCGATGCCGCGCTCTACGGTGGCCAAGGAGGCGCGAAGGCCGGCGAAGCCGCTGATGGCGTTGAGCACGATGTCGGGGCGGTGGTCATCGAGCATCGCCTCAAGCCCATCAAAGCCGTGATAGAGCCCCTCATACTCTGCCCCGGTACTGCACAACGCCTCAGCGTCGAATGACCGTCCATCAGAGCGGAGACGGTCTATGTTGGTGTGGGAGGAGAGGGAGACGACCTTGATCGGCAGCGAGAGCCTCCTGATGGCGGTGAGGGTCGTCTGTCCGATGGAGCCGCTGGAGCCCAGGATGGTGATGCGTTTCATAGAATCGTCAGAAGCAACCAGAAGATCGGGGCGCCGACGAGCATCGAGTCGATTGAATCGAGCAAGCCTCCGCGGCCGGGAATGATGTGGCCGCTGTCCTTGACGTCGACCGAGCGCTTGAAGGCGCTCTCGATGAGGTCACCGATGTTGGCCGCCGTCGCGGTGGCAAAGCCGAGCACCAGGGCTGCCGGGAGAGTGACCTGATCCTTGATGCCCGGCACAAAGAGACAGAAGAGCAGGCCCAGGGCCATGGCGCTCACGGTCCCGCCGATGAAGCCGGCCACTGACTTGTTGGGACTGACTGCCACGACACCCCGGTTTCCCTTGCCGAGCCACATGCCGAAGAGGAAGGCGAAGACATCGTTTCCGAAGATCAAGAGGAAGAAGAGCAGCAACGCCTCGCCGGCATAGGGGAGGGAGGTGAGCCGCTGGATGTAGGTGATGAGGAGGCCGGGGTAGATCACCAGGAATGCCTTGGCGCTGATGCGGGCCAGCGACCCTTTGTAGTGGTCGACCTTGCCCATGACAAGCTCCATGGAGAAGAAGAGGAGGGCGAGGGCCACCATCGTGAGATTGACGATGGGGAGGGAGGGCTCACAGGCGATATCCAGCCACTGGACGAGCGGGAGGAGACCGATGAGCAGGGGGACCGAGGGGTGGAGGGTGACTCCGCCCTTTTCAAAAAGGCCCCGCATCTCAATGGAGGCCGCGATGGCCGTCAGGACGGCGAGGGCGGAGAACGCGGCATAGGAGTAGTATGGCATGAAGTAGATGATGATGAAGAGAAGGGGGAGGGTGATGGCCGTGGTCAGGACCCGTTTTGTCATTGATGTCATTCAACGCCTCCAAATTTTCTGACCCGTTGGCCGTAGTCTCTACAGATTGTCTGGATCTCATCAGCACCCCAGTCCGGCCATAGCGCCTCGTAGAATCCAAGCTCCGCGTAGGCGCTCTCCCAGAGGAGGAAGTTGCTCAGCCGCCGCTCGTTCGCACTTCTTACTATCATATCCACGTCAGGGAGATCGGGCAAGTCTAAGTTTTGCCGGATCTCCTCCTCGCTGATCGTCTTCTGGTCGTTGGTTTTCAGGATGCGGTTGACCGCCCTGCAGATTTCATCGCGTCCGCCGTAGTTGATCGCGATCACCGCGGTGATCGATTCATTGCCCTTCGTCGCTTCCTCGGTGGAGGCGATCGCCTCCTGCACCGCGGGAGGGAGGGCGGAGAGATCCCCGCGCCCCTTGACCCGGATCCCGTGGCGGTTGTAGAAGGCGAGCTCGCCGTGGAGCTTCGCGACGATGAGGTGCATGAGGTAGGCGACCTCCTGTTCGCTTCGCTTCCAGTTCTCGGTGGAGAAGGCGTAGAAGGTGACCACTTTGATCCCCTCAGCCTTGGCGGCGAGGATGACCCGCTTCAGGGCCTTCAGCCCCTCATTGTGCCCGGCGGTGCGCGGAAGCGACCGCTCTTTCGCCCATCGGCCGTTGCCATCCATGATGATGCCCAGGTGGGTGGGGACAGGGGCGGTCTCGGGCATCTTAGATCTCCATGATTTCCTTCTCCTTCTCGTCGGAGAGGGAGTTGATCTTCTCGATGAAGGAATCGGTCAGTTTCTGAACTTTGCCCTCGCCATCCTTGCGCTCATCCTCGCTGATCTCACTGGCCTTCTCCATGCGCTTGAGTTCATCAATCGCCTCGCGGCGGATGTTGCGCATGGCGACCCGGCTCTGCTCGGCGGTCGCCTTGGCGCCCTTGACGAGCTGCTTGCGCCGCTCCTCGTTGAGCGGGGGGAAGTTGAGGCGGATGAGCTTTCCATCGTTGTTCGGCGGCAGCCCGAGATCGCTCTTGAGGATCGCCCGCTCGATGGCGCTGAGCACGCTCTTGTCCCACGGCTGGATGACGATGGTCCGCGCCTCGGGGACGCTGATGGTCGCCACCTGGTTGATCGGGGTCTCCGCTCCGTAGTAGTCGACCCGAATCTTGTCCAGCAGGGTGGTGGAGGCCCGTCCGGTCCTCAGTCCATCAAACTCCCTGGAGAGGCTCTCCAGGCTCTTCTGCATCTTGCTCTCACACGTTTCCAAAACACTCTGCATACCAGTACTCCAATACAAAGACGAGTGCCGCCCACAAGGGTGAGCGGCATCCGTGTCAATCAATTGCTCATACGGCGCAGGAAGCTACCCCTGCGCGCAGGAAGGCGAACTCCCTGATCGCAAGCGTGCCGCCTGCTGCCTTGGCAACCTCGGCCATCTTTTTCCCGACCGTCAACGAGTCATCCTTGACGAACGGCTGCTCGACCATGCAGACCTCGGCGAGGTGCTTGGAAAGCTTGCCCTTGACGATGCCGGCTTGGACCTTCGCAGGCTTGTCGAGCTTGGCCACCTGAACGGTGAAGATCTCCTCCTGCTCCTTGACGTATGCAGGATCGACGCTGGGGATGTCGAGGAAGGAGGGGGTGAACGCCGCGACGTGCAGGGCGCAGTCGTGGGTGAACTCCGTGACCTGCTCGTTGAGGAAGAGGTCGGCGCGGTCGGCCTTGAAGATCACCAGCGTAGCGAGGCTCCCGTTGCCGTGGACGTAGGAGGACGCATACTCGTTCGCCCCAAACTCGAAGAGATGGACGCTCTTGAGCGCCATGTTCTCCTTGATGATGGTGATCAGGTCGGTGACCATTGCGTTCAGCTCGTCGTTGGGCTCGCCGTACCCCTTCTCGAGGGCCACGGTTGCAATCTTCTCGCCCAGCTCGACGAACTGCTCGTTGCCGGCGACGAAGTCGGTCTCACAGGAGAGCTCGACGAGGACCGCCTTGTTCCCCGAGACCTTGACGAAGACGCGGCCATTGTCGGTGGCCCGGTCCTGACGCTTGGCGACGGCCGCCAGCCCCATTTCCTTGAGAAGGCGGTCGGCTGCATCGAAGTCGCCGTTGGCTTTCACCAGTGCATTCTTACAATCCATCATGCCCGCCCCGGTAAGGTCGCGCAATCTCTTTACTATATCAGCGGTTATCGTGGCCATGTTCTCTCCTTAGTCCTTGAATAGGGTCTCTTCGTCGAGGATGTCTTCCTCTTCGCCGTTCTCCTCTACCTTCTCCTCGACTGCCTCGAAGGTGGAGTAGTCTGTCTCCTCGTCGGTGGAGAAGACGATCTTCTCGTCCTCATCCTTCGCCTCGGCGGCGCTCTCACCCTCATCCTCATCACCGAGGGTCTCGATGATCTGGATGCCGACCTCGTTGTCTGCGTCAACGACGGCGTTGGCGATGATCTCGACAAAGAGGCTGATCGCCCTGATGGCGTCATCGTTGCCGGGGATCGGGTAGGTGATGTCGGTGGGGTCACAGTTGGTGTCGACGACGGCGATGACGGGGATGCCCAGGCGCTTGGCCTCGGCGACGGCGATCGCTTCTTTCTTGGTATCGATGATGAAGAGGGCGCCCGGCAGGTCCTTCATGTCCTTGATGCCGCCGAGGTTCTTCTCCAGCTTCTCTTTCTGCTTGGTGAGCAGGCTGATCTCCTTCTTGGTCAAGGAGTCGAAGGTGCCGTCGTTCTCCATCTTCTCAATCTTCTTCAGCGTCGAGATCGAGCGCTTGATGGTGGAGAAGTTGGTGAGCATGCCACCGAGCCAGCGGTGGTTGACGTACGGCATGCCGCAGCGCTTGGCCTCGGTCTCGATGGCCTGCTGTGCTTGCTTCTTGGTGCCTACGAATAGAATGGTCTTGCCTTGCTTGACGACCGCTCTCGCTGCGTCGTACGCCTCGATGATGCACGCCGAGGTCTTCTGAAGGTCGATGATGTGGATGCCGTTTCTCTGGCTGAAGATGAAACGTGCCATCTTGGGGTTCCACCGTTTGGTCTGGTGGCCGAAATGTACGCCTGACTCGAGCAGGCTTTTCATGGTAACAACGGACATAATCCTCCTGTCTGACGGCATCGTCGCGATCCGTCACCCTCTAGCTCTTACACACCCGTGAAGGTGGAGATTCCGACTTCCATACAGAAATCGGTTTTTCCAGTATTTCAGAAAATCGAAGATGTGGCAAGGGTGGACGTCGCCTTCACAGCACGCGCTCCATCTGAAGGAGCGGGAGGCCGATGATGACGTTCTCATCCCCCTCGATGGAGGCGATGAGATTCCTGCCGCGTCCTTGGATCCGATAGGAGCCGGCGGCCCCCATCCACTCCCCGAGGGCGAGGTAGGCTTCGATGGCCGCGTCGTCGAGCTCCTTGAAGTGGACATGCGCCACATCAGCTCCCCCGATGATCGCACCGTCTCGAAACAGCGCCCAGGCGGACCATACCGCGTGGGTGCCCCGTGCGAGGTGTTTGATCTGGAGGCGTGCCTCCTCGACCGAGGAGGGCTTGCCCAGCAGGCGGCCGTCGATGGCGATGATGGTGTCGCAGGCGAGCAGGGGAAGCGTCGTGTCGCCATTCTGGGCGAGCGCGGCGTCCAACTTCCGGCGCGAGAGCGTGGTGACGATCTGACGGGGATCGGAGAAGGTGTGCTGCTCATGGGCCCACGTGGGGCGTACGATGACGGTGACCCCCTCCCGCTCAAGCACCATTTTTCTCGCCGGGGACTGGCTTGCCAGGATGACGGATGGCAATCTCTCTCTAAGCATCACGTGCCTCCGCCTCAAGGGCCTCACGTTCATCAACCAACTGGAGCCACTCCTGCTCGACTTCACTCATCTCTGCATCCAGGCGCTCTTTCTCTGTGATGAGGGCGACGATGCGCTCCCCGTCGCTGTAGTTTTCCGGCAGCGCCATCTCCGCTTCGACCGCTTCAGTTTTTTGCCCAAGCCGCTGGTGGAGGGCGAGGCGGCTCTCCTCCTCGCGGCGAAGGATGGCGATGCGGTTCTTCCGCTCCTTCGCCTCCTTGTAGGAGCGCGTACGCTCAGCCGGCGCTGCCACAGATGCGCGCAACAGGGTGGGGGAGAGCGCCTCCTTCTCCTCGAGGCGGGCGACGAAGTCGCTGTAGCCGCCTTCGTAGAGCAGCGGTTTCTCACCCTCGTTGAGGTAGAGGATCTTGGAGGCGAGCGACTCGATGAAGTCGGCGTCGTGGCTGACGAAGATGATGGTTCCATTCCACGCGGAGAGCGCCTTCAACAACATCTGCTTGGCGTTGATGTCGAGGTGGTTGGTCGGCTCGTCGAGGATGAGGAGGTTCACCGGCTTGAGCAGGATCTTCAAGAGCGCGAGCCGGCTCTTCTCCCCGCCGCTGAGCACCCCCACGCCCTTGAAGACATCATCGCCCTCGAAGAGGAAGGAGCCGAGCAGGGAGCGTACGCGAGCTTGGTCTGATGTCGAGGCGGCCTCGCTCGCCTCATCGAGGACACTGTTCCCTTCGTTGAGGGTGCTTCCCGTCTCCTGGCTGAAGTAGCCGATGGAGACCTTCGAGCCGAGGCGTATCGTACCGCTGTAGTCGCTGTCCTCACCGGCGATGAGGCGCAGGAGCGTCGATTTGCCCACCCCGTTGCGCCCCGTGATGGCGAGGCGCTCCCCGCGGTTGACCCAGAGCGAGAAGTCCTCGTAGACCGAGAGCGCGCCGTAGCGCTTGTCCAGGTGTTCGATGACGACCACGTCCCGGCCGCTGGGAGGGGCGGGGGCGAAGGAGAAGGAGAGCTCCCGCAGGTGGGCGGGAATCTTGACCTGCTCAATCTTGTCAAGCATCTTGATGCGGCTCTGCACCTGTCGACTCTTGCTGGCCTTGTAGCGGAAGCGCTCGATGAACTGTTCGTTCTTCTCAAAGAGCAGGGCCTGGGAGCGAGCCTCGGCCTCCAAGGCGGCGATCTGGGCTTGGCGTTGGGAGAGGTATGCGCTGTAGTTGCCGCTGTAGCGGGTCAGCTTGCCCTCGAAGAGCTCATAGACCTCACCGACCGTCTCGTCGAGGAAGCGCTGGTCGTGGCTGACGAGCATCAAGCCTCCTTCGTACACCTTGAGGTAGTTCTTCAGCCAGAAGCGCGCCTCGATGTCGAGGTAGTTGGTCGGTTCATCCAAGAGCATGATCTGAGGCTGTTCGATGAGGATCTTCGCCAGCGCGATGCGCATCTGCCATCCGCCGCTGAAGGTGTTGCAGATGCGGTCAAGATCGTCGCGCACGAAGCCGAGGCCGAAGAGCACCCCCTCGGTGATCTGCCTCCGGTCGTGGTAGCGCTCCTCGACCAACTGCTCGTGGATCTCGCCGAGGCGCAGGATCTTGGCCTCGCTTGCCTCGCTCTGCAGGTCATCCTCGAGGCGATGCTGCTCGGCGATGAGGGGGAGGAACCGGTCCCACGCCCGCTCGGTCTCGTGGTAGAGGGTGGCCTCACCGAAGACGATGTCGCCTTGCGGAAGATAGGAGACGCGGAGGTCGCGGCTTGTGGTAGCGGTGAAGGTGTCGGCGCTCATCTGGTGGGCGAGGATCTTCATCAACGTTGATTTTCCGCTGCCGTTTGCCCCGACCAAGGCAGAGCGGCTGGTATGGTCGAGGGTGAAACTGACACCGTCAAGAATATCACGGTCCCCGAACGCCAAGCTGATATCCTGTATCTGAAGCGTAGCCAACACACCCTTCCTTTCTTGAAACGGGTGTTGTAAACCCCGTTGATAGACGTTATGATAATCCTAACACAAGCGTGTGTTCGGTGACAATCCACCGCAGGAATAGGAGGTCCAGAGTGCTTTGCCTTACCCTTACCGGCTCTACCTTGGAGGAGGACCGGCTGCAGATAGAGCGCAATAGACCGTGGATCTCCCTCGCTGAGTTGCGCTTGGACTGCCTGAGCGAGGCTGAACAGGCCAAAGCGGCGCACTTTCCCGAGCAAGTGGACATCCCCCTCATCCTCACCAACCGACGGGTCAGCGACGGCGGCAAAGCGACCGGAAGCGAAAAAGCCCGGCTGCAGACCCTCTTTGACGCGTCGCGCGGCACCTTCGCCTATGTCGACATCGAGGGTGATGTGAAGAAGGCGGAGCTGAAGTTCAAGGTTCCCGGCCAAGAAGGGCGGGTCGACCTCGAGGCGGACCTGAGGGCGCGCGGCGTGAAGATCATCAGAAGCCACCACGATTTTGAGGGGGTGCCGGCCGACATCTACGGCCGGATCAGCCGCCTCGCCGCCCGTGGGGACATCCCCAAGGTCGCCGTCACCGTCCAGAACCTGATGGATCTGATCACCATCCTCCGCATTGAGAGTGAACTCGCTTCCGTCGAGGAGAAGATCATCGTCGGCATGGGCAGCTGGGGAATCCCCGCTCGGATCCTCTACCGCCGTTGCGGCTCGATGCTGAGCTTCTGCTGCGACAGCGAAGCCGCCGCCCCCGGGCAGCTGACCGCCCGGACGATGAGCGAGCTCTACCACAGCGACCGCATCGACGAGAAGACGCATATCTACGCCGTCATCGGCAACCCCGTCTATCATACGGCGAGTCCGAAGATCCATAACCCCGGCTTCGCCGCCATCCACTACAACGCCGTCTATGTCCCCTTCCTCGTCGATCAGGTGCGCACCTTCTTCAAGATCGCCGAGATGCTGCAGATCCGCGGCTTCTCCGTCACCGTCCCCCACAAGCGCAGCGTCCTGCCATACCTGGGCCGGATCACGCGGGAGGTGAAGCAGATCGGCTCCTGCAACACGGTGGTGCGCGTCAAGGGGATGTGGAAGGGCATCAACACCGACTACTACGGCTTCCTCGCCCCGATCGCCGACCGCATCAGCGACGGGACGATCAAGAGTGCCCTCATCGTCGGCGCCGGCGGGGCGGCCCGGGCCGTGGCGTGGGCGCTGCACAACCATGGAGTGAAGATCACCATCGTCAACCGCACCCTTGAGACTGCGCGGATTCTCGCCGAGCAGACGATGAGCAGCTACGACTCACTCGAGCACGCCGACCTCTACAGCGGCACGGTCGACTTGGTCGTACAGACCACCACCGTGGGGATGGGCGGGAATGACAATCCGATCCCGACCTTCGCCTTCACCGGACGGGAGATCGCCTACGAGTTGATCTACGAGCCGAGGGAGACGTCGTTCCTCCGCTGTGCAAAGCAAGCCGGATGCGCCGTCGTCGACGGGGCACAGATGTTGATGGAGCAGGGCAAACTGCAGTTCGAGGCGTTCAGCGGCTACCACTACCCGCACTGGATCACCGTCGTCCTTTAGATCAGAAGAGTTGGGTCCTCAGCATCCGTACCGTGAAGATCTTGCGGATGGGGATGATGCGCTCGACCTTGGTGTCGAGCACCAAGGCCTTGAGCAACGCCTCGCCCTCACTGCTGTTCGAGATCTCCAACGCCCACACGAAGAGCTCCTCCTCATCGATGCGCAGCTGCAGCGTGATGTGCTTCTTCCCCACCGCTTGGCGGCAGAGGTTGAGCTTGCCCTGGTAGTCGAAGCCTCCCGCCTCGATGACGGCATCGAGGACCTGGCCTGCGATTTGGGAGGGGGAGAGGATCAGGCGTTGGTCGAAGCGGGAGAGGAGGTCCTCACGCTGTACGGGCGACAGCGCCTTCGCCGTCGTGATGGCCGCTCTCAGAGACTCATCGATGATCGGCTCAGCGGGAGGTCTGAGCGTGGCCAGGTCCGGTGTCGTCCGCTCTTCATGGACCACGTCGATATAGGTGAAAAAGTATGGGTTTATGGCCTCTTCCTTCTGCACGACGACCGATTGGCGATGCGTCGACCCGACCAGCTGGCCGGCATCGGTGAGAATCTTGCGCCACTGCTTCTCGCTGTCGCGCCGCATCAGGAAAATGGTGGGGGAGAGCTTCTTGACGTGGTGTTCGGCGAGGGCCGGCAGATGCTCGACCAGGTGGGCGACCCGCTCGTCGACGACCAAGGTCAACGCGTCGTGGATGGTCAGCATCCCGTACCGCTCATCGAGGAGCGCCATCTGTTTGATGAGGGCGGCTCCATTCCCGTTGTGGGCGTGGGAAGCGAGGTACGCTTCGATGACCGGGAAGGAGAGGCCGTCGTCGAAGGCGCGTACCACGCTCTCCTTGCTGACCCGCCATTGGCGCTGTACATCGAAGGTCGTGATGGTGGCGAAGCGGTGGAGGATGTCGTGTGCCCTCCGCCTTCCGAGGTAGTTGATGGTGAAGTCGCTGTCCACGAGCAGCTCATCGCTCACCGCGTCGCTCTCGAGAGTCGTCACACGATGGATCGGCCCATCGCTGATCAAGCCGAGCGTGATCATGCTGTGGATGAAATTCGGTGGGCAGGCGATGCCTTGGCGTTTGGAGATGATGCGGAGCAGCAGGACGAGGGCCTCCTCAGCAATGGAGCCGGCTTGGCGCAGGAGGCTGACCACCTCACGGCTGAAGGCGACGGCCGCTTTGATGGAGGGGCCGCTCATCGTGGCGGCGAGCAGTAGAGAAAAGAGCTCTTCGTCGCCCAAGGCGAGGAGCGCCTCACCGCGTTCCTCCACCAGCTGTGGCGGCTTGGTCGCCTTGAAGACACCCAGACGCTGGACGAGGTCACCGATGAGGGGGATGAGATGGCGCAGCTGCTCTTGTGCGAAGGAGGGGAAGATGGCCAGGTGCGATTCGCGAAAGCCGAAGCGCTGTTCATCCAGGACCAAGGAGAGGTAGGCGCGCACAAACTCAACCGAGAGGTGTGGTTGTTCGATTGGCGTCCCGCCCAGATCACCGAGGAGGCTGGAGAGCGAGCAACGCTCCCGCAGCCGCCCTTCGATGAGGGGATTGAAGGAGAGGCGCCCCTCCTCACTGAGGAGGATGAGGCGGGTCTGCAGTGACGAAAGACGCCAGAAGATGGTGGCGTAGTCGTGACGGGGGGAGAGCAGGTCGATGACCTCCTCCGCCCCGATCGCCCCGGTGAGGGAGAGGAGCGAGAGAATCTCCAGATCGAGGCTGTCGAGTAGTTCGACCATGCGGTTCTGGATCTGCTCTTGGCCGAAGAAGAGGGAGAGGCGGGCGATCACCTGCGGCTTATGGAAGGGGCTCTTGACCGGACCGAGGTAGTTGTGGGCGATGTAGAAGAAGTTCTCCTCGCTGTATCGCCGCAGGGCTGTCTCAAAGCGCGCTTGTGCTGTTTCGGTCAATTGGGCCACACCTCCACTTCATAGGAATATCCTTGCTCGGCAAGGAATTTCTGCCGGTTTGCGGCGAACTCCTCCTCGTTGGAAAATCGGGTGACGATCGAGTAGAAGAATGAGGAGCGCCGCTTCGGGCGGAGGATCCTCCCGAGGCGCTGGGCCTCCTCACTGCGGCTGCCGAAGGAGCCGGAGACCTGGATCGCCACCGATGCATCGGGCAGGTCGATGGCGAAGTTCGCCACCTTGCTGACCACCAGGATCCTGATCGAGCCCTTCCGAAACGCGTTGTAGAGTTCGTCTCGACGGCTGTTGGGGGTGCTGCCGGTGATGATCGGGGCGCCCACGAGCTCGGAAATTTCTTTGAGCTGCGTCAGGTACTGGCCGATGATGAGGATGAAGTCGTCGGGGTGGTGCTCGAGCAGTGCCTTGATGACCTCCGCCTTGCGGGGGTTCTCGCTGGCGATCCGGTACTTCTCCCGCTTGGTGGCCACGGCGTACGGAATCTCCAGCTCTTGGGGCAGGTCGATGCGGATCTCGTGGCAGTAGGCGGTGGCGATGTACCCTTGCTCTTCCAGCTCGCTCCACGGCACATCGTAGCGCTTGGGCCCGACGAGGGAGAAGACCTCATTTTCGCGCCCATCCTCGCGTACCAGCGTGGCGGTCAAGCCGAGGCGATGGATGGCCTGCAATTCGGCGGTGACCTTGAAGATCGGGGCGGGGAGCATATGCACCTCGTCGTAGATGATCAGGCCCCAGCCTCCTTCGGTGAGCAGGTCCAAATGGAGGAAGGGACCCTCCTTGTCACGCCGCCAGGTGAGGACCTGGTAGGTGCAGATGGTGATGGGCCTCACTTCCTTGCGGTCGCCGCTGTACTCGCCGATCTCTTCAGCCTTGAGGTTGCTCTTGTCCAGCAGCTCACCCTTCCACTGCCTGACGGCCGCCACGTTGGTGGTGACGATGAGGGTACGGGTGGCAAGGCGCTCCATGATTCTCATGCCGACCACCGTCTTGCCTGAGCCGCAGGGCATGAGGATCACCCCATATCCGGTCCCCGGTCCCAGGTCGCCCAAGAACGCAGAGGCCGCCGCCTCCTGGTAGGGACGGACCGCGAAGGGGGCTCCCCCGGCGGTGGTGTGCCGCAGTGTCATGGGTATCGGCTCGCCCCTTGAGAGCGGGATGCGGTCATCGACCGGCCAGCCCGCCTTGATCATCTGCAGCTTCACCTCGCCACGGTGGTACGCCTCGATGACGAAGCGGTGCTCGTCGAGCACCCTGAGCAGCTTCGCGATGGCGGGGCGGCGGACCACCTCGCTGCGGATCCGTTCATTCTCGATCTTCAGGACGTAGAGGGAGGGGTCGTCGTGTTCAATGAGGAGGACCTTGCCCCAGCGGCTCGCCATGTCCTCGACAAAGAAGCGGACGCTGTCGGCGATGGGGAAGCGCGACCAGCGGTCGAGGATTTCCATGATGGTGGAGGTGCTGTACCCCAGTGCGCTGGCATTGTAGAGGCTCAGTGCGGTGATGGTGTAGGTGTGCACATGCTCGGGGCTCTTGACGAGCTCACAGAAACGGATGAGGTCGCTACGGCACGCTTCGCTGTCCCTGTGGTGTACATCGAGCAGGAGGCTGCGGTCGCTCTGGACGATCAGGGGAGTGTCTTTCATGCATCCCTTCCGAAGGCGGTGTAGTAGAGGTCGATCAGCGTGATGGCGACCATCGCCTCGACGACGACCACCGCCCGGGCGCAGATGCACGGGTCGTGTCTTCCCTCGATGGTGAGCGATACCGTCTCGTTCTCCTTGTTCACGGTCTGCTGGGCCCTGGCAATGGATGAGGTCGGCTTGATGGCCGCCTGCAGGACCAAATCCTGGCCGCTGGAGATGCCGCCGAGCATCCCGCCACTGTGGTTGGAGAGAAAACCCTCACTGGTACGCTGGTCGTTGAAGGCGCTGCCGCGCATCGAGGCGGCTCCAAAGCCATCTCCGAACTGGACCCCCTTCACCGCCCCGATGGAGAGGACCGCATGGCCAAGCACCGCTTCGATCTTGTCGAAGGCCGGCTCTCCCAAGCCGACCGGCAGGCCCGTGGCCCGGCACTCGATGACGCCGCCGATCGAATCCTTTTCCCCCTTCACCTGCTCGATGAGGGCGACCATCCTCCCCGCCGCCTCCCGGTCGGGGCAGGTGAGGATCGGGTCGACATGAGCCCAGTCGCGCTCTTGGGCGACGATGGGGCCGACCTGGACGGTGCCGCCGAAGACGGCGATGCCGCGTTTTTCCAAAAGCTGCTTGGCCAGAGCGCCGGCGGCGACCCGGGCGCTGGTCTCCCGGCCGCTTGAGCGCCCACCGCCGCGGATATCCCGGTTGCCCCACTTCTTGTAGTAGGTCCAGTCGGCGTGGCCGGGGCGAAAGACGTTTCTCAGGTGTTCATAGTCGCTGCTTCGTTGGTTGGTCGACGAAAGTATCATGGCGATCGGGGCTCCGGTGGTGTGCCCCTCATAGACGCCGCTGAGGATGGAGAGCTTGTCGGTCTCACTGCGTGTGGTGCCGGCCGGGTTGGCGCCGGGGCGACGGCGGTCCATCTCGCGCTGCAGAGCCGCCTCGTCGATGGGGAAGTTCGACTCCACTCCATCGATGATGACCCCCAGGGCCTCCCCATGGGACTCACCGAAGGTGGTGATTGAGAATGCATTGCCAAAGCTGTTGTGTGCCATCACTCCTCCCGGCCAAGCTCACTGAGGACCGCATCGGTCGCCATCTCGATGTCGAGGCCATCCGATAAGTCTACCAAAAGATCACACATCTTGGAATAGCGTTCGTGTCGCATCGCGTAGAGCGCCGAAAATGAGGCGCGCGGATCGTCCGTATCGAGGAAGGGGGGGATGCCGCCCTCCTCGATGCGCCGCCAGAGCGTCTCCTCGTCGACCTTGAGGTAGATGAGCGTGCCGCTGTGTTTGACCAGGGCCATCAGGGACTCGTTGTCAGAGGCCCCCCCGCCCAGGGAGATGATGGCCTGCCCACTGAGGGTGGAAAGCAGCGCCTCGAGGGCATCGCACTCAGATGCCTGGAAGCGTTGCTTCCCTTCGGCCGCGTAGAAGGAGCGGATCGTCTTGTGGGGGGCGATGCGTGTGAGGATCAGTGCGTCAAGATCGTAGCAGGGGAGGGCGAGGCGGGATGAGAGGCGTTGCCCGATGCTCGTCTTGCCGCTGTGCTTGATGCCCCCTAGATAGAGATGGCGCCGCATCTAGGCTTCGTCGAAGAGGTCGACCCACCCATCTCCGTAGAGATCGAGACGTACCGGGACGGCTCGGTTTGCCAGGTGGCGGTGCCAGCGCCGATCACGGCGAAGCCGCTCGAGGTCATCGCCTGCCTGCAGGTAGCGCGCCTCGTGCAGGTTCTTCTTCACCTGTTCGGCGTAGAGGTTCACTCGGATGGTCTTCTTCAGCGCGAAGTGGAAGGTGACGATCATCGCATACCAGAGCAGGGAGAGCATCAACGGCTGCAGGTCGAGGTAGGTGTAGGGGAGACTCACCGTGCTGCTGTCGCTCGCCACCTGGTAGAGGGTGAGGGCGTGCGGCCAGCTCATGAAGAGGGTGAGGGCCAGCGGGATGATCCAGTAGAGGCCTTGGCGGGAAAAAAGAAAGCGCAGGCATGCGGCGAACGCAAGAAAGTTCAACAGCAGGCACCCGAGGGGCAACAGATACATCTCAACCATTCCGACCTCCGCTATCCAAGGACTCTTCTTGCATGATACCATAGAGTTGCAGGTTTGGGAAACAACGATGAGAATGGATAATAAAATTTCACCACACGAGTTGGTCAAGCGCGTCAGGGCGAAGAGTGAGGATGTCCGGGGCCCCTACTACCGGGATACCACCGCCATCATTCACAGCTCCCCGTTCAGGCGCCTCAAGCATAAGACCCAGGTCTTCTTCGCCCCCTCCAACGACCACATCTGTACCCGTATCGAGCACTCCCTGCACGTCGCCTCGATCGCCTCGACAATCTGCCGAGGCTTGGGCCTGGACAGCGAACTGGCGTGGGCCATCGGGATGGGGCACGATTTGGGCCATACTCCCTTCGGCCATACCGGTGAGAAGATCATCTCTGCCATGATGCAGGAGAGCGGCCTGCCGCCGTTCGAGCATGAGCTCCACAGCCTTCGCGTCGTCGACTTCTTGGCCCACGACGGGCGGGGTCTGAACCTCACCTATGCGGTGCGCGACGGCATCGCGAGCCACAACGGGGAGAAGCTGCAGAAGAGCGTCATGCCGACCTTCACCGTCAAGGACCTGGGGGCCATCGAGAGTCGGGTGGGCATCCTCCCCGCCACCTGGGAGGCGGCGGTGGTGCGCCAGAGCGACACCATCGCCTACATCGGGCGCGATATGGAGGATGCGGTGCGCCTTGGCCTCATCGAATGGGGTGACCTGGATGAGGCGGTCAGAGCGCGCCTCGGCTCCTCGAACGCCCAGATCATCGATACCCTGGTCATGGACATCATCGAATCCTCCACGACGGAGGAGGGCATCACCTTCAGCCAGTCGTGCTTTCCCGCCGTCCAGGCGATGATGCGGTTCAACTACCAGCACATCTACAAGAGCCGTCTCCTGGAGGGGTATGAGCGCTACTTCAGCCGCCTCCTCCGCCTCATCGTCGACTACCTGCGCTACCTCATCGACGAGTGTAGTGACGATGAGGCGCGATGGCGGGAGGAGCGCAACATGCTCGCCGCCGGCTTCTATCGCCACTACAAAGAGATGCGAGATGCGTACTTGAGCCATGATGGGAATCTCGACCGCCTCGTGTACGACTACGTGGCGGGGATGAGCGACACCTTCTGCCTCGATTGCGCCAACGAGATCCTCAAGCCCGAGCACCTCAACGACGAGATCGCCTCGGCGATGACGGGCAAGTGGTTCGACGCGCCTAGGTGAGTTCCTTGCCGAGCTTCTCGATCTCCAGGATGAATTGACCGAGGTCGTTGAACGCCTTGTAGACCGCGGCGAAGCGCACGTAGGCGACCAGGTCCACCTCACGGAGTTGCTTGAGCGCCTCATCCCCGATGGCCGAGCTGTGGATCTCCCGCTTGCTGCCCACCTTGAGCATGATGGCGTCCTCGATGTTCTGCAACAACTGGTCGATCTCATTCTCGCTGATGTTGAGCTTCTCGGTGCAGGAGCGGATGCCGCGCCCGATCTTGTTCAGGTCGAAGACCTCGCGCCGGCCATCGCGCTTGATGACCATCAACGGTTTGTCTTCGATGCGTTCATAGCTGGTGAAGCGGTAGCCACAGTTGTTGCACTCCCGCCTTCTCCTGATCGAGGAGCCGCTGGCGTTCTGTCTCGATTCCAGGACCTTGTCATCGAGTGAAGAGCAGTTGGGACATTGCATGGGGCACCTCCTCCCTCAGTATAGGCACAGCGCCGTGCTCATGCAACTGGTAAAAAGATGTGCTTTGAGAAACACAGATAGTTATTTTTGTTGTGAAACTTTTGGTTTTGTGGTAGTAATAACAGTAGTGGAGGCGCATATGGCAGAGACAGTAAGCAGTTGCGTAAAACGAATCGTAGACAAATCACCGTTCATCCACGAGATGTTGATCAACGGCATCCTCTCCTACAGCAACTACGCCTCCTCGATCCACAGCGAGGTGGAGCGCCTCTACACCCGGGAGGTGAAGACCAGCGCCATCGTCATGGCCCTGCGCCGCTACGCAGATGAGCTGCGGCGCGGCACGGAGAAGCGCGATAGCGCCAACGTCGACTACGGCATCGTGATGAAGACCAACATCTTCGACCTCAACCTCGTCAGGCGCGACACCTTCATCGCCAAGCTCGCCTCGCTCTACAGCCAGGTCTCGGTGGAGAAGGGGGACTTCCTCAACATCACGCTCGGCAGTCATGAGGTGAGCATCGCCGTCAGTGAAAAGTACCGCGACTTGGTCAGCGAACTGGCCGAGGGGGAGGAGGTGCTCAACCAGATGGACGACCTGGTCGCCTTGAGCCTCGTCTTCACCGGCGAGTTCCTGCAGACCCCCGGCGTGGTCTATGAGGCGGTCAGGCGCTTGGCTTGGGAGCAGATCAACGTCATCGAGATCGTCTCGACGATGAATGAGCTGACCTTCGTCATCAAGCGGGAGGACTCGATGCGCGCCTTCGATGTGCTGCAGGGCCTCTTCAATGGCACCTAAGCCGATTCTCATCGTCGCGGGGCGAAACGAAGGCAAGAGCAGCAGCATCGCCGCCCTCCTCTCAGGCCCCCCGTACCGGACGATGAGGAAGTGCGGGATCCTCGCCCTTGCCAATGCGGAGAAAACAGCGTATACCCTCAAGGATCTTGTATCGGGTGAAGAGCGCCTCGCGATGACCACCGAGGAGAAGAGCGCCTGGCGGAGGCTGGGCAGGTTCTTCTGGGACAGTGAGGCGTTCGCCTGGGCCAACGAGCGCACCATCGCCTCCTTGGGAGCGTGTGAACTCGCCGTCTTCGACGAGATCGGGCGCCTGGAGCTCGCCGGCGATGGCTTGGCCCCCGCATTTGCGCGAGCACTGGGCGCACAGGGGGTCCAGGTCATCGCCGCGGTGCGCACCCCCTTCGTCTCGGAGGTGCTGCGCACCTTCACCATCGAGGAGGCGGAGATACGGATGGTCGGGGAGAGCGGGGATGAATGAAATTTATTGGGTGATCATGTTGGTCTTGAACTTCGCCCTCATCATGGGGGCGTTTCGCCTCTGGGGACGCATCGGGCTCTTCATCTGGGTGCCCATCAGCGTCATCGTGGCCAATATCCAGGTGACGAAGAACGTCTCGCTCTTCGGTCTTGAGGCGACACTGGGGAACATCGTCTACGCCACGGGCTTTCTGGCGACCGATATCCTCAGTGAGCTCTATGGGAAGAAGGAGTCGTACAAGGCGGTCGCCATCGGCTTCTTCAGCCTCCTCTCGATGACGCTCCTGATGCAGATGGCCCTCTTCTTCAAGCCGGCCTTGAGCGACATCGCCCAAGAGAGCCTCTCTGTGATCTTCTCCTTGATGCCCCGCATCGCCCTGGCGAGCCTCGTGGCCTATCTGGTGAGCAACCTCCATGACGTCTGGGCCTTCGACCTCTGGAAGCGGCTCAAGCCGGGGCGCAACACGCTCTGGATGCGCAACAACTTCTCCACCTTCGTCTCCCAGCTCATCGACACCATCATCTTCGTGACGATCGCCTTCTGGGGTGTCTATACCCGCCGTGTCTTGTGGGAGATCGCCCTCTCCACCTATCTGCTCAAGTGGGTCGTCGCGCTCTTCGACACCCCCTGCATCTACCTGGCCCGCTCGTGGTTTGAGCGCGGCAAGGTGGCGGAAGTCACGGTCGCGGGGGGATCAGGCGACGAAGGGCGCTGATACACGCCGTGCTTCCCCCATACAGCGCCATCTTGAAGCTCTTCCGTTCCTTGAGCAAGCGGTCATCGTAGACGAACGGCGAGCCATCGATGTACTCCAGGTCCATGGAGACGGAGCGCATCACACTGTGGGCGGCCGCCACATCCCAGGCGTAGCAGGTCTGCACGATCGTGCCCTGCATGTGGGGGTAGATGACGAGTGCGAGCAGGTGGAGGATCGCCGAACCGAAGATACGGATCTTGCCGTCATAGGATGAGAAGTCGAAGTATCGCTGCCCGCTTGAACCCATGGTGATCTGATGAGGGACATCCTTGTCTGGGTAGGGGGTGAATGTTCGTCCATTGATGAGAAGCGGTGCGCCGGGGTCGAGGCGGATGAAGAGCTCCTCCTCGCCGATGCCCCAGCGCGGTGCGCTGATCATCGCCCCCACCGGCTCCCGGTTCCGGTCGAGGATCCCCAGGGCGACGGCCCAACACGGCATGCCCTGCGAGTAGACGTCGGTGCCGTCGATGGGGTCGAGGACGAAGGTCCACTCGGCGGTGGGGTCGAAGGGGGTTAGGTTCTCCTCACTGACGATGTTGGCCCCAGGGATATGTTCCTCTATGTGGGCGATGATGCGCCGGGAGATCTCCACATCCACTTCGGTGACGGGGGTGCCGTCGCTCTTGTAGGAGCGATGGACCGAGCTCTGCATCGAACGCGCCCAGGCGCCGCTTTCGGCCACGACCGCCGCCAATTCATCCAATGTCCGCTGACTCAGATATGCTTTCATTCTCTTGAACAACCTTCCCTCTCGTGATAGGGTAGTGGCGTTTATGCACACGCCTATTTCCACCCTCGTCCAATCGTATAGCAAAACCAGCAGCGCCTACAAGGCATGGGGGAATCCAGGCTACGATCTCACCATCGAGGGACTGGAGGGGTATCCGCTCTCGCGCTTCCTGTTGGCCATCAGGGCGAAGAACCAAGGGCGTCTCTGGGTGCTCTGTCCCACCGAGGACAGCGCCCGCTCCCTGATGCGGGACTATGAGAAGGATGATGTCGGGACGAAGATCATCTACCTCCCCTCGACCGGACGCCAGCTCTACTCACCACAGAGCGCCGACATCGTCGAATACGAGCAGATCGGGAGGCTGCATGAGATTTTCGCCAGCACCGACGCGCTCATCATCACCCATCTCAGGCCGTTCGTCTCCCTCCTGCCCAGCCCCGCCTCCCTCTCGGGCACCGAGCTCACGGTGCGTGTGAAGGATCGCTTCGACCCGATGGCCCTCGCCGATCGACTGACGGAGGCCGGCTACCTCTACACCCCCTCCACCCAGGGGGAGGGGGAGTTCACCGTCCGCGGTGAGGTCATCGACATCTTCCCCTTCGAGAGCGAGATGCCGTACCGCCTCTACGCCGACTGGGATGTGGTGGGGCGCATCAGCCGATACGACCCGGTCACCCAGGAGACGAAGGGGAACGTCGGCTCGCTCACCCTCACCCTCCTCGATGAGGCGGCCACGCTGGAGGCGAGCCACATCGACGCCTATATCGGTGAGCGTGATGTCCTCTGCCTCCTCGGCGACCAGCGCCTCGCCACCAGCTACAAGAGCCTGCAAACCGAGGCGCGCAGCCGCTACCGCCAGGTCTTCGTGGATGATCGGGACGCGGTGAAGCCCGACCAGCTGCTCCTCGACCTGATACGCTTCAAAGAGTCCCATCACCGCACCATCACGGTGCTCGACATCGCCGGCCAGCAGAACGACGCCCACCGCTTCGATCTGGAGGGGCCGCGTTCATACTTCGGCAACTTCACCCTGCTCAAAGAGGATCTGGCGAGCCTGAAGGCACAAGGGTGGGAGGTCCACATCTTCTGCGACAATCCGCTGCAGAAGCAGCGTCTCGCCCAGATGCTCGGCGCCTTCGACTTCATCCGGTGGGATGACCGTCCGCTCTCCGCCGGTTTCGCCATCCCGAGCCTCAAGGTCATCGCCATCGCCGAGGAGGAGATCTTCGGGCGACGGCGGCAGGTCATCAAGACCCTGCAGCACACCCAGAGCTCTCCGCTCGACTCCTTCGTCGATTTGAACGAGGGCGACTACGTGGTGCACGTCAACTATGGGGTGGGGCAGTTCATCAAGATCGACCGCGTCACCTCCTTCGACCGCGTGCGCGACTTCATCAAGATCGCCTACGCGGATGGCGAGATGCTCTACGTGCCCATCGAGCAGGCCAACCTCGTGCAGCGCTACGTCGGCAGCGACAGCTCGGTGGTCAAGAAGGACAAGCTCGGCGGGCAGGGGTGGGAACACAAGAAGGAGCGGGCGCGCAAGAACGCCGAGGATCTGGCGCGGCACCTCATCGACCTCTATGCCAAGCGCCAGCAGAGCGTGGGCTTCGCCTTCGCCAAGGACACCGACTGGCAGGTCCAGTTCGAGGCCTCCTTCCCCTTCGATGAGACGGCCGACCAGCTGCAGTGCATCGATGAGATCAAGGAGGACATGGAGAAGCCCACCGTCATGGACCGCCTGGTCTGCGGCGATGTCGGCTACGGCAAGACCGAGATCGCCTTCCGCGCCGCCTTCAAGGCGGTGATGAGCGGCAAGCAGGTCGCTTTCCTCGCCCCCACGACGATCCTGGCCGAGCAGCATTACCGCACGTTTGCGCATCGCATCGGCTCCTTCCCGATAAAAAGCGGCCTCCTCAGCCGGATCGTACCGGCCAAAGAGCAGAAGAAGACGCTGCTCGGCGTCGCCGAGGGGACGGTGGACGTGCTCTTCGGCACCCATCGGATCCTGCAGAAGGACATCGTCTACCGCGACCTCGGCCTCCTCATCGTCGATGAGGAGCAGCGCTTCGGCGTCAAGGACAAGGAGCGCATCAAGAGCCTCAGGACCTCCATCGACAGCCTCTCGCTCTCGGCCACCCCGATCCCCCGCACCCTCTACATGTCGCTCTTGAAGATTCGGGACATGAGCCTCTTGGCCACCCCGCCCATCGCCCGCCGCTCGATCCGCACCGTCATCGGCGAGTATGAGGACAGCGTGGTGGCGCGTGCCATCCGGGAGGAGATTGGCCGGGGCGGACAGGTCTTCTACCTCCACAACCGCATCGAGACGCTCGACGAGGTGGTGGCCCGCCTCACCGCCCTCCTGCCGGATGTCGTCATCGCCAGCGCCCACGGGCAGATGAACCCGGCCACGCTGGAGGACACGATGCGGACCTTCATCACCGAGGGGATCCAAGTCCTCGTCTCCACGACGATCATCGAGAACGGCATCGACATCCCCAACGTCAACACGATCATCATCGACCGGGCCGACCGCTACGGCCTCTCCCAGCTCTACCAGCTGAGAGGGCGGGTGGGGCGAAGCGACCGCCAAGCCCACGCCTACCTCCTCTATCCGGCCGACAGCGCTCTCAGTGAAGTCGCCATCAAGCGGCTGAAGATCCTCAGCGAGCACACCAGCCTCGGCTCGGGCTTCAAGGTCGCCCTCAAGGACATGGAGATCCGCGGGGCGGGCAACCTCCTCGGCCGCGAGCAGAGCGGACACTTGGCCACCGTCGGCCTGGACATGTACATCAGGATCCTCGACGAGGCGATCCGCAGCCTCCAGGAGGGTGGGCTGAAGGAGGAGGATCGCGAGGTCTTCCTCGAGCTGGAGTACACCGGCTTCATTCCGGAGAGCTACATCAAGGCGCCGTCAGTGAAGTTCGAGATCTACCGGAAGATCGCCTCCATCACCAACGAAAGCGACCTCAACGCCCTCTCCAGCGAGCTCAGCGACCGCTACGGTCCCCCGCCGACGGAGGTGGCCAACCTCCTCTACATCGCCCAGATCAAGATCATCTGCCGCAAGCTCTCCATCATCCGTCTCACCGAACGCAAGCAGGTGGTCGCCGTCGAGTTCGGCAAGGTCGCCGACTTGAAGGTGGAGAAGGTGATGAACCTCATCGCCCTCTCGGGCAAATCCATCTCCCTTGACCCGAGGCGGATGAATGTGATGTATATGAAGATGAACAGCGTCGAATTGAAGGACAAGGCCCTCTATCTGATGGAGAAGCTGGCACGGCTGCTGTAGGAGTGGGAATGCGAGAGACACAGGAAAGCATCTATGCCGACATCCCCGAACTGCGCATCGTCGAACGAGACGATCAGCGCAGCATCAAGAGCTTCGTGCTCCGCGGCACGCCGCTCAAGAGCTTCCAGGTGGAGGCGGTGCGCGCCTACTATGACGACTACGTCATCCCCTATGAGCCGAAGCTGCTCGATTTTGCGCGGATCTTCGGCAACGACAAGCCGGTGATCATTGAGATCGGGTTCGGCATGGGGGTGGCCACCCACCTCATCGCGAAGGAGCGCACCGAATACAACTACCTCGCCCTCGAGGTCTTCCTGAGTGGCTTCACCAAGCTCCTTGACAAGGTGGGCAAGGATGGGCTGGACAACATCCGCCTGATGCGCTTCGACGCGGTCGCGGTTCTTGAGCAGATGGTGGGCGATTCTACGGTCGCCGGCTTCCACATCTTCTTTCCCGACCCGTGGCCGAAGAAGCGGCAGCAGAAGCGGAGGCTCATCCAAGGAGAATTCGCCGCGTTGCTTGGGCGAAAACTCTCCCCGGGCGGCTACATCTACGCGGTGACCGACTGGGTCCCGTACGCCGAGCAGATGCTCGAGGTTTTTGCGGGCATCGAGGAGCTCACAAACCCCTCTGGCGGCTTCTGTCCGCCGGTGAGCTGGAGACCGGAGACCCGCTTCGAGGTGAAGGGGCGGGAGCAGGAGTTCCAGATCAACGAGGTGTGGGTCGAGAAGAAGGCGTAGATGGAAGATGAGGGAGGGGGGCCCGCCGCCGCGGACCCCCCTCCAAGGTTCTACAAACTCACTCCCATGCAATCAGTTGAACACTCTGATTGCCACTGCTCCTACGCCTCCTCCAAAGAGTCCTTGTAGGCCTTCACCACCTCGTCGGCGCCCTTGCCGGTCAGTGGCTCGTAGTGGTCAAACTCCATCTCGAAACTTCCCGTCCCACTGGTCATCGACTTGAGGTCGATGGCGTAGTTGAGGAGCTCGGACTGGGGTACCAATGCCCGTACCATCTGCAGGTGCCCGATGTCCTCTTGTCCGAGGACCCGGCCACGCTTGGTCGAGAGATCGCTGAGGATATCGCCGAGATACTCCTCCTCGATGTAGACGTTCAGTTTGACGATCGGCTCAAGAAGCACCGGCACCGCCTTGGCGAGGGCGAGCTTCATCGCCCCCTTGGCGGCGAGCTTGAAGGCCATCTCGCTGGAGTCGACCGGGTGTTCCTTGCCGTCGACGAGGGAGATGCCGATGTCCATCATCGGGTAGCCGGCGAGGAATCCCTCCTCCATCTGCTCGTGCAGCCCCTTCTCAATGCCGGGGATATACCCCTTGCTGATGGCCACGCCCTTGATGGCGTTGGTGAAGGAGTAGTACTCGCCACGCTCGAGCGGCTCGATCTCGATGAGGACGCGACCGTACTGGCCGTGGCCACCGCTCTGCTTCTTGTGGGTGTACTCGACGATGCCGCTCTTGCCGCGGATGGTCTCCCGGTAGGCGACGCGCGGCAGCTTGGTGTGGATGTTGATCTTCTGCTTCTCGCGCACCTTGTCGAGGATCATGTTGAGGTGGAGGTCGCCCATGCCGGCGACCACGTTCTCCTTGGTCTCCTCGTTGAACTTGATCTGGAAGGTGAGGTCCTCCTCGCTGACACGGTGCAGGGCCTCGTTCATCTTCTCCTCGCTCTTCTTGTCGTCGCTGGAGATGGCGAGGCTGTAGGTGGGCTGGCCGAAGTCGATCGGCTTGAAGGAGAACTTCTGGTCTCCTCCCTCCACCAGGGTATAGTTGGTCGCCGAGATGTTGCTCTTGGCGATCACGCCCACATCGCCGGCGGTGAGGGCGCTCGTCTCGACGATCTTCTTGCCCACCATCCGATAGACCTTGTTGGCCCGCTCCTTGCGTGAGACGATGGCGTTGTACAGCTCGGTCTCCCCCTTCAAGGTGCCGCGCAGCACCTTGACGAAGCTGAGCTTGCCGCTGAACTGGTCGATGGTCGTCTTGAAGACCAAGGCCGCGGCCGTTCCCTCTTCGGTGATGGCGAACTCGCTCTCGCTGCCATCATCGGCGATGATGGTGTCCGTGTATCCGAGGGGGTCGGGGAAGTTGTTGCTGATGAAGTTGAGTAGGCTGAGGAGCCCCGAGCCCTGCTCGCTGGAGCCGCAGAGCACCGGTACGACGCGGTTGTCGTGCAGGCCCTCCTGCAGGCCGCGGCGGATGTCGTCGGCTTCGAGGGTCATCTCCTCAAAGTACTTCTCGATGAGGTCGTCGGCGCCCTCTGCGGCGCTCTCGATGAGGATGGTGCGGTACTCCTCGGCCATGTCGGCGTACTCGGCGGGGATATCGCCGGCGGTTTCTTTGGCTTCGGGATGGGCGAAGTACGCCTTGTTCTCGATGAGGTTTATGATTCCCTTGAAATCCTTGCCGCTTCCCATCGGGATGGCCACGGGGACCAAGGTCGTCTTGAAGGACTCCTTGAGCGCATCGAGCACTTTGGTATAGTCTGCGTGTTCACGGTCCATCTTGTTGATGAAGATCGCACGCGGGGTATTCATATCATCAAGTCTGCGCCAGAGCTTGATCGTCTCGATCTGTGGCCCGACGCGTCCATCGACGAGCATCAGTGCCGCTTCGGTGGCCCTGAACGCCGCGATGGTCTCGCCGATGAACCCGCTGGTGCCCGGGGTATCGACGATATTCAATCTCTTGCCCTGCCACTCCAAGGAAGCGAGGGAGGCGTGGATGGAAATCTGGTTGGCGATCTCCTCTTCGGTGTAGTCACTGGTGGTCTTGCCGCTTGCAACGGTCTCTGCCCGGGAAATCACATCTGCGTAGAACAACATCTGTTCCACCAAGGTGGTTTTCCCGGTTTCGTTGTGGCCGATGACGGCGACATTCCTTAGCATACTGCTGACAACGCTCATAAATCCTCCTCTGATATCTGCACCATATATGTGCGATGATCATAAACGCATGGAACAATGGTATTCGTTATCGCCAAAGAAGTCAAAAGAAATCTCTTTTTGTTGGAAATAAAACCGGTATCGTCAAAACAGCCCATGAAATGCATGCCATGCCCTCCAGATGGCGGCGTATGGCCATGCATTTCACTGCGTGAGGAGCTGATTTGGGGCGCGCCTAAAAGAGAAATGCTCACATCATGGTCTCAATCGATTCCAATAGGAGGGCCACCCTTAGGCACGGCTCCGCTTATATGCGTCGCGCTTGCGCCAGAGGTGGGCGACCATGAATCGCTCGCCTTTGGCGGCTTCTCCCTTTTCCAGATGGTCGAGGATCTTGCGGTGTTCATCCTGGGTTTGGATCTTGCCTTGGTTCGAGAGGCGTTGGGCAAGGCCGGAAAGATCGGTATTTCCGTCTACTGCGGTGGCCAGGGCGGGGACCAAGGCACTCGTGCCCTGGTGAGCAACCTCTATGGCGCGACGATCGCGAACAAGACCAATACCCGCTACACGATGAACTCCCCTGAAGGTGCCAGGGCGCTCGAACTGCTCAAGGACCTGGAGAAGAAGGGGTACATCGACGCTGGTCTCTCCATTGCGGCGGCCGATGAGCTGCAGCTCTTCGCCCAGCAGCAGATTGCCTCGACAATCTGTTGGGGAACCTCCAATGCGTTGAACTATGCCACTGATGCATTCACTCAGGTGTCCGTTCCCTTCCCGAGCAACGACTCGGTTCCCAGCCTGGAGTATTTGGTCAACGGCTTCTGCGTCTTTGACAACAAGGATGCGGGGCGCGCCGAAGCCGCCAAGAAGCTGATCCAGTTCATCTGTGACGACCCAGAGTGGGGCAAGGTCAATGTGGTGAAGACCGGTGCTTTCCCGGTACGTTCCTCCTTCGGTGACCTCTATCCGGGGAACCCCGAGTATGCACTGCTCGCCTCCTGGACGAAGTACTACGGCGGCTATTACAACACCATGCCCGGCTTCGCGGCCATGCGCACCGAGTGGTGGAATATGCTCCAGTATGTCTTCACCGGCGATAAAACCGTAGCCAAGGCTCTCGCAGACTACGACGTGAACTCCAACGCCGTCTTCAAATAATTCCTGATCGTCGTCCTGGCTCTCCCGACAGGGGAGGGCCAGGGGCGATATGCGAGAGTCATATGCACAGTGCAATCAACAAACATGGCGTCAGCCATGCCATCCAGCGCCAAATAGACCGTGTCAGCTACCTGTTCCTGTTGCCGATGGTGCTCTTCTTCCTCTCGTTCGTCATCATACCGATGGCGATGGGGATCTTCACCAGCTTCTTCGACTACACCATGGGCGGCTTTCATTTCAACGGACTGGACAACTACATCGAGCTCTTCAAAGACCCCAAATTCCTCCGTTCTTTCTCCAATACCTTCATCATTGTGGTGGTCTCCGTCCCGGCCGTCACGATCTTCAGCCTTTGGGTCGGCTCTCTCATCTATGATAAAAGCGCATGGGTCACCTCTGCGTTCCGGGGGATCTTCTACCTACCGGTGGTGACCGGTACGGTCCCGGTCGTCGTGGTATGGAAGTGGATCTTCGACAAGTACGCCGGAGTCCTCAACTACGTGTTGGTCAACCTCGGCGTCATTGAGAAGAACATCGCCTGGCTCGGTGAACGCAGCACCGCGATCTGGTGTATCTTGGCCATCCTGTTCACGACCAGCATCGGACAGCCGATCGTCCTTTATATCTCCGCGTTGGCCAACATCGACTCCTCGGTCCTTGAGGCGGCGAAGGTCGACGGGGCCAGTGGACTGCGCACCTTCTGGCAGATCAAATGGCCCTCCATCATGCCCACGACGCTCTATGTCGTGGTCATCACCACCATCAACAGCTTCCAGTGCTTTGCCCTCATACAGTTGCTCACCAGCGGAGGGCCGGTCTACAGCACCAGCACCATCATGTACTACCTCTACGTCAACGCATTCAGCCTCTACCGCTACGGCTATGCCAACGCCATGGGGGTGTTGCTCGCGCTCGTCATCGGGGCCTTCAGTATCCTGCAATTCGCTTCGATCAAGTCCGGTGTGGACTACTAGGAGACGCCATGACCAGACAACGACCCGTCGTCTACCAAACCGTGATGATGATCTTCCTGATTGCCGTCTCCCTGCTCTTCATCTTCCCGTTCTATTGGATCATCACCGGTTCATTCAAGCTGCAGAAGGTTGCCATCCAAATGCCACCACAGTGGTTTCCCAAAGAACCGACGCTCGCCAATTATCATGAGCTTTTCATCAACCCGGCGCTCAAGTGGTTCTTCAACAGCGTGTTCATGTCGGCCGCTTCAATGATCTTGGTCTGCATCACCAGCGCCATGGCCGGGTATGTGTTGGCAAAGAAGGCCTTCACCGGTCGGGCCATCATGTTCTCCATCATCATTGCAGCGATGGCGTTGCCCAAGCAGGTGGTCCTCGTCCCCTTGGTGCGCATCATGAACTCGCTCGGGTTGTACAATACCCCGTGGGCAGTGATCCTGCCGGCGGTCGGGTGGCCGTTCGGGGTCTTCTTGATGAAGCAGTTTTCCCAGACAATCCCCAGTGAGATCCTCGACGCCGCCAAAATCGACGGAAGCGGGGAGTGGATGACCTTCGTCCGGATCGTCAGTCCGATCATCCAGCCGGCCTATGGTGCGCTTGCGATCTTCACGTTCATCGGGACCTGGAACGACTACTTCCTGCAACTGGTCATGCTGCAGAGCCGCAACCGTCTCACCATCTCGCTCGGGGTGGCTACGCTGCAGGCCGAGATGGCGACCAACTATGGGGTCATCATGGCGGGAGCAGCCCTCGGGGCGGTCCCGATCGTCCTCATTTTCCTGTTTTTCCAGAAATATTTTGCCAGCGGCATCACCATGGGTGCGGTCAAAGGCTGAACAAAAGGATAGAGAAGATATGACACAGAATCGATTGGACTCCATCTCTGGGGTAATCCCCGCCCTCCTGACCTGCTTTGACGAACACCAAAGCTTCTCTGAGCGAAGACAGCGCTCCTTGGTTCGCTTCCTCCTCTCCAAGGGAGTCGACGCGCTCTATTTGACGGGCAGCACCGGTGAGACCTTCCTCATGGATGGGGAAGAGCGAAGCCGGGTGGTCGAGGTCGTCGCCGACGAGGTCGCCGGCCGCATTCCCTTGATCGTCCACATCGGCGACATCGGTACACGGAAGTCCATCGAGCTCGCCAAGGCAGCCGAGCGGTGCAACGTGGCGGCCATCTCCTCGGTCCCTCCCTTCTACTGGAGATTCTCGGCCGATGAGGTGGTGCGCTACTACCGCGAAATCTGCGAAGCGGTGGCTCTTCCCATGGTCGTCTACAACGTAGCGCTCGCCGGGACGGTGGATTTCTCGACCATCGTGCGCCTCGCCTCCATCGAGGGGGTCGAGGGCATCAAGTACACCGCCAGCACCCACCATGAGATCGTGCGCATCAAAGATGAGATCGGAAAAGAGTTCAAGGTCTACTCCGGCAGTGATGAGATGGCGCTCTCCGGCCTCTCATCCGGTGCCGATGGGCTCATCGGCAGCTTCTACAACATCATCCCGGAGATCTTCATCGGCATTTGGGAAGCCTTCATCCGCAATGATTTGCAGGAGGCCATGCGGTTGCAGGAGCAGGCGGACGCCATCATCGTGGCGGTGCTCGCCCATCCGATGCACGCCTCCATGAAGTATCTGCTGTCGACCATCGGTGTTGACGCCGGCTTTGTCCGCAGCCCCTTCTCGCCGCTTACTCGGGAAGGGGAGCAGACGCTCACCGCCGCCTTGCGCCTCGTCAGGGGGCGGTACGACATCAGGGGAGTCAGTGTGCTGGACAATCTCTGAGAGGCTGGCACTCCCCGTGTTGGCTGCGAGACAAAGAAAGGCAGATGCCGAAATTGGTATCCGCCTTCTTTGTGGTGAGATATGGTGGGGGAGGACGCTCAGCGGGTCTCTCGGATGTTCACATCGATGATGTGGTTGATGTCCTGTTTCAGTTTGTAGGCGAACTGATCGATCGCATTGACATCGTTGGGAAGTTTATCGCCGTCTTCGCAGAAGAATGTCCAGCAGGGGACGTCGAGCGCCATGCTGATTTTCTCAATGGTTGCGAATGATGGAGCCTTGCGTGAGGTCTCGATCTCGGTGACGAAGGAGGTTGAGACGCCGATCTTCCGGGCAAGTTGGGCTTGGGTCAAGGCAAGCTTGCGTCTGCGTTCCTTCAGGTTCCTTGCAAAGATGTCCTGCAAATTGTAAGTTCTAGCCATGTTGTACTCCTCGTGGGTAAATCCATTTCTGGGCCACAGCCCAGCTTAGTCTAGCTTTTGTACATGTTCCAATACATAGTAACAATGAAACTGCTCTTCCCGCAAGGTATATCTGCAGTCATTTCATGACTATCAGTGTGTTTTTTGTTCGTAGTGGTCAAACTCCATCGAAAAGGTCCCCCGCCCTTGGGTCGCTGAGCGCAATACCGTCGAATACCCGAAGAGCTGCGCAAGCGGTGCCTGGGCGTTGATCTGCTCACTGGCCGTGCGGCTTTCGATGGAGAGCACGATGCCGCTTCGGCTGGTGAGGCTGCTGATCGCCTCACCGACGTAGAGTGACGGTACGACGACGGTGACCTTCATCACCGGCTCCATGAGGACCGGGGATGCCTGGCGGGCCACCTTGTCGAAGCACATCGCCGCGCACGCCTCGAAGGCGAAGAGGGAGGCGGTGAGCTCATTGTACTGGATGGCGGTGACCTCGACCTCCAGGTCGCAGACCTCGTAGCCGTACTGGATGCCCCCCTTGAAGGAGTTGGTCACCCCCCGCTCGATGGCCTCATAGAAGGAGTCGTCCATTCCCCTCACCTTGGCCGAGCAGAGGTAACGGTTGCCGGCGCCCTGCGCCCTGGGGCGGATGGTCATCGAGAGGCCCGCCTCGTTCTCCTTGCCGGCGAGGAGCTTGCTGAAGGTTTCATCAGCCGATGCCTCACCCGTCACCGACTCGCGGTAGGTGACCTGGGGCTTGCCCACCCGCGCCTGGATCTTCATCTCCTTCGTCAGCCGGGTGACCAGCACGTCGAGGTGCAGTTCCCCCATGCCGCTGATGACCAGCTGTCCGGTCTCCTCGTCATCACGGTAGCTGAAGGTCGGGTCCTCCTGAGCGAGGGTGGCGAGGGCAGAGCGCAGCTTGTCCCCGTCGCTCTGGGTGGACGGCTCGATGGCGATCGAGATGACCGGGTTGGGGAATTTGATCTCCTCGAGGAGGATCTGCGATCCTTCGCTGGCGATGGTGTCGCCGGTCCGCCCCTCCTTGAAGCCGATGATGACGCCGATGTCCCCCGCCTCGAGCTCCCCCACCTCCTCCGGTCGGTTCGCGTGCATGCGGAGGATGCGGTTGACCCGTTCGCGCTTCTTCGCCCTGATGTTGTACATCGTGCTCGCCTTCCGGATCGTCCCGTTGTAGACGCGCACAAAGCTCATGGGACCGGCCTCGCGGTCGACCTGGATCTTGAAGATCAGGGCCAGCGGCGGCTTATCGTGTGAGTAGGAGACCTCCACCGCCTCTCCGCCCTTGACCTTCGAGCCCATGATGGGGGCCGCTTCGCTCGGGCAGGGCAGGTAGTCGATGATTCCGTCGAGCAGGGTCTGCACCCCCACGTCCTTGAGCGAGGAGCCGACGAAGACCGGAAGCGCCTTGCGCTCGATGGTCGCCCTCTTGAGCACGCGACGGATCAAGGGGGCGGGTATCTCCGCTCCCTCGAAGTACAGTTCGGTGATCTCATCGCTGAAGGAGGAGACGCTGTCGATGAGCCGTTCATGCCACCGGGCCACCTCACCTGCCATGGCGGGTGGGATCTCCGCCTCTGAGACGGTCTTGCCCTGGTCCTCCTTGCTGTAGACGAGGTATTTGTTCTCGATCAGGTCGATGATGCCGGAAAACTCCGCTTCCGTGCCGACGGGGATGAAGAGGGGGATCGGGTTTGCGCCGAGCTTGGTCGCGATCTCCTCCACCGCGTCCCCAAAGTGTGCGCCGAGGCGGTCCATCTTGTTGATGAAGGCGATGCGGGGGACGTGGTAGGTGTCGGCCTGGCGCCACACCGTCTCGGTCTGCGGCTCGACGCCGCCGACGGCGCAGACGACCATGACCGCCCCGTCGAGGACGCGCAGCGAGCGCTCCACCTCGGCGGTGAAGTCGACGTGACCGGGGGTGTCGATGATGTTGATCTGATGATCCTTCCAGTAGCAGGTGGTGGCGGCGCTGGCGATGGTGATGCCACGGTCCTGCTCCTGCTCGAGGAAGTCCATCGTGGATTCGCCGTCATCGACCTCGCCGATGCGGTAGTTGACCCCGCTGTAGAAGAGGATCCGTTCGGTCGTGGTGGTCTTGCCGGCATCGATATGGGCCATGATGCCGATGTTTCGTGTCATTTTCTCGTTCATATCAACAATCCTTCGTCGGTCGGGGCAAGCGTACCATACCGGACTTCGAATTTCAACGAGCGGGGCGCATGAGGAGAATCCTCAGCGCGTTGAGCACCGCGACGATGGTGACGCCGGTATCGGCGATGACGGCGACCCACATCGAGGCATAGCCGAGCGCTCCGAAGAGGAGGGCGAGGGCCTTGACGACGAGGGCGAAGGTGATGTTTTGACGCACGATTTTCCCGGTCTTGCGGGCCACCTCGACCAGCGTCGCGACGCGGGTGAGGTCCTCGCTGAGGATCACGACATCGGCGCTCTCGATGGCGAGGTCGCTCGCCCCGCTGCCCACCGAGATGCCGACCTTGGCCACGGCCAGGCTCGGTGCGTCGTTGATGCCGTCGCCGACGAAGGCGAGGTTGGGGTACTGCTGGGAGAGGCGCAGCACCTCCTCCTGCTTCTCGTGGGGCAAGAGCGAGGCATGCACCTCGTCGATGCCCACTGCAGAGGCGACGCGCCTCGCGTTCTGTTCATTGTCCCCGCTGATCATCACCAGGTGGCGCACCCCCTGCTCCTTCAGGGTCGCGAGCACCTCCTTCGCCTCGCCCTTCGCCTCATCGAGGAGGGTGAATGCGGCAGCGTGCACGCCGTCGACGGCCAAGAGGATCGTCCCCCCGGCCCCCAGGGTGGGGGAGATGGCGATGTCGAGCTCTGCAAAGAGCGCCGCGTTGCCCGCCGCGATGCGCTTCCCGTCGACCGTGCCGACCATTCCCTTGCCGGCGATCTCGGTGACGTCACTGGCTGCAAGGCTCGTGTGAATCGAAGCGAACGCCTCGGAGAGGGGGTGGCGGCTCATCTGCTCAAGCGAAGCGGCCAGCGCGGTGAGGGTGGCCTCGTCGTACGGTGATGATGGATCGACGGCGGTGCTGTCGATGACGAAGCGGCCGCTGGTCAACGTCCCGGTCTTGTCGAAGACCACTGCGTCAAGCGATCGCAACGTCTCCAGGGAGTTGCCCCCCTTGACGATGACGCCGCTCTTGGCGCTCTTGCCGATGCCGGCGAAGTAGGAGAGCGGTACGCTGATGACCAACGCACAGGGGCAGGAGACGACGAGGAAGACCAGGGCTCGGTAGATCCAGGTCTGCCAGGCGCCGGTGATGAGGCTCGGGATGATGGCCAGGGCGAGGGCGAGGGCGACGACCGCGGGGGTATAGTAGCGGGCGAAGGTGGTGATGAAGCGCTCGCTCTCCGCCTTCTTGGCCGAGGACTCCTCAACCAAATGGAGAATCTTCGTCGCCGTCGAGTCCTCGAACGCCCGGGTGGTGCGGATGTCCAGGGTGGAGGAGAGGTTCAGCGATGAGCTGAGCACCTCATCTCCGGGGCCCTTGTACTGTGGCAGCGATTCGCCGGTGAGGCTCTGCATGTCGAGTTCGCCGACGCCGCGCTCGATGATCCCATCCAAGGGGACCTTCTCGCCGGCCAAGACGCGGATGAGAGAGCCGACGGGGACCTGCTCGCTCTTGACCAGGGTCACCGCATCACCGTCGACCAGACGCGTCTCCTCGACCTTCAAGGCGAGGGCGGCGAGCACCGAACGGCGGCTTTGGATGACGGCGCTCTGCTGGAAGTACTCGCCGATGAGGTAGAAGAGCATCACCGCGGCGGCTTCGCCGCGCTCCCCGATGAAGAGGGCGCCCACGGTGGCGACGGTCATCAAGAAGTACTCGTCGAAGATCTTGCCCCCCAGGATGTTGCGCGCCGCTTTGTAGATGACGTCCCAGCCGGCGATGAGGTAACTGGCCAAATAGAGGAAGGGAATGTCGAGCGCCATCGCCAGGGCGAAGGAGAGCAGGGAGGCGATGATCCGGTAGAGGCGCGCCTGGAGGAAGGGGGAGCGCTCGACCACCTTCTTTTGAGCTGAGACGGTCAGCGTCGGCTCTGTTTTCTTGGCCGCGTCGATCAAGGCATCGAAAAAATGGTCCCCTTGGGCCTCTTGGCTCTTGATGCGGATCGTCTGCCCCGCCCAGTCGACCTGGGCCGATGCGACGCCGGCGCCCTTGGCGAGGATCTCCTCCACCTCCAGGGCACAGGCGGCGCAGTCCAGGCCGGAGAAGGAGTAGACGCGCTCACTCTCTCCATCGCGTATGGGGAGGAGCGTCACCGTCGGCTCGGCTCTTTTGGCTGTGTGTTCGACCTCGAGCCAGAAGGAATCACTTTCATCTCTCTTGCTCTCGACCGTCAGTTTCTTGGAGAGGTAGTTCATCGATGCGGAGGCGACCCCGTCATGCAGGGAGAGCACCTGTTCCAGTTCGTTGGCGCAGGATGCGCAGTCAAGGTTCTCTACCGTCCAGCTTCGGGTCTTGGTCATGTCGGTCTCCTATACATCATCATATGATGATGTATTCATATAATAGAAAGGAGGGTTCGTTTTGTCAAGCGATTATGGGATGGACATTACTGGTGTGGTCGATAGATGGACGCCGGCCCACTGATGAAGTAGCTGACGGCGCAGACGAAGAAGAGCAGGGAGGGATTGCTGAAGCCGTAGAGCTCGAGGCCGAGGGCGAAGCAGGCCAGCGGGAGTTTGGTCGCCCCACTGAGCATCCCCATGGCCCCCATCATCGAAAGCGTCGCCGCCGGGCTTCCCAAGAGAGAGGCCAGCAGCGCCCCGGAGGTCGAGCCGATGACGAGGACCGGCACCACCTCACCGCCGATGAAGCCGCTGGCGATGGTGAGGATCGTCAAGACGAACTTGAAGAGTGGGGCGAGCGGGTGGGCCGAGCCGAGTCCCGCCTCCTTGATGAGGTGGGTGGAGAGGCCGTTGAACTCAAAGGATCCGACTGCCAGATAGATGGCCAGTGATGCGCCGAGGAGGAGCGTCGAGGTGAAGAGGGTACGCAGGTATACGTTGTCTGTGAGGCGGGCGGTGAGGTGCCGCACTTGGTAAATGAGGGTGCAGAAGAGGCGCGAGAGGAGGCCGAAGAGGATTGCGACGAGGAGGAGGATCAGGAGGGTGTGGGCGGTGAAGGGGAGCGTTTCGGGAGCAACCGTCTCGATGATGGGGATATGCATCGCCTGTGAGAGCATGGTGGCGCTGTAGGCAGCGACGAGGGCGGGGAAGAAGGCGTCGATGCGGTTGACGCGGGGGTTGGAGAATTGGAGACCGAAGAGCACGCCGGCCACCGGGGCGTTGAAGAGGGCGGCGAAGCCGGCCGCCGCACCGCTGATGAGGTAGACGCCCTGGTGATGGAGCGGGAAGGTGCGATGGCGCAGGCGGCTCTCCGCCTCCCCGATGTAGGAGGCCAGCGAGCTCCCGACCTGGACACCGACCCCCTCCTTGCCGCCGGAGGCCCCGACCAGGTGGGTGATGAAGGTGGTGACCAACAGCAGCGGGGCGAGGCGGGTGGAGATGGGCCGCTCCTGGCTGGCGACATCGGTGGTGAAGGAGACTGCGCCCGATCCGTCCATCTCCGCCTCACTCTTGGAGATGAGGCTCATGATGCGCAGGCTTCCCTGCTGCAGGTGGGGGCCGAGGACGGAGAAGAGGTAAGTGGTGGCGACCGCCCCGAAGGGGATGAGGAGGATGATCCAGGGGTGTGTGTGGCGGATCCGGCTCGCAAAGGCGATCATCGCCGCGAGCAGTGTGATCGCCGGGGCGGTGACGAGGGCGACCAGCAACGCCCTGATCGTCCAGGCGGCGGTCTTCTTGATGTGCTCTCTCCACGTGTCGGCCATGGGTGAATCATAGGCCAATCGCGCTCTTTTGGGAATGCTTTCTGAGAAAATAGAACCACATTGAGCGAAGGCCCCCCTGAAGGGCCACGGCTCAATCGTTTCAGCGCATAGTGGCCTTGAACGCCTCGATTTCCTCTATTTCGCGGGTGTCCGACCGCTTGATGGGGGTGAAGACCGTGTACTTGGCCAGCACGTAGGCGAGCAACAACTCCGCCTCTTGGCGGTCGCTCATGGCATTGAGGTTCACCGAGGAGTAGAAGGGGGTGTTCTTCCCCGCATCCTTGCCCTCGTAGTAGCGGTATCGCTCGATATTGCTGGTCGCCTTGTTCCAGTTCTTCTGCATCTTGGCCAGCTCCTTGGCCCGCTTGGAGGCGCTCCAGTTGCGTGCCCAGAGCTCCTCGGCCACCTTCTTGTAGTGACCGGGGTAGAGGAGGTGGGAGGGGATGTGCTCCAGCGCCTTCCGCCCGTAGCTGATGGCCCAGTCGTTGTTGCCGAAGCTGATGAGTGACGGCACCTCATTGTACAGGGCGCTGAGCACGTACCACGTCTCGGTGGAGTCCAGCGTATCGAAGTCATTGATGATGACGGTGAGGTCATCCAGCATCCCCTTTGCCTTGCTCAAGGCGTTGAGGGGTCCCTTGGTCTGCCCCCAACGCCCGACGTTGGAGGCCTTCCAGAGGTACCCCTCCGGGGTGGGGAAAAGGTCGAGGGAGCGCAGCGCGTACGCTTCCCCCTCCTCATAGGCGGCATAGCGGCCATCCTTGTCCTTGCGGTCGATGTCGTCGCCGATGGAGACCATCACGCGGGCGAGGCGCCAGAGGATGGCCGCTTCCTCCTCTTTTGAGGGGGAGCGGGCAAGCTCGTCGAGCAGGAGTGAGCGCGCCTCGATGAAGTGGTCGCTGTCGAAGAGGGCGTCAGCCTGGACGGGGGTGAAGGCCGCGAAGAGCGAGCCGGTGACGAGGATCAACGAGAGTGTGATGATCGAGAGGGTTCGCAGCATGGGGTGTCTCCTCCTTCCCTTAGTGTAAGAGTTTCTTGAGCAGGCCAAGAGTGCGTCGATATGGTGCGTACCGCACCGGGATGTCGATGCGGTGGGAGCTCTTTGTGATGCTCTTGATGTGGCTGAAGGTCAGAAAGCCCGTCTTGCCGTGGTAGGCGCCCATCCCGCTTTCCCCAACGCCACCGAAGGGGAGGTGGGGGTTCGCGAGGTGCATCACCACATCGTTGATGCATCCGCCGCCGAAGGAGAGCTCGTCGGTGAAGCGCCGCTGCTCCTCCTTGTCGTTGGAGAAGAGATACGCAGAGAGCGGGTGGGCCCGCCCCTTGACGAAGGCGAGAGCCTCATCAAAGCGCTCGTAGGTGATGATGGGGAGGATCGGGCCGAAGATCTCCTCACGCATCAAGGGTGAGGAGAGGTCTGTGTCCCCCATGATGGTAGGGGCGATTTTGCGCCGTTTGGGGTCGATTTGCCCGCCCCAGAGCAGCGTCCCGTCATCGAAGAGGGCGATGAGGCGCTCAAAGTGTGATTCGTTGATGATGGTGGTGAGGTCTTCACTGACCAGGGCGTCTGCTCCGTACATCTCACAGAGGGAGTGCTTCATCGCCTCGACGAAGGCACTCTTGACGCTCTCGTGCACCAATGCGTAGTCGGGTGCGACGCAGGTCTGCCCGCTGTTGAGGCTCTTGCCCCAGGCGACCCTGCGCCCAGAGAGCGCGATGTCGGCGTGCTCGGTGACGATGACCGGGCTCTTTCCCCCCAGCTCCAGGGTGACGGGGATGAGGCGCCGCGCCGCACTGGAAGCGATGATGGCGCCGACCTCGGCGCCGCCGGTGAAGAAGATGTGGTCCCACCTCTCTTCGATGATCGCGCGGTTGGTGTCGACGCGGATATAGCGCTCATCGAAGAGGGAGGTGATCAACTCGGTGATGATGGCGGTGGTGGCGCGGCTCTGCGTCGACGGTTTGATGACGGCGCAGTTGCCCGCCGCGATGGCGCTGACCAGCGGGACGAGGGAGAGTTGGAAGGGGTAGTTCCACGGGCTGATGATCAACACCACGCCGAGCGGTTGGGCGACGGTGTAGGCGCGTGAGGGGAAGCTGACCAGCGATCCTTTGACCCGCTGCTTCTTCATCCACCGCTTCAGGTGGGAGAGGTGGTGGGAGATCTCGCTGTAGACGATGCCCACCTCGCTGGAGAAGGCTTCGAAGGCACTCTTTCCCAGATCCGTCTGCAATGCCTCGAGGATCTGCGCTTCTCGCTCCTCGATGCCGCTCTTCAGGCGCCTGAGCTGCTCCTGACGAAAGGCGAGAGTGGCGGTCTCGCCTGCGTCATGATAGGCGCGCATCGCGTCAAACTCTTTCATGGATGCAGTATGACATCCATGCCCCCATTTGTCAAAATGAAGCGATGGTCTCTTTGTCCAACTTCTCGATGATCGCCTGGGCGAGGCGCACGGAATTCTCGGTGTCCTCGAGGCTCGCCACCCCCCAGTGGGTATGGGCGTACCGCACCGGGATGCCGATGACGATGGTGGGGATCCCTTGGGCTGTGAGGTGGATGGCGCCGGCATTGGTGCCGCCGCCCTCACGTACCCCCTCCTGGACGGGGATGCCCGCATCTTTTGCTACCTCGAGACAGAAGCGCTGGAAGCGGGGGTTGGTGATCATCGTACGGTCGATGTGGCGCAGCATGGGCCCGTATCCGACCTTGGTCTGCTGCTGGAAGGGTGGCAGGAAGGTGTCGTCGGCGGGGCTGCCCTCAAAGCAGATGGCCACGTCGGCCTGGATGCGCCGCGCCGAGAGTCCGGCGCCGCGTAACCCCACCTCCTCCTGGCTGGCGAACCCGGCGACGAGGTCGACAGAGAGCTCCGTCTCCTTGACGGCGTCGAGGAGGTTGAGGATCGCGGCGCAGCCGAGGCGGCAGTCGAAGGCTTTGCCGAGGAGCAAGCCGCTCTCCAGACGCCTGAGCGTCGCCTCGGGCACCACGGGGCTCGCCAAGCCGATGGAGAGTGCCCTCACCTCATCGGCGCTGCTCGCCCCGATGTCTATATATAAGGAAGAGTACTCCGGTGCGTTCTTTCTTTCAGCCTCGCTTATATAGTGGGGTGGGGTGCTGCCCACCACGCCGGGGTACGCCTTGCCGTCCCGTGCGATGACGCGCACGAGGTGGGCGGGGATGTTGCTGGTCACCCAGCCACCGATGGGGATGAAGAGGAGCATGCCATCGTCTCTGATGGCCCTGACCATGAACCCAACCTCATCGGTGTGGGCATCGAGGTGGACGACCGGTCGGTCGCCTCGGTTTCCCGTTCGATGGAGATAGAGGTTTCTCAGCCGATCCTCCTCGAAGCGGCCGAGGTGGGCCCCCTCCTCCCTGATGACCGAAAGGACATCGTCTTCGAAGCCGGAGATGCCGTTGGCATCGCAGAGGCGCTGGATCCTACTGTACTGGTTCATGGTTTTCTCCTTGCAATGGCCTTATTATCCACTGTTTTGGAGGATGTGCAACACCGGGTGATAAAAAAGGGAACCTCTTGCGAAGTTCCCGGTCATCTCCTAGGGGAATTGAACCCCTGTTGACGGGATGAAAACCCGTTGTCCTAACCACTAGACGAAGGAGACATGATGGTCTCGGTAATAAAAAGCTATACCGGTTTGAGCCGCACAGGATTCGGACCTGTGACCCACGCCTTAAAAGGGCGTTGCTCTA
>ERZ795030.659-NODE-659-length-51187-cov-7.982027_pt1 | contig 51187 bp, 61 predicted proteins | sample MGYA00375122_ERZ795030 | MGnify/ENA primary metagenome ERZ795030 (study PRJEB30165, sample SAMN05720146) | activated sludge metagenome | isolation source: anaerobic digester from wastewater treatment plant | place: Japan | collected 2015-04-20 ... | reverse complement strand
TGACGTTGTGCGCGAAAGAGAGATGCCTACGCCTGAGGAGTTGATCGCATACCTTTCCGAGAAGATTGGACGAAAGGATACGATATGATGGCCGAAGCCGCACGATCGGATAATCCCCGGCTTTTTTATTTTGATTTATGCTATAATGAATCCGTCTTGAACGCCGCGTTTTCAGGAGGCGCCCATGCCCATCCGCTCCGCGACCGAAGCCGATATCGACAGCCTGCTCCCCTTCGAGCATCTCGGCAGGGAGGCGCTTTGCCGCTGCGCGCGCGGCGGCTTCGTCTATGCGGTTGAGCTGGACGGAGAAACCGTAGGCGTGCTGCGCTACGGCCTGTTCTGGCAGGCGATCCCCTTTCTCGATCTCATCTTTCTCGCGCCCAAGGCGCGGGGCAAGGGGATCGGCGCGGAGGCCGTGCGCCTCTGGGAAGCGGAAATGAAACTGCGCGGCTTTTACGACGTGCTCACCTCGACGCAGGCGGACGAAACCGCGCGACGGTTCTATGAAAAGCTCGGCTACCGGCGCGCGGGCGGCTTTTATCCGCCCGGCCAGCAGGCGGAAGAGCTGATCTATTCGAAGCGCCTGGAAGAATAAGACGAAAAGGAGAGCGTATGCCGATCACGTTTCGGAATTATACGGCGCAGCCGGGCATCACCGAGGACTATTTCCGCGTGCGGGAATTCCTTGCGGGGCTCGGCTATACGGAGTTTCCCTACGCGCGCTGGGATTGGATGGCGACCCACGGCTGGCTCGACAAGTCCGCCGTGGGCAGGATCGGCCTGTGGGAGGACGCGCGCGGGATCGTGGGCCTCGCGACGTTCGACACCCGGCCCGGCGAGGCGTTCTGCATGGCGCGGCCGGGGGACGCCGGGCTCAAGCGGGAGATGCTGCTCTACGCGGCGGAGCATCTCGGGCGGGATGGCAAATTCGGCGTTGTGATCGCAGACAGGGACGCGGCGTTCCAGAGCATCGCCGCCGCGCTCGGCTTTTTCGCGACGACGAAAAAAGAGAACGACGCGGCGTTCTACCTCGAGGAAACATCGACGGACTACGCGCTGCCCGCGGGCTTCTCGGTGACGTCTATGGCGGACGCGCTCGATCTATACAAATACCGAAGCGTTTTGTGGAAGGGCTTCGATCATGAGCGCGACGGGGAGGGGCCCTGCCCGTTCTCGGATGAGGACGAAGCGGCGGCGCGCGGGGAAATGATCAGGCCCAACGTGGATCTGAGCCTCAAGATCGCCGTCGTCGCGCCGGACGGGAGCTTCGTTTCCTACTGCGGCATGTGGTATGAGCCGAAGGCCGGCTTCGCCGTGATCGAGCCCGTGGCGACCGACCCCGACTACCGCCGCATGGGGCTCGGGAAGGCCGCGGTGCTCGAGGGCGTCAAGAGGGCCGGCCTGCGCGGCGCGAAGCTCGCGCTCGTGGGCTCGTCGCAGCAGTTCTATTACAGCATAGGCCTTCGCCCGTACGCGACGGCGACGGTGTGGCGGCGGGTATAAGATCCATCATTCCCGCCGGAGCGCGAGCGCCATGTCGAGCCAGCTTGCGCCGCCGTGCGCGGAGGCGGACGCGCCGAGCAGCGCGAAGCCGAATTTTTCATAATACGGAGCCAAAGGCGCTTTACACGCGAGCATGAGCGCGCGCATACCGGCATCCCTGGCTTTTCCGATCGCGTGCCGGATGAGCGCCGCGGCGACGCCGCGCCTTTGCCGCGCGGGATCGGTTTCGAGGCTGAGCAGCGCGAGCGTATCGCCCGCGGGCAGTTCCGCGGGCTCGTAGAGCGCGTCCGTCATGCGCCGCTGCGCGCTTGGGCGCGCGCACAGCAACCCCACGACGCGGCTATCCTCGAGCGCGACGAAGAACCATTCGGAAAAATGCTCGATGCGGTAAGCAAAGATTTCCCGCGTGGCGGCCTCCGCGGCGGGGAAGGTCAGCGCTTCGATCTCCATGATCCGCTCGAGGTCGCGGGGCGTCGCATATCGTATTTCCATTCGTACAGAACCTCCGGGCGCGCGGGTTGCATCCCTATTATAGCGCCGCTTTGCGCCTTGCGCCATACCGTAAGGTCACGGACCCGGCTTACTTCTTCGTGCCCGGCGTCACGACGGTTCCGACCAAAAAGCCGAGCACGCCGCCGTAAAGCGTCGAAACGAACGGGTCCGACGTGATGGGACACGCGCCCGTCGCGCAGCCGACGAAGCGGTAATAGAGATAGCCTCCCGCCGCGCCCAGCAACGTCAGAAGAATCGCGGGCAGATGTTTGAGCAAACGCTTTTTCGCGGCGGGCTCCGCCGGTTTTTCGGCGCGTTCCGGATTTTCCATAAGCTTAGCCCTCCTTTTTGCTCAGCATACCGCGCGCGCCGCGCGCCTTCCGTGAGCTTGTCACCGTGGGCGCATAATATCGCGGCCCCCGCGCATACTGGGCGCATGGCGGCATTGGTTTTTCTCACGGGCGGACTCGGATACATGGGACTTGAGCTTCTCTGGCGCGGGCGCACGCATTACTCGATGGGGCTTGCGGGCGGGCTTTGCGCCATGCTGATGTATTTGCTTTTCTCGCGCGTGCGCATGCCCTTCTGGGCGGCGTACCTGTGCGGCGCGGCGATCATCAGCGCAATCGAGCTCGGCTTCGGCCTCCTCTTTAACGTCAGGCTCGGGATGAACGTGTGGGATTACAGCGCGGTCCCGCTGAACTTCATGGGGCAGGTCTGCCTGCCCTTCGCGCTGCTCTGGGGTTTGTTCGGGATCATTATGTGGGGGGTCGTAAAGGTTTTGGCGTAAAAAAAGGGGACGGCTCCGCCTCGGAGAACCGTCCCCAACGTTTTTTTCCGCCCGCAGGCGAAAGTTTTGCGGGCGGATAATATCCGCCCCTACGTTCCCCTTGGATTTGCCTTTATTCGATCTCCTCAAAGAACTCCGCGCCCCTGCCGCAGATCGGGCACTTGAAATCCGCGGGCAGCTCGTCCGCCTCGTGGATGTAGCCGCAGACCTTGCAGCGGAACTTTTTCTTCGCGGCGGGAGCCTCCGCCGTTTTTTCTTCTGCTTTGCCCATAACCGAATCCGCGATGGCGTCGGCAAGCTGGTCGAGCTCGGTTTCCTGTTCTTTTCTGAGCGAGGATTTGATCGTGAGAACATCCCCGACGAAGTCCGTTCCCTTGAGCGGCTCGAGCAGAGCGCGCATGAGCTTTCCGCTCGCGGGCGCCCAGGAACCGTTCTCGATGAGGGCGATCGTCCGGTTTTGCAGGTTGTGCGCCGCGATGTCGCGCAGCACCTCCTCCATGGTGACGAACACGCCCGCGTTGTAGGTGGGCGAGGCGAAGACGAGGTGGCTGAAGCGGAACGCCGCCGCGACGATCTCCGAGGCCGGCGTCACGGACACGTCGAACATCACGGTGCGTACGCCCCGTTCGCGCAGCTTCGCCGAGAGCGTTTCGGCCGCGTTCGCGGTGTTGCCGTAGATCGAGGCGCAGGCGATCATCACGCCCCTTTCCTCGGGCTCGTAGCGGCTCCACTTGTCGTAACAGGCGGCGTAGCGTTCGAAATCCCGCCTGTGCACGAAGCCGTGCAGCGGGCAGACGAGGGCGATGTCGAGCGCCTTCATCTTTTTGAGCAGCGCCTGCGTCTGAGGGCCGTACTTGCCCACGATGTTGCAGTAGTAGCGCCGCGCCTCGTCGAGATAATCGCCGTAGAAATCCACCTCGTCCGCGAACAGCGCGCCGTCGATGGCGCCGAATACGCCGAACGCGTCCGCCGAAAACAGCGCCCTGTCGCCGCTCTCGTAGGTCACCATGACCTCGGGCCAGTGCACCATGGGCGCCATGAAAAAGGTCAGCTCGCGGTTTCCAAGGCTGAGCCTGTCCCCTTCGCCCACGACGAGCGCGCGGCCGGAAAGATCCTTGTGGAAAAACTGCGCGGTCATCGCGAGCGTCAGCCTGCTGCATACGAGCGTCGCCTCCGGATATTTTTCCAGCAGGCCGTCGAGCGTGGCCGAATGGTCCGGCTCCATGTGATGGACGACGACGTAGTCGAGCTTGCGCCCCGCGAGCGCGTGCGCGACGTTCTCGTAGAACACCTTGGCGACGGCCTTGTCCACGGTATCGAAAAGGACGGTCTTTTCATCCCTGAGAAGATACGCGTTGTACGAAACGCCCCTGGGCACGGCGTACACGCCCTCGAACATGCTCAGCCTTTTGTCGTTGCCGCCGACCCATACGATGTCCGGCGCGACCTGTCTTGCGCAGTGCATGGTAAACCTCCCGTTCTTGCCAATCAATGCCAAAACGATTATATAACGCCGCGCGCCGCGCGTAAAGCGTCCCGGGCGGTTTCGCGCGGCCCGCGCCGCGCATATGCTGTAACAGAGGGACAAACCGTTCCTTTTACAATCGCGTTTAGCCGCTTTACTGCGAAACAACGGAGGAAAAAAATTATGCTCGATCAATTCGTTCAATACCTGGAAACGCAGGTGAAAAACCACAGCGTCTACGTCTGGGGCGCGCAGGGCGAGGGGAAGGACGTCATCAGCGAAAGCTGGATCAAAAAAAAGGAAACCAGCGCCAGGAACGCGGAGCGTGCCATCGCCCACTGGAAAAAGCAGGTCGCCGCGGGCTACGGGGACGTGCTTCGCGCGTACGACTGCTCCGGCCTCGGGATGCGTTTTTTAATCGACAACGGCCTCGAGAAAAGCGACATGAGTTCGAACTCGATGCTCAAGCGCTGCGAGAGGATCAAAAAAGAACAGCTCGAGCCCGGCGACTTCGTGTTCCTGCTCGACGAGGACGGCCGCGCGCACCACGTCGGCTACGTCGTGGACCGGAACCTCAACATCATCGAAGCCAAGGGGCGCGAGTACGGCGTGGTCAAAAGCTCCCTGAAAAAATGGGACGCCTACGGCCGCCCGCCGTATTTCCGCGACGAACAGGGCAAGCCCGAAAAGCGCCTGCTACGCCTAAGCTCGCCCTATATGAGCGGCGCGGACGTCAAAGAGGCGCAATCCGCCCTGCTCGCCAAAGGCTACAAGGTCGGCAAGGCGGACGGCATATTCGGCCCCGTCACGGATAAGGCCGTGCGCGCCTTCCAGGCGGACAACAAGCTCTCCGTCGACGGCGTCGTGGGGCCAAAGACCCGCGCGGCGCTGGCAATCAATTGACGATTATGGAGGAACGGCCCGCGCTTAAAGCGGGCCGATTTCGCGGTTGGGAAAATTTTGTTGTTCTCATTCCCGCCCGCAGGCGGCGTTCTTTGATTGAGAATTACTCCGCGGGATACGCCTCCGCGTCGAAGATGTACACGGCGTTCGGATGCGCGAGGAACTTCGCCGCCGGAACGTCCGCCCCGGCGAGCACCGCGCGGACGATCTCCCTTTTGTGCGCGCCCGTCGCCACGAGGAGCACTTCCTCCGCCGCCATGAGCGCGGCGAGCGTAACGGTCGCGCCGCGCGTCGGCACGGGCCTGCCGCCGAAATACTTCCTGCCGGCCGATACGGTCGTTTCGCTCAGCTCCGTCAGGGAAAAGAGGCCGGGCAGCGGCCGCCCCGGCTCGTTGAAGCCCACGTGACCGTTGAGGCCGATGCCGAGCACCGCGAGCGACAATCCGCCCGCGGACGCGAGGTACGCGTCCATCGCCCGTGCCTCTTGGGCGGGGTCTTCGGCCAGCCCGTCGAACGCGCGGATGCGCTCCGGCGGGACGCCGCACGGGCCGTAGAACGCCCCGTTCATCGTCGCGATACAGCTTCCCGCGTCGGCGGGGCCGACGCCGATCCACTCGTCGAGGCCGATATAGCGCATCGATGCGGGATCGGCCTCGCCTTTTTTCGCCATAAGCGCGAGCTTGCCGTAAGCGGCGAGCGGAGTAAAACCCGCCGCCGGCGCGACGAGCGCGCCGGGGCGGGCTTCAAAATGCCGGGCGATGCGCAGTGCGGTTTCGCACGCCGCGGCCTCGTTAGAACTGCAACGGACGAGCCTCTCGCTCATTGCGCCCGCTCTTTTTCGGTGGCGGAAACGGGCTTTTGCCCGATGGTCAGCTTGCCCGCGATGAAGAACGAGGCGACGCACGCGAGCGCCGCGACGGGGCCGATGAATACCGCGCCCGTGTCGATGGCGGAAGTCCTGACGCTCACGAGGTTCGCGAGCACGAGCGAGCCCGCGAACGCGCCCACGAGCTGGTTCACAAAGCCCTGCACCGCGAAGAACATGCCCGCGCGATCCTTGCCCGTGACGGCGGCGTCCTCGGCCGCGATCTGCGCCGGGTACGCGTAGGGGATCGTGAAGAACGCGCCTATGGAGAAGCTGCCCACCGCGCCCGCCGCGATGCCCACGACCATCGGCGGTATGGGAAGGCCGAGCTTCGTCCACCCGAGCGGGAAGAGCAGCATCGCCGCGGCGAACACGATTAGGGAAATGCGAAACGCGGTCTTCGAGCCCTTGCGCCTGGTGATGAAGTTCAGAAGCAGCAGCATCACGGGGATGGGCGCGAAGGCGGCGGCGTTCATCATGCCCATCTCGGCGTCGGAGAGCCCCATCATGTCGTTGCACATGTACTTGATGCCGCCGAGGAAAAGCTGCAGGCCGAAGAAGAACGTCGCGAGGCTTGCGAGGTATACGAGGAAGTTTTTGTTCGTGATCGTCTGGCGGAAGCTTTCGACAAGACCTACCTCGGGCTCGGCCCTGCGGTTCGCGCCGTCCTTCGTGGAATCCTCTTTTATGACGAACATGGGGAAAACGTAGGTCAGCATGATGGGCGCGAGCATGAGCACGGCCTTCCTCATGCCGAATTTATGGAACAGCATCGGCACAACGACGTAGACGAGCACATAGGCGATGGTGTTGAAGAAGGTCTGCCAGCTCGCCACGCGCACGCGGCTGCGCTCGTCCGGCACGATTTCGGAGAGCGCGGAGAGGTAGGGCACCGCCATCATCGTGTAAAAGAAGAAGAACAGCACGCTCATGAGCGCCACGTAGACCGTGTTGAGCGCGCTGCCGCCCGGCGCGGGCGCGGTTACGGGCGGGAACCACATCAGTACAAAGGTGACGACCATCGGCAAAAAGCCGAGCGCCATAAAGGGCCTGCGCCGCCCGAAGCGGCTGCGAAGATTGTCCGTCCAAGTCGCGATGGGGATATCCACAACGCCGTCGAGCATGCGCGCGACGAAGAACAGCGCGCCGAAAAGCGCCGGGGGCGCGAGCACGACCGCCCCTTTGGCGAGGTCCGACGCGGTCGGCACATAGAACGCGAGTATGTAGCTCATCGCCACCTGATACATCAGCGTCGCGCCGAAGCCGCCTATGCCGTAGAGCGGCTCCTGCCACCGTTTGAGCTGCTTCATGTGCTTGCCTCCCTTTCGATTGAATGTTTGTGTGCGGATCGGGTTGATTTGAAGTACGCCCTCACGTCGTCCACGGCGGAGTAATCCGCGACGAAGTCCCTGTCGAAGCGCTTCATAAGGCCGAGCATGAAGCGAAGCCTCCGGCACTCCGCGAGCACCCGCCGCTTTTTGACCGCCCGGGGCGGCGCGCCGGCGAAGGAGATGAAGTTGTCGTGGTAGATGGCTTCGAGCATATCGTCCGGCAGGCCGAGGCCGAAAAGCTTCAGCCCGCCCTCGCCCATCAGGAAGCCGCCGTCCGTCTCCATGGAGAACTCCCCGCGCTTTTCGAGGAAACTCCGGCAGAGCTTGACGCGCTGGAAGCTCTCCTTCTTATCGAGCGGCGTGCGGTTGATGACGGCGCGCGCGCCTATGTCCGTGCCGAACAGGATGCGCGAGGGGAACTCGTCGAAGAACGCGCGCGCGGCTTCGGGAGCCCTGGACAGATTGACGTAGAGCTCGACGCCCGGCGTCAGGTCCACGCGGATGTTGGGGAATTCCCGCATATATCCCGCGAGCCGCTCGAGCTGCGCCGAGAGGAAGAACATGTGCGCGAACGCGATGCGAAGCTTCGGGTGCCGCGCGAGCAGCGTCGTGACCTGACGGTACTGCTCCTCGTTGTTGACGGTATCCTTCCCGTAGAACCAGCCGCGCTCCCTGGCGAACGCGGGGATGCGCGCTTCGTCCCAAAACTCCTCCGGGTCGTTCACATGCCAGAGTATGGGGATCTGCCCGCGCTCGGCCCACGCGAAGAACGGCTCCCAGACGGGATCGTCGAAATCCGGCACGGGCAGCATGCGCCGCATGTCGGGCTTGCCCTCGATGATCTTGATTCCGTCGCAGCCCGCGCGAAGCATGCGCGCGGCGAACGCCTTCATGCGCCTGCCCACGGATTTCGGGTGGCGCATGTATTCGGATACGTCGAGGCTCGTGAAAACGTACGTTTCCCCGGGATAGGCGTGCTTGTAGGCGAGCGCGTCGGGCACGCAGGAGATGCGCGCGCGGTCGGGCACGACAACGAGGTTCGCCGCGTCCGCGCCGACGCAGCGGAGCGTTTCATGGAGCGCGTCGCGCCGTATGGGCAGCGCGTAGTGGACATGGCAGTCGAGTATCCGGTAAGATTTCATCGCGCGCTCCCTTCGTTTTGCGTTATGCTCAGTCGGACAGGAGATGGTCGATCAGCGCGTGGAGCGCGGCGCCGGCCGCTCCGGCGACGTCCACGTTCGGGCTCGAGGCGGGCGCCGCGGCGGTGTCGAACGGCGTGCAACCCCTGAGCGCGCGGTTGAGCGCTTCGAAAAAGACTTCGCCCAGCGCGGCGGGCAGCAGGCCCGAAACGGACACGAGCGGCAGGTCGAGCGCGAGCGCCACGATGGCCAGACACGGGGCGAGAAGCTCCGCGATGCGTTCCGACACCCCGAGCTTGCGCGCGGGATCGGCCGCGGCGAGCTCCTCGAGCGCGTTTGCGCCGCACATTCGGCAGGCGGCGCCGATGTTGACGCGGCTTTCGAGCCAGCCCGCGTCCGAGAGGGAGAGCGCGCCCGCCGGAGCGTAGCGCGCGTAGCCGATCTCGCCCGAGCGGTTGCGCCGCCCGCGCACGACGCTTCCGTTGGCGATGACGGCGGCGCCCAGGCCCGTGCCCAGCGTCACGAAGAGCAGGTCGTCCGCGCCGCCGCGGCAGAGCCTCTCGCCGACGGCGGCCATGTTGGTGTCGTTGTCGAAGACGACGGGGCAGCCGAGCATCTCCGAGAGCGCCGCGAGGTCGCGGCGTATGTCGAGCGGCCCGCGCACGCCCGAGAGCGGCGCCGCGACGACGATGCCGTTGTCCGCGTCGCACACGGCGGGGAGCCCCAGCCCCGCGCCCATGATGCGCGCGGGATCGACCCCCGCCTCCCCGGCAAGCTCCAGCACGCGCGCGCCCGCCATGTCGCGGATGAGCGCCTCGAGCGCGCGCTCCCCGCGCGGAAACGAGCGCACGGCGAGCAGTTCGCCCGCGAGATCCGCGAGTCCGACCTTCATATACGCGCCCTCGAGCACGATGCCCGCGTAGAAGTAGCTTCCCGCGACGAATTCCACGGGGCAGGGCGGACGGCCGAGTCCCTCGTACGGGGCGGAAACCTCCCGCACGATGCCCTTGTCGAGGAAGGCGTTGATGATCTTGCTCGCCGTGGGCGCGCTCAGGCGAAGCTCGCCCGAGAGGTCCGCTTTGGAGAGCACGCGCCGCTGTGCGAGCAGGTGGAAGGCCTGCACGCGGTTCTCCGATTTGAGTTTTTGTGCCGTATATGCGCGCATACTTGAAAACGAAGCCGGAATGGAATACTATTTAATTAACTTAGTTTATTATATCATGCGCGCACGGCTTGTAAAGGGCGCAAAGCGCGGTTTTTTGAGGAGAATTGCATGGATTTGTTCCTCGCGGCGGACGGCGGCGGCACCAAGACGAGATTTGCGCTCCACGACGCTTCGGGTTACCTCAGGGCGGAGTATGAAACGGGGCCTTCCGCCTGGTGCGATCTGGGCGTGGACGAGGCCGCGCGCGTGCTGCTCGCGGGCGCGGACGCGCTGCTTTCGCGCGCGGGCGCTTCGCGCGGGGAACTTCGCGCCGCGGCTTTCTGCCTCGCGTGCGTCGGCGAAAATCCCGAGGGGGACGCCGCGCTTTTCGGGCTGCTCGGCGCGCTCTGCCCGCGCGCGCTCGTCGCCAACGATTCGCTCGCCGCGCTTTACGCGGCGCACGCGGGCAAGCCCGGCATCGCCGTCGTTTCCGGCACGGGCTCCATCGCCTGCGGCATGGGCGAGGACGGCGCGCTCGCGCGCTGCGGCGGTTACAGCCCGACCTTCTCCGACGAGGGCTCGGCCTGCTGGATCGGCTACCGTGCGATGGGGCTGTTCTGCAAGCAGGACGACGGCAGGCTCCCGCGCGGGCCGCTCTACGAGGAGTTCGCAAGGGAACTGGGCGTTGATTCCGCATACGCGCTCATGGCGTGGGAGGTGCGCAACCTTTCGAGGGGCAGGAAGGCGATCGCCGCGCTGCAGCCTATCGCCGCCCGCGCGGCGCAGCGCGGGGACGCCGAAGCCCTCGCGCTCTACGGGCATGCCGCCGCCGAGCTCGCGCTGCTCGCGCACGGCGCGCGCAAAAAGCTGCGCTTCGCGTCGTCCCCCGTGCCCGTCGCGTGCGCCGGGGGCACCTTCCTCGCGGGCGCGCTCGTCGACGCGCCGCTCTCGCGCCTGCTCGCGCAAGAAGGCATGGCGCTCGTGCCGCCCGAGCTCGACGCGCCGGTCAAGGGCGCGGCCGTGCTGAGCCTGAAGCATGGGGATGTCCCGGTTACGGAAGAAATCCTTGCGAACCTCCGAAAAATTTGAAAAAACAATTGCGTGCCGATCAACACGGCCGCCGCGCGGAGCGCGCGGCGGCCCGTTCGTCAAGGAGGATGATTTGTTCAGATAATCCCGGTGACGGTGAGGAGCATCATGCCGGGATTGACGGCGACAAAGCCGGTTTCAGGGTCCTGGGTGAAGGATGCCGCGGGAACGCTGGGCGCCATTCCGCTGCACGCCTGAGGATAGATGAAGTGGCCTTCGTTGTAGCGGAAGCACGCGTTGTTTATGGGCGCGCCGTCCGCCGCGACGGAGATGGTCAGGGGCGCGGGCGAAAACTGGTCGCTGAGCACGAGGTCTTCGGCGGGGCTGTTGCCGTAGTTGTAGATGGTAAACTGGCAGGTGAGCGCGCCGCCCTCGACGACGGGGTTCGGGGACATGGCCTTTAGTATGCTCACATCCGCGTAATCCGCAACGGTCAGCGTGAGCGAGCAAAGCACGCCCTCCGAGATGCCCGGCGCTGTGGCGACGGCGTTTACCGTGATGGTCGAACCCGTCGCGAGCGGCGCGAAGCTGTTGACGCGCGCCTTGTAGAGCACGAGGGCGTTCGCGCCGGCGGGCAGGCTCAAAATGGAGAAACGCGCGCCGTCGCCGGCAAATTCGGGCGTCAGATGCGCGATGAACCTTCCGTCTATGAAAAGCCGCGCCGTGCCCACGATGTCGAGCGGAGTCACGGTAGCGGGGCCAGGCAGCGTGAACGCGCCGAGGTCGTCCGCGAGCGCGATGTTCGACAGCGCCGACGAGCCGACGTTTTCGAGCATAAGATAAAGCGCCAGCTCCTGTCCCGCGCGGTAGGTCGTCTCGAGCGCCGCGAGCCGCGCCGACAGCGGGCCGCGCAGGCTGGCCGTGGCGATGTTCGAGGCGACGCTGCACGCGGTTTCGCCGCAGCGGTAGGAGAGTATGGCCTGATTGGCTATCTGTGTGGACATGGCGGCACCTCTTTCGGGCGGAATCGAGCGGCTGTTGTATACATACGCTCGTTTTATATTATGTACCTGTCACAAAAGAGGTTCCGGTAATCAAAAAAAGCGGCCATGCCGCTTTTTTGAGTTTGCACGCTCGCCTAAAACGCCTTGCGTTTCCGGGCGGCAAGCGCGAAAGGAGCGAAAGCCCGCGGCTTTCATCCGTTTTGACGCGCATGCTGTCAAAGCCCGAATAGTCAGGGGGCCGCGGCGCCTCGACAATCCCCGGAACTTTGACGGCTGGGTTAAGGCTCACTCCTGTGCCGCGATGTCCTTCAATATCTCCGCGTCCATGCCCAGCAGCATGCAGACGTTGCGCGCGTCGCGCGGGCAGCTTTCACGACCTTGGGCGCGGTAGAGGCCGTAGTTCATGTGTCTGGCGATGACGCGCACGCCGTCGCCCCGGTTCGCGGCGATCTCCCGCGCGACCGCCGCAACGTCCATGTCGCGAAGGCCCGCGACCTCGTAGTGGAGCTTCGCGTATCGCGCCACGCCGTCGTAATGCGTCGTGAGCACGCCGACGTGGGGTAGGCCGTTGAGCCGCCGCGTCACCGCGCGCGCGATCAATGCGCCCTCCTCGGGGTTGGTGCCGCGCGCGAACTCGTCGAGCAGCAGCAGGCAGACGCCCTTTGCGCGAAGCGCGCGGGAGAGCATTTCGTTGAACCGCACGATCTCCGCGCCGAAGCTCGACAGGCCGCGCCCGACGTCCTCCCCGTCCTCGGCGACGAGGAATATCTCCTCGAACAGTGGTAGCCGCGCGCTTTTGGCAAACGGCAGCAGGCCGGCCTTGACGAGCAGCGCGTTGAGCGCGAGCGTTTTTAGCGCGACGCTCTTCCCGCCCATGTTCGCGCCCGTGATGAGCGCGGCGCCCGGCCCCGCCGAGATCGACACAGGCGTAAAGCTCCCGCCCCGCTCTTTGAGCGCGTCCGCGACGCGGGGGTTGCGCATATCGACGAATTCGACCTCGTTCCGGGAGAATTCGACCGCGCAGCCGCCGTAAGCCGCGGCGAGCTTCGCGCGGGCGAGCGTGAAGTCGAAGTTCGCGATGCCGTCCATGCAGCGCAGTATGCCGTCTATGTGCGGCCTGAGGCCCTCGCAGATCTCCGCGCGCAGGCGGTTTTCCTCGACGTCCTCCCGGGCGGCGACGGCGGCGCGCTCCGCCATGAGCCTCGCGCGTTCGTCCCTGTCCGCGGCGCGGCGCAGCTTTTCCTCGAGTGCGCGCTTTTCTTTTCTGATTGCGAGAAGCGCCTTCGAGGACGCGTCCGGCAGGAAAAACGTCGCGGCGCGCGCGTTCTCGGGGTCGAGCAGGCCAAGCGCCTCCTCCTGCGCCCGTATGTCTATGCCCTCTATGCCGCTCGCGTCCCGGATGCGCGCGAACACCGGCGATATGAGAACGCTCTGCAAACAGAAGCGCTTGAGCTCGAACAGCTCCGTTTCGGAAAGCGCCGCCTCGCGGCACATTTCGACCGAGCGGCGGATGTCCTTGAGCGGCATCATGTAGAGCGAGATCTTCTCGTATTCCGGCGCGAGCGGGGCGAGATGATGAAGCGTCCGCACCACGTTTTGAAGCTGCCGTTCCAATTCCGGCCGTTCGTCCGGGGAGAAAAAGCGAAGCCCCGCGATCTTCGCCCGCCCGTAGGGGGACGCGGGCTCCAGCAGATCGATCGCGTAGCGAAAGCCGATGTTTCGCTCGAACTCGTGTCGCATCAGAGCAGTCCTCCGTCCTCGTTCATTACGTCCAGCACGGGCACGTCCACGGCTTCGCGCATGCGCGCGAGCAGTTCCGCCGGGTCCATGTCGAAGCCGCAGGCGGAAACCGGGTTCACGGCGACCGCCGCCACGCGCACGGGGCGCGCCACCGCGAGTTTCGCGCCGCGAAGCGCGAGCTTGTCATACGCGTCCCGGCCGATGAGCAGCCTGCTCCCGTCGAGCGCCGCGAACTCCACGCCCGCGATGTCCGCCCCGCCCTGCAGCACGGGGCGGAGCGTCGCCTCCGTGAGCGCGCCGGAGATGAACACGCCCGCGACGTCCCGGTTTTCGGGCGCGCGCAGCGCCTGCGCGAGGCTTTTCCCTTCGGGCGGGATCAAAACCGTGCCGTCCTTGCGCCGCAGCCGCACCTTGGGCGCTTGCGGGTCGCCGGCCTCCGCGCCGCTCCAGAGCGTCTGCCTGGGCAGCGTCAGAAGCTTCGCCGCGAAAGCCGTGTCCCCGACGAGCGTGTCGATGCTCCTCGAGTACGACGCGCCCGTGCAGAGCACCGTCGCCTCGCTCACGGCGGGCGCGCAGAGGGATTTGCGGCTCAGCGCCCCGTCTATGACGGTCATATCCGCGCCGAGCGTTTCGAACGCGTTCGTCAGCTCTATGAGCTGCGCCGTCATCGACGGCCCCGCGAGCTGCACGCCGCCGTCGCCGCGCGCGCGGAAGATCACCACGTCCCCCAGCGGCGTGGAGTACGGCGTGGTGCCTACGATCTCGCGCGTGGCGTCGCAAAAGCGCAGCATGTCGCGCGCGGTCGCCACGAGCGAGCCTTCGTAAACATAGATGCCGGGCTTGGCCGTGCCGGTCACGACGTCCACGGCTTCGCCGTCGCGGCCGATGGATGTGAGCGCGAGCGTCATGGGCTCATCCCGAAGCTCGCGGATGATGCGGTTGAGCACGGTGGTTTTTCCGGCGTTCTTGCACATGCCTATGATCGACAGCGAGCGAAAGCCGAGTATGTGCTCCTTTAACATCGGGTTTTCCTTTTATTCTCCCAGCAGACGCAGCGCCGCGCCCGCGACCTCGTCGGCCGTGAAGCCGAGCTCCGAAAAGAGCGTCTTTGCCGGTCCGGACGCGCCGAAGTGGTCTATGCCAAGCGCGATTCCGTCGAGCCCGACGTAGCGGTGCCAGCCGAGGGTCGCGCCCGCCTCGACGGACACGCGGCGGCGGATGGAATCGGGCAGCACGCTTTCCCGGTATTCCCTGGACTGCCTGCGGAACAGATCGAGGCAGGGCATGGACACGAGCCGTGCCGTATACCCGCGCACGGAGAGCATGTCCGCCGCCCTGTAGATCAGCTCCACCTCCGAGCCGGAGGCCATGAGTATCACGTCGGGCTTGCCGTCGTGCGGGTCGCGCAGCACGTAGCCGCCGCGAAGCGCGCCCTCGCCCGTGTCGGGAAGCTGGGGCAGGTTCTGGCGGGAGAGCGCGAGGACGGAAGGCTCCTTCGCGTTGAGCGCGGCGATGTAGGCGTAATTCGTTTCCTTCTGGTCCGCGGGGCGGAACACCAGCACGTCCGGCGTGGCGCGAAGCGACGCGAGCTGCTCGATGGGCTGGTGCGTGGGGCCGTCCTCGCCGACGCCGACGCTGTCGTGCGTGAGTATGTAGAGCACGGGCAGCTTCATGAGGGCGGAAAGGCGAAGCGCGGGCTTGACGTAGTCCGCGAACACGAAGAACGTCGCGCAGAACGCGCGCAGGCCTCCGTAGAGCGCGACGCCGTTGCTGACGGCGGCCATCGCGAGCTCGCGCACGCCGAAGTGGATGTTGCAGCCCTCGCGGCTCTCGGGGGAGAAGCCCGGGCTGCCCTTCAATTCTGAATTATTCGAGGGGGCGAGGTCGGCGCTGCCGCCGAAAAGGTTGGGCATGTGCGCGAACAGGGCGTTGAGCGCCGCGCCCGAGGAAACGCGCGTCGCGGCCGGCGCGCCCGCGGCGACGGAAGCGAGCGCCCCGGCCGCCGCGGCCGGGATCTCGCCCGAGCGCCATTCGTCGAGCTGCTCCGCGAGCGCGGGATACGCCTCGCGGTAGCGCGCCTCGAGCGCCTCGCGCTCGCGCCGCGCTTTCGCGCCAAGTTCGGCGAGCGCCTCGAAATGGGCGTATACGTCCCTGGGGATCTCGAAGGGCGGGTGCTCCCAGCCAAGCCGCTTTTTCATATCGAGCACGCACTCGTCCCCGAGCGGCGCGCCGTGCGCGCCGTGGCTGCCCTCCTTGAGCGTGCCGCGCGCGATCTCGGTTTTGACGATGACGAGCGTCGGCCTCTGCGTCTCGAGCTTGGCTTCCTCTATGGCCAGGCACACCGCGTCGATGTCCTCGCCGTTCTCGACGCGCAGCACCTGCCAGCCCTGCGCGGCGAAACGGCCCGCGACGTTCTCGGTAAAGGCGAGGCCTGTGTCGCCCTCTATGGTGATGTGGTTGCTGTCGTAGAGCGCGATGAGCTTATTGAGCTTCTGCGTGCCCGCAAGGCTCGCGGCCTCGGAGGTGATGCCCTCCATCATGCAGCCGTCGCTCATGAGCACGTAGGTGTAGTTGTCGATCACGGGGAAGCCCTCGCGGTTGAAGAGCGCCGCCGTATGCGCCTCGGCCATTGCCATGCCCACGGCCATGGCGAAGCCCTGTCCGAGCGGGCCGGTCGTCGCCTCGACGCCCTTGGTGTGGCCGTATTCCGGGTGGCCCGGCGTCAGGCTGCCGTACTGGCGGAATTCTTTGATGTCCTCCATCGAAAGGCCGTAGCCGTACAGGTGCAGCAGCGCGTATTCGAGCATGGACGCGTGCCCGGAGGAGAGCACGAAGCGGTCCCTTCCCGGCCATTCCGGATGCTTCGGGTCGTGCCGCATGGCGCTCCAGAGCGCGTATGCCATGGGCGCCGCGCCTATGGGCATGCCGGGATGGCCGCTGTTGGCTTTTTGCACAGCGTCCGCCGCGAGCACGCGCATCGCGCTGATTGCCTTGGCTTCAATGGGTCTCATAGGTACCTCCGGTTTGCATTATTTCATCGCATAGGGTATTATAGCATATCAGCGGACGAAAGGAACGGAGTTTATGCGCCATTTTACATTCATCGATACGCCCATAGGCCGCCTCGCGGCCGTGGAGGAGAACGCGAAGCTTGTGTTTCTCGGCGCGGCGCGCGACATGCCCGCAGACGCCGTCGAGGGCGAAACCCCGCTTTTTGCAAAGCTTCGGACCGAGCTTGGCGAATACTTCGCGGGCGCGCGGCGGGAATTCGACATCCCGCTCGGGATAAGCTCCGGCACGCCCTGGCGCAGGAAGTGCTGGGAAGGGCTTTTGAGCATCCCCTGCGGCCAAACGAAAAGCTACGGCTGGCTCGCCGCCTTCGCGGGCAACCCGAAGGGCGCGCGCGCGGCGGGCGGCGCATGCCACGCGAACCCGATTTTGATTTTGGTCCCCTGCCACCGCGTGCTCGGCGCGGATGGCTCGCTCACGGGCTTCGGCCCGGGCACGGACGTGAAGCGGAGGCTGCTCGCGCTCGAGCGGACCGGCCGAATTAACGATTGAGCCATATTTGAGCCATATTATGGTAATCCGCTTGTCTTGCCACATATTAAAAAATGCGATACAATAAAATTTACTACGGAATCATGGCCTGACAAAGGAGGTACGCGAATGCCGGGAGTCATTACGACGGAATTGGGCAAAATCGCCATCCCGGACGATGTGATAGCGACCATCGCGGGCTACGCCGCGACGGAAAACTACGGCATCGTCGGGATGAGTGCGAAGACCGCCGGCGATCAGTTCTGGCAGATCATCGGCGGGGACAACCAAAGGCGCGGCGTCAGGATCACCTCGCTCGGGGAGGATATGATCGACGTCGACCTCTATGTGACGCTGATCTACGGCGCGTCCCTGCCTGCCGTGGCGCAGAACGCCATAGGCAACGTGCGTTACCGCGTGGAGGAACTGACCGGCCTCAAGGTCAAGAGCGTCAACATCCACGTCGAGGGCGTGCGCGCATAAGCGAAGATGTGGCGCGCGGGGCTTTTCCGCGCACCGGGAGGTGAACAATTGGAAAATACGACCATCGGCGGAGCCATGCTCAGGGATATGCTCCTCATGGGCACGGCGCTGCTGGATAAGAACAGGGCGCATATCGATTCTCTCAACGTATTTCCCGTGCCCGACGGCGATACGGGCTCGAACATGCTCATGACCATGCAGAGCGCGGTGCGCGAAATCAGGGAAGTCCGGGGCGAAAAGGTCGGCGACATCGCGGCAGCGGCATCCCTGGGTTCGCTCAAGGGCGCGCGCGGCAATTCGGGCGTGATCCTCTCGCAGATTTTCCGCGGCTTCGCGCGGGCGCTCGCGGGCAAGGAGGAGATGGACGGCGCGGCGCTCTCAAGCGCGCTCTCTATGGGCACGGAGGCCGCCTACAAGGCGGTCATGAAGCCCAAGGAGGGCACGATGCTGACCGTTTCGCGCGTGATGGCGGAATCCGTCGCCGAAGCCGCGGATTCGGGCGCGAACGTGTATAAGCTCGTGGACGTGATGCTCGAGAGCGGCGAAGCCGCGCTCAGGCACACGCCCGAGCAGCTGCCCGTTTTGAAGGAGGCGGGGGTGGTCGATTCGGGGGGCAAGGGCCTCCTGACGATCCTTCGCGGCTTCAAGATGGTGATGGACGGCGAGGAGGTCGACGATTACGTCGAGGAAGAACGGGAATCCTTTTCACAAGCGGCGTCCTCCGAGGAGGGCGCGGACCTCGAGGGACTCGAAGAGATCGAATTCGGTTACTGCACGGAATTTTTCATCATTCATTTAGACGACGCCTCCTGCGAGGCCGATCTCGACAAGTTCCGCGACAAGCTCGTTAAAATCGGCGATTCCGTAGTCGTCGCCAAGGACGAGGGCGTCATCAAGGTGCATGTGCACTCCAACTATCCCGGCAAGATCATACAGCTCGCGCTGCGTCTCGGCGAGGTGGACCGCATCAAAATCGAGAACATGCGCGAGCAGAACCGCGGGCTGCTCGAGCATCTCAGGAAAACCGAAAAGGAAAACGCGGTCGTCGCGGTCAGCGCGGGGCCGGGGCTCGAGGAGGTGTTCCGGGCGCTCGGCGTCACGGGCATCATACCCGGCGGCCAGACCATGAACCCGAGCGTAGAGAGCATCAGCCGCGCCATAAGGAAGGCCAACGCCCGGAACGTGTTCGTGCTGCCCAACAACCCGAACGTTCTGTTCGCGGCGCGTCAGGCGGCGCAGCTCGCCTCGCGCAACGTCAAGGTGATCCCGACCACGACCATGGTGCAGGGCATCTCGGCCGCGCTCGCCTTCAGCGAGGACGTTTCCGCCGACGACAACGCCGCCCAGATGGAGGACGCCATGAACGGCGTGCTCTCCGGCAGCGTCACCTACGCGGTGCGCGCATCAAAGGTCAACGGCTCGTCCATCGCCGAGGGCGACATCATCGGCCTCCTCGACGGGGACATCGCCGAGGTCGGTTCCGGCGTGGACGAGGTGACGCTCAAGCTGCTGCGCCGCATGATGGATAAAAAGAAAGGCGACGCGGTGGTGACGCTCTTCTTCGGCGAGGGCATGGACGAACAGAACGCCAAGGCCATCATCGACCAGGCCGAGACCGAATACCCCCGCGGGGAATTCACGGTGCAGTACGGCGGCCAGCCGCTCTATTACTATCTGATTTCCGTAGAATAATGGCTCCCGAGGCCATCACAAGCATCAGGGGAATCGGCCCGCGCCGCGCCGAAGCGCTCGGCTCGCTGGGCCTTTTCTCTTTATACGACCTCGCGCGCTTCGCCCCGCGCGACTATCTCGATTATACGAAGGAAACCGCGGCCGCCGGGCTTGAACACGGCCGGTTCGCGGCCGTGCGGGTCACGCTGCCCGCGCCCGCCAAACAGGTGCGCATACGCCGCGGGCTCACGATGACCGTCGCGCGCGCGTCGTGCGGGCCGGACAAGCTCGAGCTCGTCTGGTACAACCAGCCCTACCGCGCGAAATCCGTCCGCCCCGGCATGACGGCGCTGGCCTGCGGCCGCGCGGATAAACGGCGGGGCGTAAAACTCATAAACGCCGTTTTTTACGACGAACCGCCCGGCATCGTGCCCGTGTATCCCACAACGCAGGGCGTTTCGCAAAAGATCGTGCGCGACGCGGTCGCGGCCGCGCTCCGCGCCCTCGAAGGCAAAATCGAAGAAACGCTGCCGGAGTTCATCCGCGCGCGCTACGGGCTCCTCCCGCTCGGCGAGGCGCTGCGCGCCCTCCACGCGCCGGAGAGCTTCGACGCGCTGGGCGAGGCCAGGCGGCGGCTCGCGTTTGAAGATATGCTGCTCTACTGCCTGATGATTTCGATTTTGCGAAGCGAGCGCAAAAAGGCGCCCGGCACGGCGTTTCGAACGCAAGGGCTCCGGGAAGAATATCTATCGAGGCTGCCGTACCGCCCGACCGCGGCGCAATCGCGCGCGATGAGGGAGATCGAGCGCGACATGGCCTCGCGCGCGCAGATGAACCGGCTTTTGCAGGGCGACGTCGGCAGCGGCAAGACCATGGTCGCGATGTACGCGATGTATGTCGCGGTGAAAAACGGCAAAAGCGCGGCGCTCATGGCGCCCACGGAGATACTCGCCGCGCAGCACTATGAAACGCTCAGGCGCGTGTTCGGCGAGGACGCGGTGCTTTTGACGGGCGGCATGCGGGCGGCCGAGCGGCGCGCGGCGCTCGCGAAGCTCGCGGCGCGGCCCTGCGCCGTCGCGGGCACGCACGCGCTCATCTCCGAAGGGCTGGAGCTCGCAAAGCTCGGCCTGGTCATCGCGGACGAGCAGCACCGCTTCGGCGTGCGCCAGCGCGCGGCGATCTCGCAAAAGGGAAGCGCGCCCGACACGCTCATCATGAGCGCGACGCCCATCCCGCGCACGCTCTCGCTGCTGCTCTACGGCGATCTCGACATCAGCGCGCTCGACGAACTGCCGCCGGGGAGGAAGCCCGTGGTCACGCGCGTGGTGCCGCCGGGGAAACGCGAGGACATGTATCGTTTCATCGGGGAGCGCATCCGCAACGGCGCGCAGGCCTTCGCAGTCTGCCCGCTCGTGGAGCCGAGCGAGGCGCTCGAGGGCGTGCTCGGCGCACAGGAGCTTTACGAGGAATTGTCAAAAAAACTCTGCTGCCGCGTGGCGCTCATACACGGCAGACTCGCCGGGAAGGAGCAGGTCGCCGAGGCGTTCCGCCGGGGCGAAATCGACCTGCTCGTGGCGACCACGGTGGTCGAGGTCGGCGTGGACGTGCCCAACGCCTCCGTCATGGTCGTGGAGAACGCGGGGCGCTTCGGCTTGGCGCAGCTCCATCAGCTTCGCGGGCGCGTGGGGCGGGGTTCGCAGGAGGCGTACTGTTTCCTTCTGAGCGGGGCGGACACGGGCGCGGCGCGCGAGCGGCTTTGCGTGCTCGCTTCGACGAACGACGGTTTCGAGATCGCCCGGCGCGACCTCGAGCTTCGCGGCCCCGGCGAATTCCTCGGCACGCGCCAGCACGGCATGGACGGCTTCGCGGCGGCGCGTTTCGCCTCGGACCTGCGCGCCGTCAACGAGGCGCGCGAGGCGGCGGAGCTGATCGTTTGCGCGGGCGGAGCGGGGGCGGAGGCGCTTGTCGAAAAAGCTCGAAAGCTCCTCGCCGAAAAGGAAAACATCGTCGCAAAAAATTGAACGGAAAGGATTTCTTATTCTTAGTTTACATATCCATTGATTCATCTATTTGCCATTCATAAACCTCATCGCATCCGTGAACCATAAAAACAGCATCACGGAAACGAAAGGAGGTGCACACATGACCAACAGCAACAGCGGCTACGGCAGCACGAATCAGTACCAGACCAGCAACAGGCAGAACAAACAGAAGCTCGAGAGCTTCAAGAGCGAGGTCGCCAGCTCCCTCGGCGTCAGTCTCAAGCAGGGATACAACGGCGACATCACCGCGCGTCAGGCCGGCTCCATCGGCGGCGAGATGGTCAAGCGTATGATCGCTTATGCCGCCAACAACATGAATCCCGGCAGCACGAAGTAATTGCGTCACAAAACGAAACAAGATGTAAATCATTCCTGACAGGGACGGCTCCGCTGCGAAGCGGGGCCGTTCCATATTTCAAAAAATGCCTTCGCCGTTTTTTAAGCCGCGCGCTTTTTGCCGCAAAGAATCGCACGTCAAAAAAATCCTTGCTCTTGTTTGTTGACAGCCTTTCCCCGCGAGGGTAATATTGTGCCGTATGAAACGTTTTTTCGACGACATTTCGGATATCCTCTCGCAGGACCCCGGCGGACGCGGGCTCATGCGGTTTCTCCCAAGGCCGGACCCCGCGCCCGCTTACGCGGCGCTCGGGAACGTCCGGCGCGCGCTGATCGTGACGGGCTTCCCGATACGCACGCCCGACGGGCGCATCGCCTGCGAAACGGACGGTCCCGCGGGCGCTGCGGATATGGCCCACGCTCTCGCCGCGTGCGGCGCCGCGGTCGGCATCGCTACGGATGAAACGAGCTTCGCGCAGGTGCGCGCGGCGGCGGATTGCCGCGCCCCGGCCGTCAGGACGTATCTCGTCAGGCGGGGCGATCCCGCCGCCGCCAGGCGCCTCGTGCTCGATCTCGCGCCCACGCACGTCATCGCCATCGAGAGGCCCGGCAAGGCCGCGGACGGGCATTTTTATACCTCGCGCGGCGCGATGATCGACGATCTGCTCGCGGATACGGACCTGCTTTATTCCCTCGCGCGCGAATCCGGCGCGCTTTCCATCGCCATAGGCGACGGGGGCAACGAGCTGGGCACGGGCGCGCACCGCGCGGCGGTCTCCCGGCTGATCCCCGGCGGCGGCGTCATCGCGGCGCAGCAGGACGCGGACGTCGCGCTCATGACGGGCGTGTCGAACTGGTGGGGCTGGGGCGTCGCGGCGCTCCTGGGCGCGCGCGCGGGCAGGGACCTGCTGCCGACCCCGGCGCAGGAAACGCGGCTCATGCGCGCGCTTCTCGAGGCGGGCGCGGTGGACGGCATCACGCGGCGGCCCGCGCTTTCGACGGACAACCTCCCGCTCGAGGCGAACCTCGCCGTGCTCGAGGCGCTGCGCGCGGCGCTTCGGCGATATCTCGTGAGGAGGGCGCAGAACAATGAAGAATATAGCCGAATTGAAACCGCGTGAGGCGCGCGCGCTGATCCGCGCGCGCGGATATTCCGGCCAAACCTCGGGCCTGTGCCCGGGCTACGCCCAGTGCAACCTCGCGGCCATGCCCGGGGAGTATGCGGATGATTTCCTGCGCTTCGCGCGCCTGAACCCCAGGCCCTGCCCGGTGCTCGAGGTCGTGCCCGCGGGGGAGAGGCTCACCAGGCTCGTCGCCTCCGGCGCGGACGTCGCGCGGGACATCCCCAAATACCGCGTCTACGAGTACGGCAGGCCGACCGGCGAATACGAGGACGCTTCCCCCATTTGGCGGGACGATCTGGTCGCCTTCCTCATAGGCTGCAGCTTCTCCTTCGAGGACGCGCTCATGCGCGCGGGCGTGCCCGTGCGGCACGTCGAGCAAGGCCGGAACGTGCCTATGTACGACACGAACATCCCGCTTGAAAGCGCGGGCGTGTTCGGCGGGAACATGGTCGTGAGCATGCGGCCCATGACGACGGAGCAGGCGAAGCTTGCGGCGGATATCACCGCCCGCTTCCCGCGCGTGCACGGCGCGCCCGTTCATATCGGGGATCCGAAAGACATCGGCATCGCGGACATCGCCCGCCCCGATTACGGGGACGCGGTCACGATACATCCCGGCGAAACGACGGTTTTCTGGGCGTGCGGGGTCACGCCGCAGGCCGCCGTCATGCGCGCGCGGCTGCCCTTCGTCGTAACCCACGCGCCCGGGCATATGCTGATTACGGATACGCCAAACGACGCGCTCGCGGAGGAATGAACATGATCAAAATCGATTTCAACTGCGACCTCGGGGAACTTTCGGACGGCGGCGCGCTCGACGCGGCGGTGCTGCCCGAGATCACCTCCGCAAGCGTCGCCTGCGGCTTCCACGCGGGCGGCCCCGCCGAGATGGAGCGCACGCTCGCCCTGGCCAAGCTCTGCGGCTGCGCCGTGGGCGCGCATCCCGGCTTCCCGGACAGGGCGAACTTCGGCCGCACGGAAATGGACGTTTCGCCCGCCGAGGTCCGGGGATACGTGCTCTACCAGCTCGGCGCGCTCGCGGCGTTCTGCCGCGCGGCGGGCGTGCGCATGGAATACGTCAAGCCCCACGGCGCGCTCTACAACATGGCGGCGCGCGACTGCGCGCTCGCCGGGGCGGTCTGCGAGGCGGTCGCGGCGTTCGATCCGTCGCTGATCCTTCTGGGTCTCTCGGGCAGCCTCATGCGCGAGGCGGCGCAAAGCGCGGGACTGACTTTCGCGAGCGAGGTTTTCGCGGACCGCGCATATCTGCCCGACGGCTCGCTCGCGCCGCGCGGGAAGCCCGGCGCCGTCATAGAGGACATGGATGTGATATCCCGCCGCGTCGTGCGCATGGCGCGCGAGGGCGTGGTCGAGGCAATCGACGGTACGCTCGTCCCCATTCGAGCGGACTCGGTCTGCCTGCACGGGGACAATCCCGGCGCCGCGGAATTCGCGGGCAGGATTCGCGCCGCGCTCGAGCGCGAGGGCGTGACGCTCGCGCCGCTTCGGGAGGTCGTGGGATGAAGCTTGTGCCCTGCGGCGACAGCGCCGCGTCCGTCCGCTTTGAGGAACGAATATCGCCCGAGGTGCACCGCGAGGTCATGGCCTTCGCGCGCGCCGTCGACCGGGCGGCGATACCGGGCGTGCTTGAGCTCGTGCCGAGCTACTGCGCGCTGATGGTGAGCTTCGATCCGCTCGCGCTTTCTTTTGACGAACTCGCGCAAAAGCTTTCTTCCCTCAAGCCCGGCCGGGCGGCCGGGGAAGAATCCGCCGCCGTCGTCGAGCTTCCCGTCTGCTACGGCGGGGAGTACGGCCCGGACCTTGATTTCGTCGCCGCGCGCGCGGGGCTTTCCGCGCACGAGGTGATACGCATCCATTCGGGCGTCGAGTATCCGGTTTACATGCTGGGCTTCACGCCGGGCTTCCCGTACCTCGGCGGCATGGACGCGCGGATCGCGGCGCCGCGGCTCGACGCGCCCAGAACGAGCGTCGCGGCGGGCAGCGTGGGTATCGCGGGCGCGCAGACGGGGGTGTATCCCGTCGCCTCGCCGGGCGGCTGGCGCATCATAGGCCGCACGCCCGTAAAGCTCTATGACCCGGCGCGCGAAGAGCCTTTCCTGCTCGCGGCGGGGCGGAAATTGCGCTTCGTACCCGTCGGCGCGGCGGAATTCGCGCGGCTGGAGAAGGAGGGGGCGCTGTGATCGAGATCGTATCGCCCGGGCCGCTGGCCACGATCCAGGATGCGGGGCGGCGCGGATATCTGCGCTTCGGCGTATCGCTGTGCGGCGCGGCGGACGCCTTCGCGCTCGCGCTTGCGAACATACTCGTTGGAAACGCGCGCGGCGCCGGCGCCGTCGAGGCGACGCTCGTTACGCCGCGGCTTCGCTTTCTCGAGGATACCGTGTTTGCCGCGACGGGCGGGCGGTGCTCCCTCTCGCTCGACGGGGAGCGCGTGCCCATGGACGAAGCGGTGCCCGCGCGCGCGGGGCAGACGCTCGCGCAAGCGCCCGTCACGCGCGGCTGCCGGACATATTTCGCGTTCGCGGGCGGGCTGAATCTCCCCGAAGCGCTCGGCAGCGTATCCGCGGACAGGAAGGCGGGCATAGGCGGGCTCGGGCAGGGCCGAAAACTCGCGCGCGGGGACCGGCTCCCCAACGAATTGCCCGCGGACGCGCATGAGCTCGCCGGCAGGCGCCTGAGCGCCGAGGTGTGCGACTATCTCCCCGACGGAGCGGCGACGCTCCGCGTGCTGCCGGGGCCGCAGGCAGACGCGCTGAGCGCGGAGGGCGTCGAAGCGTTCTTCTCGCAGGAATACGCGGTGCTCCCCGAGAGCGACCGCATGGGCGTGCGCTTCGCGGGGCGGCCCGCCGCCTTCGCCGGAGGGCAGAGCGGCGACATCATCACCGACGCGCTTATGCCCGGCGCGATACAAATAACCTCCGCGGGCCAGCCCATACTGATGATGGCGGACGCGCAGACGACGGGCGGTTACGCCAAACCCTTCTGGCTGGTTTCGGCCGATCTCCCGAAAGCCGCGCAGCTTCGTCCGGGCGACGCGGTCCGCTTTGCGCGCTGCACGATGCGGGAGGCGCGCGAAGACCTGCTCGAGCGCGAGCGGGCGCTCGCCCGGCTGGAGCGGGCCTGGGAAACGCGGCGCTTTCGCGTGCGGGCCGCGGGCGAAACCTACGAAATTTCCGTGCGCGAGGTCGGCCCCGCTTGACTTTGGCGGGCGGGAAATATTATAATTTACGAAGATAAACTGAATATAGGACGATAGAGGCGCGGAAGGATAAGGTAGCTGCCGCATGGCAAGGGCCGGGAGCCCGAGGGCGGCGCGAATGTACCTCCGCCGAAAACGAAAACGCGACCCGCGCGTTGAGTTTGGGCATGCCGTTGAGCGCGGCATGACTGTCATCCGAATGGGATGAAGCGCTATCGATGCGGCCGTATGGCTGGCGTCGGTAGCGTTTGTTCTTTTGGCGGGATGGCGCGCTATCCTTGGGCCCAGGGGCCTCGGGCGCGCGCCGTTTTTGGTCTTTTCGCATAGAATCTCGGCTGATTAGGCCTTTCCAATTCATTCTAAGGAGGAACCGGTACTATGGAAGAAAACAAGATCACCTCGACGATTCGGCTCAGGATGAGCGCGAAGGACGCGCACTACGGCGGCGGCCTCGTGGACGGGGCGCACATGCTGCACCTGTTCGGCGACGTCGCCACGGAGCTCCTCATACTCTGCGACGGGGATGAGGGTTTGTTCAAGGCCTACGACATGGTGGAATTCCTGGCGCCCGTCTACGCCGGGGATTTCATCGAGGCGTATGGCGAGATCGTGAAAATCGGCAACACCTCGCGCAAAATGGTCTTCGAGGCGAGGAAGGTCATTTCCCCGCGCCCGGACATCAACGACTCCGCGGCGGACGTGTTGGCGGAGCCGGTCGTGGTGTGCCGCGCGAGCGGAACCTGCGTCGTGACGAAGGATAAGCAGAGAAAATCCAACGCCTGAGAAGCAAAAAGGAGAAACGCATGGAAAAGCTGATCATCACCGCGGCCATCTGCGGCGCGGAGGTCACCAAGAAGCAGAACCCCAACGTTCCCTACACCGTCGGCGAGATGGTGCGCGAGGCGAAGTCCGCGTACGACGCGGGCGCTTCGATCATACACGTGCACGTGCGGTGGGACGACGGCACCCCGACGCAGGACCGCGAGCGCTTCCGCGAAGTCATGGACGCGATCAAAGCGGAAGTCCCCGCGCCCATACTGATCCCCTCGACGGGCGGCGCCACCGGCATGACGCCGGAAGAGCGCCTGCAGCCCACGGAGCTGTATCCCGAGATGGCGACGCTCGACTGCGGCACATGCAACTTCGGCGACGAGGTGTTCGAGAACACCATGCCCACGATGCGCGCGTTCGGCAGGCGCATGATCGAAAACGGCATCAAGCCCGAGTACGAGTGCTTCGAGATGGGGCATCTGGACACCATACTGACCATGGCCAAAAAGAGCGAGGTCCCGGGCGCGCCCATGCACTTCAACTTCGTGCTCGGCGTTCCCGGCTGCACGCCGGCGACGGTCGCCAACCTCGTGTGGCTCTCGAGCGCCATCCCCGCCGGTTCGACCTGGACGGCCACGGGCGTGGGCCGCAGCGCCTTCACGCTCGCCGCGCCCGCCATCGTCATGGGCGGCAACGTGCGCGTGGGCTTCGAGGATAACCTGTATCTCTCGCGCGGCGTGCTCGCCGGGAGCAACGGCGAGCTGGTCGAAAAGGTCGTGCGCCTCGCGCGCGAGCTCGGCCGCGAGGTCGCGGGCCCCGACGAGGCGCGCGCCATCCTCTCCATCAGACCCAGGTAAGCTTTCGGACGGAAGTCCCGCAAATAAACCAAGATTACATTCAGGAGGAACCATTCATGGCACCCAAAGGCAGCAAGTACGGGACCCATCGCGTGATCGAACCCAAAGGCGTTTTAACCCAGGCGGCGTACAAAATCGACAACGACATGGAAAAGCTCTACTCCAACGAAATCGTGTGCGACGTCATCTCCCTGAACATCGACTCGGCCTCCTTCACGCAGATCGAGGAAGCCTGCGGCGGCGACGAGAAGAAGATCGGCGAAATGATACTCGGCATCGTCGCCGAGCGCGGCAAGCAGCAGAACCCCGTCACCGGCAGCGGCGGCATGTTCATCGGCCGCGTCGCGTACATCGGCGAGGATTTGAAGGAGCGCGACCTCAAGGTCGGCGACAAGATCGCCTCGCTCGTTTCCCTCTCGCTCACCCCGCTTCGCATCGACAAGATCAAGGCCATCCACAAGGAGATCGACCGCGTGGACATCGAGGGCAAGGCGGTCCTTTTCGAGAGCGGCATCTACGCCAAGCTGCCCGACGACATGTCGGAAGCCCTCGCGCTCGCCGCGCTCGACGTCGCGGGCGCGCCCGCGCAGGCGCGCAAGCTCCCCAAGGAGGGGGACAGCGTGCTCATACTCGGCGCGAACGGGAAGTCCGGCGTATTGTGCGGCTACGAGGCCATGAAGAAGGTCGGCCCCAAAGGCAACGTGGTGGGCGTCGTGCGCAATCCCAAGCAGGTCGACGCACTCATGGAGCTCGGCGTCTACAACAAGGTCATCGTCGCGAGCGCGACCGAGCCGGTCGCGGTGCTCGAGAAAGCCCTCGAGGCCAACGATGGAAAGGAATACGACGTGTCGATCAGCTGCGTCAACATCGAAGCCTGCGAGATGAGCGCCATACTCCCGGTCAGGGATCTCGGCATCGTCTACTTCTTCTCGATGGCCACCAGCTTCACGCGCGCGGCGCTCGGCGCCGAGGGCATCGGCAAGGACGTCACGATGATCGTCGGCAACGGCTACGCCAAGGACCACGCCGAAATCACGCTCAACGTGCTTCGCGAGAACCCCAAGCTCAGGAAGCTGTTCGACGAAAAATACTGCTGAGACGATTGGGCAATTGACAATTGATAATTGACAATTGACAATCGGGGAACGCGGGAACGAAGGGGGACGGTTCTGCTTGTTCGGGGAAATCATGAATCCTATGTATATTGGCTTACCTTGGATAAACTGAACCGTCGAACAAACAGAACCGTCCCCCTGATATCCTCCCCCCAACCATTGAAAGGAGAAGGAACCATGAGAAAAAGCAGAGAAAACGGCCTGTTCCTCGACGTGCCGGACGAACAGTGGAACGACTGGCGCTGGCAGGTCGCAAACCGCGTCGAAACCCTCGAGGACCTCAAGAAATACATCAAACTGACCCCCGAGGAGGAGGACGGCATCACGGCGACGCTCGGCAAGCTTCGCATGGCCATCACGCCGTATTACCTCTCCCTCATCGATTTGAACGATCCGTACGATCCCATCCGCAAGCAGGCCATACCGACCGAAAACGAAATCATATTCGCGCCCTACGAGGATGCCGACCCGCTGCACGAGGACATCGATTCCCCGTGCCCGGGGCTGACGCACCGCTATCCGGACCGCGTGCTGCTGCTCATCACGGACCAGTGCTCGATGTACTGCCGCCACTGCACGCGCCGCCGCTTCGCGGGCCAGCACGACGCCTCCGTCCCCAAGGCGCAGATCGACCGCTGCATCGACTACGTGCGCAACCACCCCGAGGTGCGCGACGTGCTGCTTTCCGGCGGGGACTGCCTGATGGTCAGCGACGACATGCTCGAGTACATCATCAGCGAGATCCGCAAGATCCCGCACGTGGAGATCGTGCGCCTGGGCTCCCGCACGCCCGTCGTGATGCCCCAGAGGATCACGCAGCACCTGTGCGACATGCTCAAAAAATACCATCCCGTCTGGCTCAACACGCATTTCAACAACCCGAAGGAGATTACCGTCGAGGCGGCGAAGGCCTGCGCCATGCTCGCCGACGCGGGCATCCCCCTGGGCAACCAGAGCGTGCTGCTCGCGGGCGTCAACGACTGCCCCAACGTCATGCTCAAGCTCGTCAACGAGCTCGTGCGCATCCGCGTGCGGCCGTACTACATCTACATCTGCGATCCGTCGCTGGGGCTTTCGCACTTCCGCACGCCCGTGTCGAAGGGCATCGAGATCATAGAGGCGCTTCGCGGCCACACGAGCGGCTTCTGCGTGCCGACCTTCGTCGTGGACGCGCCGGGCGGCGGCGGCAAGACGCCGGTTATGCCCAACTACGTCATCAGCCAGACTCCGCGAAAGGTGATCCTGCGCAACTTCGAGGGCGTCATTACGACCTACACCGAGCCCGAGTGCTATAAGGACGAGTGCCACTGCGACGTCTGCACGGGCAAGGTCAAGGTCCGCCCGAAAACGGGCGTGGCGGGCATCGCCGAGGGCGTCGGCCAGAAGTACCTGGAGCCGACCAAGCTTCTGCGCAAGGAGCGTTACGCCGACAGGCAGAAGCAAGAGAACAAACAGGACTGATTCGTATGAAGAAGCGGGGGAACGCCGCAAGGCGTTTCCCTGCGAACCGTTTAGGGGAGGAAAACGATGCAGAGCAAATTGAACCTCAACCGCTCCCTCGTCGACCAGGCGCGCGCGAGCGCGGCCGCCGTCGCGGCACAAACGCAGCGCTTCATCGACGTGCACACCACCGTCACCGTCGAGCGCGCGGTCTGCCGGCTGCTCGGCATAGACGGCGTCAACGAGATGGACGTGCCGCTGCCCAACGCCGTGGTCGATCATCTCAAGGAAAAGGGCCTGCTCGCGGGCGGCGCGGCGCAGCACATCGCGCGCGCCATGCTTGAAACGGGGCTCGGCCCGCAGGAAATCGCCGAGGGGATCGACCGCGGCGAAATCGACCTTTCGCGCCTTCCGGCGCGTCCGGAGCGGGACGTCCGCGCGGCCGTCATGCCCGTCGCCGAGGCCGCCGCCGCGCGCATCCGCCAAAACGTAGGCAAACGCCGCGCGTATCTTGAGAAATTCGGCGACAAGACAGACCCCTACCTCTACGTCATCGTCGCCACGGGCAACATCTACGAGGATATCGTGCAGGCCAAAGCCGCGGCCAAGCAGGGCGCGGACATCATCGCCGTCATCCGCACGACCGGGCAGTCGCTTCTCGATTACGTTCCGTACGGCGCGACCACCGAGGGCTTCGGCGGCACCTACGCCACGCAGGAGAACTTCCGCCTCATGCGCAAAGCCCTCGACGAGGCCGGCGAGGAGGAAGGGCGCTACATCCGCCTGTGCAACTACTGTTCGGGCCTGTGCATGCCCGAGATCGCCGCCATGGGCGCGCTCGAACGGCTCGACGTGATGCTCAACGACGCGCTCTACGGCATACTCTTCCGCGACATCAACCCGCAGCGCACGATCGTGGACCAGTTCTTCTCGCGCGTGATCAACTCGTATGCCGGCGTCATCATCAACACCGGCGAGGACAACTACCTCACCACGGCGGACGCCGTCGAGGAGGCGCACACGGTGCTCGCCTCGCAGTTCCTCAACGAGCAGTTCGCGCTGTGCGCGGGCCTTCCCGAGGAGCAGATGGGCCTGGGCCACGCGTTCGAAATCGCGCCCGACGTCGAGAACGGCTTCCTCTACGAGCTCGCGCAGGCGCAGATGGCGCGCGAAATCTTTCCCGACGCGCCGCTCAAGTACATGCCGCCCACGAAGTTCATGACGGGCAACATCTTCCGCGGGCACGTGCAGGACGCGCTGTTCAACATCGTGACGATTCTCACAAAGCAGAGGCTGCACCTGCTTGGCATGCTCACCGAGGCGATCCACACGCCCTTCATGAGCGACCGCGCGCTTTCCATCGAGAACGCGCAGTATATCTTCCGCACGATGCACGACCTCGGCGACGAGCTTGTCTTTAAGGACGGCGGCATCATGCAGACCCGCGCCAACGAGGTGCTGGCTAAGGCGACGGGGCTCCTCGCGGAAATGGAGAGCATAGGGCTGTTCGGCACGCTCGAGCGCGGCACGTTCGCGGACATCAAGCGCTCCCGCACGGGCGGCAAGGGGCTCGACGGGGTCGTGACGAAGGACGAAGGGTATTTCAACCCGTTCGTGGAGCTGATGAAGGGGGTGCGCTTCTAAATGAGCAGCGGTCTTTACAACACGCACAAGGGAGATTTCGACAAAACCCTGGATCTGACCCGCCTTCGTCCCTACGGGGACACGATGAACGACGGCAAGGTGCAGTTGAGCTTCACACTGCCCGTCAAGAACGACGACAGGGGGCAGGAGGCCGCGCGGCAGCTTGCGCGGCTCATGGGCTTCCCGGAGCCTTCGGTCGCGCTTGCCCAATCCCTGGACAAGGACTATACTTTCTATGTCGTGTACGGCTCCTGCGCTCACAGCGTGGATTATACGGGCATCCGCGTACAAGCCGTGGAGACCGAAACCATGGGCATGGACGAGATCAACGACTGCATCCGCGCGAACGTCGGCCGCAAGCTCATCGTGGTCGGCGCTTCCACGGGCACGGACGCGCACACCGTGGGCATCGACGCCATCATGAACCGCAAGGGCTTCGCCGGGCATTACGGCCTCGAGCGCTACGAGATGATCGAGGCGGTCAACCTCGGCGCGCAGGTGCCCAACGAGGAGTTCGTGAAAAAGGCGGTCGAGCTCAACGCGGACGTGCTGCTCGTCTCCCAGACCGTCACGCAGAAGGAGGTGCATATCCAGAACCTGACGGAGCTCATCGAGCTGCTCGAGGCGGAAGGCCTTCGCGAACGATTCGTGGTCGTTTGCGGCGGCGCGCGCATCACGCACGAGCTCGCCAAGGAGCTCGGCTACGACGCGGGCTTCGGCCCCCAGAAATACGCGGACGACGTCGCATCCTTTTTCGTCACGGAAATCATCAAAAGGAAGGTGGAGAAACCATAGTGGAATACATACTTCTTGAGAAGCGCGGACATGTCGGCATCATGACGCTCAACAGACCTCAGGCATACAACGCACTCAACACGGCTGTGCTCGCCGAGATCGAGCAGGCCGCAGAACTTGCGCAAAGCGACCCCGAGATCCGCGTGCTCCTCGTCACGGGCGCCGGCAAGGCGTTCGTCGCGGGGGCGGACATCTCCGAAATGATGAACCTCGACCAGGCGCAGGCGGCCGCGTTCGCCGAGGCGGGCCACCGCGCTTTCAGGAAGCTGGACGATATGGAAATCCCCGTGATCGCGGCCATCAACGGCTTCGCGCTCGGCGGCGGGCTGGAGCTTGCGCTGTGCTGCGACATACGCCTCGCCTCGGAAAACGCCAAGCTCGGCCAGCCCGAGGTGACGCTGGGCATCACGCCGGGCTTCGGCGGCACGCAGCGGCTCCCGCGCGCCGTGGGCGCCTCCAACGCCATGATGCTCATTTTAAAGGGCGCGCCCGTCACGGCGGCGGAGGCGCTGCGCATCGGATTGGTGAGCGAGGTGCATCCCGCCGACAAACTCATGGAAAACGCGCTCGCCCTTGCGGAGGCCATCGCCGCCAACGCGCCGGTCGCGGTGCGCAACAGCAAAATTGCCATATCGACAGGGGTTGACAGATTTTTAACAAATGATTTAAACTATGAGACGCGGCTGTTCGGCGCGTGCTTCGGCACGGCGGACCAGAAGATGGCGATGCAGGCCTTCGTCGAGAAGAAACCCAAATCCGAATTCAAAGGAGAATGAGTATGTTCGAACAGGTAGCGGTGATCGGCGCGGGGACCATGGGGCTCGATATCGCCCAGTGTTTCGCCTCGGCCGGAAGGAACGTGATCGTCCGCGACGTCAGCGAAGCCATCGTGTCCGCCGCGAAGGCGCGGCTCACGGGCGCGCTCGAGAGGAGCGTGGCCAAGGGCAGGCTCGCGCCCGGGGAAAGGGATAAGCTTCTCGAAAACATATCCTTCACGACGGAGCTTGCGGACTGCGCCGGCGCGCAGCTCGCGGTGGAGGCCATCGTCGAGAGGGCGGAGGTCAAGAAGCTGCTCTTCGCGGAGCTTTCAAAGCTGCTTGCGCCCGGGGCGGTGCTCGCCTCCAACACGAGCTCCATCTCGATTACGGAGATCGCCTCCGCGGCGACGAACCCGCAGCGCGTGGTCGGCATGCACTTCTTCAACCCTGCGACGGTCATGAAGCTTGTGGAGGTCATCCGCGGCGCGTTCACATCGGATGAAACCTTCGCGCTCGTCAAAGCCGAGGCGGAGGCCATAGGCAAGACCCCGGTCGAGGTCAACGAGGCGCCCGGGTTCGTGGTGAACCGCCTGCTCATCCCCATGCTCAACGAGGCCGTCGGCATCTGGGCGGAGGGGGTCGCGAGCGCGGCGGACATCGACGCCGCCATGAAGCTCGGCTGCAACCACCCGATGGGGCCGCTCGCGCTTGCGGACCTGGTCGGCCTCGACGTGGTGCTTTCCATCATGGAGACGCTCCATCGTGAGACGGGGGACGGCAAGTACAGGCCGCATCCGAAGCTGCGCCAGCTCGTGCGCGCGGGGACGCTGGGCAGGAAAACCGGCAAAGGCGTGTTCGACTACAGGTGACTACCCTGTTCAAATAATTACGATCATCAGGAGAGAGCAACATGGATTTCAGTCTGTCCAAAGAGCATGAGATGCTGCGCGAGATGTACCGCGCGTTCGCCGAGAACGAGGTGAGGCCCGTCGCGGCCGAAATCGACGAGCAGGAGCGCTTCCCGGTCGAGCTCGTCAAAAAGCTCGGCCGCTACGGCATGCTCGGCATCCCCTTCCCGAAAAAGTACGGCGGAGCGGGCGGAGACATGCTCGCCTACGCCATGTGCGTGGAGGAGATGGGCAAGGTCTGCGGCACGACGGCGGTCATCGTATCGGCGCACACCTCGCTTTGCTGCGCGCCCATCTACGAGAACGGCACCGAGGCGCAGAAGGAAAAATACCTGCCCAAACTCTGTTCGGGCGAGTGGATCGGCGCGTTCGGCCTCACCGAGCCGGACGCCGGCACCGACGCCTCCGGCCAGCAGACCACGGCCGTACTCGAGGGGGATCACTACGTGCTCAACGGCACCAAGATCTTCATCACGAACGCGGGCTACGCGGACGTGTACATCATCTTCGCCATGACGGACAAATCCAAGGGCACCCGGGGCATCAGCGCGTTCATCGTCGAGAAGGTCTTCCCGGGCTTCTCGGTGGGCAAAGAGGAAAGGAAAATGGGCATCCGCGCCAGCTCGACGCGCGAATTGATCTTCGACAACTGCGTCGTCCCCAAAGAGAACCTCCTGGGCAAGGACGGGCGCGGTTTCTCCATCGCCATGAAAACGCTCGACGGCGGCCGCATCGGCATAGGCGCGCAGGCGCTGGGCCTGGGCGAGGGCGCGGTGGAGGAAACCATAAAGTATGTTAAGGAGCGCAAGCAGTTCGGCAAGCGCATCAGCGAGTTTCAGAACACGCAGTTCCAGCTTGCCGATATGCACACGCGCATGAAGGCCGCGCAATACCTCGTCTACGCCGCCGCGATGAAGAAGCAGGCGCACATGGACGCGGAAGCCTGCGGGGGCAAGGCCGAGGGCTATTCCATAGACGCCTCGATGGCCAAGCTTTTCGCCTCAGAGGCCGCCAGCGACGTCACGCGCAGGGCCGTGCAGCTCTTCGGCGGCTACGGCTACATGCGCGAGTATCCCGTGGAGCGCCTGATGCGCGACGCGAAGATCACCGAGATATATGAAGGCACGAGCGAGGTTCAGCGCATGGTCATCTCCGCGAACCTCGGCGTGAATTAAGGAGGCAGCCATGAAGATCATCGTTTGTGTAAAGCAGGTCCCGGATACGTCCGGCAAGGTGGCGGTTAACCCGGACGGCACGCTGAACCGCGCCTCCATGCCCACCATCACCAACCCCGACGATATGAACGCCGTCGAGGCGGCGCTCAAACTCAAGGATGAGACCGGCTGCAAGGTTATCGTGATCTCCATGGGCCCGGCGCCCGCGGCGAAAATGTTGAGGGAGCTCATCGCAATGGGCGCGGACGAGGGCGTGCTGGTTTCCGGGCGCGAGTTCGGCGGCTCGGACACCTACGCCACGAGCCAGATACTCGCCGCGGCCATCCACAAGATCGGCCTCGACAAGGACGACATCGTGCTCTGCGGCCGCCAGGCCATCGACGGCGACACCGCGCAGGTCGGCCCGCAGATCGCCGAGAAGCTCGGCATCCCGCAGGTCACCTATTGCGCCGAGCTGAAGAAGACCGGCGGCACGCTCACCGTCCGCCGCATGCTCGAGGACGGCTACATGACCGTGAAGGTCAAGACGCCCTGCCTGATCACCTGCATCAAGGAGCTCAACGCCCCGCGCTACATGAGCGTGGCGGGCATATTCGAGTGCAACCAAAAATCTGTCGCGGTGTTCGACTACGAGGCGCTCAAGGATGAACCTCTGATCGATGCGACCACCATCGGCCTGAAGGGCTCGCCCACGAACATATTCAAGTCCTTCACGCCGCCTCCCAAAGGCGTCGGCATGATGCTTGAGGGCGCGGACAAGGCCGATTGCGAGAAGCTTGCCGGCATGCTCGCCGCCAAGCACATCATCTGATTGAGAGGAGAGGGGAATCATGTCTTACAACAGCATGGATATAGGCGCCTTCAAGGATGTCTGGGTGTTCTGCGAACAGCGCGAGGGCAAGCTCATGCCCACGGACTTCGAGCTCATTTCCGAAGGGCGCAAGCTCGCCGACGAGCTGGGCGTGCAGCTTTGCGGCCTGCTTCTGGGCGACGGGGTCGAGTGCCTCTGCCGCGAGCTGGCGGGCTACGGCGCGGATAAGATCATACTCTGCGAGCACCCGAAACTCGCGACCTACACGACCGACGCCTACGCGAAGGTCGTCTGCGACGCGATCAGGGAGTATAAGCCCGAGGTGTTCCTCATAGGCGCGTCCACCATAGGGCGCGACCTCGGCCCGCGCTGCGCGGCGCGTCTGCACACAGGCCTTTGCGCCGATTGCACGCACCTCGACGTGGGCGTGGGCAAATACCTCGAATTCCTCAGGGAGAATTCGACGCTCGACGTCGCCGGCATGGCCGTGGATGAAAACGACCGCAACCTCAAGATGACGCGCCCCGCCTTCGGCGGCCACCTGATGGCCTCGATCATCTGCCCGCGCTTCCGCCCCGCCATGGCGACGGTGCGCCCGGGCGTCATGCGCAAGGCCCCCTTCTGCGAGGAGAAGGCCGACGCGGTCGAGATCGTGCGCGCGAAGGTCGAGCTTTCCGACGCGGACATACAAACCGAGGTCGTCGAGGTGGTCAAGGCCGCCAGGAAGATCGTCGATCTCGTGGGCGCGGAATACGTCGTGTCCGTCGGGCGCGGCATCGGCAAGAACACAGAGCTCGGCCTCAGGCTCGCGGAGGAGCTCGCCGCGGAACTCGGCGGCGTGGTGGGCGGCTCGCGCGCGGTCATAGACTCCGGCTGGCTCTCGGCCGACCATCAGGTCGGGCAGACGGGCAAGACCGTGCACCCCAAGGTGTACGTCGCGCTGGGCATTTCCGGCGCCATACAGCACAAGGCGGGCATGCAGGACTCCGAGTGCGTCATCGCCGTCAACAAGAACCCGAACGCGCCCATATTCGAGATCGCGGATTACGGCATCTGCGGCGACCTGTTTAAGGTGACGCCAATGCTCACCGAGGCGATCCGCAAGCTGCGCGGGGAGAAGGCGCGGACGGTCCTCGCGTGCGATTAAAGCAATTGACAATTGACAATTGAAAAATTGACAATCAAACAACGCCGCCCGCGGGCGGAAATGTCGTCGCAGGGGCGGCCCTGCGCGGCCGCCCGCGGCATTATGGAAACGCGGGGCGGATTTCGCGTCCACCCGCGTTTTGGCGGAGAATATGGAATTTCATGCCTTGACAATCCATCTGTAACTGATATAATTACAGTAAAAAAAGGAGGTTCTTATATGTGCGATGTTAAGTTCTTCCGGTGCAGGCATTGCGGCAATCTCGTGGGCATGATCCACGCCTCGGGCGTGCCGATCATCTGCTGCGGCGAGCCCATGGAGCTGCTCGAGGCCAACACGGTCGACGCGAGTTTTGAGAAGCACGTTCCCGCCGTCGAGATCGAGGGCGACAAGGTCACGGTCAAGGTTGGGAGCGTCGCGCATCCCATGCTGCCCGAGCACCACATCGAATGGATCTATCTGCAGACCGAACAGGGCGGCCAGCGCAAGTGCCTCGAGGTCGGCGGCGCGCCGGAGGCCTGCTTCAAGCTCGCCTGCGGCGACAAGCCCGTGGCGGCCTTCGAGTACTGCAACCTCCACGGCCTGTGGAAGAAGGAAATCTGAGCTTTCGGCATTTCAAAAAGGCGGCGGCAGCCGCTTTTTTGATAACCAGGAAATTACGGGGCACGGCAGCGTTACGCCGTCGCCGCGGAGCGCATGCCGGGCATGTCAACAATGCGGATTCTTGCAGAGGGAGGGCTTCCCGATGGAATACGGAACGATCAAAATAAAGCTCGACGAACTGATAAAAAAGAGGGAATCAGTAAAAACAAACTGAGCCACAGGGCGGAAATGCAGCGCTCTCAAATCAACAATTACTGCAACAACGGCATAACCAGGCTGGATGTCGACGTTCTCGCCCGGATATGCACGGTGCTCGAATGCGAAATCGGCGATCTGCTGGAATTTATTCCGCCGGGCGGGAAGTAAATTCAACCGCTTCGCGGCCTTCGGGAAGCTTCCAAGCGTTGACATAATGCCGTTTTGCCGTTATAATGATTGCTCAAAGGCGACGAACGGGGATGTAGCCTCCCAAACGCGCACAAGAGAGTGACGGCCGTGGCTGGGAGCCGTCTTGCGCCGGGGAACGCGAAAGACGCTCCGCGAGCCGCCGCGCATGAGCGCGCGGCCGAACTCCCGCGTTAAGGGGCAAAGAGGAGCTGAAAAGCTCAATCAGGGTGGCACCGCGGGTCCTCCGTCCCTATGGATGGAGGCCCCTATTTTTTCAAAATCGAGGTGGAGTATGCTCATACAGGCGCCCAAGGGGATGAAGGACGTCACCCCGAAAGAAAGCTACAAATGGCAGCGCGTCGAGGCGCTCGCGCGGGAGATCTGCGCGGCCTACGGGTACGCGGAAACGCGCACGCCCGTGCTCGAGCATACGGAATTGTTCCTGCGCGGCGTGGGCGACACGACCGACATCGTGCAAAAGGAGATGTACACCTTCACCGACAAGGGCGGCCGCTCCGTGACGCTCAAGCCCGAGGGCACGGCGGGCGTGGTGCGCATGTTCCTCGAAAACAGGCTCTCCTGCGAGGCGCAGCCCACCAAGATGTATTACCTCTACTGCCCGGTGTTCCGCTACGACAAGCCGCAGGCGGGCAGGCTGCGCGAGCACCACCAGTTCGGCATAGAGGTGTTCGGCGCGCCGCGCGCGAGCGCGGACGCGGAGGTCGTCGCCCTCGCTTGCGCGCTCATACGCGGGCTCGGCGTCGAGAAGCTTTCGGTCAACATCAACAGCATCGGCTGCCCCGCGTGCCGCAAAACCTACAACGACGCGCTCAAAGCGTATCTTCGGGAGAATTACGAAACGCTTTGCGAAACGTGCAAAACGCGCTTCGAGAAGAACCCCATACGCATACTCGACTGCAAGGAAGAGCGCTGCCAAAGCGTCGTCGACGGCGCGCCCAAAACGCTCGATTACCTCTGCGACGACTGCGAAGCGCACTTCGCGGAGCTCAGGAGCTGCCTCGAGGCGCTGGGCATCGAGTATCTGGTCGATCCCATGATCGTGCGCGGCCTGGATTATTACACCAAGACCGTCTTTGAGATCATCTCGACCGAGGGCGCGTACAAGGGCACGGTCTGCGGCGGCGGCCGGTACGACGGGTTGATCGCCGAGCTCGGCGGGCCGGACATGCCCGCGGTGGGCTTCGGCATGGGCATGGAACGGCTCCTGCTCGTGGCGGAGAGCTTCTGCCCGATCTCCGCGCCCAGGCCGCTCGAGGTCTACGTCGCGGCGCTGGGGGATGCCGCCCGCGCGAGGGGGCTTCGTCTCGCGTCCGAGCTTCGGGAAGCCGGGGTATCTGCCGAGTTCGACCATGCCGGGCGCAGCTTTAAGGCGCAGTTCAAGTATGCGGACAAGCTCGGCGCGCGCCGCGTGGCGGTGCTCGGGGAGGACGAACTCGGCCGGGGCGTCGTCAAATTGAAGGATATGGCGGTCGGAGGCGAGCGCGAACTGCCGCTTGCGGACGCCGCAAACATCATAAAGGCCATCGCGGCCAACGAAACGTTTTGAAAGAGGAGAAAGCATATGTCTGAGCTGTTGGGCGGCTGGAAGAGGACGAACCGGTGCGCGGAGGTCGGCGCTTCGGACGTCGGCAAAGAACTTTTGATGATGGGCTGGGCGGGCACGTGGCGGAACCTCGGCGCGCTGATCTTCATAGGCCTTCGCGACCGCAGCGGCGTCATGCAGGTGGTGTTCGACGAATCGACGCTGCCCAAGGAGGTATTCGAGGCCGCCGAAACCATTCGCAGCGAATACGCCGTCGCCGTCAAAGGCATATTGCGCCGCCGCGCGCCAGAGATGGTCCGGCGCGACATGGCCACGGGCGAGTTTGAGCTCGAGGCGAAGGAACTGAAGATACTCAGCCGCGCGCAGACCCCGCCGTTCTACATCGACGACAACGTCAACACGCAGGAGCAGCTCAGGCTCAAGTACCGTTATCTCGACCTTCGCAGGCCCCGGCTCCAGCAGATCATCATGGGCCGCCACCGCATCGCGCAAATCGCGCGCAACTATTACGACGCGGAAGGCTTCCTCGAGATCGAAACGCCCATACTCTCCAAATCCACGCCCGAGGGCGCGCGCGACTACCTCGTGCCCAGCCGCGTGCATCCGGGCGAGTTCTACGCGCTGCCCCAGAGCCCGCAGCAGTACAAGCAGCTCTTGATGATCGCCGGGTTCGACCGGTATTTCCAGATCGCGCGCTGCTTTCGGGACGAGGACCTGCGCGCCGACCGCCAGCCGGAGTTCACGCAGATCGACGTCGAGATGAGCTTCGCCGACGAGGACGACGTCATGCGCGTCAACGAGGGCTTTATAGCCAGGCTTCTTCGCGAATATAAGGGCGTCGAGGTCAAGCTGCCCTTGCGCCGCATGACCTGGCGCGAGGCCATGGACCGCTACGGCTCCGACAAGCCCGACCTTCGCTTCGGCCTCGAGCTTACGGATGTGAGCGACGCGGTCCGCGGCAGCGCCTTCTCCGCCTTCGAGGACGCCCTCGCGGGCGGCGGCAGCGTGCGCGCCATCCGCGTGCCGGGCGGCGCGGACAAGTTCGCGCGCAAGCGCATCGACGAACTGGCCGCGCTCGCCAAAACCTACCGCGCCAAGGGCCTCGCGTGGATGAGCCTCAAGGAGGAAGGGCTTTCCTGCTCGTTCGCCAAATACCTCGCGCCCGGGCAGCTCGACGCCTTGCTCATAAAGACGGGCGCGCAGAAGGGCGACGCCGTGTTCCTCGTTTCCGATGCGAAGGACGCCGTGGTGTTCGCGTCTCTCGGGGCGCTGCGCCTCGAATTGGGCCGCAGCCTCGGCCTCATCGACGAAAACCGTTTCGAACTCCTCTGGGTCACGGAGTTTCCGCTGCTCGAGTGGGACGAGGAGGAGCAGCGCTTCATGGCCATGCACCATCCCTTCACGAGCCCGCGCGACGAGGACATCGACCTGCTTGAAACCGACCCCGGCCGCGTGCGCGCCAAGGCGTACGACATGGTCATGAACGGCAACGAGATCGGCGGCGGCTCCATCCGCATCCATTCCGCGGAGCTTCAGGAGAGGATGTTCAAGGCCATCGGCTTCTCGCGAGAGGCCGCGTGGGACCGCTTCGGCTATTTCATGGAAGCGTTCAAGTACGGCACGCCCCCGCACGGCGGACTCGCGTTCGGCCTCGACAGGATCGTGATGCTGCTCACGGGCAGCATCAGCATCCGCGAGGTCATCGCCTTCCCCAAGGTGCAGACCGCCGCGTGCCTGATGACCGACGCGCCGGGCCCCGTCGATCAAAAGCAGCTCGACGAACTGCACATCGGTCTCGCGCGCGGCGAATAAGGCCGCATAAGCCGCGCCCGGTTGGGTACAAGGCGCGCTTTACGGGGATACTGAAAGCAAGGTATATCATTGGAAGGAGAACTGCGATGCTCAAACATCTGACCAGGGCGGATTTTGATTCGGAAATCGAAAACGCCAAAGTTCCCGTGCTCGTCGACTTCTGGGCGCCGTGGTGCGGCCCGTGCCGCATGATCGGCCCCGTCGTCGAGGAGCTCGCCGAACAAGCCGGGGACAAGGCCTCGGTCTGTAAAGTCAACGTGGATGACGAACCCGAACTCGCGCGGCGCTTCAAGGTCGTTTCCATCCCCTGCGTCATCGTTTTCAGGGACGGGGAGGAAAGCGAGCGCATCGTCGGCGCGCGCGGCAGGGAGGATTACGAGCGGGCGCTGGGGATAATTGACAATTGACAATTGACAATTGACAATCGGGGAAACGCCGCCTGCGGGCGGGAATGGGGCATTCGAAAATGTGCCGTTGACAATCGGGGAAACGCCGCCTGCGGGCGGGAATGGGGCATTTGAAAATTGACAATCGGGTTTGGCTCGGGCGCCCTTCGTTTTCACGGCGAGAGGCGTTTCCGTTCGCCGCGGGCGGATATCATCCGCCCGCGTACGCGAAGCGGCGGAGCGCTTTTTCGATTGCCAAAACCCCAGATGTTGTGCTAAAATTTGACTTGCGCGCCATATAAACGGAAACCGAAAAAATATTCGTTTCCGCTTCAAAAAACTCTTGCCAACCACAACAGAATCGTGTATTATTGGTACGTTGCGCGGTAAAAACGCCTGTTTTTGGCGCGCGCGAGAACGGTCAGGACCCCGCGGGAGGTTGCCGGTATGCCATCCGGGTAATTTCCGCAGGGCGCCCACGTTACGGGCACGGGCGGTCCACGCCCGGCCGAAGTTTTTGGGAAGAAACACTCGGCTGCGTGTACGGCTCAAGACTATCAAGGAGGAAAGAAATAATATGGCAAACCAGAAGATCCGCATCAAGCTCAAGGCCTACGAACACAACCTGATCGACCAGAGCGCCGAGAAGATCGTCGAGACGGCCAAGAGGACCGGCGCGCGCGTGAGCGGCCCGATCCCCCTGCCCACGGAGAAGGAGATCGTCACCATCCTCCGTTCGCCCCACAAGCATAAGGACAGCCGCGAGCAGTTCGAGATGAGGACCCACAAGCGCCTGATCGACATACTGCAGCCTTCCGCCAAGACGGTGGACGCGCTCATGAAGCTCGATCTCCCCGCGGGCGTGGACATCGAGATCAAGCTGTGAACACGGAGGTAAAGTTAAGATGAAGAAAGCGATATTGGGCACCAAGGTCGGCATGACCCAGATGTTCAGAGAAGACGGGACCATGATCCCCGTCACCGTCGTGCTCGCGGGCCCCTGCCCTGTGGTGCAGGTCAAGACCGAGGGGAACGACGGCTATAACGCCGTGCAGGTGGCCTTCGGCCCCGTGCGCGAGAAGCTCATCACCAAGCCCGAGCTCGGCCACCTCAAAAAGGCCGGCGCCGGCGCCCACCGCCACGTGCGCGAGCTGCCGCTCGAGGATACCGCGGCCTTCAAGGTCGGACAGGTCATCAAGGCGGACATCTTCGAGAAGGGCGACCGCGTGGACGTCGTGGGCGTGAGCAAGGGCAAGGGCTTCGCGGGTACCATCAAGCGCTGGAACCAGCACCGCGGCCCCAAGACGCACGGCTCCAAATCCTACCGCGTGCCCGGCTCCATGAGCGCGAACACCTATCCCGGCGAGGTCTTCCGCACCAAGCATATGCCCGGTCACCTGGGTTCCGAGCGGGTCACGATCCAGAACCTCGAGGTTGTGCGCGTGGACGCGCAGCGCAACCTGCTGCTCGTCAAGGGCGCCGTCCCCGGCGCGAAGGGCGGCCTGGTGCTGGTCCGCGAAACCATTAAGTAAGGCCGAGCGAAAGGAGAACGAACATGCCTAAGGTAGCATTGCATAATATCGCCGGCAAGAACGTCGGCGAAGTGGAGCTGAGCGAGAACGTCTTCGGCGTCGAGGTCAACGTGTCCGCCATGCACGAGGTCGTCAGGGCCTATCTCGCCAACCAGCGCCAGGGCACGCAGAGCGCGCTCACCCGCGCCGAGGTGCGCGGCGGCGGCATCAAGATCTATCGCCAGAAGGGCACCGGCCGCGCCCGCCATTCGAGCAACCGCGCGCCCATCTTCACCCACGGCGGCGTGGCGTTCGCGCCCAAGCCGCGCGATTACCGCGTCAGCGTCAACCGCAAGGTCAAGCGCCTTGCGATGAAGAGCGCGCTCACCGGCAAAGCCAACGAAAACGCCATCGTCGTATTCGACGCACTTGACATCGCCGCGCCCAAAACCAAGGAGATGATCAAGGTCCTCAAGGCCGTGAGCGTCGAGAAGGCCCTCATCGTGCTTCCCGAGAAGGATGAGAGCGTCGAGCGCGCCGCGCGCAACATCCCCGGCGTCAAGACGACGCTCGTGGGCACGCTCAACGTCTACGAGATACTCAAGTACCATACGCTGGTCCTCACACGGGACGCGCTCGCTAAGATCGAGGAGGTGTACGCATAATGAAATCCCCGTACGACATCATCATCAAGCCGGTCCTTACCGAAAAGAGCTACGCGCATCTTTCCGAAAAGACCTATACCTTCATCGTCGACAAGCGGGCCAACAAGGTCGAGATCCGCCAGGCGGTCGAGGCCGTGTTCGGCGTCAAGGTCGCGTCCGTCCACACCGTCAACACGCAAGGGAAGCTCAAGCGGCAGGGCCGCACCATGGGCTACACCCCGAGCTCCAAGAAAGCCTATGTGAAGCTCAAGAAGGACTCCAAGGGCATCGAGTTCTTCGACAGCATCGCGCAGTAAGGAGGCGCCCCATGGCAATTCGAAAGATCAAGCCCACGACCCCCGGCCAGAGGTTCATGACCGTCTCGGCGTATGACGAAATCACCTGCTCCACGCCGGAGAAGTCCCTGCTCGAGGATAAGCGCTCCAAGGCCGGCCGCAACAAGCAGGGCCGCATCACGGTGCGCCACCGCGGCGGCGGCGCCAGGCGCAAGTACCGCATCATCGACTTCAAGCGCGACAAGGACGGCGTGCCCGCCAAGGTCGCGACCGTCGAGTACGACCCCAACCGCAGCGCGAACATCGCACTTTTGCACTATGCGGACGGCGAGAAGCGCTACATCATCGCCCCGCTCGGCCTCTCGGTCGGCGATACGCTCGTTTCGGGCCCGGGCGCGGACATCAAGGTCGGAAACTCCATGGCCATCAGCCAGATCCCGCTTGGCACGATGATACACTGCATCGAGCTCAAGCCCGGCAAGGGCGCGCAGATCGCCCGCAGCGCGGGCAACGCGGCGCAGCTCATGGCCAAGGAGGAGCAGTACGCCCAGGTGAGGCTCCCCAGCGGCGAGGTGCGGCGCGTGCCCATGAACGCCCGCGCGACCATCGGCCAGGTCGGCAACGTGGACCACGAGAACATCAAGCTCGGCAAGGCGGGCCGCACGCGCCACAAGGGCTTCCGCCCGACGGTGCGCGGCAGCGTCATGAACCCCTGCGACCACCCGCACGGCGGCGGCGAGGGCAAGTCGCCCATCGGCCACCCCGGACCGGTCACCCCGTGGGGCAAGCCCGCGCTCGGATATAAGACCCGCAAGACCAAGAACGTCAACGATAAGTTCATCGTGCGCCGCAGGAACGGCAAGTAAGAGGCGAAAGGAGTCTATCAATGAGCAGATCAGTCAAAAAGGGACCGTTTGTTGAAGAACGCCTGCTTGGGCGCGTCAACGCGATGAACGAGAGCGGCAAAAAGACCGTCGTCAAAACCTGGTCCCGCGCGTCCACGATATTCCCGCAGATGGTGGGCCACACCATCGCGGTACACGACGGCAGGAAGCACGTCGCCGTCTACGTCACCGAGGAAATGGTCGGCCACAAGCTGGGCGAGTTCGCGCCCACGCGCACGTTCCGCGGTCACAGGGGGTCTTCCGAGAAGTCCTCCGCGTCGAAGTAAGAAGGAGGAACGAACTATGGCAACCAGATCCAGAGAAAAGAGCGCGGCGCGCAAGGCCAACGCCGACAAGCGCCCGCACGCCATCGCGCGTTACGTTCGCATTTCCAGCCGCAAGGTAAAGATCGTCATCGACCTCATCCGCGGCAAGAGCGTCGCCGAGGCGAAGGCAATCCTCGCTTACACGCCCAAAGCCGCCAGCGCGCCGGTGTTGAAGGTGCTCAACTCGGCCGTGGCGAACGCGGAAAACAACCTCGATATCCCCGCCGACCAGCTCTATGTGGCTGAGGTGTTCGCGAACCAGGGCCCGACCTACAAGGGAATTCAGCCGCGGGCGCAGGGCCGCGCGTACAGGATCCGCAAGCGGACCAGCCACATTACGATCGTCCTGGATCAGGCCAAGTAAGGAGGATAAGATGGGACAGAAAGTTAATCCGAACGGTTTCCGCGTTGGCGTCATCAGGGATTGGAATACCTGCTGGTACGCGTCCAAGAAGGAGTTTTCGGACTTCCTCATCGAGGATAAAAAGATCAGGGATCACCTGAAAAAGTCCTATTACGCCGCGGGCGTGAGCCGCATCGAGATCAAGCGCGCGGCCGGCAAGGTCAACGTGAGCATCTACACGGGCCGTCCCGGCATGCTCATCGGCAAGGGCGGCGTGGGCGTGGACCTGATCAAGGCCGAGGTCACCAGGCTCATCAATAAGCCCGCCAACGTCAACATCATGGAGATCAAGAACCCGGACGCCGACGCGCAGCTCATCGCGGAGAACATCGCCGCGCAGCTCGAGAAGCGCATCTCCTTCCGCCGCGCGATGAAGCAGTCCATGCAGCGCGCGATGAAGGCCGGCGCAAAGGGCATCAAGCTCATGTGCTCGGGCAGGCTCGGCGGCGCCGAAATCGCCCGCAGCGAGGGCTATCACGAGGGCTCCATCCCCCTGCAGACCATGCGCGCCGACATCGAGTACGGCTTTGCCGAGGCGCGCACCACCTACGGCCGCATCGGCTGCAAGGTGTGGATCTACAAGGGCGAAGTGCTCAACCGTCAGAAGAAAGCGTAAGGAGGCAAAGAACCATGTTGATGCCTAAGAGAGTCAAGCGCAGGAGAGTGCACCGTGGCCGCATGACAGGACGCGCCACGCGCGGCAACGTCATCACCTACGGCGAATATGGCCTCGTTGCGCTGGAGCCCGCGTGGATCACCAGCCAGCAGATCGAAGCGGCCCGCGTCGCCATGACGCGCTACATCAAGCGCGGCGGCCAGGTCTGGATCAAGATTTTCCCCGACAAGCCCGTCACCGAGAAGCCGGCCGAGACCCGCATGGGCTCCGGCAAGGGCTCGCCCGAGTACTGGGTGTCGGTGGTTAAGCCCGACAGGGTGCTCTTCGAGATCGCGGGCGTGGAGGAATCCGCCGCGCATGAAGCGCTCAGGCTCGCGGCCCACAAGCTGCCCATCAAGTGCAAGGTCGTCAAAAAGGCGGTCGAGGGAGGAGGAGAGAACAATGAAAGCAAGTGAACTCAGAAAGCTTTCCACCGAAGAGCTCGTGGCCAAGGAGAAGGAGCTCAAGCAGGAGCTGTTCAACCTCCGCTTCCAGCTCGCCACGGGGGGACTGAGCAACACGCAGCGCATCGGCGAGTGCAAGAAGGACGTCGCAAGAGTCAAAACGCTCCTGTGCGAGCGCGAGCTCAGGGCCGCCGAGTAACGGGTGAAAGGAGATAGAGCCATGGAAGAGCAGAGAGGTTTTCGCAAGACCCGCATCGGCGTCGTCGTGAGCGATAAAATGGATAAGACCGCCGTGGTCGCCATTGAAACCAAGGTGCGCCATCCCCTTTACGGCAAGATGGTCAAGCGCACCCATAAGTTCAAGGCGCATGACGAGAACAACGAATGCGGCATCGGCGACACGGTGCGCATCATGGAGACCCGCCCCATCAGCAAGGATAAGCGCTGGCGGCTGGTCGAGATCATCGAAAAGGCCAAGTAAGCCGGAAAGGAGAAGATTATGATTCAACCGCAGACAAGGCTCAAGGTTGCCGACAACAGCGGCGCCAAGGAACTCATGTGCATCCGCGTGCTCGGCGGGTCCTTTCGCAGGAGCGCGGCCATAGGGGATGTGATCGTCGCGTCGGTCAAGTCCGCTTCTCCCGGCGGCGCCGTGAAGAAGAAGGACGTCGTGCGCGCGGTCATCGTCCGCACGACCTACCCCACCCAGAGGCCGGACGGCAGCAGCATCCGTTTCGACGACAACGCCGCCGTCATCATCAACGACAAGAAAGAGCCCCGCGGAACCCGTATTTTCGGGCCCGTCGCGAGGGAGCTTCGCGCCAAGGACTACATGAAGATCGTGTCCCTTGCGCCCGAAGTGCTTTGATGGAGGTAAGGCATGAACAGTCTCAACGTCAAGAAAGACGATATGGTCGTCGTCATCTCCGGCAAGGACAAGGGCAAGAAGGGCAAGATACTCGCCGCCTTCCCCTCGAAGGGCCGCGTCATGGTGCAGGGGGCGAACATGGTGGTACGCCACAGGAAACCCCGCAAGCAGGGCCAGCCGGGCGGCCGCATCGAGCACGAGGGCACGATAGACGCCTCCAAGGTGATGCTCGTCTGCCCCAAGTGCGGCAAGGCGACCCGCGCGGCGCACGCCTTCGTCGGCGAGAAGAAGGTCCGCGTCTGCAAGAAGTGCGGCAAGAACATCGACTGAGGCAGGAGGATAAACTAAGTGGCTGCTAAGAAAGAACAGACTTCTCAGGCACCCGCCAAGAAGAAGAAGGTCGCGGAGGAGGCCAGGCCCTTCACCGGGGCCGCCCGCCTGCGCATGAGGTATAACGAGGAGATCGCGCCCCAGCTCAAGCAGAAGTTCGGCTATAAGAACGTCATGGAGATCCCCAGGCTCGACAAGATCGTCCTCAACATGGGCCTCGGCTCCGACAAGGACAATCCCAAGGGCATGGAAGCCGCCATCGAGCAGCTGACCCTCATCGCGGGCCAGAAGCCCGTGGTGACCAAGGCCAAGAAGAGCGTCGCGAACTTCAAGGTCCGCGAGGGCATGAACATCGGCGCCAAGGTGACGCTGCGCGGCGAGCGCATGTATTACTTCGCCGATAAGCTCATGAACATCGTGCTTCCGCGCGTGCGCGACTTCCGCGGCATATCGGATACGTCCTTCGACGGGCGCGGCAATTTCGCCATGGGCGTCAAGGAACAGCTGATCTTCCCCGAGATCAACTACGACGACGTGGATAAGATCCGCGGCATGAACATCGTGTTCGTCACTTCGGCGAAAACGGACGAGGAAGCCAAAGAGCTGCTCAACCTGCTGGGCATGCCCTTCGTGCAGGACTGATAGGAGGACGAAACAGTGGCTAAGACCAGTATGAAGATCAAGCAGCGGCGCCCGGCCAAATTTTCGACCCGCGCGTACACGCGCTGCCGCATCTGCGGCCGTCCGCACTCGGTGCTTCGCAAGTACGGCATCTGCCGCATCTGCTTCCGCGAGCTTGCCTACAAGGGCGAGATCCCCGGCGTGCGCAAGGCAAGCTGGTAAGCGTATCGAAAGGAGGAAAAAGCTATGTTAATGACCGATCCCATCGCCGATATGCTCACCCGTATCCGCAATGCGCTCACCGCCAGGCATGAGGACGTGCTCGTTCCCGCCTCCACGGTGAAGAAGGCCGTCGCCCAGATACTGCTCGACGAGGGCTACATCAAGGGCTTCGACTACCGCGAGGACGGCGTGGCCAAGTATATCCACATCGTGCTCAAGTACGGCCCCAACAAGACCAGGGTCATCACCGGCCTCAAGCGCATCAGCAAGCCCGGCCTTCGCGTCTACGCGCGCAAGGACCAGCTCCCCAAGGTGCTCAACGGCCTGGGCATCGCCGTCATCTCCACCTCCCGCGGCATCATGACCGACCGGGAAGCCCGCAAGCAGGGCGTGGGCGGCGAGGTGCTCGCTTATATCTGGTAAGACCGGATCATCAAAGAGAAAGAAGAGGTGTAGGCAATGTCACGAATCGGAAAACTTCCGATCAATGTTCCCGCCGGAGTGACAATCACGGTCGATGACGATAACACCGTTACCGTCAAAGGCCCCAAGGGCACTCTCACGGATAAGTTCGCGGACTCCATGGAAATCGCCCAGGATGCCGGCGTCGTGCACATCAAGCGCGCGAGCGACGAAAAGCAGGTCCGCGCTTTGCACGGGCTGACCCGCAGCCTTTTGCACAACATGGTGGTCGGCGTGACCGAGGGCTTCAAGAAGGACCTTGAAATCGAAGGCGTCGGCTATAAGGCGCAGCTCACCGGGAACAAGCTCGTGCTGAACATGGGCTACTCGCACCCGGTCGAGATCGAAGCGCCCGGGGGCATCTCCTTCGAGGTTCCCGCCCCCAACAGGATCACCGTCCGGGGCATCGACAAGCAGAGGGTCGGCCAGATCGCGGCCGACATCCGCAAGGTGCGCACGCCTTCGCCCTATGTAAGCAAGCAGGGCGCGGGCAAGGGCATCAAGTACGCGGGCGAGAAGGTCCGCCGCAAGGTCGGCAAGACCAAGTAACGCGCAGAAGGAGTGAGAGCATGATTTCTAGGATTGATAAAAACGCTGTGCGCCAGGGCCGTCACCTCCGCACCCGCAAGTACATCAAGGGCACCGCCGAAAGGCCGAGGCTCAACGTTTACCGCAGCCTCAACCACATTTACGCGCAGGTGATCGACGACGACGCGATGCATACCCTCGCCGCCGCGTCCACGCTCGACGCGGAGCTTCGGGCTTCTCTCGGGGAGAAGACCAAGAGCGAAGCGGCCGCGCTCGTAGGCGAGCTCATCGCCCGCAGGGCGCTCGAGAAGGGCGTGAAGCAGGTCGTGTTCGACCGCGGCGGCTACCTGTACACGGGCCGTGTGCAGCAGCTCGCCGAAGGCGCCCGCAAGGCCGGGCTGGAATTCTAAGGAGGAGAATATGCACAAGCGAATCGATACATCCGCAATCGAACTCAAGGAAAGGCTCGTGTTCATCAACCGCGTTGCCAAGGTCGTCAAGGGCGGACGTAACTTCCGCTTCACGGCGCTCATGGTGGTGGGCGACGGCAGCGGCCGCGTGGGCGTCGGCTTGGGCAAGGCGACGGAAATCCCCGAGGCGGTCCGCAAGGGCATCGAGGACGCCAAGCGCCACATGATTGAGGTGCCCATCGTGGGCACGACCATACCGCACGCGGTCGAGGGCAAGTTCGGCAAAGGCCACGTCAGGATGCTCCCCGCCGAGGAAGGTACCGGCGTCATCGCGGGCGGCCCCGCGCGCGCGGTGCTCGAGTCGGTCGGCATCCGCGACATCCGCACCAAGTCGTTCGGCTCGAACAACCCGAGCAACTGCGTCAAGGCCACGATCAACGGGCTCGGCCAGCTTCGCACCGCCGAGCAGATCGCCAGGCTTCGCGGCAAGACCGTCGAAGAGATACTTTCGTAAGGGGGGCGGCAGATCATGGCAAAGACGAAAAAAGCGGAGAAGGCCCTGAAGGTCACGCTCGTAAAGAGCACGATCGGCTGTCTGAAAGATCAGCAGGCGACCGTAGAGGCGCTGG
>ERZ795030.652-NODE-652-length-51389-cov-13.795769_pt1 | contig 51389 bp, 41 predicted proteins | sample MGYA00375122_ERZ795030 | MGnify/ENA primary metagenome ERZ795030 (study PRJEB30165, sample SAMN05720146) | activated sludge metagenome | isolation source: anaerobic digester from wastewater treatment plant | place: Japan | collected 2015-04-20 ... | reverse complement strand
TTGGCAGATCTCAAGCGCCTCTTTGATACTCTGTGCCGGGTATTGGGTCAAGCCGACCTTCCCGGTCATCTTGGGGAGCAGCACCTTGTTGAACCCCAGTTCTTTCGCCGCTTTCTGCCGTTTTTCGCTGAATGAGACCGTCCTGACCTCTCCGGCAAGGCTCAATTCCCCGAAGCTTGCCATATTGTTAGGGAGGCTTCTATTGGTCAGGGCGGACCAGAGGGCCAAGGCAAGCGGCAGTTCGATGGAGACTTCGTTGAGCTTGATGCCCCCACCTACGTTGACGTAGATATCCTGCTCCCCGAAACGAAGCCCCGCGTGTCGCTCCAGGATCGCGGCGATCCTCGTCACCCGGGCGCTATCGATGCGATCTGAGTAGATGCGGCTGTAGCCTCCCTTCGCGGGTGTGGTGAGCGCCTGGATCTCCACCAGGAAGGCACGCGAGCCCTCCAGCACCGCACTGAACGCGATGCCCGCCGGCAGCCTCTCGTTCCCTCTCTCGTTGATGAAGAACGACGCAGGGTTGGTCACCGGCTTCAGCCCCTGCTCCCCCATGGAGAAGATGCCGATCTCATCGACCGACCCGTACCGGTTCTTCGCCGCCCTGATGAGGCGTACCCCACTGTTGACCTGCTCGAAGTACAACACCGTATCGACGAGGTGCTCGATGACCTTCGGGCCAGCCAACGTCCCCTCCTTGGTGACGTGGCCGACCAAGAAGAGGGAGATGCCTTTCTGCTTGCAGAGGCCGACCAACATCGTCGAACAGAAGCGGATCTGGTTGACCGAACCGGCGGGAGAGGGAATCTCCTCGCTTCCCAGCGTCTGCAGGCTGTCGATGACCACCACCTCGTAGGAGGAGTCTTCGAGCAGCTTCACCAAGACCTCGCTTCTCGTATCACAGAAGATATCGATGCGGCCGAGGTTGAGCCCAAGGCGCTGGGCCCTGAGCTTCACCTGGCTCGGCGACTCCTCTCCGCTGACATAGAGCACCGAACGCCCCTTTGAGCATTCAGCGAGGACTTGGAGCATCAGGGTGGATTTGCCGATGCCCGGCTCTCCACCCAAGAGGATCGAGGAACCCTTCATCACCCCACCGCCGAGGACCCGGTCCAGCTCGCTAATCCCGGTCTCAAAGCGGAAGAGGGGGTCCACCTGGACCGCCTCCAAGGTGATCGCTCTCTCTCCGGTGCTGATGACCGCACGCTTGCCCGTCACCTCGACCTTGGCCAGCTCCTCTTCGAAGGTATTCCAGCTGCCGCAGTCGGGACAGCGGCCGAGCCACTTGCTCTCCGCCCTCCCGCACTGGCTGCAAACATACTGGATTTCCTTCCCCTTCATAGCGTTATCCTCACTTACAGCACGTCCAGAAGCTCTACCTCGAAGATCAGCGTTGAGTCGGGGGGAATCACTCCCGGATACCCCATCGTCCCATAGCCGAGATCGGGAGGGATGATCAAGGTCCGCTTCTCACCGACGCTCATCTCAACCAACGCTTCGTTCCACCCCTCGATGACTTCCCCGACCTTGAAGGTCGTCGGCTGTCCACGTTGGATCGAGCTGTCGAAAATCCGGCCATCAAGCAGGCTCCCGCTGTAGTGGACCGTCACCTTCTGTCCCCACGCCGGCTTTCTCTTGCCATTGCCCGCCTTCCTCACTACATACCGAAGGCCACTTACTGTGGCGATTGCTTCAGGATAGCGATTCTTCACCTCTGCATCGATTTTTGCCCGCTCTTTGGCCATGCGCTGCCGGCTCCGCTCATCGGCGGACGCAACCAACGCCGTGAAACTCTGGGGTGTCACCTCAAACGCCTTCGCTTTTTCACCGTTGCGGATGATCTGGACGGTCTTGATGATGTCCCCTTGCGCGATGGCATCGACCACATCCTGGCCTTCTACCACATGACCAAAGACCGTATGCTTGCCATCGAGCCAGGGGGTGGCGACGTGCGTGATGAAGAACTGGCTGCCGTTGGTCCCGGGGCCAGCATTGGCCATGGAGAGCATTCCCGGTCCTGTATGCTTCAGGCTATCGTCAAACTCATCGGGGAAGGTATAGCCGGGCCCCCCGGTACCATTGCCCTTGGGGCACCCGCCTTGGATCATGAAGTTCTCGATGACCCGATGGAAGGTGATCTTGTCATAAAACGGCTTGTTCTTTCCGTTCACATTCAAGGAACCCTCTGCAAGGCCGACGAAGTTGGCCACCGTCATCGGGGTCTTCTCAAACTCCAAGGCGAGGATAATGTCGCCTTTGCTGGTATCGAGGACGGCGAAAAGTCCGTCCTCCAAGGTATTTTTGTCCATTATATCTCCTTACTCTGTTTCAAATAATTCTTGATTTGGTGCCAGTAGTTGATAGAGCCGTTCCAGCTCTTCACTGCTCTTATAGGGGATCTGGAGCTTGCCTTTGGCAAGCGTCCCCTTGATCTCCACGTAGGAGCCGACTGCATGGAGGAATTTGTCCTCCGCCGCGATGATCTCAACACTGCGATGATCGTCCTTGCCGGCTCGCTTCTTCTTCTGGTAAAGAGCACGCTTGCCCTCATTGAACTTTGCCGCGAGCTCCTCGGTGGCCCGCACGGAAAGCTCCTTCTCCAATACCATCTTATAGAGGATCTCGCGGTCGGCGGGATTCACGACCGACAGGATGGCCCTCGCTTGTCCAGCATTGAATTTACCAGCAAGTAAATCCTTTTGCATAGTAGAGTTAAGTTGCAATAACCGGATACTATTACTGATGGTCGAACGATTCTTTCCCACCCGCTGCGCAAGCTCTTCCTGGGTAATTCCCCCTTCCTGGATCAAGTACGCGAATGCCTTCGCCTCTTCAATCGGATTGAGATTTTCCCGTTGGATATTCTCAATGAGGGACACTTCAAGGCGCTGCATCTGGCTGAAATCCTTGACCAAGACCGGGATGGTCGCCAAGCCAGCCATCTGGCTCGCCCGGTACCGTCGCTCTCCAGCGACGATTGAATACGACCCCGGCCCGATCTCTTCAACGAGAATTGGTTGGAGGACCCCCTCCCGTTTGATGGATTGCGCAAGTTCTTCAAGTGACGCTTGGTTGAATTCGGTACGGGGCTGGTTCGGGTTGGCCCGCACCCGGTCTATGGGGACTTCCAGTACTTTGGTACCCTGTTCACCCTCGTCCTTGAGCACCTCTTCGACCACATTTTCATACGTATAGTCCTGCATCAGGCTGCCGATGCCCTTCCCAAGACCTCGTCTTTTGTTACTTGGTTGCGACACGGGTGACAACCTCCTTTGCAAGCTCTTTGTATGCCTTCGCTCCAAGACTCGAATTGTCATACACATTGATCGGAAGGCCATGGGAGGGAGCCTCAGCGATCCGAACGTTGCGCGGGATCAAGGTCTTGAAGACGAGGGTGGGAAAGAATGAAGAGACATCCTCCACCACATCATTCGCCAATCGTGTTCGCTTGCTGAACATCGTAAAGAGAATGCCGAGGACCTGGAGGTGGGGATTGAGCCCCTTTTTTACATTTGCAACCGTCCTCATCAGAAGATTAAGCCCTTCCATGGCAAGGTATTCACACTGCAGGGGGATAATCACGCTCTGAGCCCAGGCCATGGCGTTGATCGTCACCAGGCCGAGGGACGGGGGACAGTCGACAAGAATATACTCCCAATCACGTTCGATATCCCTCAACGCATCCTTGAGGAAGAACTCCCGCCGCTCTTGGTCCACGAGCTCGATGTTCAATCCAGCCATGTTGATGTCGCTTGGGATGGCGTACAACCCTTTTACACTGGTTGCAATGATGGCATCTTCATATCGTGCGGTTTTTGCCATGACCTGGTACATCGTAGCGCCATCTCGAGGCAAGGCGAGCGCGCTGCTCATGTTTGCCTGGCTGTCAAGATCGATGAGCAGGACTCTATGGCCACTGCGGGCAAGGGCAGAACCAAGATTCACCACGGAGGTAGTCTTTCCCACTCCTCCCTTTTGGTTCAAAAAGAGTATTGTATGTGCACTCATACCGAATACTATACGGAATTATGGGGGACTTGTCACCTCTTGGAGCAGAGGAGTTGACCCTCATCCCCTGAAGGAGTATCTTCTCTGTATTGAATGGAGGACGCCATAATGGAAGAAAAAGTCAAGAAGGCGATCGAAGATATTCGTCCTGCGCTGCAGAATGATGGTGGAGATATAGAGTTCATCAGCCTCAGTGGCCATGATGTTACGGTTCGTCTCACCGGCGCCTGTGCCGGGTGCCCAATGAGCCAGATGACCCTCAAGGGCGGGGTAGAGAGATACCTTCGCAACTTTGTCGATCCGAAGCTCACCGTTGTCAACACACCGGATCTGTAAGGGATCGCCACTAATGAAGAACGTTTCACGTGAAACATTTCACGTGGAACGTTTTTTTATACCCCGTGCAGCATCCACTCCATACATATGCAGCACCAGCGTTTCCTATGCCCATATGTTTCACGTGAAACACTTCAGTGAAACCTTCCGTCTCACTGGTTGTTATACCTATAGAGGCCAATACATGGAGAGGGACGCCATGAGCGAGATGGATGCAACCAAGCGATATGTTTCACGTGAAACACCGGGAATTCTCCCTGCATTGCCCGGTATTTTCCTGCACTGTGTGCAAACCCATCTTGTTTTCGAAGAAATTTCCCAAAAGGCCAAAAACGCCGTTTAAACGCGCCAAATGCAGGTTTGAGAGGTCGGTTTCTATGAGTAGAAACAGATTTGCTTGGTAATTTTGCTACATTTTTGGGCCAAAAAGAGGGTCACTTCGCTGTTTTGAAGTGACCCCATATTTTACTTAACAAATGTCTTATTCTTCGGTGGAACCTTCCTCTTCGACCACATCCCGGTCTTCCAACACTTCAGGTTCCTCGACCTCTTCCTCATCATCTCGCTCGGTGGATGCGATGGCGACGATGGAGTCATCCTTGAACTTCATCGTGGCTACCCGCACTCCCGCTGCATAGCGGCCCTGAATCGAGATGGCGGCTACGTGCACGCGGATGGTTTGCCCCATCAAGGTCACACAGACCACATCATCTTCGTCGTTCACCGCCAAGACGCCGATGATTGAGCTCGCTTTCCCTCCGACGGTATAGATGCGCTGTCCCTGCGTCCCTCTTCCGTGGACGGTAAACTCATCAAAGGGGACTTGTTTGCCCTGCCCATTCTCGGTGATCATCAAGATGCGCTTGGTGTTGTCGACCTTCAGGAGGCCGGCGACCTTGTCATTCCCTTTGAGGCGGATGCCACGCACTCCCCGGGAGGCCCTGCCCATCGCCCTGACCGTATCCTGGCCGATCTTCAAACCTTGGCCAAGCTTGGTGATGATCATCGCCTCATCCCCATCCTCCACCAGCTCACAGGAGAGCAGTTCATCCCCCTCATCGAGGAAGATGGCCCAGATGCCCCTGACGCGGGCATTGATGAAGTTGGACAAGGCGACCTTCTTCAGGACCCCCTCGCGGGTGATCATCATCAGGTAGTGGTCGTCATCGAACTCCTTGAAGTTGATGATCGAGGTGATCTTCTCGTTGGTCTCGATCTGCAGGATGTTCTTGACGCTGGTTCCCTTGGCGGCCTTTGAGGCCTCGGGGATGTCGAAGACCTTGGTATAGTACGCCTTGCCGGCGTTGGTGACGAACATCACATAGTCGTGCGTCGAGGCAACGAACATATGGTCGACGAAGTCGCCGTCCTGCAGCCTCGTGGTCCTCCGTCCCTTGCCGGCGCGTCCCTGGGCCTCGTACTCTTCGGTGGGGATCCGCTTGGCGAAGCCCTTGTTGCTGATCAGGACGACGACCTCCTCCTCCTTGATGAAGTCCTCCATCGTCGCCTGGCCGAGCTCCTCACGGACGATGGCGGTGCGTCGCTTGTCCTTCGGGGCGAGGGAGGGCACCAAGTTCAGTGTCTCGTCCTTCACGACGGAGAGGATCTTCTGCTCATCGGCGAGCAGCTCCTTGTAGTAGGCGATCTTCTGCTCAAGGTCGGCAAGCTCCTCGAGGATCTTGAAGCTCTCCAAGTGTGAGAGGCGCCCGAGGCGCATGTCGATGATCGCCTGGGCCTGGACCTGGGTGAGGGCGAAGGCTTTCATCAACTCATCCATGGCCACGGCGTTGTCAGCCGCTTCCTTGATGATCCTGATGACCTCATCGATGTTCTCCAAGCCGATCTTCAGCCCCTGGAGGATGTGGGCCCGCTCCTCGGCCTTGCGAAGGTCGAAGCGGGTGCGCCGGGTCACCACCTCCTCTCGGTGGTGGATGTAGTGGACCAACATATCCTTGAGGGTGAGCAGCGTCGGCCGCCCATCGACGAGGGCGAGGTTGTTCACGTTGAAGTTCGACTGCAGCGCGGTACGGGCGAAGAGCTGGTTGAGCACCACCATCACCTCAGCGCCCATTTTCAGTTCGATGACGAGGCGGATGCCGTTGCGGTCACTCTCATCGCGGACCGCACTGATCATCGGGATGGCCCCATCCTTGCGCAAATCGTCGATCTTCTTGGCGAGGTCGGCCTTGTTGACCTGGTAGGGGAGCTCGGTGAAGACGATCATGTCGTGGTCGCGTTCGTTGGTCTCGATCTCATACCGGCTGCGCACCACGATCTTGCCACGCCCGGTGGTGAAGGCGTCGTAGGTGCCCTTCATGCCGCAGATGACCGCGCCTCCGGGGAAGTCCGGCCCCTTGATGTGGTTCTCCATCAGCTCGTCGATGGTGATGTCCGGGTTGTCGATGACCGCCGCGATGGCCGAGCAGATCTCACCGAGGTTGTGCGGGGCCATGTTGGTGGCCATGCCGACGGCGATGCCGCTCGAGCCGTTGGCCAAGAGGAAGGGGAAGGCGGCGGGCAGCACGGTGGGCTCGGTGAGCGAATCATCGTAGTTGGGCCCGAAGTCCACCGTCTCCTTCTGGATGTCAGCGAGCATCTCGTCGCCGATGCGGCTCATCTTCGCCTCGGTGTACCGCATCGCGGCAGCCGGGTCCCCGTCGATGGAGCCGAAGTTGCCCTGCGGCGTCACCACCGGGTACCGGAGGCTGAAGTCCTGGGCGAGGCGCACCAGCGCGTCGTAGACCGAGCTATCCCCGTGGGGGTGGTACTTGCCCAGCACGTCTCCGACGATACGGGCGCTCTTCTTATAGGAGGATGAGGCCTTCAGCCCCATCTCGAACATATCGTAGAGAATCCTGCGGTGGACCGGCTTGAGGCCGTCGCGCACGTCGGGCAGCGCCCGGCTGACGATGACACTCATCGCGTAGTTGAGATACGAGGTGCGCATCTCATTCGATACGTCCACACGGATCGTCCTGTCTTGGGTAGTCTCTTGCACAGCTGTATCCTTATCCTTAGATGTCAAGGTTCGTCACGTAGACGGCGTTTGCGTCGATGAAGGCGCGCCGGGGCTCGACTTCCTCTCCCATCAACATCGAGAAGACCCGGTCGGCCTCCTCGGCGTCGGTGAGGGTGATCTGGCTGATGAGCCGGGTCTCGGGGTTCATCGTCGTCTCCCAAAGTTGCTCTGGATTCATCTCTCCAAGGCCTTTGTAGCGCTGGATGGCCACTTTCGAGCTATCGTTCGTGCCAATCTCCTCCAGAATCCTCACCCGCGCCTCTTCGTCGTAGGCGTACTCCACCTTCTTGCCGATGGTGATCTTGTAGAGCGGCGGCATGGCGAAATACACATAGCCCGCTTCGATGAGGGGGCGCATGTACCGGAAGAAGAAGGTGAGCAGGAGCGTACGGATATGCGAGCCGTCGACGTCGGCATCGGCCATGATGATGACCTTGTGGTAGCGCACCTTCTCGATATCGAAGGTCACGTCGCTCTCATAGTCGGCGTCCTTGCCCATGTCGTTGTAGCGCGTCAGTCCCGCCCCGATGGTCGAGATGACCGGCTGCAGCTTGTCGTTGCCGAGCACCCGGTACTCCTGGGCCTTCTCGACGTTGAGCATCTTGCCCCAGAGCGGCAGGATCGCCTGGAAGCGCCGGTCGCGCCCCTGTTTGGCCGAGCCGCCGGCACTGTCTCCCTCGACGATGAAGACCTCGCACTTTGCCGGATCCTTCTCCGAGCAGTCGGCGAGCTTGCCGGGAAGGCCACCGCCCTCGCTCTTGCGCCTGATCTGTTCGCGCGCCTTGCGGGCGGCGACGCGCCCGAGGGCCGCGTTGATGATCTTGGTGAGGATGATCTCCGCCTGGGCGGGGAACTCATCGAAGTAGTTGCCGAGCTTCTCGTAGACGAGGGAGAAGACGACGCCGGTGACGGCGCTGTTGCCCAGCTTCATCTTCGTCTGCCCCTCGAACTGCGGTTCGGGGACCTTCACCGAGATGATGGCGGTGAGCCCTTCACAGATGTCGCTCTGCTCGAGCTTCTCGTCGTACTTCTTCAAGAGCTTGGGGTTCTTCTGCAACTGGACGTTGATGACCCGGCTCAAGCCGGTACGGAATCCGGTGAGGTGGGTCCCCCCTTCGCGGGTATTGATGTTGTTGACGAAGGTGAGGATCTTCTCGTCGTACTTGTCGTTGTACTGCAGCGCGATCTCCACCTTGATGGCGTCCTTCTCCCCCTCGATGGAGATCGGGGGGTCGATGAGGGTGCGCTTGAACTCGTTGAGGTAGCTGACGAAGTGGCTGATGCCCCCCTCGCTCTGGAACCGCTGGCTCTTGACCTCCTCACCCCGGGTATCGCTGATCGTGATGGCCACCCCCTTGTTGAGGAAGGCGAGCTCACGGAAGCGGCTCTGCAACACCTCGTAGCTGAAGGCGTGCTCCTCGAGGATCGAGTAGTCGGGTGAGAAGACGACCTTCGTCCCGGTGGCTTCGGTGTCCCCGATGCGCTCCACCTCGGTGATGGGGATCCCCTTGCTGTAGCGCTGGCGATAGATGCCGCCGTCACGGCAGACGGTGACCTCCATGAGGATCGAGAGGGCGTTGACGCAGGAGACGCCGACCCCGTGGAGCCCGCCGCTGACCTTGTAGGAGTTCTTGTCGAACTTGCCGCCGGCGTGCAGCTGGGTCATCGCGATCTCCAATGAGCTGCGCTTCTCGGTGGGGTGCATCGCGACGGGGATGCCCCTTCCGTCATCCTCGACGGTGCAGGACTGCCGCCCCTCCTCGTCGATGGCGAGGGTCACCTGAATGTGGGAACAGTATCCCGCCATCGCCTCATCGATCGAGTTGTCCACCACCTCATAGACCAGGTGGTGCAACCCCTCGATACTGGTCGACCCTATATACATCCCCGGTCGTTTCCTGACCGCCTCAAGCCCCTTGAGGACCTGGATACTGGATGCCCCGTAGCTTTGCGCACCGCTTGTCTCACCGATGCCATCATGGTGCAACGCTTCGTCGGTTGCCCCGCTGGCAAAGTTGCCTTCATTCATTGGGTATGTCCTTATGTAATAATAAAAAATGCTCTCATATATTCTTACTGATTATAGCAAAAACAGGGCGGTGTTGCAAGTAATCGAACAAATTTCCCTCAATTATTTATCTCTTTCAATACAAGCAATTATCATTTCACCACCCCGCTCCTCATCCCGATGCTTGCACCCCGGCGTGCTACAAGGTAAAATAGCCGCATGAGTGACGGCCAACATAGCTATTATGAGTTCTGGAAAGAGACAGTTTCACGCATCAAGCAGACGCTGCCCGAGCAGGAGTACAACACCTGGTTCAACCGGCTCACCTACCTGCGCAGCGAAAAAGGCAAGGTGATCCTCGGCGGGGCGAGTCAGTTCATCCTGGACACCGTCGTCTCCCGCTACCGGGAATTGTTGGTCAACACCCTCAGTGAGCTCACCGGAGAGGAGCTGACCGTCCAGTTCGAGGTCGCCTCGCGCGATGAGCTGGAACAGGGGCCGGAGATCGATCAGGATGAGCGTGAGGTCTCATCGAGGAAGAGCGAGGCGAAACAGGCCATCTCGGCGCAGAAGAACGCCAAGAACCGGGCCGAGAGCAACCTCAACCCCTCCTATGATTTCTCCTCCTTCGTCATCGGGGACAACAGCGCCTTCGCCTACAATGCGTCGCTCGCCATCGCCAAGAACCCCGGCTCCAGCTACAACCCCTGCCTCATCTACGGCGGCGTCGGGCTGGGAAAGACCCACCTGCTCAGCTCAATCGGCAACTACATCCTGGACAACACCCCCGAGCTGAAGGTGATGTACGTCACCGCCGAGATGTTCACCAACGAGTTCATCGAGTCGATCGGGAGCCAACGGACCCAGCACTTCAAGAACAAGTTCCGCAAGGTCGATGTGCTGCTCATCGACGACATCCACTTTCTCCAAGGCAAGGACTCCACCCAAGAGGAGCTCTTCCACACCTTCAACAACCTCTATGATGCAAAAAAACAGATGGTCTTCACCTGCGACCGTCCGATCAGCGAGCTGAAGAACATCACCGACCGCCTCTCCTCACGCTTCGAGCGCGGATTGAACGTCGACCTCCAGCCGCCGAACTACGAGACGAGGATGGCGATCCTCAAGAAGAAGCTCTTCCAGAAGAACGCGTCGATGAGTGAGGAGATCCTCAACTACATCGCCACCAACGTCGTCACCAACGTCCGTGACCTCGAGTCCTCTCTGACCAAGCTGGTCGCCTACAGCGAGCTCCTCGACCAGGAGGTCTCCTTCGAGAAGGCGAAGGAGCTCTTGGGGGTCCTGCCCGCCCATGCGGCCAACGCAAGCCAGACGCTCTCCATCGACACGATCATCAAGGTGGTGGGCCAGTACTTCAACATCTCCAGCTTCGAGATCAAGGGGAAGAAGAAGAACAAGAGCATCGTCCAGCCGAGACAGATCGCCATGTACTTGGCCCGGGACATCACCGATTTCTCCACCACCGAGATCGGGACCGAGTTCGGCGGACGGGACCATACCACCGTCATGCACTCCTACGACCGCGTTGAGTCCATGATGAAGGCGGACGAGGCGTTCACCAATACCGTGCTCAAGCTCAAGCGTGATTTGACGACCATCAAGAGCTGACAAGCTGTGCATAAGACCTTGACAACATGTGCATAGATAAAGATTTTTGTGGATAAAGGTGTTTTCCCTCTGGAAGAATTGTGGACAAAGCACAATGGTATCCACAGGATGTGAAACAATAAGAGGTGCCCTTTTAATGATTTATTCAGTTATCCACAGAATTCGTGCTATTATTACTACTATTACTAATCTTTTACTATTATAGGAGCAATACGATGAAGTTTGTCTGTACCAAAGAAACCATCCTGACTGAAATCATATATGCCATGAACTTCACCAGCCAGAAAAACGCCCTCTCCATCACCAGCAATGTCTTCTTCCAAACCAAGGGATCATCGCTGAGCATCAAAGCCACCGACACGAAGGTCGGCTTCAGCACCGAGATCAGCGTTGATGTGCTGGAAGAGGGGAAGGCCCTCGTCTCCTGCACCAAGCTACTTGAGATTCTTCGCACCCTCCCCGATGGAAACGTCACGTTCACCAGCAGCAACGGTACCTTCGCCATCAAGCCGGAGGCGCAAGGCATCGACTTCAAGCTCAGGACCATCACCAGCGATGAGTTCCCGGCGTTGGAGAGAGGCGATGACCTCACCTACTTCACCGTGGAACAGAAGGCCTTCACCGAGATGATCGACCAGACCTACTTTGCTGCGGCCGAGGATGATTCACGACAATTCCTCAACGGGGTCTTCTTGGAGCGGAGCAAGACCGGCATGACGATGGTGGCCACCGACGGACGGCGTCTCTCCATCGTGGAGCGGAGCTTCGAGGATGAAATCGATGACTTCCAGGCCATCATCATACCGACCAAGTTTCTCATCGAGCTGCGCCGGCTCGCCAGTGGGGAGGGGACGCTCCGCCTCTCAATCACCGACAAGCTGCTCTTCTCCATCGTAGGCAACCGGGTTTTCTACACGACCCTCATCAAGGGAGACTACCCAAACTACCGCCGCGTCATTCCCGAGAGCCAACGCTACCAGGCCACGATGCGCATCCAAGACATGCTCGATGCGCTCAAGCGGGTTTCGTTGTTGGTCGAGAACAAGGCGAGGCGGGTCTACCTCGACATCAGCGAGGCGGGGGCGCTTCTGACCAGCGACGAGAATGAGAGCGGGGAGGCGAAGGAAATCATCGCCTGCCAGTATGAGGGACCGGAGAGCAGGATCAGCCTCAACTACACCTACCTCATGACTCCGTTGAAGGTCATGGATGGGGAGTATTTCACGCTGAACTTCACTGAACCGACGAGGGCATTGACCGTGGTCCCCGACGGTGAGCGTGACTACCTGCACCTCATCATGCCGATGCAACAGAATCCTTGATGCGCTTTCTACGGGTCTGGACCAACCTCTATCGCAACCTGGAGAGCGGATGGATCGACCTCGATGCCGAGGAGGTCTTCCTGGTCGGAGAGAATGGCCAGGGCAAGACCAATCTGCTGGAGGCGCTCTATGCGCTCTGCTACGGCTCCTCCTTCCGCACCAACACCCTCAGGGAGCTCGCCCGCCATGGGGAGCGCTCCTTCAAGCTGGTGGGGATCTACGGCGATGATGAGGGGATGGAACACAGCCTCGAGTTGGAGTTCAAGGAATCGAAGCGGACGATGAGCCTGGATGGCAAAATCGTCAGGGACCGAAAGGAGCTCATCTACAACATCCCCTGCATCGTCTTCAGCCACGACGACATCGCCTTCGTGCGTGGGGAGCCGGAGTCGCGGCGCTACTTCTTCGACCAGACGATGAGCATGTACGATCCCCTGTTCTTCGATGATCTGCGCCGCTATCGGGCGGTGCTCCGCCAACGCAACCTCTCCATCAAGGAGGGGAGGAGTGAGCTCTTGGGCATCTATGACGAGCAGCTTGCCCACCATGGCATCGCCATCCAGGGGGAGCGCACCCGTACGGTGGCGCGCTTCAATGAGATTTTTCCCGCCCTCTATAAGGAGATTTCCCAGAGCGACATCGAGGTCGAGATCGACTACATCCCCTCCTGGAAAAACTGCGCCACCGAGGAGGAGGTGGTGGAGCACCTCTCCGGTCACCGCGAACGGGACCGGATCATGGCGACGACCACCAGCGGCATCCACCGCGACCGCTTTGTCGTCTCCTCTCAGGGGCAGAGCTTCGACCAGAGCGGCTCGACCGGCCAACTGCGCCTCGCCTCGCTCGTGCTCAGGAGCGCCCAGATGGCCTTCTATGAGCAGATGGCCGGGAAAAAACCGGTGATCCTGGTCGATGACGTCCTCTTGGAGCTCGACCACACCCGGCGGGAACGCTTCTTGGCGAACCTGAATCCGTATAGCCAGGCGTTCTTCACCTTCCTCCCCGAAGAGCACTACAGCGCATCCTTGCAGGAGGCGAACGCCCTGCTCTATACTGTAAGCGAAGGAAGGTTTGCACGTGGCCAAGGATAAGCGGGAGCGGGTATGCAAGGAGGGGGAGCCGTTGCGGGGGGATGCAGTCCTCTCCATGGTGCTCCGCCGCCTCAAGATCGACCCGCACGACCCCAAGAACTCCTTGGGCTTTGCCTGGCAGGAGATTGTCACAGAGCGGCTCTACCCCCACGTCAAGATCGTCGACATCAAGATGCATACCCTGGTATTGCGGGCCGACCACCCCTCCTGGGCCCAGATCACCATGATGCAACAGAAGCGGATCATCGGTGAATTACAGCGGCGATACCCGTCGTTGGAAATCACGACGATCCAGGTGATTACTTGACGTTTAAAGCGCTGCTCTATATACTCAACCACTCGGAGGCGTGTCTTCCACCAACACTGAAAGTATCCGCGTAAAGCGATGTAAAATTGGAGATTTTCCCATGAGCTACAAAGGAAAGAGAACCTACCAGCCCAGTAGGGTCAAGAGAAACAGAAAATTTGGATTCCGGGCCCGTATGTCGACCAAGGGAGGACAGCTGGTCCTTGCCCGCAGGCGGGCCAAGGGGAGGCACAAGCTCTCCGTCAGCGATGAGAAGAAGCCTTACTAAGAGCGAGATCGTAAAGCGTACAGGGGATATTGAACGGATTTTTTCGACCGGCAGACGCTATGCCGGTCGCAATTTGAAGCTGATTGTTTGCCAGAACAGTCTTGATGTTTCACGAATCATAGTAATTCCGGTTCGCCACTACGGAAATTCCGTACAGCGCAACCGGATTCGGAGACAGATCAAGGAAATTTGGCGCACCGAAAAGCATGCCATGATCCCCGGCTACGATGTCGCGTTCCTCGTATATCCAGGAAAGAGTACCGACCATGCTTCCCAACGAACCCAGATCGTCACCCTCTGCCAGAAGGCTGGACTCTACGCCCAGTCTTGATGCATTCGCCTGACCTCTAATCCCATACTCTTGATATTCAGCCCTTTCCTGCCGTATACCTCCCACCGATTCAACACCAGGAGCTGATATGGACAAGAACACCATCCTCGCTATAATTCTCTCTGTCGTGGTCATCACCGTCGGCATGAGCATCCAGGCCACCTTTTTCGGACCGACCACGGTCGAGCCGGCCCAGACCCAGACGGCGGTCTCTGCAAGTGAAGAGGGCTACCTCGCGCCGGCGAGCTACGCCCAGCTGCCGTCGAGCCTCGCGTGGGGCAGCGGCTTGCCAGGCTCGCTGACCGCCGTCGGACAGCAGCCGGGCAGTACCCCGTTCACCTTCACCACCGAGTACTTCTCCATCACCTTCAATCCCGCCGGCGCCTCCATCTCCTCCTTCCGGTTGAACAAGCACCTGGACAAGGGAGAGCCGGTCGAGCTGCTCTTCAAGGACAGCGAATCCCATGACGCCTTCCTCCTCTATGCGGGAAATGACCGCTCCAACCCCATCGATGCCGTCTTCGCGCACACGGTGGTCGGCAACACGGTGACCTTCTCCCGCGACTTCGCCATCCTCGGTCAGGACGGTACGCCCGGCGACACCTTCACCATCACGAAGACCTACACCTTCGGCGACGCGGACTACCTCTTCGAGGTCGATGTCGAGATGACCAACAGCGTGAACAAGGCCATCCCGCTCGTCTACGAGAACAGCGCCTACACGCTGGCCTTCGAGCCGCAGATCGGCCCCTCCTTCGCCTCGCTGGACAAGAACTACAACTACCGACGCTTCTACATCAGGGAGGATGGGGCGAAGAAGAAGACAATGCCCAAGCTCTCCTCCGGCTTATATACGACGGGCAAGCCGCTCTCGTGGGTCGCCCTCGCCGGCAAGTACTTCTCCTTCATCGCCGTCCCCGATGCCACTTCCTACACGGTGAGCCTCACCGAGCAGGCGGGTGAGGAGATCCCGCTTGAGTCCTCGATGTACTTCACCCGTCCGACGATCAGGGGGGCGAGCCAAGTCGATACCTGGCGCTTCTACGCCGGCCCGCAGCTGAAGCGGGACATGGCTCCCTACAACGACGCCACGCAGAACTCCTTCGGCGTCAGCGGCCTGAACCTGGAAGCGGCCCTGGACAGCAGCTCCTGGCTCGGATGGCTTGAGACGATCCTCAAGGCGATCCTCAACTTCCTCTACCGCCTGATCCCCAACTACGGGGTGGGCATCATCCTCCTCACCTTCCTGCTCAAGCTCCTCCTCCATCCGATCACCAAGAAGGGGATGGAGTCGACGGCAAAGATGTCCGCCCTCACCCCGAAGATGGACGAGATCAAGGAGCGGTGGCCGGACAACCCGACCAAGCAGAACGAGGAGATGGCGGCCCTCTACAAGAAGGAGAAGATCAACCCGATGGGCGGGTGTCTGCCGATGCTTCTCCAGTTCCCGATCCTCATCGGCTTCTACGGCCTCTTGAACAAGCACTTTGAGCTGAGGGGGGCGATGTTCATCCCCGGATGGATCCCCGACCTCTCGCGCCCCGACGTGGTGGCGACGCTCCCGTTCAACCTGCCCTTCCTGGGCAACGAACTGCACCTCTTGCCGATCTTCTACACGGTGAGCATGATCTTCTCGATGAAGATCACGCAAAGTGGGACGGGGGGAGCGGCCGGGCAACAGGGCATGATGAAGATGATGACCTACGGCATGCCGATCATGTTCTTCTTCGTCCTCTACAACGCCCCCAGCGGCTTGATCCTCTACTGGAGTGTCATGAACTCCATCTCGATCGTCCAGCAGCTGTACACCAACAAGAAGAAGACGGCAGCTGCCGAGAACGCTGACAATGTCCAGCAGTTCCCACAGAGCACGCGCAAGCGGCGCTGAACAGAACATCAACTGCGGGCCAAGGCCCGAACGGAGTATCGATATGACTAGAGAATTTGAAGGAAGAACCGAGCAGGAGGCGATCGCGAAGGCGATCGAGGAACTGCACATCGAACGAGAAGATTTTGACGTTGAGATCATCGAGCCACAGAAAAAAGGATTGTTCAAGAAGGGAAATGTAAAGATTCGGATCCACTTCGAGGATGATTCGGTCGACTCGGGGATGGAGTACGATGATGACGACATCCCTACGGAGCGGACCCTCGGCGAGCCGTTCGACAGCGACCTCGAGGACAAGCTGCTCACCTTTGTCGCCACGATGCTGGACAAGATGGGCTATGAAGGCTCCGTCTCCATCGCCTTCCGCCAAGGAAGGAAGATCGGGTTGAACATCGAGAGCGACAACTCCAACATCATCATCGGGCGCAAGGGCAAGAACCTCGATGCCATCCAGCTGCTCGCCAACGTCTATGGCGGACAGATCAACCCCGACGTGAAGGTCGTCGTCGACAGCGAGAACTACCGCATGCGCCACGAAGAGCAGTTGATCAGAAACGCCTTCAAGACCGCGGAGCAGGTGCGTCGCAGCGGCCGCAGCCGTCTCTTGGACCCGATGAACCCGTATGAGCGGCGCCTGGTCCACACCGCGCTCACCGACTTCGGCGGCGTGTCCACCAAGAGCGAGGGCGAAGGGCTCTACAAGCAGATCCGCATCAGCCAGCAGCGCTAGAGCGCGCCCAACGAGATCAAAGAGATGATGGGAACCGAAATGGTTCCCATCATTGTTCAGAGGGCCTTCACCGCCTCCCAGCTCACCCCGTCCCGTCCAAAGTGGCCGTAGTTCATCGAAGCTCGGTAGATCGGCCGCCGCAGGTCGAGCTCTTCGATGATCCCGGCGGGGCTCAGGGAGAAGGAGTCCTGGACGAGGCGCTCCAACAGCGCCTCATCCTCGTGCGCTGTTCCAAAGGTGTCGACGCGCACCGAGATGGGGAAGGGGACGCCGATGGCGTAGGAGAGCTGGACCTCGCAGCGGGAGCAGAAGTCGGCCGCCACCAGGCTCTTGGCTACGTGGCGGGCCATGTAGGCGGAGCTGCGGTCGACTTTGGAGGGGTCCTTGCCGCTGAACGCCCCGCCGCCGTGCCTGCCCATCCCCCCGTAGCTGTCCACGATGATCTTGCGCCCGGTCAGCCCGGTGTCCCCGACCGGGCCCCCGATGACGAAGCGTCCCGTAGGATTGATATATACCTTCGTCCGCTGGTCGAAGAGACCGGTCTCACCCAAGACCGGGGCGATGACCTCCGATCGTAAGAACTCCTCCAAAAATCCCCGTTCTGTCTCTGCCTCATGCTGGTGGCTGATGACCACCGCATCGATGTGGACCGGTTTCTCTCCCTCGTAGCGCACCGTCACCTGGCTCTTGGCATCGGGGCGCAGCGGAGACGCGCCGCTCTTGCGCAACACACTGGCCCGTTTCAGCAGCTGGTGGGCCCACATGATGGGCGCGGGCATGAGGGAGGCTGTCTCGGTGCACGCGTAGCCGAACATCATCCCCTGGTCGCCCGCCCCTTGCTGCCCATAGAGCGAGGTCTCTGCGCTGACTCCCCGGTCGATGTCCTCGGACTGGGAGTGGATGAGGTTCGTCACCACGAGGTCCTGGTAGGCGAACCCCTCCTCTCTTCGGTCGTACCCGACCTCTTTGACCACATCCCGGACGATGGCATCGACGTTTAGATGGGCACCCGTGGTGATCTCCCCGGCCACGATGACGCGGCCGGTGGTGGCGAGCACCTCACAGGCGACCCTGCTGTTCGGGTCTTGGGCGAGGCACGCATCGAGGATCGCATCGCTGATCTGGTCGCAGACCTTGTCCGGATGCCCTTCACTGACTGACTCTGAGGTAAATACTGATGATCTCATGGACCCTTCCTTTGAACTTGGGAAGGGGGAACGCAAGGCAGACGGTTGTGCTCCCCTTTTAGCAAGTTTCTTTATTGACGCCTGCAAGCCGGGAGGCCATCAAATCGACGTCATGGTCTGTATGCTATCACCCCGGCAAAAAGGTGACAAGGGGGTGGAGGGAAGATGAGCAGAGATTGTCGCGCTCTGTGGGCCGCGGTGCCCTCAGGTCTCTCTCCAGGCGTGGGACTCGAAGTAGGCCTTCAGCTCGGCGCTCTTTTGCTCACTGAATTGGGCCCCGCGCTGGGTGATGATCTCCCCTGCGAGGATGCTCGCGATGATGCCGCTCTCCCGCACCGGATAGTTGTGGTGGAGCCCATAGAGGAAGCCAGCGGCGTAGACGTCACCGGCTCCGGTGGTGTCGGTGGGGACCACCGGACCTTTGACGGGGATCGAGGAGACCTTCCCGTCACAGCTGATGAACGAGCCCTTCTTGCCGTTCTTCACGATGGCGATGCGGCAGAGCTTCCCCATCGAGCGGCAGCACTCGTACGGGTCGTAGTTGTCGAAGAGGATCCGTGCCTCCTCGCGGTTGGCGAAGACGATGTCGCACTGCTCGCTGATCAAGGAGAGGAAGGCCTGGCGGTAGCGACCCACGGCGAAGGGGTCGGCCACATCGAAGCTGACGAGGGTGTTGTTCTGCTTGGCGACCTCGAGGGCGCGCATGATGGCCCCCTGCTGGCGCTCGGTGTCCCACATGTATCCGGTGAAGTGGAAGATGTCCGCCTTCGCCACCGTGTCGATGTTGACATCGGAGGCCTGGTAGAGGCGGTTGGCCCCCAGGTAGGTGTTCATGCTCCGCTCGCTGTCGGGGGTGATGAGGATGACCGTCGAGCCGGTGCGCTCCTCGTCGGTCTCCACCAGCTCGTCGCCGACACCAAGCTCCTTGAGCCGACTGCGGTAGATGGCGGCGTTCTCATCAGAGCCGATCTTGCCGGCTATGGTGACATCGATGCCGAGGGAGGCGAGGGCGATGATCGTATTGGGGCATGAGCCGCCGCATGAGTAGCTGACCGTACGGCCTCTGCTGAAGGCGAGCAACTCTTCCATCCGTTCACCGTTGATGAGCGCCATGGTCCCCTTGTGGATGCCAAGGTCGACCAGGTCGTCCTCCTCGACGTTGACGATGATGTCGATGAGGGGATTGCCGATGCCGTAGATCATCTTCTTCTCTGCTCCATGCACCCATTCTACAGGCTCTTTCGCCCCAGTTCAACAAGAGCTTGCTTCCCCGTGTTCCCACGGCTAAGATACAGCCATGGCGGAGTATCGGATCATAGGCGGCAGGGCGACGAGCGGAGAGGTACGGATCAGCGGCAACAAGAACGCCGCCTTGCCGTGCTTGGCGGCTACGCTGCTCACCGATGAGGAGGTCCTCCTCTCCAACGTCCCCGACATCGAGGATGTGCGGGTGATGATCGGCCTCCTGGAGCGGTTGGGCTCGACGGTCACCAAGGCCGGGGCGGACAGCTGGCTCATCAAGAGCGGCGAGCGCAGCGGAGACCTGGACCGGGACCTGGTCGAGGCCATCAGGGGCAGCATCCTCCTGCTCGGGCCGCTCTTGACCTCGGTCGGCGAGGCGACGCTGACCCCGCCGGGAGGGGATGTCATCGGCCTCAGGCGCCTCGATACCCACCTCTGGGGGCTCTCGGCCCTCGGCGCCTCCTTCACCATCGAGGACCACCACATCACCCTTCGGGCGAAGCAGCTGCCGCTCATCGGGGGCGACATCTTCCTGGATGAGGCATCGGTGACGGCCACCGAGAACGTCATCATGGCCGCATCTCTGGCCGCGGGTGAATCGATCATCACCAATGCGGCGTGTGAGCCGCACGTGCAGGACCTCTGCACGATGCTGACCTTGATGGGATGCCCCATCGACGGCATCGGTTCCAACCGATTGAGGATCGTCGGGCAAACGCGCCTGCACGGATGCTCCTTCCGCCTGGGCAGCGATTATATGGAGACCGGGTCGTTCATCGGCTTGGCGGCCGCCACCGGAGGGGAGGCGTTGCTGACCGGGGTGGATGTCGAGCATCTGCGGATGATCAAGCTCGGCTTCGAGCGCATCGGCATCACCTTCGACATCGACGGCCCCTCCTCGATTTGGGTTGGCCGACACCAGAGTCGGATCCTCTCCAAGGAGGTGGCCGGGCATACCGCCAAGATCTCGGACGGACCGTGGCCCGCCTTCCCCGCCGACCTGCTCTCGATCCTCACGGTGGCCGCCACACAGATGAGCGGCTCGATCCTCATCCATGAGAAGATGTTTGAGTCGCGGATGTACTTTGTCGACTACCTGATCCGCATGGGGGCGGACATCATCCTCTGCGATCCCCACCGGGCGGTGGTGAACGGTCCCGCCCTCCTCTATGGGGCGACGGTCACCAGCCCCGATGTGCGGGCCGGGATGGCCCTGGTCATCGCCGCCGCCTGTGCCCACGGAGAGTCGATCATCCAAAATATCTATCAGATCGAGCGCGGCTACGAGGCGCTTTCATCCAAGCTCGAAGGCTTGGGTATCGCCATAACGCGACGATAAATACCGGGGAAACCGCCTGTCATCCAAAATGTTGTCCACAGCTTATCCACAACCCGTTGTACAGCAAAATCATTCTGTCAGGCGATGTAAGAAGTCGAGCGGAGTATCACCAGAGGCGACTACACTTTTGCCCATCATGACAACTCGATGTAATACAATAAGATGTATAGCACTTAGGTCAATCATTTCAATGCAATACCGATATAGGTTTTTATAGGAATTCATCGTGTTTCCTGCATAACATATTCACCATCCATCAACGACTTGTCAACAAGTTGTCCACAGCTTGTACAGGACGGGGAAAACCCACGTAAGTAACCGTGTGGCGATACTTATCTCCAGATTCAGAGATTGAAAATCGTGCGCTGTTACCGAGAGAACTTGTGGATTGACCCGCTCCGGACTTCAGACATCGTCCCAACGTAGCACCTCTCTTGTGCACGTATGAAAGGGTCCTATGGGGTCCAGGGGTTGTGTGGTGCGACCAGCAGATCCGCCTCATCGATGTGGATGTCAGGCCCATCGCCGCTGATGAGCGAGGCCCTCCTGATGACTGAGAAGAGCTCACGGACATTTCCCGGCCAATCATACGTCATCAAGAGGTCGAGCGAGGAAGCGTCGACCCCTTTGTGTACCCCCAGTGAGGAGAGGTGGGATTTGATCAAGGTGGGGATGTCCGAGATGTGCTCCCTCAGCGGCGGGAGCGTGATGACCACATCGCACACCCGATAGAGGAAGTCCTTTCGAATCACTGAACCGACCATCTGGTCGAGCCGTTCGTTGGAGGCGGAGATGAGACGAAATTGCGAGGTATGGATCGCGGTGTCCCCCAAGCGACGATACTCCCCGGTCTCCAAGAGACGGAGCAGGTAGGCTTGGAAGTGCGGCGCCAAGTTCTCGATCTCATCGAGAAAGAGCGTCGTTCCGTCCGCCTCCTTGATGAGACCGCTGAGCTCGATCGTCCCATCGGTGAACGCACCCTTGGTGTGTCCGAAGAACATCGACTTGCCCAACGCATCGCAGAGCAGGGAGCAGTTGATGGAGACCATGGTGCGATACGGGTACTTGAGTCGGTGGAGGTATTGGGCAGCGAGCTCCTTGCCGGTACCGGTCTCGCCGTAGAGGTGGATGGAGCAGTCCGCTCGCCCCCATTCGTAGAGTTGCTTGCGCAGGCGCACCATCATCTCGCTCTCTCCCAAGAGTCCGCACACCTCATAGGTGGAGGCTTCCCGGGCACACGGATCGAGGTATTCAAAGACCTTCTGGGCGCGCATCTCGGATCGCGGCACGACGTAGAGACGGAGGGAGGTCTCGGGGGTGGGGAGGGTCTCCCCCTCCTCTTCGACACAGAGGAGGATGGTCGAGCAGATGGCAAGACGCTCAAGCTGCTGCAAGAGCAGGGTGTGCGATCCCTCCTTGAGCCGGCTGTCGACGATGAGCAGGTCCGGGGACTGCTGCTCGATGGCGGCGACGGTCCGTGCGATGGTCGTGAAGCCCCGCAAACACGCTGGGCTAAAGTGTTGTTTAAACCTCTCCTTGAAACGCCAGTCGGCGGACAGGATGAATAGAGTCATGGCACACCTCTATCACATGGGTATAGGAAGACCAGGTGGCGAAGACTGAGAAGTATAATGTGAGTCTTTCCCTGAGTAGCACTATGAGAGCCAGAAAAGAGGAATACTACTCTCATCAAGAGAGGTGTATCGGTTTAATTGCGATCGTTCAGCAGGACTTGGAGGGCCGACAATGCGTAGATCGCCGCAGTTTCACTGCGGAGCACGTTGGTTTTGAGCAGTACGGGGATGAAGCCGTTCTGTGAGAGAAAGCGGCACTCCTCATCGCTGAATCCACCCTCCGGTCCGATGAGGACCCCCACCGGCTCGTCGATGTCGATGTCCCCTGCGATGGCCGACAAGCTCTGCTGCTGATCCTGTTCACTTTGGTGGAAGAAGAGGACTTTTCCGCGGCCCGCCCACCAGGCGGGGAGCTCAAGGAGCGGGATGATGCGCTCCTCCAGTTGGGTGGGAATCGCCGAACCGCTCTGTTGCAGCGCTTCGCGGACCTTGGCCTTCAGCCGGTCGATCCGCCCCGTCCCCCGCTCTTTGGCATCGGGGACGCAATGCCGGCTCTGTACCAGGACGATCGAGGTGACCCCGATTTCGGTTGCTTGGCGCACCACGTCGTCCTCCTTGCGTCCCTTGAGCAGGCACTGCATGAGCACAAGGTTGGCAGAGGGGCCTCGGTAGGCGGGAAGCGTGTCGGTGTTCACTCCACTCTCTGACGCGCTCAGGGTGCAAATCCCCGCCTCCGATGCCGTGATGGCCATCATCCGGGTCTTCCCGTCCCGGTCGCGGGCGATGATCTCATCTCCGACGCCGAGGCGCAGCACCCGCGTCAGGTAGCGGCTCTCCTTGGCGTTCAGGACAAGATCCCCCGCTCCGTCATAGGATTGGGGGAGGATGAATTGTCTCACTGGCCGGTCCGGATGAACTGTACGGCCCGCTTGAGCTGGGCATCGAAGGTGGCATCGGCGATGGGCCGCTTTTCGTACTCAATCTTTGCGAGGTACTCGTTGCGCACCAACAGGTTCAGCACATCGGCGCTGATTCCCCGTTCGGCGTAGGTTGCGCCGAAGCGGCGGATATTCTCCTCGCTCGGCTCGGGGTTCTCCTTGACGTAGGTGGAGACGAGCTTCTCCTTCATCAGCTGCTCGTAGGCGCCGATCTCCTCGTCCTCGATCTTGATGTCGTCGACAGCGATGTCCGGCTCGATGCCCTTCTCATGGATATTCTCCCCTTCGGGGGTGTAGTAGTGGGCGGTGGTCACCTGGGCGAAGCCCTCTCCAAAGCGGAAGACATCCTGCACGATGCCCTTGCCGAAGGTCTTGCTGCCGATCAAGGTGGCTCGTCCATTCTGCTGCATCGCCGCGGCGAAAATTTCAGCGGAGGAGGCCGCTCCGCCGTTGATCAGGATGACGACGGGCAGGTCGGAGGGGAAGATTGCCTTGCCGGTGGCCAGGTAGCGCTGGTCCCGCTTGGTTCCCTTGCGGGCCTGGATGGTGACGATCTTCGCCCCCTCATCAAGGAAGATGTTGGCCGACTGCAACGCGCCGTCGACCGCGCCTCCGCTGTTGTTGCGCTCGTCGATGATCAGGCCGACGATTCCTTGCTCCTGGAGGTTGCGCACATGCTCAAGCAGCTGTGTCCCGGTCTGGGGGCTGAATTCACTCAAGATGATGTACCCGATATCGCCTTCGATGACGCCGCTGTCCACCGTGGGGGTGGTGATCCGTTCACGCACCAAGGTCAGGTCGAAGGAGGTCCCGCTGCGGTAGACGGTCACGGTGACCGAGGTATTGGGATCTCCCTTGAGCTTGCTGCTCGCCTCATAGCTGTTGAGGGCATCGACCTCCTCCCCGTCGATGTGGCTGATGAGGTCGCCGGCCAAGAGCCCGGCCCGTTGGGCGGGGGAGCCGGGGAAGGGACTGACGATGGTGATCATGTAGGTCGAGGGGTCCGAGAGATCCTTGCTCTCCGGGCTGGGTTTGCTCAAATAGGTTCCGATGCCGCCGTAGACGCCGGAGGTGCCCTCCTGGTACTCCTTCGCCTTCGTGGGGGGGACGTAGAAGGAGTAGGGGTCGTCCAACGACGCGACGAGTGCGCTCGCCAGGTCGTTGAACATCTTGGTGGTGTCGATCTCCTCGATGTAGATGGAGTCGACGTAGCGGTAGAGCCGTTCCAGCGACGCCATGTCGCTGGCGATCGTGTCTGTGGTACGGTCGCTTGAGAACAGGGAACCCGTCGGGGATGCGAGCAACTGCTCAACAGAGCCTCCCGCCGAGAGCGGGAGCAACATCAAAAACGCTATGAAAAACAGGCTGAGCCTTTTAATGGTACTTCTTCTCATAGAAGAAATATACTGCATTGGCACCAAAAGGGCTACTGCGCATACCCTTGACCGGAGTACTCTGTCACACTAAACTTGCCCCATGGTCCAATTCATCACCTTCCCCACCTGGATTAGAGCAGAGATCTTCCCCGCTCTCCCCATCAGATGGTATGGCTTGATGTACGTGGTCGCCTTCTCCATCGCCTACCTGCTGATCAGGCTTCAGGCACGACGCGGCGAGATCGCCTTGGACCGGGATGGGGCGATGAACGTGGTGCTCTACTGCGTCGTCGGCCTGATCATCGGCGCCCGGCTCTTCAGCGTCCTCTTCTATGATGGCACGACCTACTACTGGACTCACCCCCATATGATCTTCTGGCCCTTCCGCAACGGGCGTTTGGTCGGCTTGCCGGGGATGAGCTACCACGGGGGCTTGGTCGGGGCGATCATCGGGGGGTATCTGTACTCCCGGCGCTACAAGGTCGACTTCTTCGTCTTGGCCGACACCATCGCCTTCGCTTCTCCGCTGGGCTACACCTTCGGCAGGCTCGGAAACTTCATCAACGGCGAGCTCTTCGGCCGGGTCTCCACCGCCCCGTGGGCGATGGTCTTCCCCGACGCCCCGCGCTTCTCGACCAACTACGCCTGGGTGAGGGAGATCGCCGACCGGGTCGGCATCGCCTACCAGAGCGGGGAGTTGGTCAACCTGCCTCGCCACCCCAGCCAGCTCTATGAAGCGCTCTTCGAGGGGGTGCTGCTCTTCCTCTTCCTCTGGTTTGTCATCCGGCCACGCAGGGATAAGAGCCCGGCCGGCATGGGGCTCGCCTGGTACATCATCGGATACGGGACGGTCCGCTTCTTCATCGAGTACCTGCGTGCCCCGGACGAACACATCGGCTACATCATCACCCTCGGCAAGGAGAGCGATATCATCGCCCTCTTCCAATCACCGCTGAACTTCTCGCTCGGGCAGCTCTTCTGCCTCGCCATGATCGCCTTCGGCGTCCTCTTCGCCGTATTTTTGCACCATCGCCACAAGGAGGCTTGAATGCCAATTCCCATCAATGAACGGGTAGCGCAGCTGCGCTCTCAGCTTGTACAACACTCCCTCGATGCCTGGATCATCAACGGCACCGACTCCCACCAAAGCGAGTACGTCGCCCCCCGTTGGAGGAGCCGGGAGTGGATCAGCGGCTTTACCGGCAGCGCCGGCTCAGTCCTCATCACCGCGACCGAAGCACTGCTCTGGGTCGATTCTCGCTACTTCATCCAAGGTGAGGAGCAGATCGCCGGCACCGAGTTCACGCTGATGAAGATCGACACGGCGGGGTATCCCGACATGAATACCTATATACAGCGAAGCCTCAAGGCAGGAGCACGGGTCGGCATCGCCGCCGAGACGCTGACCATCAGCGCCAAAGCCACCATCGAGGCAGCCCTCGGGGACGCGATCGAACTGGTGGCGACAGACGACCTGCTCGATGCAATCTGGAGCGACCGACCGCCGGTGCCCTCATCCAAGGCAGTCCACGTCCCCGATGACCTGGCCGGCTTCTCAGCCGCCCAGAAGCTCGTCATGGTCCAGACCGCCCTCGCCCAGAACGGCGCCGATTGGACGGTCATCTCAAGCCTGGACGACATCGCCTGGCTCACCAACCTGAGAGCCAATGATGTGAGCTACAACCCGGTCTTCTACTCCTATGTCCTGGTGGGGAGAGAGGCGGCATGGCTCTTCACCGACCCAGAGCGCTTCTCTTCTGCACTCTCTGGTCAAATAGCGGCCTCATTCACCCTCAAATCTTATGATGAGCTCTCGACAGTGCTGAAAGAGGTCATCAAAAAGGATGATCGAATCTACTTGAATATCGAGCGGACCTCCCTCTTGGTAGCCGATGCGATGGCGAGCGACCACTATGTGACCGGGCGCGATTTCACCACCGACTTGAAGGCGAGCAAGAACGAGACCGAGTTGGAGGGGATGCGGCGCGCACACCTGCTTGATGGGGTGGCGCTGGTCAACTTCCTCTCCAAGCTCGACAGGAAGACCGGCTCCTATACCGAGATCGAGATCGCCGCACTCCTTGCCCGGGAGCGGGAACGCTCCCCTGAGTACCTCGGCCCGTCATTCGGGCCGATCTCCGGGTGGGCAGAGCATGGGGCGCTGCCCCACTACAGCGCCACCGAGGAGAGCAACGCCACCGTCGAAGGGGACGGCTTGCTCGTCCTCGACACCGGGGGGCACTATCAGAGCGGGATGACCGATGTGACGCGGACCATCCTCTTCGGCGTTCCCACCGAAGAGCAGAAGCGCGACTACACCCTGGTCTTGAAGGGGAACCTCGCCTTGGCCAGCGCACGCTTTCCCGAGGGGACCTGCGGCTACCAGCTCGATGTGCTGGCCCGTCAGTTCCTCTGGCAGGAGGGCTTGGCGTTCCACCATGGCACCGGCCATGGCATCGGCTTTCGGCTCAACGTCCACGAGGGGCCGCAGTCCATCAGCCCGAAGCCCCTCGCGGTGCCGCTGAAGAAGGGGATGGTCATCAGCGATGAACCGGGCCTCTACCGGGAGGGAAAGCACGGGATCCGCATCGAAAACGTCGTTGCGGTGCAGGAGGATGGGAGGAGCGAATTCGGTACGTTCCTGAGCTTTGAAGTATTGACCATCTGTCCGTTTGAACGCACATTGATTACAAGAGAGTTGCTCAGTGAGGCTGAGGTGGCGATGGTCGATGCCTACCACCGATGGGTCTTTGAGGAGCTCAAGGACTTGGTGGATGAGGCTGCGTTGCCCTACCTTGAGGCAGCCACCTCCCCCCTCTGATGAAGGAGCATACCAGCATGGTAACAGCATTGAAGAAGATGGGAAAAATTTCCCGCACGGGTCCGGTCGTCCTCATCATCATGGATGGCGTGGGCTTTGGAAAATACAAGGAGGGCGACGGGGTTGCCGCCGCCATGACCGGGAATCTGGACAAGCTCTACAAAGCCAATCCCTGGACGAAGCTGAAGGCCCACGGCCTCGCCGTCGGGCTTCCCAGTGACGACGATATGGGCAACAGCGAGGTCGGCCACAACGCCATCGGCTGCGGGCGTGTCTTCAGCCAAGGGGCGAAGCTCGTCAACAACTCGATCGAGAGCCGGTCGATGTTCGACGGCGCGGTCTGGAAGAAGCTGGTGGCCAACACCAAGGAGCATGATTCGACCCTGCACTTCATCGGTCTGCTCAGCGATGGGAACGTCCACTCCCACATCAACAACCTCAAGGCGATGCTCACCGAGGCGAAGGCCGAGGGGGTGAAGCGGGTGCGGATCCATGCCCTGCTCGATGGACGGGATGTCGGCGAGCTCAGTGCGCTCGACTACTTCCTCCCCTTCGAGGCGTTCCTCTCCTCCCTCAACGATGCTGACTTCGATGCGAGGATCGCCAGCGGCGGCGGACGGATGGTCATCACGATGGACCGGTACAACGCCAACTGGAATATGGTCAAGCGCGGATGGGAGACCCATGTCCTCGGTGAAGGCCGTCTCTTCGACAGTGCCCAGGATGCCATCGAGACGCTGAGGGCGGAGACAGGGGCCATCGACCAGGACCTGCCGCCCTTCGTCATCGCAGAGGATGGCAAGCCGGTGGGGACCATCGAGGACGGCGACAGCGTCATCCTCTTCAACTTCCGCGGTGACCGCGCCCTGGAGCTGACCAAGGCGTTCGAGGCCGAAGAGCTTGCGGAGTTCGATCGAAAGCGCTACCCCGCCGTCGAGTACGCCGGTATGATGGAGTACGATGGCGACCTGCATGTACCCAAGCAGTACTTGGTCTCCCCGCCGGCGATTGACCGGACCTTGGCCGAGTACCTCTGTGCATCGAACGTCCGTCAGTTCTCCATCAGCGAGACGCAGAAGTTCGGCCACATCACCTACTTCTTCAACGGCAACCGCACTGGCAAGTTCAATGAGGAGCTCGAGGAGTACGTCGAGATCCCCAGCGACATCGTGCCGTTTGAAGAGCGCCCGTGGATGAAGTGCGCCGAAATCGCCGACCGGGTCATCGCCGAGGTGGAGAGCGGCAAGTGGGATCTCATCAAGCTCAACTTCCCCAACGGCGACATGGTCGGACATACCGGGGTCTTCCAGGCCGTGGTCTGCTCGATGGAGGGGATGGATCTGCAGATCGGCCGGATCGCCAAGGCGGTCGAGGCGGCCGGCGGCGTCATGATCCTCAGCGCCGACCACGGCAACGCCGACGATATGTTCGAGCACGCCAAGGATGGCAGCGTCCGCCGCAAGGACAATGGTGATCCGCAGGCCAAGACGAGCCACTCGCTCAACCCGGTGCCGTGCATCATCGTTGACTACGGCTACAACGGAGAGTACTCCAAAACCCTCAACGAAGGGCTCGGCATCAGCAGCCTCGCGGCGACGATGATGAACCTGCTCGACTTCGAGGCACCCGCCGACTACGACAAATCCATCATCACGATGCTGTAGCCACGGTCTGTGCCTTCGGCATCGAACCAATTGGTTTGCAGACGAAAAAAACGATGCTCCATCCTGATCGCGAAGGTCTCGGATGGGGCATCTTGTTTCTTTGCAGCGAACAGGACACGGTGATAGGCTCCTCCAACAAAATTATAGTTTTGTACGGTATCGTACCCCGCTCAGCGGTCACGGTTCTCTTCTGCTCGGGTGATGGTGGTCATACCCACACATGGTAGGTGCGGGTCACGGAGAGCAGGGTGATCGACCCGGCGAGGTAGAAGATCAAGCCGAGGGTATTGAAGAACGGGCGCTGGCTCATCGTCACCATGGTGTTGCCCGTGATCATCAGGATGAAGGCAAGGCTGCGGCCGAGCGCATGGCGGCTGAACTGCTCTTCGAGCATCGATACCAGGAAGGTGAGGGTCGCGAGGACGTTCATGATGATGCAGATGCTCGAAAAGAGGGTGTTCGTCACGCTCACTTCATAGAGGAAGGAGGGTTGGTTGATGGAGATTGGGGTCAGGATGGTGATGAAGAGGGCAAGGATCGCCCCGGCGAAGGAGTATTGACTGAGCCTGGTCGGGTTGATGGTCTGTTGGAAGATCGCCGAACCGAGGAAGAGGAAGGAGGAGTAGAGCAGGGAGAAGTGGTAGAGCACGGCGATGGCGTAGGGGGAGAGGACGAGGATTGTCGTCACGCTGTGGTAGAGGGGGAAGATCTTCACGTTTCCCAGGCTGATCATCAGAAAGAGCGTGGGCAACACCCGCGCCTCGGCTCCGATATTCGCTCGGTAGAAGAAGCAGAGCAGGGTGGCCACCACCATCGTCACCCAGAGGTGGATGAGGCTCGGCAAGAGGTGGGTGCGGGCGATGTGCCAGCTCCCCTGCTCTATGGCTGAGCTGATCCCATGCACCAGCGTGACCGTGAGGATGATGGTGATGATCCCCTCGATGGCGAGGAGGATGAACCGTACACTCTTTCCCATTGCCGGTTAGATGGTGTCCCGGTATGAGCTGTCGATCTTCACTCCCATGCGCTGGGTGGTATACGCCGCCCCGAACGCTGCGATGTACGAATCCAGCAGGATCCCCAAGCCATTGAGCAACGGCATCAAGCCGATGACGCTCAACTCGGCGCCATGGAGGTCAAGGTTGAGGAACTGCAGCGTAATGGTGGTGATGAAGAAGACTTCCCAGCCCAGGTAGAGGGGACTCAGGTAGGAGAACATGGCAGAGGAGAGGGCGACGATCAAGAGGACCTTGTCGGAGGGCATCTGCCCGGCTGCCGCATACAGCAGGCTGAGGACCGACAACGTTGCGATCATCGCCGATCCTCCGCGGCCGATGATGGTATAGAGGGGGACGGCGGTGGTGCCGACCCGTTTCTGGACACCGAGGTTATGGCGCGAGAGGCTGATGGTCATCGGACTGGAGAAGAAGATGCTGCCGGAGAAGAGTGCGGCGATGGCCGGGGCCAACATCCGATAGATGACCTTATAGGGGTTGAGCCTGAAGCGGCTGACGATGCCGAAGAGCAGCGGAAGCAGGATGAGCAGCACGCCAAAGGTCGCGGCGAGGAGCATGAGGAGGAAGCGGCCGGCGACGAAGAGGGTGCCTTCGTACTGCATGTGGGTGAACCAGTATGAGGAGGCAAAGAAGATGAAGAAGAAACCGACGCAGCTGTACGCCTTGGCGAGGCGCATCATCGTCTCGCTGAGCGAGTTCATCGTCACGTATGCCGGTCTGATGACCTCGAGGTTGGGCTTGAGGAAGTAGCCGAAGATCAGGGAGATGATGATGATCGGGAAGAGGAAGCTTTCGGCGTTGACCAGCGAGTAGAAGGGGTTGACCGGCAACGTCGCCGAGAAGATCTGTGACAACGACTGCGGGGTGATGATCGAAAGCGAGCGGGGGTCGCTTCCGGCGCTGCTGGACGCGGGGAACAGGGCGGGGAAGAAGCGGAAGACGACACCGGCCGCGAGGGTGAGCAGCAGGGTGGTCAGGATCGACCAAAGAATCGTGGTGCGGGCAAAGACTCCCCCTTTGGAGTCCTTGCGGAGCGAAGCGATGCCGCTCGCAAACCCGATAAAGACAAGTGGGATGAGGACAAATCCCCCCAGTTGCACAAAGAGCGCCGTAATGGTGTACATGATCTGAGAGAAGAGAGCCGACTCACCGAACAACAGGGTTGCGGCAAGGCCGAATGCCGTTGCAGCCAGGTAACTTATCCACGTTTTCATATCAATTAGATTAATCTAACATCAAAGGCAAGTCAATCAAACTTGCTCAACTCAAAAGTTGTTGCACGCGATACCCCGCCTTGTTCTCCTTCTCCAGAAGCTCCTGTATGAATACATCAGGTCTCTCCATCCCTTTGGCCACATGCAGTGAGAGGGAACTGAGGTAGATGACCTCCTGTATCGACTCCTTGGTGTACCACATGATGCCTTGGTGCTCGTTGATGTTGGCATAGGCGCGAACCCCCTCATCCTCGAGGAGGATGGCGAGGATCTTGATCGGGGGCAGGGTGACGTCGTCGACCATGTGGGGGGCGGCGGCGAGAATCGCCGCGCTATGGCAGGCCTTGCGGGCCATGTCACCGATGAAGCCCGCCTCACGCAACTCCTTGGAGAAGAAGCGCGACAAGAGCAACCGATCGCTGACCTGCATCGCTTCGGTGATGGTCATCTGTTCGGCGATGAACGGTTTGAGGAAGAGGGAGGCGGCGACGACGATCTCAAGCTCATCGAGGATTTTCGCCCCGTAGAGGGCGAGGCGCCCCTCTTCGCGTGAGAAGAGGCTGATCCATCGCTCGATCTCCCCCATCATCACGGAAGCCTCGACCTCAGTGACGACCGTCGGCAAGGACGTGCGTGCAGCCGGGTGGAGCGTCTCCACCGCGGCTGAGAGGTGGGCATATGCCTCGGCGAGGGTGAAGAGGATCTTGCGCTCGCTCTTCTTGGTGGCCTCACCGCCGAGCAGAGCGCGGATCTCCTTGAAGAAGGAGGGGCTGGCGAGGTTCTCCATCGCCTTGTAGACCGGCCTCAGCCTCAGGGCGAGGATCTCTGTTTCCAGGTTGGCGATTCCGCTGTCCCCGATCTGCTCATAGAGCTGCCCATAGGTACCGTCGGTATCCTCGGTTTCGCGGATGTTCAAGAGCACCTTCGTCTCAAAGCCCCGCAGGTGGACGTACATCCCCTCGTCGTAGACCCTGAGCGATGGGCGCATGTAGGTGAGCCCCTCCTCGAAGGAGTCCCAGATGACGTACCGTCGCCCACCCAGGGTGAGGGCGAGCGCCTCGGCCAGGCTGAAGGTGCGGCTGTGCTTCTCGTTCCCACTTCCCTCGGTCTTTGGCGCCGAGCTCTTGATCCACCCTTCGACCGCCTCGTACTGGTTGTTGTAGAAGACCAGGGCCCGCTCACGTTCGGTGCCGTTGACGTAGCAGTAGGCGCTCTCCTCAACGGAGCCGTCTCTCCAGAGGTCGAAGATCTCGAAGTAGTCGACGCCACTGAAGAGGTATCGTTTCTTGAGCAACGGGAAGATCCGCTTCTCATGCTGTTCCACCAGATACTGGTTGGGCCGCTCATCCCAATAGGAGCGGCGGTACTCCATGCCGTACTTCTCCCGGTACCCCTCCACCTGGCCGTGGCCGAACATCGGCAGGCCCGGCATCGTGGCCAGCAGGGTGCAGATGCCGAAGTACTTGTCCCCGTCACCGAACTGGGCGATCGCGGTCTCCTCGTCGGGGTTGTTCATGAAGTTGACGAAGCGCTTGAGGATCTCGGCGTCGAACGAGATGGTGTTCTTGATGGTGTCCCGGTACTTCTGGTTCTCCTGGTTCTTCAGCATGTTCATGAAGGCGCTGTTGTAGACGCGGTGCATCCCCAGGGTCCGGACGAAGTACCCCTCCATCATCCAGAACGCCTCGGCGAGCAGGAGGGTGTCGGGAAGCTCCTCGCTGATGCGGTCGACGACCTCGCGCCAGAACTCCTGGGGGATGAGGCGGTTGAACTCCCCCTCATCGAGGCCGTACTGCGAGCGGCCGGCGATGTCCCCTCCATGCCCCGGGGATGGGTACCAGAGGCGCTGAATATGCTTCTTGGCCAGCGTCATGGCCGCGTCGAAGCGGATGATGGGGAAGTTGTGTGCTACGTGCTTGATCTGTTGATAGACCGCCTCACGGGTGGCTGGGTTGAGGAAATCGAGCTGGGCGGTGTCGTTCCAGGGCATCGATGTGCCGTCGTTTCCGTGGAAGATATAGCTCGTCTCCCCGGTCTGGAGGTCGCGCCTGCGGAAGGTGACCGCCGCGTCGCTCTGGTCGTAGTAGTGGTCCTCCACCTTGATCTCGACGCGCGGGTCATCGCTGAGGTTCGGCCCATCGTAGGTGTAGGAGGGGAAGGGCGGATAGCTTTGGCGGATGAAGTACTCGCTGTGGTTGATGACCCAGTCGCCGTCGATGCCGGTGTGGTTGGGCACCATGTCGCTGGCAAGGCGGATGTTGTAGCGCCCGGCTCTCTGGCGCAGGTCATCGAGGGCCGCCCACCCCCCGAGGGTGGAGGCGATCTCGTAGTTCTTCAGCGAGTAGGCGGAAGCCTCGGCGTCGGGGTTTCCGCAGTAGTTCTTGATCTTCTTGCTCGCCGCGCTCCGCTCCCACAGGCCAATGAGCCAGAGGGCGGTGAAGCCCCGGCTGGAGAGCTTGGCAAGCTCCTCATCGGGGATTTTGTCCAGCGTATGGATCGGGCGGTTGTACTCCTTGGTGAGTTGGTCGAGCCACACCAACGTCGATTTTGCGATCATGACGACGTTGGGCATCCAGTTGCGGTCGGCGGTGAACGCCTCGTACTCGCTGTTGAAGAGCGAGTAGTCGGGTACCAACATCGGCTGCTTGCCCCCGGCGCCCACCGGTGCGAAGTGCGGCTTCTCCTCCTCCTGGACGAAGTCGACGGCCCTGAGCAGCATCGTCCTCAGGTTCTGGGGGATCAGGTCACCCCAATGCTCGAGGATGTAGGAGATCTGGTCGAGCAGGCTGTCGGGGTAGAGCTTCGCCGGTCGGGTGAGGAAGCTGAAAATATCGGTATCGGCGCTCCCGTTCACCTGGTTCGACCCATGGCCACCGAGCATGGCGGTCAACGCTTGGGCGGCTTGGGGGAAGGAGAGGCCCTCGGGGGCCAAAAACGGCTTGGCAGCCTTGATCAGGGCGGGGTTCTCCGCCATGACCTGGTGGATGAAGTAACCGCGCATCGACTCTTCGTAGAAGAAATCAAGCGGCAGGTTTTGCTCGACCAAGAGTGGGGAGGGGAACTCCTTCATGAAGAAGGCGAGCACCTCTTGGGCCGCATGGTTCTTGGAGATGAGGTTGGTGAGGCGGGTAAAGTAATCGGGCTCGTTGTCGCTCAGGTGGTGGGAGAGCACGCTCTGGTAGAGCTGGTGAAGCACCGCCGTGGCGTGGAGACGTCCCGGGGAGACCCAATCGTTTCCCCCCTTCGCCTTGACCTTGCTGTTGTAGAAGAAGGCGAGCTCCGCCGCCTGGCGATGCAGGGCGGCGAGATCCGAATCGGAAGCGAACAACGGTGGAAAAAAATCCATCTCGGTCCGAGTGCGAACCGAAATCCGGAAATCACGTGTAATCAAATCACGCCTCCCTCGGGGTGTGGATCAGCCCATGACGGTAGCCAAGTATAACATGAGGGGAAAACCTTGTAACCCCCATCTTTGAGGATCGCTCTGCTAAGCCAGTGTTTTCGTGACCGGTAGAGAGGAATATGAGTCTGTGAGCAACGCTTCTGCGAGAGCGAAGAGATCACTGAGCTGCGCCTCCTCAACCGGATCGAAGCGGCTGAGCACCCATGCGGAGACCGAGCCGTGTTGCGGTCTGCCGATGCCGATCCTCAAACGCAAGAATGCATCATCAGAGAGGTGCTGCACAATCGAGCGAAGCCCCTTATGGCCCCCCAGTCCTCCCCCTTGCTGGAGGCGTACGGTGCCGAAGGGGAGCTCCAGGTCATCGTGGACCACCAAGAGGCGCTCGATGTCCAGATTATAGAAGTCCATCGCCGCACGGACACTGCGCCCGCTCTCGTTCATGTATGTCTCGGGCTTGAGCAGGAAGACTCCTCCACTCGAAGCTATTTTTCCGTGGAACTTGCTGCTCCATGAGAGCGCGCCGTAGAGGTGGTCGGCAAGCTGGAAGCCAACGTTGTGGCGCGTGAGGGAATACTCTCTTGTCGGGTTGCCCAGAAAGGCCATAAGCTTTACCATGGCATCACTATACGAAGAATGCGAGGCAGAGAGAAGATGTACATCCTGGTCACCTACATCCCCCCGTCACACCTCGAGGTCGTCAAGGCCGCGCTCTTTTCCGCTGGGGCGGGGAAGATCGGCGCCTACGACCAGTGTTGCTTCCAGATCCTCGGCGAGGGACAGTTCCGTCCCTTGGAGGGGAGTACCCCGTACATCGGAACGAGAGATGAGCTTGCCCGAGGGGCCGAGTGGCGTCTAGAATTGGCAGTCGAGGATTCGGTGGTGAACGCGGTGCTCACGGCGCTCTTGGAGAGCCACCCGTACGAAGTACCCGCCTACCACCTTATCCCGGTTGTAACGAGAGAGGATCTGAAGGAGCACCCATGGCAAAGACAGTAGCGGAGATCAACGAGAAGATTCGGAGTGGCCGTGTCGTGGTGGTGAACGCTGAAGAGTTCGCCCGGATGGCGAAGTCGACGGACCTTGCCACCCTGGCCAGCGAGGTGGACATCGTCACCACGGCGACCTTCGGCCCGATGTGCTCAAGTGGCGCGATCATCAACTTCGGGCACTGGTCGCCTCCCATCAGGATGGAGGAGATCCGCCTCAACGGGGTGAGCGCCTATGAGGGGCTCGCCGCCGTGGACACCTATATCGGGGCCACCGCCGAGTCGAAGTTCGATCCCACCTATGGCGGCGCCCACGTCATCGAAGCGCTCATCAGGGGCGATGACGTACGTCTGCAGGCCCACGGCAAGGGCACGGACTGTTATCCGACGCGGGAGGTCGATACGTGGATCAACAAGGAGACGGTCAACGAGTTCTACCTCTTCAATCCCCGCAATGCCTATCAAAACTACGGGGCGGCGACCAACTCCACGCTCCGGATCAAGTACACCTATATGGGAAGCCTCCTGCCGCGCTGCAGCAATGTGACCTATTCGACGAGCGGGGAGTTGAGCCCCTTGCTCAACGACCCGTACCTCAGGACCATCGGTCTGGGGACGAGGATCTTCCTCGGAGGGGCCGAGGGGTACGTGGCGTGGAACGGGACCCAGTTCAATACCCGGCGTGAACGCACCGCCGACGGGGTGCCCACCCTGGGGGCGGCCACCCTCGCCGTGGTCGGGGACGCCAAGCGGATGTCCCCCTCCTTCATCAAGAGCGCCTACTACGAAAAGTATGGAGTCTCCCTCTTTGTCGGCATCGGGATTCCCATCCCGGTCCTCGACGAGGAGATGGCCGCGCACCTGGCCATCACCAACGACCGGCTCACGACCACGATCTTCGACTACGGCAAGGAGGATCATCCGCCGGTCAGGTCGGTCACCTATGCAGAGCTGGCAAGCGGGTCGGTGACCCTCGATGGCGAGCGGCGGGTGAAGACCGCCCCGCTCTCATCGCTTGCCAAGGCACGGGAGATCGCCGATCTGCTCAAAGCGTGGATCGAAGAGAAACAGTTCTTCCTCACCGAAGCCGTCGCCCCGCTGCCTCGCGACAGCTTTGTCCGACCCCTGGTCCCCCGTGAAGGAGGCATCCGATGAAAAAGCGTTACGCCCTACGGTTCAGTCCGACCCTCGTCGAACAGCCGATCGTCAGCAAGTTGGTCCGGACCTACGACGTGGACATCAATATCCTCAACGCCGATGTGGCCAGCGGTCGCGGCGGCAAGCTGATCGTCGAGCTCAGCGGCAGCGAGGAATCCCTTGATGCGAGCATCGACTACCTCAACGAGATCGGCGTCACCGTCAGCGAGATGGTCAAGGAGCTCATCTTCCTCGAGGCATCGTGCATCGACTGCGGCGCCTGTACCGCAGTCTGCTCTCCGCGGGCCCTCAGCCTCGACCGGGAGGCCAAGCTCCACTTCGATGCATCACTCTGTGTCGTCTGTGGCCTCTGCGTCCAAGCCTGTCCGCTGCGCCTCTTCTCGATCAGTGACGAACGGGGGGCCTGAGCGTGTACCAGATGCGGAGCTACCGCACCGGGATGGGGGAGGGACGATTCACCTCCTTCTCCGTCGCGGTGGGCGAGAGCGACCTCTACATCGGCTACCGGGGAGCGGTGGAAGCATCAAAGATCGAGCAGTGCGCCGTGCGCAAGTTGCGGCGCCTGCGCCAAGAGATCCTCGACTACCCCGACCCGCGCCTTTTGACATCGCTTGTCCCGCTCTTCCAGCAGGAGGAGCGCTCCCCGTTGCTCGCCTCGATGCTCGCCAGCGCTGAGCAGGCCAATGTCGGGCCGATGGCGGCGGTCGCCGGGGCCATCGCTCAAGAGGTGGGGCGCCACCTGCGCGCCACCTTCCCCCTCACCGAGCTGGTCATCGAAAACGGTGGGGACCTCTACCTCTTCCTCACCGAGCCGCTTCCCGTCAAGCTTCTCTCTTCACCGAGCCCCTTCGATGGGAAACTCGCCCTCGTGGCCAACGGAGAGCTCGGCATCGCCACCTCCTCCGCGACGATGGGCCACTCCCTCTCCTTCGGCCGTGCCGACGCCGTGATGGTCGCTTCACCCGACGCTGCCCTCGCCGATGCCCTGGCCACCTCCTACTGCAACCGGGTACACACCAGCGATGATGCCCATCGCCTCTGTGAGGCGCTCATCAGAGAGCAGAAAGTCGTGGCCGCGGTCATCACCATCGGCGATACCTTGGCCATCGGGGGGAGCCTGGAGGTTCTCCGCCTATGAACGATATCGCACCCCAGGTGGCGCGGCGCGTCCTGCTCCTCGACGGGGCGATGGGGACGATGATCCAGAGCCATCACCTCGATGAGGAGGCGTACCGATGGCAGGGCATCAACGCCGAGGGCTCGAGCGAGATCCTCAATCTGACGCACCCTGAGGTCATCGCCCAGATCCACCGCTCCTACCTTGAGGCCGGCGCCGACATCATCGAAACCAACACCTTCTGTGCCAACCGCATCAACCTCCTCGAATACGGCCTCGAGGATCATGTGGCGCTCATCAACCGCCGTGCCTGCCGGATCGCCCGGGAAGCAGCGAAGGGGAGCGCGTACGTGGCCGGGGTCATGGGGCCGACCAACCACGCCCTCTCGCTTGCCTCCAAGCTCGAGGACCCGGCCTTCCGTCGCTTCGATTTCAATGATTTTCACGCCTCCTATCTCGAGCAGGCCATCCTCCTCATCGAAGGAGGGGTCGACCTCCTCCTCATCGAGACCGTCTTCGACACCCTGGTGGCAAAGAGCGCCATCATCGCAGCCCTCGATGCGATGGAGCAGCGCTCTGTCCACGTCCCCATCATGGTCAGTGTGACCTTCAGCGATGCGAGCAGGCGGACCCTCAGTGGGCAGAGCCTTGCCTCCTTCATCGAAACGATGGCTCCCTTTCCCCTCTTCAGCCTCGGTTTGAACTGTTCAACCGGCCCTGAGGAGATGATTGATCTCATACAAGAGATGAGCGAGACCAGTCCCTTCTTCGTCAGCGCCCACCCAAATGCCGGCTTTCCCGACAAGGAGGGGCGGTATACGCTCACCCCTGAAGCGATGGCAGCTACTTTCAGGCCGCTCCTGCAGGCGGGCAGGCTCAACATCATCGGCGGCTGCTGCGGTACCACCCCTGCCCATATCGCGGCGTTGAAGGAGATCGTGGGCGACGGTCGGGTCCACGAGCGGCCAACGGCACAGAGAAAAAACGTCTTTTGCGGCCTTGATCCGATTCACACTGAGGAGGGCCGCTTCCTCGTCGTCGGAGAGCGCACCAATGTGGCCGGCTCGCGCAAGTTCGCCCGCCTCATCCGTCAAGAAAAGTGGGACGAGGCGATCCTCGTGGCCAAGGAGCAGGTGCAGGCGGGAGCCGAGATGATCGACGTCTGCATGGATGCCTCGCTCTTGGATGCCGGCGCCGCCATGACCACCTTCTTGCGCCACCTGGGCAGTGAACCGGATGTCAGCCGACTGCCGATCATGATCGACTCCTCCGACTGGTCGGTCATCGAAGTGGGGATGCGGGAGGTCCAGGGACGGGGGGTGGTCAACTCCATCAGCCTCAAGGAGGGGGAGGCGCTCTTCTGCTCCCATGCCAGAGCAATCGCCCGCTTTGGCCATGCGATGGTGGTCATGCTCTTCGATGAGCGGGGGCAGGCGGACAGCTTTGAACGGAAGATGGAGGTGGCCGAGCGCAGTTATGCACTCCTGCACGCTGCCGGTATCGGGGACGAGGACATCATCTTCGACGCCAACGTCCTCTCAATCGCCACCGGCATCAGTGAGCATGACGGCTATGCGCTCTCCTTCATCGAGGCGACGAGGGCAATCAAACGAAAATTCCCCGGTGTCCTGACGGGCGGGGGCATCTCGAATCTCTCCTTCTCATTTCGCGGCAACGATGCCATCCGGGAGGCGATGCACTCCCGCCTGCTCTCTCATGCCGACCTTGACCTCGCGATCGTGAACCCCGCCTCCCTCATCGACTCCGCTGCCCTTGGTGAAGAGACGATCTCAATCATCGACGAAGCGCTGCTCCGTCCAACTGCGCAATCGTCATCCTCTCTCATCGCCCTGGCGATGCGGATGCAGGGGGAACCCGTTGATGTGGTGACGGTGAAGGAGACAGAGAGCGCCGATCCGAAAGAACGCCTCAGGCGTGCCATAGAGCGGGGAGAGCAGCAGACGATCGTCGAGGATCTCCAGCTGTTGGAGGCGGAGGACCCCATCGCCCTCGTCGAAGGCCCCTTGATGGACGGGATGCGGGAGGTGGGCCGGCTCTTTGGGGAGGGGAAGCTCTTCTTACCGCAGGTGGTGAAGAGCGCTCGGGTGATGAAAATCGCCGTCGATGCCCTTCAACCCCGTATCAGTGCATATTTGGAGCAGAACAAAGCAGGATCGAGCCATCAAAAGAAGCGCGTCGCCGTCATGGCCACCGTCAAGGGCGATGTGCATGACATCGGCAAGAACATCGTCTCCTTGATCCTCGAATGCAACGACTTCGAGGTCATCGACCTCGGGGTCATGGTCGAAGCCCAGACGATCCTCGAAGCGGCTCAGGATCATGCTGCCGATTTGGTCGGCCTCTCCGGCTTGATCACCCCATCGCTCAAGCAGATGGAGGAGGTCATCAAATGCTTCGAGGAGGCGGGGTGCACCATCCCGATCTTCGTCGGTGGGGCGACGACCAGTGAGCTGCACACCGCCGTCAAGCTCGATCCGCTGTACAGCCGCTGCATCATCCAAACCCCCGACGCCTCGGCGATGGCCGTGGCGGCCAACCGGGTGCTCTCCGCCCAAGGTCCGCACTATATCGCCGAGATCGAAGAGCGGTACCGATTGCTCAGGGAGCAGCACACCGTCCCCGCGGCCTGTGAGGGCAGCTATGACGAGGCGCTCTTGAAGGGGCAGCAACGGAAAGATGGCTCGACAGCCGACGAATACGGCATCTGGACCGCCGAGGACTTCCGTCTCAAGGACCTGGCTGAAGAGATCGGCTGGAAGCAGTACTGCAACGCCTGGAAGGTCCCCGCCGAGAGCAGAGAGGGAGAGGAGCTTACCGCCCAAGCCAAGGCGTTGCTGCAGCGCCCTGATGTGGAAGCGGCGTTTGAGGCGGGCAGCCGCATCGTCTACGGTCTCTTTCGCGCACAGAGCGACCGCCTCGCCGTGCAGGTGGAAGAAGAGGCGCTCTACTTCCTGCGCAATGAGCGGACCGGAGGCTGCCTTGCCGACTCCATCGCCCCACAGGACACCATCGGTCTCTTTGTCGCCACCTCCTCGCTGTGCCTCACTGAGCTCATCGAACGGGCCGAGGGAGGGGGGGAGCTCATGGAGGCGCTCTCCCTGCGCCTCTTGGCCGACCGCCTCGCCGAGGTGCTCGCTCGATTGGCCGAAGAGCTGCTGAAGGCGAAGTGGGGAAGGCCCTTCCCCACGTGGATTCGCCCCGCCCCGGGCTACCCGATCTGGAGCGACCACAGCGAGAAGGCGACGTTGTTCTCGCTCTTGGATGTGACGGCGAGGATCGGGGTGCACCTGACGGAGAGTTGGGCGATGGATCCCCCCTCCTCAGTCTGTGGCCTGCTCCTCGGTGGCGAGGATCTTTCGTACTTTCCCATCGGCAAGATTTCGAGGCGGCAGCTCGAGCTCTACGCACAGCGAAAGGGTGTGGCTCCCGATGAGCTTGCCCCACGTATCCAAGGTATGGGATACTGAGCCATGCGTGTATCCGACATCCTCGCGGAAGCGAAGAAGCCCCTGTTCACCTTTGAGTTGGTTCCTCCCCTGAAGGGCGGGAACGCACAGACGATTCTGGAAGCGGTACGTACGCTCAGTGAGTTCAGCCCGGCGTATATCAATGTGACCAACCACCAAGAGGAGGTGGTCTACATCGAGCGCCCCGACGGGCTGCTGGAGCGCAAGACGGTGCGCAAGCGACCGGGCACCCTGGGCCTCTCCGCCTTGATCCAGTACACCTTCGATATCCCGGTGGTCACCCACCTCATCTGTGGCGGCTCCACCGCCGACCAGATCGAGAATGATCTGGTGGAGATGCACTTCCTCGGCCTGGAGAATGTACTGGCCCTCAGGGGCGATCCGCCTGCCGGCATCAAGCGCTTCGTTCCCACCAGTGGTGGGCATACCTACTCACATCAGCTCGTCCGCCAGATCGTTGACCTCAATGCAGGAAACTACCTCGACTCGACTCTGAAGAATGCGCAGCAGACCAACTTCTGCATCGGGGTCGCCGGCTACCCCGAGAAGCACGGCGAGGCGCCCAACCTTGAGTTCGACATCGCCATGCTCAAGGAAAAGGTTGACGCGGGTGCCGACTACATCGTCACGCAGATGTTCTTTGACAACCAGGTCTACTTCCGCTTCGTCGAACAGTGCCGAGAGGCGGGTATTACGGTGCCGATCATCCCGGGGATCAAGCCGGTGGGCAGCAGGCGCGACCTGGCCACGATCCCACAGACGTTCCATGTCGATTTCCCCCCGGTTTTGGTGGAGCAGCTTGGCCGAGCCTCGACAATGGCCGAGATCCGCGAGGTGGGGGTGGCCTGGTGCATCGAACAGACGAAGGAGCTCTTGGCCGCCAACGTGCCCGGGGTACACTACTATACGCTCGGCAAGGCGGAGAGTGTGGCCCGGGTGGTGAGGGCCTGCTACTAGCGGCTCTTGGTCACCCCGACTCGCGGGCAGCGTTCGCCCTCCGGGCACTTGGAGCAGAAGGGGCTCACCGATGTACAGATCACCTGGCCGAAGCGGACCAACAGTTCGTTGAGCGGGATCCAGAAGCGCTTCGGCATGATCTCCATCAGGGCAATCTCACTCTCATTCGGATTCTTGGTCTCGATCCATCCCAGGCGGTTGGCGATTTGGTGGACGTGGCAGTCCACGCAGATCGCCTCGATGCCGAAGCCGAGGTTCAGTGTCAGGTTCGCTGTCTTGATCCCCACCCCGGGAAGACTCAACAGTGCATCGCGATCGGAAGGGACCTTGCCGTCAAAGCGTTCGATGAGCGCTTCGCTGATGAGGCGGATGTTGCGGGCCTTGGTCTTGTAGAAGCCCGCCGGGTAGATGGCAAGCGCAATCTCCTCCTCACTCTTGAGCACCATGGCATAAGGATCTGACGCGAGGTCGAAGAGCCGCCTGCTGGCGGCGAGGGTCACCTCATCCTTGGTCCGCAGCGAGATGAGGGTGGAGAGCAGGACATGGTAGGGGTCCTCCCGCTCCTCGGCGATGAGGCTCACCGAGGGCAGGGTCCGCCCCTCGCCTGCAATTGCTTGTTGAAAGCGCTCAAAGAGCGCATCCCAGTACTGTTCATCCATCATGGCTCACCATCTACCACGGAGAGCGGGAAATGGCAAGGGCAGGTGATGATGTTCCCATACTACATATGTACAAAATGGTTGCCTCAGAATAGGAATGTAACCCGAACCTTCTTCTCATATATTTGTAAATGCTAATCCAGCAATCAATTATGTCTATTATTTCAGATTAAATGTAGTTAGAATTTCAGTTGTGGTATAAAAGTTGCCCACACTGAATCGATAAAAGTGAAAACACAGTGTAAGTGACTACATATCATGGAGTTGTATCGTATTCAGAGGAAGTTGACCGGACAGCAGTATGTATGTACAACGTGATTGCCTCAGAATAAACATCCAACCCTCCCTCTGGCTTCAGGCGACGTTCCTGCAATCCGCTGTGCATCGGTGCACGCCACTCCTTCTCCCGTGGATATTGCAAATGTAGCAACAACCGTATACAGGACGTGGTGGAACGGTGCTCATGCGCTGAGAGCTTGACCTTTTAGGCACGACTCTTTAGCGTTCGAACTATGATAGTCGTACTTAAGAAACAGATCAGTGAAGGGCAAAAAGATGCGATTCGCACCCTTCTTACCGACCGCGGATACACGGTCAAGGAGATTGTGGGCAGCGAAGAGACCGTTTTCGGGGCCGTGGGCAGCTCCTCGATCGACCTTCGGGAGGTCGAGATGCTCGACGGGGTGGCCAGCGTCATCCCCATCTCAAAGCCGTTCAAGCTCGCCAGCCGGGAGCTGAAGAAAGAAGATACCATCGTCACCGTCGGCAATGTTAAGATCGGTGGCGGGCGGATCGCCATCATCGCAGGACCCTGCGCGGTCGAGAGCAGAGAGCAGATCATGGAGATCGCCGCCTCGGTGCGTGAGGCGGGCGCGGTGATCCTCCGTGGCGGCGCCTTCAAGCCCCGCACCAGCCCGTACTCCTTCCAAGGCCTCGGCGAGGAGGGGTTGCGGTACCTCAAGGAGGCGGGAAAAGCGTACGGCATGCCCATCACCAGCGAGGTGGTGAACCCCTCCGATGTCCCCTTGATGGAACGCTACGTCGACATGTTCCAGATCGGGGCGCGCAATATGCAGAACTTCGAGCTCTTGAAGGCGGTGGGGAAGACCGGCATGCCGGTCCTGCTCAAGCGTGGCCTCTGCGCCACCATCGAGGAGTGGCTCATGGCCGCCGAGTACCTCATGGCGAGCGGCACCGACCAGGTGGTGCTCTGTGAGCGGGGGATTCGCACCTACGAGCGGGCGACCCGCAATACGCTGGACATCTCCGCCATCCCGGTGGTGCAGAAGATGACCCACCTGCCGGTCATCGGCGACCCCAGCCATGCCACGGGACTGAGGGAGATGGTCAGCCCGATGAGCTTGGCCTTGGTGGCCAGCGGTGCCTCGGGCCTCATGGTCGAGGTGCACAACCATCCCGAGAAAGCGTTCAGCGACGGGCCCCAATCCTTGTACCCCGCCCAGTTCGAGAAGCTGATGCGCGACCTGCAGGCCCTCAGCCAGGTCGTCGGCAAGTCCCTTGAGCGAATCCCCCGCATCACGATGCCGACCAAGAAGCGGGAAGATGGCACGGTCCCGATGGCCGACCACCTCATCGTCTCCTTCCAGGGAGAGCGGGGGGCATACAGCGAGCTGGCTATCCGCCGCGCCTTCGGCGAGGAGTGCGAGGTGCTGCCGTGCAAGACCTTTGCAGCCACCTTCGATGCGGTGCTTGAAGGGAGGGCGCTCTACGGCATGATCCCGGTGGAGAACACCCTCGGGGGCACCATCTTGGAGAACCTCGACCTCTTGGACCGCCATCGGGCCATCGAGGTGGTCGGTGAACAACAGATCAGGATCATCCACAACCTCATCGCGCTCCCCGGCACCAAGATCGAAGATATCCGCGAGGTCTACTCCCACCCCCAGGGGCTCGCCCAGTGCAGCGACTATCTGAACAGCACCCTCTCCCACGCCCAGGCCATCTCCTTCTTCGATACCGCCGGCGCCGTCGGCTTCGTCAAGGAGAGCGGGGACCCCACCAAGGCGGCCATCGCCGGGGTGACGGCGGCGAAGGTCCATCAGATGGAGATCCTGAGCGAGGGCATCGAGTCCAACCCCCGTAACTACACCCGCTTCTACGTCATCAGCCGCGAGGAGAATGCCCAGGCGATGCGCAGCAGTGCGCCGGTGAACCGCGCCTCCCTGGTCTTCACCGTCGGTGACCGCCCCGGCTCCCTCTTCGAAGCGCTCTTGGTGCTGACCAAGCATGGGCTGAACATGAAGAAGTTGGAGAGCCGTCCGATCGCGGGAAAGCCGTGGGAGTACTCCTTCTTCGTCGAGACCGAACTGGGTGATGAGGGGGCGTTCGAAGCGGCCTTCGAGGAGCTCGAGGGCATCTGCAAGTCGGTGCGGGTCCTCGGGACCTACGCCTCCACCCTCTGAGATGGCATCGGCCAAGCCGTTTGAGCCATGCCGCCTGGTCGTGGGCCTGTTGCTCTCCCGCCAGGGGCTGCTCAGCGATGTCTTGGCCGCCCTAGAAAAGCGCCATGGGCCCCTCGAGTATGCGAGCACCATCCGCCCTTTCGAGGAGAGTGACTACTACGACCGGGAGATGGGGGGGCAGCCGCTTCGCCTGTGGGTAGCCTTCACGAATTTGGTCGACCCCTCAGCTCTTGCCTCCATCAAGGGGCAGACCAACGCCCTCGAGCAGCGCTTTCTCAATGAGGGGGGAGGGCGCGAGGTGAACCTCGACCCCGGCCTGCTCAGCCTGACCAGCGTGGTGCTGGCCACGGCCAAGGGGAGGGCCCACCGCATCGCCCTCTCTGACGGCATCTGGGCCGACCTTACCCTCATCTGGTCCAACGGCACCTTTGTTCCGTTGGAGTGGACCTACCGCGACTATCGTGATGAGGCGGTGCGCGCGCTCTTTAGCCAGTGGCGCGAGGATTTGAAGCAACACTAGCCTCGATCGCCCTATGGGGGTGTGAGATACGTCCTGTTCTTCTGTTCCCTGCTCCTGCTCGTCGGCTGTGAGGCAAACCCCCTGACCGAAGAGCGGATCGTCGTCACCATCGAGGAGGGGCATCCATGGAGAGACGTGGTCCATAAGATGCCGTGGAAGACACTGGTCTACACCGATGGGGCGACGCTGCAGAAGATACACTTGGCAAGCGAAGAGAACCGCGCCGTCATCACGGTGCGGCGCGACCGACCCACCATCATCTGCGCCTACCCGCTCTCATCACTGGCCCCATGGGGCGGCTACCACACCCCCGGCTCGAAGGAACCCGTCACGCTCACGCAGGAGCAGGGTGCGCTCTCTGCCCTGCTCGTGGAGAGCTGGTATCACAACAGCCAAGCCTTTGAGACCATCAACGCCCCCTCGCTCTTTGCCTCAGTGGGGGATGCCTCCCTCATCGATCAACAGCAGTTGGTGCTCTCCATCCTCGATGGCACGCTGCAAGCGCAGGATCTTGCACGCCTCCAGCCGCTTGAGGTGAAGCTCTCCTCCCTTCCCGCCGGCCTGTGGGTCAGTGAACTGGCGTCGAGCCCCTCCTTTCACATCCTCTGGGATGATGAGGTCACCCTCACCGTCGGGGGGGGAATCCAGCGTTGGCTCTGCCAGGAGCGGGGGCTCTGCCTCACCCTCTACGCCGACCTGCTGGAGCGGCGATGGATGATCACCATCGGCCCTGCTCCTTCGTGGTAGACCATCTTCACTTTTCAATCAATTCTCTCTACAGTAGAGGCATGGAATCAATTCGAGAACTCTATAGGATCGGCCATGGTCCATCATCAAGCCACACGATGGGCCCGCGCAATGCCGCTGAACATTTTTTCTCCCTGTATCCTTCGGCACAGCACTACGAAGTGTCTCTGTATGGCAGTCTCGCCTCCACCGGCAAGGGGCACCTTACCGATGCGGCGATCAGAGAGGTCTTCTCCTCCCATGGCAAGGAGGTGGATATCTATTGGTATCCCGATGAGGAGAAAGCGGCCCATCCGAACGCCTTGGTCATCAAGGAGGACGATGGAGGAATGGAGCAAACATACTACAGTGTGGGGGGCGGGAAGATCGTCATCGAAGGGGAGGTGGAAGACCCCTCCGCCCACCCGTATCCTCCTCAGTTCTCCACGATGAGGAGCATCCTCGAATACTGTGCGAAAGAGGGGCTGCAGCTGTGGGAGTTCGTCCTCGAGTGCGAGGGGAATGAAATCATCCCCTACATCGAGGAGGTGTGGACGGTCATGGAGGAGGCGGTGGCCCGCGGGCTCTGTGGGGAGGGGGTCCTCCCCGGTGGTCTGAAGCTTGCCCGGAAGGCGAGCCAGTACTGGGCGAAAGCGCAGCAGTCCATGGTCCCGACGGCCCTCCCGCTCTGCTATGCGCTGGCCGTCAGCGAGGAGAATGCCTCGGGAGCGAAGATCGTCACCGCTCCCACCTGTGGGGCCTCGGGGGTCCTGCCCGGGGTCCTGCACTACTTCGCCTCCCATGAGAAGGTCGCCAAGGTGAAGATCCTCCGTGCCTTGCTCACCGCCGGACTCATCGGAACCTTGGTGAAGAGCAACGGATCCATCAGCGGGGCCGAGGTGGGGTGCCAAGGGGAGGTCGGGGTCGCCTGTGCGATGGCAGGAGCCGCCGCAACCCAGCTCTGGGGTGGATCGATCTTCCAGGTCGAGTATGCCGCTGAGATGGGGCTTGAACACCACCTTGGCCTCACCTGTGACCCGATGCGAGGCTTGGTCCAGATTCCCTGTATTGAGCGCAACGCACTGGCGGCGATGCGCTCCCTCGATCATGCGACCTATGCGCTGTTGGGTGATGGACGGCATAAGGTGAGTTTTGACAGTGTGGTGAATGTGATGATGGAGACCGGCCAGGCGTTGCCGTCGCTCTATCGCGAGACCTCCAAGGGAGGCCTTGCCAAGATCATCGATACTTGACGGGGCTTTTTAACCTAGGGTACTGTTTCTGCACGTATGGCAAAGCGAACAGCAAAGACGAAACCCTCGTATGTTCAAAGGTCATCTCAACAAAAGGTGCTCTTCTTGCTGTGTGTCCTGCTGTTCTTGGCGCTTGATCCTACGTTTGGGGCCATCGTTCTTCAATATGCCACGCTCGACGAAGGGATCCAACTGATGCCTGTGACCGATGGTGCTGTTCTCCAACAGGAGAGGATTCCTGTGTGCTTGCTGAAGCTTTCCGTCAAGAAGCCGGGCTTCGGGGCAATTCAATTGAATAACACCCCACTCTTTGATGGGGTGCGCTTCATCGGCTACAGCCTGGTCTTTTGGGGGGGGACTCCCGCCTTCTATCAGAACAACACCCTCCTCTTGGAAGAGGTGGAGCTGCCCTGCATCTGGGCTGAGCTCTACAACCCGCTCCCCAGCGAAGAGTTTCGTTCCACCATCACCATCCATCTGACGGTGGAACGGTAGGTCACTTCACGACGATATTGACCAGCTTGTCCGGCACGACGATCTCCTTGACCGTGTCCTTGCCCTCGATCCACTTCTGGATCTTCTCATCAGCCTTGGCCAAGGAGAGGGCCTCCTCCTTGCCCAGGCCCATCGGGACCTCGGCCTTGGAGCGGACTTTTCCATTGACCTGGAAGATCAGCGTGACGGTGTCGTCCACCGTCAGATGCTCATCCCACTCAGGCCACGCGGTGGCGGAGAGCAGGGTGGTATGCCCCAGCTGCTGCCAGAGCTCCTCGGCCAAGTGGGGGACGTAGGGGGAGAGGAGTTTTGCCAGTGTCTCGGCGACCTGCCGGGGGAGCGTTTCCTCCTTGTAGAGGTCGTTGACCAAGATCATCATCTGGGCGATGGCGGTGTTGAAATTCAGGCTCGCCGTATCCTCGCTGACCTTCTTGATGCTCTTGTGCAGGGTCTTGAGCAGGGCGGCGGAGGGCTCCTGATCGCTGACGGTCCGTTCGGTGAAGAGGCGCCACGTGCGATCGAGGAAGCGGTAGACACCGACCAAGCCGGCGGTCGACCACGGCTTGGAGACCTGGAGCGGCCCCATGAACATCTCGTACATCCGCATCGAGTCGGCACCGTACTCGGTGATGATCTCATCGGGGTTGATGACGTTCTTCAAGCTCTTGCTCATCTTGGCGATGACCCGCTCAAGCGTCTCCCCGGTCTCCCGTTCGATGAACCGATCACTTTCGATCTCGTCGACCATGTCGGTGGGAACGAGGCTCTTGTCCTTGCGCTGGAAGGCGTATGAGGTGATCATCCCCTGGTTGACCAGGCGGGTGAATGGTTCACTGGTGGAGACTTTGCCCAAGTCGAAGAGCACCTTGTGCCAGAAACGGGCGTAGAGGAGGTGGAGCACCGCATGCTCGGCCCCACCGACGTAGAGGTCGACGGGCATCCAGTAGCGCTCCTTCTCACTCGATACGAACTCCTCACTGTTGTGCGGATCGAGGTAGCGCAGGTAGTACCAGCACGAACCGGCCCACTGGGGCATTGTATTGGTCTCGCGCTTGGCGCTTCCGCCACAGACCGGACAGACGGTGTTGACCCAGCTGTCGATCTTGGCAAGCGGACTCTCGCCGGTGCCGCTGGGCTCGTAGCTGGTCACTTCGGGCAACAGGAGCGGCAGGTCGCTCTCCGGTACCGGGACGGTGCCGCAGGTGGGGCAGTGCACCAAGGGGATCGGCTCGCCCCAATAGCGCTGGCGGCTGAAGATCCAGTCACGCAGCTTGTAGTTGATGGCCTTCTTCCCCAGACCCCGCTCTTCGAGCCAGGCGATCATGGCGTTGTTGGCATCATCCTTGCCCAGCCCATCGAGGAAGCCGCTGTTGACGTGCACACCATCCTCGGTCCACGCCTCCTCTTGGACATCGACTTCGCTCTTGAGCACCTCGATGATCGGCAGGCCGAACTTCTTGGCGAACTCCCAGTCACGTTCATCGTGGGCGGGGACCGCCATGATGGCGCCGGTCCCGTAGCTGATGAGCACGTAGTCGGCGATCCAGATGGGGATGCGCTCTCCATTGACCGGGTTGATGGCCCAACTGCCAGAGAAGACGCCGGTCTTCTCCTTCGCCAGGTCGGTGCGCTCCAAATCGCTCTTATGGGCCACCTCATCGAGGTATGCCACCACAGCGTCACGGTTCTCATCGGTGGTGAGTGCCTCCACCAGCGGGTGTTCGGGGGAGATGACCATGTAGGTCGCCCCGAAGAGGGTGTCGGCCCGGGTGGTGAAGACCTCGAGGCTCTCGTCCATGCCGTCGATGTGGAAGAGGACCGAGGCGCCTTCGCTGCGTCCGATCCAGTTTCTCTGCATCGCCTTCACCGACTCGGGCCAATCGAGCGCTTCGAGGTCCTCGAGGAGACGGTCGGCGTATTCGGTGATCTTGAGCACCCACTGTCTGATGTTGCGTCGCACCACGGCTGTTCCACAGCGCTCGCACCGACCCTCCTTGACCTCTTCGTTGGCCAAGCCGGTCTTGCAGTGGTCACACCAGTTGATGGGGGTGTTGGATTCGTAGGCCAGACCCTTGTTGAAAAGTTGGATGAAGATCCACTGTGTCCAGCGATAGTAGTCGCTGGTGTGGGTGGAGACCTCACGAGACCAGTCATAGGAGAAGCCGAGGCTCTTGATCTGGCGCCTGAAGTTCGCGATGTTGCTCTCCGTGGTGATCTTGGGGTGGGTGCCGGTCTGGATGGCGTAGTTCTCGGCAGGCAGGCCGAAGGAGTCGAAGCCCATCGGGTGCAACACGTTGTAGCCATTCATCCTCAGGTATCGGCAGTAGATGTCCGTGGCGGTGTAGCCTTCGGGGTGCCCTACGTGCAGGCCGCTGCCCGATGGGTAGGGGAACATGTCCAGCACGTAGACGCGCTTCTCTTGGGGGATATTCTCATCTTCCGTTACGGCAAAGCTTTGGTGGGTTTCCCAGTACGCTTGCCACTTCTGCTCGATCTCTCTGAAGGGGTACTTGCTCATGGGAGCAATGATAGCCGTGTCACCTATCAGAGTCAACGCTCAGCGGACGACAAGCTCGCGGGGACACTGTCAAACAATATCGCGATAGGCTACGATTACCTCGGTGATGGTGTAGCCTTTGTGGTTGAAGGTTCGATCTTCTCTTGGCTTCTTTCGGTTGTCACAAAAGCTCAGCAGATATCCCCTGTCATGACCTTGGCTCTTCAAATATCCAGCCAATTGGTCATAGGCATCGCTTGCAGCGCTCTGGCCGTGCCACACCTTCAATTCAACGATGTAGCTCTGCCTTCCATAGAACACCATGATATCCATACGACGACTTCCACGTGTTTCTGGCTCGACCACATAATGGCCCATCCCATTGATGATGGGTTTCAA